>NNBU01000005.1_pt1 | contig 55737 bp, 38 predicted proteins | sample 1173781 | NCBI WGS metagenome assembly NNBU01 (sample SAMN07173937, study PRJNA388173) | plant metagenome | biome: Plant school; feature: Soil; material: Symbiotic tissue of Blasia pusilla L.; isolation source: symbiotic tissue sample KVJ2 | host: Blasia pusilla | place: Norway: Troms, Kvaloya...
GAATCTGGTTCACCGCCTTGGGTGTCAGCACAATGGCGTTCAACTTGAACGGTTTCAACTTCAACCAATCAATCATTGACTCTGAAGGTCGTGTAATTGCAACTTGGGCGGATGTAATCAACCGCGCTAACCTGGGTATGGAAGTAATGCACGAGCGCAACGCTCACAACTTCCCTCTAGATTTGGCTGCTGGCGATTCTGCTCCTGTAGCTCTTTCCGCTCCTGCTATCAACGGTTAATTCTAAGATTTAACTAAATCAAAAAGCGCTCTCCCGAAAGGGAGAGCGCTTTTTTAGTAAGCTAATCCGCATTTAAGTTGCATAAAAGCAGGGATAGAGCCGCTCACTACAAGCGAATCATTCTGGAAAAATGAATTACGATTAGCTGATCAAGGCATTCTCACTTAAGTGTACGGTAGTGTAAAAACAACTCACTTCCAATCTGACGAGTTTCGACGAGTTGGAGATGTGGAGCAGCATTAGGAACAAAACCTTCTCCTTCTACTGGGCTAGGGGCGTTTTTTCCTCCATAAATAACCGGCCAAATTGTCAACCACCAATCATCAATTCGCCCTGCTTGCACTAGAGCAGCCGTTAAAGAGCCACCACCCAAAACAACGATCTTGTGAATACCCCGCTCTGCCATCAAGCTGTAAGCCCGATCCCAGTCCAGGTTTGTATCTCCCAAATCAATTAATTCAGCCAATTTTTGTAAGGTAGTTGCATCAGAACTGCGCTCCAAACCAGTCCGTGTTGTAAATATCCATCGCTCAATATCCTGGCTTAAAAAAGGCAAGTCTGGCGTTAGGTCAAGAGAACCTGAGACAACGCAGGTAATAGGCTGGGGAGGTTGACCCCGAACCTCACGTGCTGCCAAAAGTTCAGGATTGCGAATTGCAAAAGTTACCCCCTCAGCCCGAATCGTCCCTGCTCCTACCAGGATTAGATCAGCAAGGGAGACTTGATACTCCACATGTGCTTGATCGTCTGGATCGTATTCACGAGGCGCTTTAGGATCTACGGCGCTAATTTTTCCATCGGCCGTCATTGCAAGAACCACAGTTGTTTGGATAGCTGACATGATTAAGTTTTGACAATTCTTTATAATTTTATAAAAAATTGGGCATTGGGCATGGGGAAGAATTACCAATGCCCCATTCCCCATACCCAAAAACTCCATCCTGCAAGTGGCGTAAAGTTTTTCATCTTTTCCTCAAATCCAGAACTTACGCAAAATAATGAAAAAACAAACCGCATACTCCTAGGTCGAAGCAAGCTACGCGCAGCGTCTCGTTAGAGTACTCCAAGTAAAAAAATACCCAGTTGTCATTGCGAGCGAAGCGAAGCAATCTCAACCCCTGCGATTGCTTCGCTTCGCTCTCTACGAGACGCTACGCGAACGCAATGACGGGTTTTGGATCATTTATTTTGTGGAAGACTCTTAGAGAAGGACACAAAGGAATAAGAGTTTCAGAGAGTTATTGCGTAAGTCCTAAAATCTACATCAATTCCATCTCGCGCAAACCCTGGCGTAGTCTCTTCGCTTCTTCGGGATTATATCTTTCATGAAGAGCGATCGCTTTTTTAAAAGCTGTTAAACTATCTTGATGATTACCAGCTTTGAGTAACACTACTCCTAAATTTTGATACGCTTCGGCATAGTTGGGATTTAAGCTGATTGCATTTTGATAATATGCGATCGCATCTTTCAATAAACCCAAAGCCTTAAATGTCATCGCCAAATTATAATGTCCAAAAACAAAAGTAGGGTCAATCTTCAAAGTTGTGGCGTAAGCAGTTTTCGCACCGTTGAAATCTCCGGCGGCTTTGAGTAAGTTACCCAAGTTGTTGTATGCTCCTAATTTGAGCATGGGATAAATTGGCAATTTTATGGCAGCTTGATAGTGAGAAATAGCCTGTGGGAATTTTTTTAACCGACTGTAGGCAATGCCTAAATGATAATGGAGTTCATATAAAATATCGTAATTGTCTTCAGCAACGGTGATTCCTCGTCTGAGCAACTCCATTCCTTGGGTAATTTTCCCAGTTTCCACATACAATGCCCCTAATTTACTGCAAACATAGGGGTCATCAGGGTGAGTGGCGAGAAACCCTTCCATTGCCGTTGCAGCTTTGGCATATTTGTTATTTTGAGCGATCGCACTTTTTTGATATCCTACGTGTGAAAGTGCCACGCCTGGTAAATAACCTACTTGCCAATGGGGTTCTTTGGTTAAAATTGCTGATACACTATCGTCTACTAAAGCATGGTAAGGACGGTCAAAACGAATATCTGGATGATTGCGGAATAGCCTCGAAACCAGAGAATAGGGAGATTGTTCTGCACCAACTTCTTGGCGAACCAGGTTGATGAGCAGGTATTCATCTCTAGCGATCGCCTCTCGCAACTGCGGTACAATTGCTGGATTCAGAGTTTCATCAGCATCTAATACCAAAATCCAATCACCAGTGACATATTTTAGAGCTGCATTGCGGGCAGCACTAAAGTCATTACACCATTTAAAATGATGGACTTTTGCACCGAGTTGTTGGGCAACATTGGGAGTGCGATCGATTGAGCCTGTATCCAAGATTACCATTTCATCCACCACTTTTCTGACACTGCTTAAGCATTTAGGCAGTGTTGCAGCTTCATTTTTCACAATCATGCACAGACTCAAACTCATAAGCTAATCGTTATTTGATTTACTGTCTTTGGGAGTGGGGGGATTAGCCCGCATTTCTCACAAGCTTGACCCGAATTTCTCACTAATAGTGTGGGAAGGGTGGGGAGTGTGGGAGGCAATGCAGCGCTCATTGTGCAGTTACTCAATTCCTCCTCTTTCTCCCCACACTCCCCACACCCCCCACACTCATGCTCATTTCTCACTTGTGAGAAATCCAGGTTAGGGGGATGAGGGAGAGTGGACAGTTGACAGTTGTCCACTGCCCAATGCCCCATAGCAGTATATGATCAATTTTTTGTCAATGGGGATAGTATTTGCGGAAGACAAGAGTAACATTATGCCCACCAAATCCCAGCGAATTAGATATTGCTACCTCCACTGGTAAAGCAGTTGCAATATGAGGTGAATAGTGAAGGTCGCATAACGGGTCTGGATTATCAAGGTTAGTAGTTGGTGGAACCTGGTGGTGGTAAACAGCCAAAGCTGTTGCTACAGCCTCAATGCCACCAGCAGCACCGAGTAAATGGCCAGTCATTGATTTGGTAGAACTAATGACTGTGGTGTAAGCGTGTTCACCTAAAGCCGTTTTGATCGCCTGAGTTTCTACCGAGTCATTGATAGCTGTACTTGTGCCATGAGCGTTAACATAGCTAACTTGCTCAGGATAGACATTGCCATCTTTGAGGGCAAGACGTATTGCTTGGCTAGCTCCTTCGCCCATGACGCTAGGAGTAGTCATGTGGTAGGCATCACAAGTCATTCCATAGCCCACAATCTCTGCGTAAATATTAGCTCCTCGCTTCAGCGCGTGCTGGAGTTCTTCTAGTAACAAGATGCCGGCTCCTTCACCGAGAACAAAGCCATCGCGATCGCGATCGAAGGGACGACTGGCGCGGGCTGGATCGTGATTACGTCTTGAGAGGGCGCCAGCAGCAGAGAAGCCTGCTACAGTCATTGGCGTAATGGCGGCTTCAGTTCCACCACACAACATTGCTTGTGCATAACCTTGCTGAATCAGGCGAAATGCATCGCCGATCGCATTGGCGCCAGCAGCACAGGCTGTAACTGGACAAGAATTAGGCCCTTTTGCACCGACTGCGATCGCTGTTTGTCCAGCTGCCATATTGGGAATAAACAGGGGGATTGTAAACGGTGAGATTCGTTGAGGCCCCTTAGTTAACAACACTTGGTTCTGTTCTTCTAACCAGTGCATACCTCCCAAACCACTGCCAATCATTACACCAACCTGCTCACAATTAAGGTCAGTAATTGCAAAATTAGCATCAGTAAGAGCTTGCTGACTGGCAGCAATAGCAAATTGAGTAAAGCGGACAGTACGTTTTGCCTCTTTTTTATCTAGGTAATCTAGTGGATCAAAACCCTTAACTTCACCAGCAATTTGTGTTTTGTAATTACTGCTATCAAACTGTGTAATATGACTAATGCCATTTTTTCCAGCCAGCAGACCGTTCCAAAATTCAAGTGCTGTGTTGCCCACTGGGGTAATTGCACCGATCCCCGTTACTACTACCCGCTTTTTTTCGATTAAACCTCCATGTTCCATATTTCGTTCTCCTATAAACGACAAACTAGATAATTCGTTATTCTTTGGCAGATGCTCAAGATTTCTGTGTTGTTTGGTCACTTAAAAAGTTAAATTTAACTATTATTAATTTTGAGTTGAAATCCTAATTCCTGGCTTGCCGTCTACTAAAGTTAGAAGTAAACCACACTTACCCTGTAAATCAGAATCCCAATAATAAATGGGAACTCCAGAGCTACAGGGAAAATCTCTCACTGTTTCTGGTAAATCTTTAAAAGTAATATTTTTCTTCACTAAACTGGCTGTTGAAAGAGCTTCGGCTAAAATAAACACTGAGCCAATTTCACTGAGCCTTCTACTTTCAAGAGAAATAATATTGCCAAGCTGAAGTTCGTGTAATTCTAAATCTGAAAGCTGCAATCCTAAAAGTTTAATATACTTTTGAATTTCTTCTGTCTCTACACCTTTGTGTGTTTCTTGGATTTCCGACATATTTTGTAAGCCTCTAAGAGAAAAATATTAGTTTGCGTCGTTGATAAATCTTTCTTGCCTACTTCAAAGGCCTGTCCAAAAACTTGAATTTTCTAGATTCACTAATATTCTCAAATGAACCTTTGGAGACTTATCACTCTAGAATAGACAAGTTATGCAGTTCCAGGAAAAATTTTTTTTATATCAAATCCATATTGAATAGTCTCTTTAATATTGATGTCTTGATATAGAAAAATAGCCCCTACGTGTGCGAATCAAATTAGCCAACTCTCCGCAACGTTAGCCTAAACTTCTAGTTAAAGACTATTCTATTTATAAAGTAAATCTTAAGTAGTGGTGTGTCAAGACTAAATTTGTGCATTAGCAAACTCTTGTGGGATGAGCATCTTGCCCGTCCTAATTGGCGGGCAAGATGCCCGCCCCACAATAAAATTTATTGCAACATTTTAGCCTTGGCATACTACTACAGAAATTTTATTTTTATTTTAAAAATAACCTCTTACAAGTAAGTCATCGAGAATAATTCAAAGCAAATTAAGGAATGTAACAAATCTTTATTTACGCTGCTCTACTTAATATTGTTCAACAAACTTAGTACCGCTTTGCGATCGCGTGGAGTACAGACAATTCTTTGGGGCGCACAGATGTACCCCAACCCCATAACTAATTCAAATCACTAACATAACGCCGGAAATCGGCGCTTCTGCGTTATTAAATCATACCCATCATTCAATAACACATTTTAGGCTCTATCTGCAAAGTCAACTCGATTTAAAGACAAAAAACGATATTTTGCATAAAAGAGACATGCAACTCTGATTAGTACTTGGCGATTCAAAACTTGGGTTTTTGTAGGTTATATACAGAGAGCAAGTTTTGAAATGCTGATTATCCTAATATCTCTGTTGCTTTTGATGATATTCAATTAGGCAACAATTCTTGCCTTTGTAATTAAAAGACAACTAGGTTGATTTTGTGTTGCAAAAAAATGTCTTTCCATAGATTATTAGATTAATTATCATTGCTTGTATCTGGAAGATTTTAATAGTTGAAAAATAGAGAGAATTACTTATGAGCGACCAAGAGATATTTAACAGAATCCAAGCTGTAATTGCAGACGAACTAGCTAGTGAACAACAAAGAATAACGCTAAATGCTAATTTTACTAAAGATTTAGGAGCAGATTATTTAGATTTATTGGCAGTGTTACAAGCATTAGAAGATGTTTTTTCGATCAAAATCCCTAAAAAGGATGTAGAGCAATTTGTAACAGTGCAGCAAGTCGTTAATTATATGGGTCAGAAAGTTGTTGCTTGAGTTTTACTTATGATCAATAAAGACACTAAATTGCCATTTGTTCAATTGACGGGTGTAGGTAAAGCGGTACCTGACCAAGTTTTAACTAACGATCATCTAGCAACCTTGGTAGCTACTTCCGACGAATGGATTTCAAGCCGAACCGGAATTAAGCAGCGAAGAGTACTTGCACCTGAGCAATCCCTGACCGAATTAGCAGCGATCGCAGCTCATAATGCCTTGCAACAGGCTGGACGTTCAGCTTTAGATGTAGACCTTTTAATCTTGGCAACTTCCACTCCAGAAGACTTATTTGGTGGAGCAACGCGAGTCCAACGGGAATTAGGGGCGGCTCGTGCAGTCGCTTTTGACCTGACGGCTGCTTGTTCCGGCTTTATTTTTGCCCTCGCTACTGCCAGCCAGTATATTCAAACAGGTAAATATCAGACTGTACTGGTTATCGGAGCGGATGCATTATCTCGTTGGACTGATTGGACAGATCGGACAACCTGTGTCTTGTTTGGAGATGCTGCTGGGGCTGTAGTTCTGGAAGCAGCCACCACACCGGGATTAATTGGGTTTGAATTACGCTCCGATGGGATGGGATCTGAAGATTTAGCGATCGCTTCTCAAACAGAAGCAATTCCATTAACAACAGGGATAGCTGCTAGCCGCGCCCATTTCTCAACACTGGCGATGAATGGATCGCAGGTATACCGTTTTGCTGTTGCGGCTGTTCCCGATCTCATCCAAAAAACCCTTCTTCAGCATGATATTGCACCAGAACAGGTAAAGGGTTATTTTCTTCATCAAGCTAACCAACGCATTCTCGACGCCGTTGCCCAACGATTGAATATTCCTAGTGAGCGAGTGGCAACTAATGTTGCTCGTTATGGTAATACCTCAAGTGCATCAATACCATTGGTTTTAGAAGAATGGAGCAATAGCGATGCCTGCGGCGGGCTTCGCCCACGCTTACAACCTGGAGACTTAATTGTTCTCGCAGGATTTGGTGCTGGCTTGAGTTGGGGAGCAATGGTTGCTCGCTGGGGTAGATTTTGACGTTCTAGCTATGTTAAGAAATTTTAATGTAGGGTGCGTACCGTCAACAATCCCAGGTGCGTTAGCCTACGGCATAACACACCCTACGCTTACGCCTAATCTTTTCATATACATTGAATTTTTTTCGCCGACTTATTTATATTTCTTGCATAAATGCCGTAGAAGCGAGTGATAGATATTACAGCTACAAAGAAAGAATAAACCTCTTGCACTCCTGGCATTAGTGAACTGCTAAAAATTGTAAATTCGGCTGTGAATGACAAAAGCCGAAAAACAAAATGCAATCAATCTAGCTTGAAGTTTCAAGGAAGCATTAAATGTCTACATATTTAAATTATCCTGAACAGAAAATGCAGAATTTCGCCACTTTAGTAGAACTTCTTCAATACAGAGCAAAGCATCAAGGCAACCAGAAAGCTTACATTTTTCTACAGGATGGAGAAGTAGAAACAGATTACTTAACTTACGAACAACTGGATCAACAAGCAAGAGCGATTGCCACCAAACTACAGTCCTTGAATGCAGTCGGCGAACGAGCTTTACTACTGTATTCCCCAGGTTTAGAGTTTATCTCAGCTTTTTTTGGGTGTTTATATGCTGGAGCGATCGCAGTTCCGGCTTATCCACCCCGCCGCAATCAAAAAATGTCGCGGTTACAGTCAATTATCTCTGATTCCCAATCAGCGATCGCACTCACATCAACTTCTTTATTGGCAGATATTAAGAGTCGCCTGAGTGAAGAAACAGAATCAGCTGCAATGCACTTGTTAGCCACAGATAGTATTACCAAATATTCGGTAGCCGATTGGCAAAAACCAGTAATTAGCAGCGATACTTTAGCTTTTCTCCAATACACTTCCGGTTCAACCTCAACGCCCAAAGGTGTAATGGTCAGCCACGGCAATTTACTGCACACATTAGCTGATCTCCATGTTGGTTGGAACCACACACCAGAAAGCGTGATGGTCAGTTGGCTACCCACTTTCCATGATTTAGGACTGATTTATGGAGTTTTAGAGCCGTTACGCTTTGGGTTTCCCTGTTATTTAATGGCTCCTGCTTCCTTCCTCCAAAAACCTCTGCGTTGGCTAGAAGCAATCTCACGTTACGGTGGCACTCATAGCGCTGCACCTAACTTTGCTTATGATTTATGCGTAGATAAAATTTCTGAGGAGCAAAAGGCAAAGTTAGACCTGAGTACCTGGAAAATGGGGCTGAATGCTGCCGAACCTATTTCACCTCAAACACTTGAGCGATTTATCAAAGCATTTGCAGTTTCTGGTTTCAACGCAGATACTCTCTGCCCAGGATACGGTCTTGCCGAAACGACACTTAAAGTCTCTACAGTTCATTGTGACAAACCGACTGTTCTGTTTCATGTCTCTGCTACAGATTTTGAACAGCATCGTGTGGTTACAGTTTCCCCTGATTCGGAAAATTGTCAAACCTGGGTTGGTTGTGGTGAAGTCGCTTTAGATACAAAAATTGTTATTGCTAACCCTGAGCGCCTAACTCGTTGCGCCCCCGATGAAGTCGGTGAAATTTGGCTTGCAGGTAGTTGTGTAGCCCAAGGTTACTGGAATCGCCCTCAAGTTACAGAAGAAACATTCCACGCTTATTTAGCTGACACTGGAGAAGGGCCTTTCTTACGAACTGGAGATTTGGGTTTTTTAATCGATGGGCAACTGTGCGTTACCGGACGGCTCAAAGATTTGATTATTATCGGCGGTAAAAACCACTATCCCCAAGACATTGAACGCACAGTTGAAGCTTGTCACCCAGCATTAAAACCAAACTGCGGTGCAGCATTTTCTGTAACAGTTGGCTCTGAAGAACGTCTGGTAATTGCTCAAGAAGTAGAACGCAGTCACTTACGAAAGCTCAATGTTACAGAAGTGATGAGCGCGATTCGGAAAGCAGTATCAGAGCAACACGAACTGCAAGTTTATGCAATTGTCTTGCTGAAAACTGCAAGTATCCCGAAAACTTCTAGCGGTAAGATTCAGCGCCGAGCCTGTCAAGCTGGTTTTTTGGCAAATAGTCTAGATGTGGTGGAATCTTGGCAGGAAAATGCAGCACCACAATTATCAACAAATAAACAGCCAGCAAATATTAGTCAGAGCAAGCCTGTTGTCGTCCAACCTAGAAATCAACAGAAGTTGCAAGCAGCAGAAGAGATTGAAAAGTGGCTAGTAGCCAGGATTGCCGAAAGGTTGGGAATTAGCACCCAAGAGATTGACATTCAGCAACCCTTAGTTGAATATGGCTTGAGTTCCTTAGCGGCTGTGGGTATTTCTGGTGAATTGCAAGAATTGCTGGGACGCTCATTGTCTCCAACTCTGTTATATGATTATTCGACTATTGAAAGCCTCGCTTTATACTTAGGTGGTGTAGATGCAAAAATTAATCAGCCAGAGACTAATCAATTACCTACAGATAAAGAAGCGATTGCAATTATTGGTGCAGGCTGTCGTTTTCCTGGCAGCAAAGATATACCTAGCTTTTTGGAAATATTGCGTAATGGTACTGATGCTGTCACCAAAGTATCATCCTCACGCTGGGACAACAGGACATTATCAAACCAAGTTCATACTACTTGGGGTGGTTTCATCGAACAAGTCGATCAGTTCGACCCACAATTTTTTGGAATTTCTCCCCGTGAAGCCGAGTTAATGGATCCCCAACAACGGTTACTGTTAGAGGTAAGTTGGGAAGCTTTAGAAAATGCTGGACGGGCCCGCGAACAAATTGCCGGAACTCAAACTGGGGTCTTCATTGGCATCAGCACTAATGATTATTCTCGATTGCTATCTAAATATTCCAATCCCACAGATGCTTACACTGGTACTGGTAATGCTTTCAGCATCGCGGCTAACCGTCTATCCTATCTGCTAGATTTACGAGGCCCAAGTTGGGCAGTAGATACAGCCTGTTCTTCCTCTCTGGTGGCGCTGCACCAAGCTTGCCAAAGTCTGCGTCAAGGGGAATGTAATTTGGCTTTAGCTGGTGGTGTGAATTTAGTCCTGACTCCTGATTTAAATATCACTTTCTCCAACGCCGGCATGTTATCGGCTGATGGACGCTGCAAAACTTTTGATACCAGTGCTAACGGTTATGTACGGGGAGAAGGTTGTGGTGTCATCGTTCTTAAGCGTCTCTCAGATGCAGTTCGGGATGGAGACAATATTCTCGCTGTGGTTAGAGGTTCAGCAGTTAACCAAGATGGTCATAGCAATGGACTCACCGCACCCAATGGCTTGGCGCAACAGGCTGTAATTCGTCAAGCGCTGCAAAATGCTAAAGTGCAACCTGCACAAATCAGCTATGTAGAAGCTCACGGTACTGGCACCTCTTTGGGAGATCCCATTGAGTTCAATTCTCTGGCCACAGTACTCATGGAAGACCGAACTCCACAACAGCCGTGCTTTATTGGCTCAGTCAAAACTAATATTGGTCACTTAGAAGCGGCTGCGGGAATTGCTGGTTTGATTAAGGTGACACTTTCGTTACAGCATAAAGAAATTTTCCCTCATTTACACCTGACAACAGTTAATCCTTTGATTGCCACAGAAGGAACACCATTAGCGATTCCGACGCAACTGCAACCCTGGAAACTTGATAAAGAGCGGCGTTTGGCTGGTATTAGTTCCTTTGGTTTTGGTGGTACCAATGCTCATATTATCTTGGAGGAATATCAAGTTCCTGCCCCGGTTGAATCGAAAGTTAAACGTCCCCAACATATTTGGACTATCTCTGCAAAAAGTGAAACAGCTTTACGGGAACTGGCACAAAGACATTCGGCTTATCTACAGCTACATCCTGAGACATCCTTGGCAGATAACTGTTACACGGTCAATACTGGAAGGTCGCAATTTGACTTGCGCCTCGCTGCTGTTGCAGAATCTACTGAGCAATTACATACACAATTAGCTGCTTTTGCTACTGGTAATCAAACTGCTAATTTGTTAACTAGACAAGTCGATAAAAGCAAGCGGGCGAAAATAGCATTTCTCTTTACTGGCCAAGGCGCACAGTATATTGGTATGGGTCGTGAACTTTACGATACCCAACCCACATTTAGAAGTATTGTGGACGAATGCGATCGCATTTTGCATCCCCACCTTGGCAAGTCCATCCTAGAAATCTTATATCCAGCAACAGAAAATTCTCTATTAGATGAAACTGCCTACACCCAACCTGCTTTATTTGTTCTAGAATACGCCCTTGCCAAATTGTGGCAATCTTGGGGAATCGTTCCAAAAGCCTTGATGGGTAATAGTTTGGGTGAATATGTTGCAGCTTGTATAGCTGGAGTATTTAGTTTAGAGGATGCTTTAAAACTCATTGTCTCTAGAGCAAGTCTGATGCAGGCTTTGCCGCAAGATGGCGAGATGGTTGCAGTATTCGCCTCTGAGGCACAAGTAACAGCAGTTATTGAACCTTATGCACAGGAAATTGCGATCGCATCCGTTAATGGTACAACTAATATTGTCATCTCTGGGAAACGGGAAGCAATAAATCAAGCGATCGCTCTTTTCCAAGCCCAAGGCATCAAGAGCAAGAACTTACGTGTTTCTCATGCTTTCCACTCACCTTTGATGGAGCCGATATTAGCTGAGTTTTACCAGATAGCCAGTCAAGTTAGTTATTCTCTGCCGCAAATTAACATTATTTCCAATGTTACTGGCGAAATTGCCACCGCAGAAATTGCCACTCCCGAATATTGGTGTCGCCATTTACGACAAGCAGTCAGATTTGCAGACGGGATGAAGACTTTAGAACAACAAGGTTACGATGTCTTTGTCGAAATTGGGCCCAAACCAACTTTATTGGCAATGGGTCGCCACTGTCTACCCGAAGCATCTGGAACTTGGTTAGCAAGTCTGCGTCCAGGGCAATCAAATTGGCAAATTCTTCTCCAAAGTTTGGGAGAACTGTATGTGCGTGGTGTCGCTATCAACTGGTGCAGCTTTGATGGAGATTATTCTCGGCGACTGCTACAATTGCCAACTTATCCCTTCCAAAGACAACGTTATTGGGTAGACTCGCTAGATGCATCACGCCCAACTCACGTAGAAACTGCTTTTAAAGATTGGCTCTACCAAGTGGAATGGCAACCACAACCCCGTACAGTTGTAGAATTAACAGCAACTCCAGTCAAGTCTCGCGGATATTGGTTAATATTCACTGACAAAAACACTGGCGTCAGTTCAGCACTCACAACTTTGTTAGAACAACGCCAAGAAACTTGTATTCAAGTTTTTGCTGGTGCAGCCTATGAAACTACCAAAGCCGGAAACTGGACGATTAATCCAACCCAACTAACAGACTTTCAACGGTTATTGCAGGAGGTACAGGAAAGTAATCATCTGCCATTGCGTGGTATTGTCCACTGTTGGAGTCTTGATAGTACACCCATAGCAAAAACCACAATTGATTCCCTACAAGCCGACCAAATTCAAAATTGTGGCAGCATCCTTTATCTCGTACAGGCATTAAGTGCAGCTAAAATTAGTTCATCACCACGGTTGTGGTTAGTTACCCAAAATGCACAACCTGTAGAATTATCTCCCAACGCCCTAGCAGTGGCTCAAGCACCAGTATTAGGACTTGGGAAAGTAGTAGCCTTAGAACATCCAGAAATTTGGGGAGGAATGATCGATTTACCTCCAACCAACTCAACTGAAGCCGCTAGCTACTGTTTAGAAGCCCTGCTGCAACCAGAATCGGAAAATGCGATCGCTTTCCGTAATGGACAACGCTATCTCCCTCGCCTGGTGCGGTGTGAAGGCGCATTAGCCCAGACAAAATCTTTCAAAGTCCAGTCTGACGCTACTTATTTAATCACAGGTGGTTTTGGTGGTTTAGGACTGCAACTAGCAGAATGGATTGTCAACCAAGGCGCAAAGCACCTCGTATTACTAGGACGCAAAGCCCCTTCATCAGCAGCAATGCAACAAATTAATGCATTACGCGAAGCTGGCGCCGAGATTATTGAAGCCCAAGCTGATATATCTCAAGTTAAGGATTTGCAAAAAATCTTAGTAGACATTGGTCAGAAATTACCACCACTTAAGGGGATAATTCACCTCGCAGGAATTCTGGATGATGGCACATTGCTCCGACAAGATTGGCAACGTTTTGCCAAAGTAATGGCTCCCAAAGTTGCAGGTGCATGGAATTTACACTCTCAAACGCAAAATTTACCTTTAGATTTCTTCATTCTGTACTCATCTATTGCTTCCTTACTCGGTTCTCCTGGTCAAGGAAATTACTCAGCAGCTAACACTTTCTTAGATACACTAGCTCATTATCGGCAGTCACAAGGTTTGCCAGCAATGAGTATTAACTGGAGTCCTTGGGCTGAGGCTGGAATGGCGGCGAATTTAGGTGGTAGTGGTGAAGAACGTTGGACGGATGTAGGAATTAACGTTGTTTCAATGCAACAAGGATTACAAGTCTTTGAACAATTGCTGAATCAAACAACTGCCCAAATTGGTGTATTACCTATCAATTGGTCGAAGTTCCTGGAGCAATTTCCAACTAATGCCAAACCGCAATTTTTATCTCAGATAATTTCAGGAAATGCCAGCATCCCGACTGAAGATAAATCTATAGTCGAAAAACATCAAATTTTAGAACAATTGCAAGCAGCACCTCCCAAACGCCGTTACACTATCTTAGTGGAATACATCCAAAAAGAAGTCGCAACTGTTCTTAAATTCGGCTCCTCTCGATTGCCAGAGTTACATATAGGATTCTTTGAATTGGGCATGGATTCTTTGATGACTATCGAATTAAAAAATCGGCTGCAAAACTTTACTGGACATTCATTCGGTTCCACATTAACCTATGAATATCCGACAATTAATAGCCTTGCCGAGTATCTTCTCAACCAAGTTTTATCCTTTGAAACTGCTCTAGTTATTGAAAGCAGCATCCAACAAGAAACACAAGAGCATCAAATGTTGGCAGAAATAGAACAACTCTCGCTCGATGAATTAGAAGCCTTAGTAAATGCAGAATTAGCAGCCTTGGTGAAGTGAAATAAAATGACTAATATTAATGATAAGTTAGACCAACTGTCTCCTCTACAACGTGCAGTTTACGCCCTTAAAGAAACCCGCTCTCAGCTCGATGCCCTGCAACGCCAACAATCAGAACCGATCGCGATCGTTGGTATGGGTTGCCGATTTCCAGGCGGAGCCGAAGACTTAGAAACTTTCTGGCAAATCCTTTATCATGGGGTCGATGCCATTCAAGAAGTACCAAAAGAACGCTGGGATATAGACGCTTACTATGACTCAAACCCGGATGCTCCCGGCAAAATGCATACTCGCCAAGGTGGATTTTTGAGCAACGGGGTAGACAAATTCGATGCTGGATTCTTTGGACTTGCGCCCCGCGAAGCCGTTGATATGGATCCCCAACAACGGATATTACTAGAAGTCAGTTGGGAAGCCCTAGAACGCGCTGGACACGCATCTCCAAAGCTCAACGGTAGTTCAACTGGGGTATTTATTGGGGTAACGAATATCGATTATGCTCAACGAGCCGTGTTTGCCGATACCAATAGTATTGATATTTACACGGCAACTGGTAATACTCCGAATGTGATCGCTGGGCGTTTGTCATACCTCCTCGGCTTGCAAGGCCCAAGTATGGCAATAGACACCGCCTGTTCATCCTCTTTAGTTGCAGTGCATTTAGCTTGCCAAAGCTTACGTACAGGAGATTGCCGGATGGCTTTAGCGGGTGGAGTGAACTTAATACTTTCACCTGATGTCACTGTTGCGATCGCAAAATTACGAGCTTTAGCAGCTGACGGACGCTGCAAAACCTTTGATGCTGCTGCCGATGGTTACGGACGAGGCGAAGGGTGCGGCATGATCGTCTTGAAGCGGCTCTCAGATGCGATCGCAGATAATGACAATATCCTAGCTTTGATTCGAGGCACAGCTGTTAACCAAGATGGCCGTAGTAGTGGGTTGACAGTTCCCAATGGATTAGCTCAACAGGCCGTTGTGCGTTCTGCTCTAGCTAATGCCAAAGTAGAGCCATCTCAAATTAGTTATGTGGAAACCCACGGCACAGGAACGCCCTTGGGAGATCCTATAGAATTAAAGGCCTTAGCAGCTGCTTTAGGGGAAGGGCGTTCCGAACAGCAACCTTTAATGGTTGGTTCTGTCAAAACTAACATTGGGCACTTAGAAGCAGCCGCAGGTATAGCTGGTTTAATTAAAGTAGTCCTAGCAATGCAGCATCAAATTCTGCCACCTCATCTGCATTTGACACAACTAAATCCCCATATTGTAACTGCCAAACTACCCATCAAAATTCCCACTAGTCCTACTCCCTGGAGTGGACAAGAAAAACGGTTAGCAGGTGTCAGTTCCTTTGGATTTAGTGGTACTAATGCCCATTTAGTTTTAGAAGAAGCCCCAATTCAGGAATTACTGCCTAAAGAAATTGAACGTCCTGTGCATCTGCTGACACTTTCAGCGAAAACTGATACAGCCCTAGTTTCCTTAGCAGAACGCTTTCAACAGTACCTAGAATCTCAGCCGACAACATCTTTAGCCGATATGTGCTTTACTTTGGGTAGTGGGCGATCGCACTTTGAACACCGTCTTGCCTTAGTTGCAGACTCAACCCAGCAGCTACGCCAACAAATCGCTACCATTATTGCCCAAAAGCAACACACTGAAGTCACCAATGAACTGTCTCTAAATACTAGTAAACCTAAAATAGCATTTCTGTTTACCGGACAAGGTTCTCAGTACGTAGATATGGGTCGCCAACTCTATGAAACCCAACCTACTTTCCGCAATGCTTTAAATCGTTGCGATGAATTGCTCCGCCCCTATTTAGAACATTCACTTTTATCAGTGATTTACCCTGAACCTGGCAATGAATCTTCACTGCTCAATGAAACTATCTATACACAGCCTGCACTATTTGCCATAGAATATGCTCTTGCCCAATTATGGCGATCGTGGGGTATAGAACCCACTGTAGTTATGGGTCACAGTGTCGGCGAATACGTTGCGGCTTGCGTCGCCGGAGTTTTCAGCTTAGAAGATGGAATAAAATTGATTGCTCAACGAGCGAAGCTGATGCAAACCTTACCATCAGGTGGCACAATGGTAGCCATCTTCGCTAATGAAACTCGCGTCATGGCAGCAATCAAACCTTATAGTCAGCAGGTTTCCATTGCTGCCACTAACGGCCCAGAAAATATAGTAATTTCCGGTCAAGGCGATGCAGTTGAAGCTATAGTTCAAGAACTAGAATTAGCAGGAATTGAGTGTCGCCCGTTGAATGTTTCCCACGCTTTTCACTCACCCTTAATGAAGCCGATATTAGATACATTCGAGCGCTTGGCACAAGAAGTAAAATACTCAACTCCGCAATTACCAATAATTTCTAACTTAACTGGCAAACTAGTTACCGGGCAAGAGATTACCTCAGCAGCATACTGGCGAAATCATATCAACGAGACCGTCAGATTCTCTGAAAGCATCCAAACTCTTCACGAACAAGGTTATGAATTGTTTGTAGAAATTGGCCCACATCCAGTTTTGAGTGGCATGGGAAGACGCTGCTTACCCACAGCAGCAGGTACTTGGCTCCCCTCATTAAAAAGAGAACAAAATGATTGGCAACAAATCCTTCAAAGTGTATCCACACTTTATGAAAAAGGTGTAGAAGTAGACTGGTGTGGATTTGACCAGGACTATCAACGACATCGGTTGTCTTTGCCCACTTATCCTTTTGAACGCCAAAGTTACTGGAAGGACGCCATTGCAAATCATCAGCTAAAAGATGAAAAAGTTTCACAAGTCAAACAGCTAATTCAGCAAACATCTCAGCCTCCTGCCCAAACAACCAAACATAAAACTTCTTTCCGAGAAATTGTTCAAAGCGCTGTTAGTCCTTTATCTCAAGAACAAATTCTTGCTAGAGAACCTGAAGATCGCCAACTAATGTTGGAAGCATATCTACTAGATAGACTGGCAAAAGCCTTACAACTTCCAGTATCTAAACTAGGTAGCCAGCAGTCCTTAGCTTCACTAGTTGATTCACTGATTATCATTGAACTCAAAAAACAAATTGAAACTGACTTACAGGTTATTGTCTCAACAGCAACATTCTTTGAGGCAACTAGTGTCTCACATCTGGCAACTTTCATCTTAGATCAGATCAGCCCAATATCATTAACGTCATTCTCTAACCTTGAATACATAGATCAGGAGATATTAGTGCAGGTACTCAGTGAGCTAGAAAGACTTTCAGACGATGAGGTACAAAACATCCTGACTGATACCGTCAATGTCAACAATAACTGAAACATGAGTTCAAGAACTGTAAGTTCGCTGATTTTGAAATGGCAAAAGAAATTAATCGCTTGAGGAGAAAGGAATAGGACGACTTTTCAACCCAATTCCATGATAGGACTTACGCAAAAACCCTCTCAAACTCTCATTCCTCCATGACCTCTGCGCCCTCTGTGGTTCGTTTTCCGTTACCCATGCGTAAGTCCTACATGACTAATATTAACGTGAGTTCGATAAACCTCTTCTTGCCTTGAACTAAAGTTCAAGTCTGTCCCTCTCCGATTCGGAGTACTCTAGTAGCGCAAGGCGGAATTAAAAATTAAAAATGAATACAGCGTAAGTGTTTTAGAGTGTTCCACAAAATAAATGATCCAAAACCCGTCATTGCGAGCGTAACGTCTCGTAGAGAGCGAAGCGAAGCAATCGCAGGAGTTGAGATTGCTTCGCTTCGCTCGCAATGACAACTGGGCATTTTTTTACTTGGAGTACTCTTATTCATTTGGAATGGGTGGTTTATTTCCGCCGACCTGTACTAGTGTTTCTTTCCCTTCTTGCCAGATATGTGAATAAACGTCTGCTGTCAAAAGTGCTAAAGGATTGAAGCGAGCTTCCAGATTAGTCTCTTACAAAATTAGACTAGCGATACATCCAGAAAGTAAACAATTGCCAAAGTTTGTTACACAAGTTGTCCTGTGGGGAATTCTAAACTGACTAAAAGAATTCCCCGAAAAAGTGATGAGTGCAAAAGTGGATATAACTGTGAGACTGGCAGGCTACCAAATTAGAGAGCAACTATACTCAGGTTCACGCACACTCGTGTATCGAGCCGCCAGAGAAGCAGATAACCAAGCAGTTGTGATCAAGCTCTTAAAACGGGAATACCCCAGCTTTAGCGAACTCGTACAGTTTCGCAACCAATATGCCCTAGCCAAAAACCTAGATATTCCTGGGATTATTAAGCCCTACAGCCTAGAACCCTATAATAACGGCTATGCTTTGGTGATGGAAGATTTTGGTGGCATATCACTGCGACAATTTACAAAAGAACAGCCGCAAAACTTAAAGCAACTTTTAATTATAGCCCTACAACTAACAGATATTCTGCACCAGTTACATCAACAACGGGTGATTCATAAAGACATTAAACCCGCTAACATTTTAATTCACCCAGACACCAAAGTGTTAAAGCTGATAGACTTCAGCATCTCCTCCTTGTTACCGAGAGAAACCACCGAAATCCAAAATCCCAATGTCCTGGAAGGGACTCTAGCTTATCTATCACCAGAACAGACAGGACGCATGAATCGGGGGATTGACTACCGCAGCGACTTCTATTCATTGGGAGTAAGTTTCTTTGAGCTACTGACAGGAAAAGTGCCTTTTGATGCTCAAGACCCGATGGAATTAGTGCATTGTCATATTGCAAAACTTCCTCCTAATGTGTGCGATGTCAACTCTGAGATCCCTTTGGTTGTGGGAGAGATCATCCATAAGCTGATGGCGAAAAATGCCGAAGACCGCTACCAAAGTGCGTTGGGACTAAAACATGATTTGCATCTATGTATAGAAAAACTGAACGAAATAGAGAAAATTGAGAATTTCTCGATTGGAAAGCGAGATGTAAGCGATCGCTTTGTCATCGGAGAAAAACTCTATGGCAGAGAGCAAGAAGTTAAAATATTACTAGAAGGATTCGAGCGGGTTGCCAGTGGGACATCGGAGTTCATGTTAGTGGCGGGGTTCTCCGGCATTGGTAAAACGGCAGTGGTGAATGAAGTACATAAACCCATTGTCCGGCAACGAGGCTACTTTATTAAAGGCAAGTATGACCAGTTCAACCGCAACATTCCCCTCAGTGCCTTTGTCCAAGCCTTCCGTGACTTAATGGGGCAGTTGTTAGGCGAAAGTGACACCCAATTAAAGCAATGGAAATGGAAGATTTTGACAGCGTTGGGGGAAAATGCCCAAGTAATTATCGATGTGATTCCTGAGTTAGAGCAGATTATTGGGCAACAATCCCCAGTGGTGGAACTATCAGGGAGTGCTTCTCAGAACCGTTTTAATCTGTTGTTCCAAAAATTTATTCAAGTATTTACCACAGTTACACATCCTTTGGTGATGTTTTTGGATGATTTACAATGGGCAGATTCAGCATCACTAAACTTGATTCAGGTATTGATCGGACAAAGAGAAAGCGGCTTCATGTTATTGATTGGTGCATATCGTGATAATGAAGTGTCGCCTGCTCATCCGTTGATATTGACGTTAGAAGAAATCAAGAAAGCTGGCACTACAGTCAATACAATCACAATGGCTCCCTTGAGTCAAGAAAGTTTAAATTCGCTAGTTACAGATACATTGCAATGTCCAGCAGCGATCGCTCAACCTTTAACCCAGCTAGTTTATCAAAAAACTCAAGGAAACCCCTTTTTCAGCACACAGTTTCTCAAGGCGCTACATGAAGAGGGAGCTATTGAGTTTGATCCTCAAGCTGGGCATTGGCAATGTGATATTAGTGATGTGCAATTGCTCTCTCTGAGAGATGACGTGGTAGAGTTCATGGCAATGCAGTTACAGAAGTTGCCAGCTGCCACTCAAAATGTCCTGAAACTCGCCGCGTGCATTGGTAATTCTTTTGATTTAGCAACGCTGGCAATTGTCTATGAAAAGTCTCAAGCTGAAACTGCTACTGACTTATGGAAAGCCCTTCAAGAAGGATTAGTGATTCCCAGCAATGATATTTACAAGTTTTATCAGTCAAAATCAGAGTTGCTAATTGAGAAGAATGAACAGATCGAAGCAGATAATCAGGTGATTGCTTTCTACAAATTTCTGCACGATCGTGTCCAACAAGCTGCTTATTCACTCATCCCCGATAACCAAAAACAACTGATGCACTTAAAAATTGGGCAATTGCTTTTAAGTGTAATGAACGAAACGGAAAAAGAGGAAAAAATCTTCGAGATTGTTAATCAATTAAATAAAGGAGCCGATTTAATTGTCTTAGAAACAGAACGGGAGACATTAGCGAAGCTAAATCTAGCTGCTGCACAAAAAGCAAAATCTGCAACCGCTTACGTTGCAGCAATTGAATACACCACTAAAGGCATACAACTTCTCACAGCAAATTGTTGGCAGCAATGCTATGAGCTAACGTTGGCTCTACATGATTTAGCCGCAGAATTAACCTGTCTGAGCGGTTACTTTGGGCAAATGGAGCAGATAGTTGATGAGGTACTGCAAAATGCTCGTCAATTACTAGACAAAGTGAAAGTCTATGAAGTGAGAATTTTGGCTGATGTCGCTCAGAGTCAGCAACCCAAAGCCATTAAAACCGCTCTTTCTGCTTTGAAATTATTTGGAGTGTCGTTTCCAGAGCAGCCAACTGATGCAGATATTACTGAAAGTTTGCAACAGACTCAAGATATATTAAAAGGAAAACATTTAGAAGATTTGTTGGAACTGCCTGAGATGAAAGACCTCCGAGGTCTGGCAGTGATCCGAATTTTAGCGACTGTAACAGCAGCAGTCTATCAAGCGGTTCCAGAATTGCTGCCGTTAATCGTGTGCAAGCAGGTGAGGTTATCGGTTGCTTATGGTAATGCTGGGGTATCAGCACAGGCTTATGCTTGGTATGGAGTCATTCTGTGCGGTATTGGAGAAATAGATTTAGGCGATCGCATTGGTGAACTGGCAATGGGACTACTATCACGCTTCGAGAGTAGAGAATTTAAAGCCAGCACAATTAACATGGTTTATCCTTTTGTGAAACCTTGGAAACATCATATTCAAAATTCACTCGCTCCTTTGCTTGACGGATACCATAGTGGTCTGGAGATGGGTACTTTAGAATATGCTGCCTACTGTGCCTACAATTATTGTTCGCTGTCCTATTTTCTCGGAAAAGATTTGTCAATCTTAGAACCAGAGATGAAGGTTTACAGTCAGGCATTGGCTCAAATTAAACAGGAAGTTGCTCACAATTATTTGAGAGCCTTTTACCAATCCGTCTTAAATTTACTGGGACAGAGTAAGTGTCCTTGGGAAATTAAAGGTGTGGTTTATGACGAAGAAATGATGTTGCCCAAGCATCAGCAGGCTAACGATCTCTATGCAATGGGAACACTGTATATTAATAAACTAATTCTTTGTTACTTGTTCAATGAGTGGGAACAAGCAACAAAAGTGGCAGTGAATGCCAAACAATATTTGAATGGTGTATCCGGTTGTTTCATGATTCCGGTGTTTCACTTTTACGATTCATTAACTCATCTGGCGATATTATCCAACGCCCAAGGTAAGGAATGTAATAGTTTGCCCCAGGAAGTTGTTGGCAACCAAAAGAAGCTCAAAGAATGGGCAAACCACGCCCCTACAAACCATTTACACAAATTTTATTTGGTGGAAGCAGAGCAGTATCGGGTGTTGGGGCGAATGTATGAAGCAATGGATTACTACGATCGCGCGATCGCATCCGCCAAAGCAAATGCATATATTCAAGAAGAAGCCCTCAGCAATGAACTAGCAGGCAAATTTTACCTCAACTGGGGCAAAGAAAAACTCGCCCAAGCATATATGCAAGAAGCATATTACTGCTACGCCCGTTGGGGAGCTAAAGCCAAAGTAACTGATTTAGAACAGCGCTATCCTCAGCTTTTAACCGCAATTGTGCAACACCCGCAACCATTACTTAGTGCATCTAACACAATTTTTGCCCCTTCTTTTAATTCGACTCAAACCTCTAGCTCCAGCAATATTCCAGAATCGCTCGATTTGGCAACCATTCTCAAAGCCTCTCAAACTCTTTCTGGTGAAATTGAATTAGAAAAACTCCTAATGATGCTGCTTCAGATAGTAATTGAAAATGCTGGGGCAGAAAAATGCGTGTTAATGCTGCTGCGGGGCAATCGCTTGTTGATTAAAGGGACTGTCAGCACTAATAATCAACCCATCGTTCTGCAAAGAATTCCCGTGGAGGAAAGCGAGGAAATTCCTCTGAGAGTTATTTATCACGTCAAACATTCCTTACAACCTGTGGTGTTGGCAGATGCTACTACTGATCCAGTCTTTGCTAGCGATACTTACATTTTGAGCCAACAGCCAAAAAGCATCTTGTGTAATCCGATTCTCCATCGGGGTGAATTCGCAGGTATCCTCTATTTGGAGAATAACTTGACGACTGGCGTATTTACTAGCGATCGCGTCGAACTGCTTAACCTGTTATGTACTCAAGCCGCTATTTCTCTAGAAAATGCCCGACTTTATGAGCAGACACAACAAACACTGGTAGAACTGCGTGCCAGTGAAGCCCGCTTCCAGAAGGTAGCTGACAATATTCCAGGTATGGTATTCCAATTCTGTCTGGCTACCGACGGCTCTTTCTGGACACCCTACGTCAGTTCGGGTTGCTATGACTTGTATGAGGTTGATCCAAAGGCAGTGATGGCAGGGGTACACAACATTCACCTCATGGCGCATCCAGAGGATTCTTCAACGCTGGGACAGTTAGTTGCTGATTCTGGTCGAATGTTAACGCCTTTTAGTCACGAGTGGCGAATTGTGGCTCCTTCAGGCAAGATCAAATGGATTCAATGTGTTTCTCGACCAGAACTGCAAGCTGATGGCTTGATTGTGTGGGATGGGGTGGTGATAGATATTAGCGATCGCAAACTTGCTGAAGTCGAACGTCAAGCTGCCGAAGCCGCTCTGCAAACTTCTGAGAAAAATCTCCGTACCATTTTCAATAACGTTAATAATGCCATCTTTGTTCATGACATAAATGGTGTGGTTTTGAATGCCAACGATTCGGCACTAAAGCTCTATGGGCTAGACAAAGATGAAGTTACACAAATCTCTGTCTTGAAGCATTGTTCTGCACCCGATAATCCCTTTGATCTTGCTCCAGACTTTTGGGCAAGGGCATTAACTGGAGAAACCGTTAACTTTGAGTGGAAAAGCCGAAAATTTAGTGATGGTACTGTCTTTGATACCGACATCACGCTAACCAGAATTATTCTGGATGGTAAAATGGTGATTCTTGGCAATATCCACGATATTAGCGAACAGCAAGCTGCGCTACGCGATCGCAAACGTGCCGAAGCCCAATTAAACCAGCGCACAGCAGAATTAGAGCAAACTCTGCAAGAACTCCAGCATACCCAAACCCAGATGATCCAAGCTGAGAAAATGTCAGGATTGGGACAACTGGTGGCAGGTGTTGCCCATGAAATCAACAACCCAGTCAACTTTATCTTCGGCAATCTTAGCCATGCCAATGAATACACCAAAAATATTCTCAGACTCCTGGAACTTTATCAGAAACATTACCCAAACCCCCATTCTGAGATTCAAGAAGAAGCCGAGACGATGGACTTGGAGTTTCTGCTAGAAGACTTACCTAAACTTATTTATTCCATGCGAATTGGAGCAGAACGCATTCAAAAAATTGTTGTCTCTCTACGCACTTTCTCCCGTATGGATGAAGCTGAGATGAAAGAAGTCGATATTCATGAGGGCATTGATAGCACACTGATGATTCTGCAACATCGACTGAAAGCGAAACCTGATTCTCAAGGCATTGAGATTGTCAAAGCTTATGGGGAGTTACCGTTAGTCGAGTGCTATGCCGGACAACTAAATCAAGTGTTTATGAATCTTTTGAGCAATGCCATTGATGCCCTAGAAGAAGCAAACGCTCAAGACCAAACTTTAACTCCTACCATTACGATTAGCACTTGCCTGGTAGAAAGCAAACAAGTTGTCATTAAAATCACAGATAATGGCCCTGGAATTCCTGCTGTTGTCAAGCAAAGATTATTTGATCCATTCTTTACGACAAAACCTGTCGGTAAAGGCACAGGAATGGGACTTTCCATTAGTTATCAGATTGTGGCTGAAAAACACAAAGGCAAATTGCAGTGCGTCTCCGAACCAGGACAGGGAGCTACATTCATCGTCATAATTCCCATTTGCCAATCTTGAGCAGACTGTTTAATCGGCGATCGCCTATGAAATTCTTTTAGAAAAACATAGTAGTTCGTTCTTTGCAAAAGATTTATTCATCACTCAAATTTTCAATCAACAAATCTACCTGCTGCTGTCGTTGCTGTAAAAAACTTTCGCACTGACGCAAATACTCAACAGCACTTGCAAATTGTTCAAACACCGCCTCCAATTCCAACTCACCCGATTCAATCCGAGCGATGATTCCCTCTATTTCAGCAACCTTCGCCTCATAATTCCAACCTTCCTCAGAACTAGAAGCACTCTTACGTTTAACCATTAACCTCTCTGCTTCCTCTGCGCCTTTGCGGTTCGTTCACTTCCATAACCTTCACTTTAACCCCACCCTGCCCCAACTGAATCACTAACTCTTGCCCCACAGCCAACTCTGCCGCATCACGAGCGATCGCTCCATCTTCCCTTCTCACCACCGCATAACCACGCTGTAACACCGCTTTCGGGTCAAGACTAGCCAACTTTTGCCGCAATAATTCTAGATGCTGGGTTGCTTGCTGCGATCGCCCCGCCGTAATTTGCACCAAATGCTGACGCTTCCAAGCTAACTTTTGCACTTCTTGCTGCACTTGCCGATCTAAGCGCAAACGTCGCAAACGGTTTCGCAATCCTTGCAGTTTATTCTCAGCATTTTCCCTAAAGTCATGCACCGCCTCATGTAAAGCTACAACTCGCTGCCGATGCTCAGTATACAACTCTGAAAGGGCTGGCACAACCATTTCTGCCGCCGCAGTGGGTGTATGCACACAAGCATCTGCAACTAAATCTGCTAAAGATTCATCTCGTTGATGGCCGATACCAGTAATTACAGGAATAGAACAACTAGCCAGCGATCGCACCACTCGTTCGTCATTAAAACAAGCCAATTCTTCCACCGCGCCGCCACCCCGCGATAAAATTAGCACTTCGGCGCGTCCATCTCTTTCCACCCGCTCAATTGCCTTCACAATAGATTCTGGTGCTTGCTCACCTTGTACTGTAGCGGGAGAAAATAAAACGTGTAAACCTGGATACCTTTGCTTGAGAGTTTTTTGAATATCACCCCAAGCAGCAGCCGTTGGTGAAGTGACAACAGCGATCGTTTGGGGGTGTGTGGGGAGCGATCGCTTTCTTTGCGTGTCGAACAACCCTTCAGCCAGCAAACGATTTTTTAGTTGTTGATAGCGCAACGCCTGTAAACCAACACCAGCCGGTAAAGTCTGCCAAACTGATAACTGATATTCTCCCCGTTGCGGATACAGGCGAATACTACCCAAAATGATTATCTGTTCACCGGGAACAGGCATTTGGGTGAGTTTTGGCAATTGGCTATTCCACACCACACACTTAATTCCGGCGGTGCGATCGGTATCTTGCAGCGTAAAAAACAACCCACTCCGATGGTGGTTAGCACTGGAAACTTCGCCAGTTACCCAAACTTGCCGCAATTGTTCATCCTGCTCTAACAGCAAGCGGATATAGTCAGTTAATCCAGATACTGAAAGCGCTGTATCGAGAATCAGAGAGTCGGGAAGGTCGAAAGTCAAGTCGCTTCGCTCCAATTAAAAATTAAAAATTATTAATTAAAAATTGCAATTGGTGGGTTCAAGCCTCTACTGATAGCATAGCGTTAGCGAGTCCGCGAGCGTCTTGTAGAGCACTGAATCAAAGATTCATTGTTGGCTCTGTACCAAAAATTAGTTAATTAAAAATTAAAAAAAGTCATCAAAGATGCCTGAAAATATTTGTACTGGAGCAATTTTAGCATTTTAATGAAAACCGAAGTTTATGGATCTAGTACAGTCCGGCGGAAATAAACCACCCATTCCAAATGAATAAAATACTTACACTGTATCCATTTTTAATTTTTAATTTCGCCTTGCAGTACTAGTGTTACCTCATGCCCAATAGTTTACCAATTCTGCATTTCCACCAATTCCATACACAACTCATTAATTTGCTCCAAATCAGGTTTGTGAGGTAGGGCAGATTGTTCGTAAACAATTTCCATTTCAGCGACCAAATCTTCTGCAATTTTCATCACCTGTTCATAAGAATACTCACCTTTCAAAATAGCTTTTAAATCCTCAAAATCACCAGCTATTCTTCTATCGACAATCACTTCACCTCGCCGCAATATTTCTACTCCACTGCGTAACAATCTAATGCAGTGCATTCCATGTTTGAGGTCAAAACCCGACTTCCTTTCCATTTCCGCCCTAGCTGGATTTCTATTTTCCTGCCAAGATAAGTAAGCTTTCCATTCCCTTAAAGCTATTTGATAGCTTTGGCTTTTCTGAAGCAGACGGATAAAATCTTTACGGCTATTGGTTAACTTTTGGGTATATTCCAAAGTTTTATCGGGTAAAGTATATTGTTTTAAGACTCCTTTAAAATCAATATCTGCTGTCAGCAATTGATATAATTGTTCCGCTTCTTCCAAAAACTCAATCCGTCCTCTGATTAAGTTATAAAGATACTCCAGAAAAGCATTTAGCTCATCTTTGCTCAGAGGTGCTTCGTCTTCTATAGCAAAATCAGATGGTATCGGTTTTTTTTGCGGTGGCTTTAACAACCATTTACGATGAGTTTCCATCTTTTTGATTTGGGCAAAGGCATAACCAGTGTAAGTATGTTTTACCTTCTTGCTCAAAAATAACTGCTTATGATCGATTAAATGCTGTCCGACTGCGCTTAAAAAAGGATAGTTATTTAACCAGAGCAATTCTAAAACATTGGGGTTAGCACCCGCTAATAATTGGAGGATTTTTCTTAATTCATATATAACTGTGTCTTTGTTACCATCAACAAATGGAAATATTCCTGGTTCATCCCAACCAGCATCTTTTTGTTCTATCCGATCAAATCCCAAATAGTACCTTTTAGGTGCAATAAATACTCCCCGATAATCAAAGTCTGAATCAGGACGATTTAAACCATAGCCGTGGCTACCAGCCAAACCAATTAAAATAGTTCTTTGCTCAACTTCTATTCTTTTCATATCACCTGATTAAAATATAGTCATCCTAACTCATGAGTTAAGCAGGTGGGGAGATGGAGAGCAGAGAGGTAGCGGGATAAATTAAAAATAACAAATACCAAGTTGTCTTTGTTTGTATTATTTGCTCGAAATAAGCAAAAAGGAAAATGCACTTCTGACGATGACGACAAGGCAGAAGGCAGAGGTGTTTATAATTGCCGCAACACTTAACTGTGAGTGAGAAAACTGTTCATTCGCTTGATACGCTGGAAAAATTACTGAAATGGCAAGCATGATCGCGTAATACAAGGTATAATATCGTGATTTTCAAAGAGGTTGTAAACGTGGAGCCAATCACATTTACTGCTACAACGATCGCCACCGTGTTCTTCTCAGAAGCGGTGAAGGAAGGAGGAAAATCACTGGGGACAGGCGTTTCCAAGATGGTGAGTCAATTAATTACAGCACAGGACTTACGCAAGCAAAATTTGTCATTGCGACCGGAACGTAGTGTAGGGAAGCAATCCCAGAGTTTTAGGTGAATTACGTCCCTATCGCTCGTAATGACGCAATTACGTAAATTTTGCGTAATTCCTAACAGCAGTCAGGAATAAATTCAAAGCAGCAGGAACTTAAAGACTGCTGACACGGGCAAAGAAGCAACCCACAGAGGTAAACGTTAACCTAGTGAAGGCAGAGTTAGCGGCACAGATGGAAGAGGATGCTGGATTTGCTGCTGAATTAAACGATTTGCTGGCTCAATTGCAAGCATCTGACGTAGTGCGTCAAAAGTGCTCGAACTCAACCCGAACGCTGCTTTTGCTTACTACAATAAAGCTGGTGTTTACAGCTTGAAAAGAGAGTTCAAAGAAGCAATCAAGAGTTTGCAACAAGCAATCCAATTAGATGCAAAGCTTCGGGAGAATGCAAAAACAGATTCCGATTTTGATAACATCCGCAAGGATGAGCAGTTTCGGGCTTTAGTAGGGAATAGATATTGGGCTTACAATTATAAACGCCTCTAGCTTCTGCCTTGTCGCCATCACCAAAAATTGCTAAAACCCTGTTAATGAGTTGGCTTTCATTGTTAATGCATTCCAATGAAATGCCAATGAATTGTCCTAGAATGTTAATGCGTTCCCCTCCATTAAAAACGCTACGCGTTTTACACAAAGCTGTAGTTAGTTTAACAGAAATGCCCCTAAAGGAGATGATGCAATGGTATCCCCTTGAGGAGCAAAACTTGCCAATTCAGTTGTTCCTATACTTTTGCTTTTCTAGAGCAGGAATTATCTAACTATCTAGGATTAAGGTGGCGTCTAGTCCCCCATCCTGGATTGACAATGGCGGCTAAATCTTCTTCAGACAACTTGTTGATTTCACTGTCCAGTTCTGTGATGGTGAAATCATAGCCGCGCTCTTGAGCAATCTTGATAAAGGCTTCTGGATTAGCTGTTGCTTTGAGTTTTTGTTGTAATGCTTGATCTTCTTTTACGGCTTGAAAAAGTCGGGCAGCATTTTGCTGTGTCATGACAATCCATCTCCTGTTTAAAATATCAGGTTTGAATGTGGTAATTTAATTCCTGGGCATTCACTAACTTCTGTAAAGATGTAAATATTTTATAGATTTAGCATCTAATTACAACTTTAAAACAAAGAAGAGAAATGTGTTGATTTTGACAAGAAAGTATAACTTTTAAGTTAATACTTATGTTACTTTTTGATAAAACTCAGCCCTAAGATAGTAGTAATTTTTATCTAAAAAGTATTTATTCTGACTTGTAAAATTTTAGATATGGGATTTTGCCCTTGTCCCTCATTTCAAGAGTTTCTTTGTCCTCTTTGCTGACTAGATGCCAATATCAAATCTAAAAAGCCTGTTAAAGCTTGACTTAACACCTGTTAGTGAAATAGGATATTAGATTGTCTGTCTAATTCCTGCTCGGATCAGGTAGACATATTACAAAGGCTGGCAAAAGCATCTCTACAAGAGATAAAAACCAGCTACCTGTACGGCAACCTCAAGGACAATTCCATGACCTACGCAATTATTGAAACTGGCGGCAAACAAATACGAGTAGAGCCAGGTCGGTTTTACGACATTGAACTGCTTACGACCGAACCAGATGAAAAAGTTACAATAGACGCCGTATTACTTGTGCAGCACGATGGCGAAGTCACCATTGGACAGCCACTAGTGACAGGTGCGACTGTAGAAGGGACTGTAATGCGGCATTTCCGAGGTCGTAAAGTCCTGGTATACAAGATGAAGCCGAAAAAGAAAACCCGCAAAAAGCGGGGGCATCGTCAGGAAGTTACCAGACTTATGATTGACTCCATCACTCTTAACGGTGCAGTGTTTGCTGCCCAAGGAGCACCAGAGAAGGAAACCCCCGTTGCAGATGACACTGCTACCGAAGAAGTTGAAACTGCTGCTGAATAATAAAAAGAAGTAGATACAAAAGAGGAAATCATGGCTCATAAGAAAGGAACAGGTAGTACACGCAACGGTCGTGATTCTAACGCCCAACGTCTGGGTGTCAAGCGTTATGGTGGTCAAGTTGTCCGTGCAGGAAACATTCTCGTGCGTCAGCGCGGCACCAAATTTCACCCTGGCAATAATGTCGGTATTGGTAGCGATGACACTCTGTTTGCCTTAATCGACGGTGTTGTAATGTTTGAGAGAAAGGGCAAAACCCGTAAAAAAGTTAGTGTTTATTTACCCTTAACTGCTGTTGAAGCAGCTCCTGCTGAAGCAGTAGCTAGTTAGAGCGTTAGGGTGGGTAACAGTGCTCACCCTAATTGCTAGTTAACACTGATGTGATGGTAATATTGGTGTAAATATTCTCAACAGTTACTTAAAAGCCGCTTTGTTCCTCTGTGGTTCATAGATTACTATCAGACAGATCGATTTTTCGATCGGTTTATCCTGAGTTGAGACGTATTTACTGCTCATAAAGCCAGTTTTGGCTTACTAGCAAAAACAGTTCGCACTTATAGGTAATTGGTAATTACTTAAGGTTGAGTCTGCAATGCGGTTGTTCTTGCTCAGTGAGGGTGTTGAGCCGACTAACAATGCAGTAAAACTAGCTATTCGTCCCTGCTGTAATTTGCAGATGTAGTTGTTTTTGCTTGCAAACTAAGATTAAAATATTCTTCTGAAATATTACCCTATCCCTTCATAAGTAGAATAATCAGAATTCTGATTTATCAGCTATTCTTCCGGTTCGTTACCTCTGCTCCTCCTTTGCTTGACTCATGAGATGAATCTGATGCTGATTTGAATGATTCTGATTCTGACTTCTCTGATTGTGTCTCACTCGTTTTTTGCAATTGGTTGAGATGAATATTATTCACTTGAACAATTTAGAGATACCGCTCCAGAAATTACAACTGTTTTATCATCTGCAAGAAAAATAATAAAGAGTCCAGCAGATACAAAAGCTGCAAGTAATAAATACTCAATTACCTTCAAGTTAAACAACTTTTTTTCATCTGATGGGGAGGATAAATTTTCAATCCTATCAGAAATCTTATTTTGGTTTCTTTGCTCAAGATTAGTTAACTCAGAAGTAGTCATTGCCTCTTACTCAATTTGTTATTGGATGAAATGTAGCAATAAAATGAACAGCAACAAGTAGAATTGCTTTGAGGGAGTAGAAATCAGGATAAGTTTGCTAGAAAGCAGCTTCACCATAGCATTTGCTTTTAGCTCCCACTTTGCGATTGACTAGTTGGCCTAAAATGCTTTAGCAAATCCAGAGATGTTTCTTTTGGTTGACGTAAAATCATTTAAATTCAGTAAGTCTAGTCAATACCTAACCATACATACATTTGATTGATAATGCAAAGCTTTAGCTATAGTAATTTTACGTAATTAAAAATAATATTTCAGACATAAATAACTTGCTTGTCCCCAAAAATACAGCAGTTTTCAAGTAAATGAGGTACAAAATGTAGGACTCAAGAGCAGAAATAAAGAGTTTCTACTTCCTGCCGACGCTCTCTAAGAGACGCTGCGCGTACCACTACGCGGAATCGCTCTAAGCATTGGCGCAGCGAATTACGCAGCGCTATCCTGCCTCCTAACTCAAAATCCGTAGCTTTACACTTCATGTAAAAGGAAACTAATGAAAATTTCTTTTTCCCATTCCCCATTCACTAGGAAGCGCTAGCACTGATAAGATGCGAACAATTGCAGAAATTAACGAGAAAATCAGCCGCCAACGCGCGGTAGTGTTGACAACTGAAGAGTTAAAGGCACGAGTTGTAGAAATCGGTGTTACTAAAGCTGCCAAAGAAGTTGATGTAATTACTACTGGCACTTTTGAGCCGATGGAATCAAGTGGTGCAATTATCAATTTGGGACACACTGACCCTCCGATAAAAATTCGTCGCTGCTGGTTAGATGGCGTACCAGCATACTCTGGCTTTGGAGCAGTAGATTTATATTTAGGTGCGAGTTCTGCTGTGGAGACAACGGATGGTGAAGAAGTCCGGGAACGTGGCGGCGGTCATGTAATCGAAGATTTGATCGCTGGTAAATCTATACACGTAAAAGCCCAAGGACAAGTAACAGATTGTTATCCTAGAGCAACTTTTGAAACTACAATTACCAGTGAAACGATTAATCAGTTCTATTTATTCAATCCGCGCAATCTTTATCAAAATTTTATTGTTGGTGTAAATGGTGGCGATCGCCCCCTCTTCACCTATCTCGGCCCTTTACAACCGCGTCTGGGGAATGCCGTTTACTCTAACCCAGGTGCTATTTCCCCATTACTCAACGATCCCGATTTGCAACTCGTTGGTATAGGTACTCGAATTTTTTTAGGCGGCGGTATTGGATATGTTGCCTGGGAAGGCACTCAGCACTTCCCCTTACAAAAACGTTTAGCTAATCGTACACCGATTGGGCCTTCCGCCACTTTAGCTTTAATTGGTGATGCCAAGCAAATGGATGCTCATTGGGTGCGGGGGTGTTACTTCAAAAGTTACGGCCCCTCATTGATGTTAGGTGTTGGTGTACCACTCCCTGTATTAAATGAACAAGTAGTTGAACACTGTGCCGTGCAAGATCAAGATTTAGTAGCTCCAATAGTGGATTTTTCCATTCCCCGGCGTGTCCGTCCCACTTTTGGTTTAGTAAGTTACGCCCAACTCAAATCTGGGCGGATTACCATTGAGGGCAAAGCAGTACGCTCTGCCCCCTTAGCAAGTTTGTTTTTTTCTAGACAAGTCGCCCTAGAGTTGAAAAAGTGGATCGAAGCAGGTACGTTTACCCTTACAGAACCAGTTTCCCCAATTCCGATGGAGCGATCTTTTCTACCTCAAGATCGTCGGACGGATTTTTGATCGTGGGGAGTGGGGGAGCAGAGGAGAAAAATTAATAACCAATGCCCAATGCCCCATACCCCATTTCCTAATCTTGAGTCGGTTTCGGTCGCTTGATGGGTTTAGGAGCAGGCGTTTTTGGTATAGGTTTTGATATCACAGGGGAATCGCCACTTGCGCCTGTTTTCTTGATGGGACGAGGGGTTTCGCCACTGCGTCTGGGGGGAAATGGTTTTCTACCACCAGCGCCACCACCGCCGCCTGCACGAGGGCCACCTTTGAATGGTGGTCTGCGTTTTTTGGGCAAGTCAGCGATCGCCTCAGCTTTTTCTACTACCAAAACGTCAGCTTCCCGCTTGGCTTGGAAGTCCCAGAATTTTCCTACTGCTTTGGTAGTCAGCACACCCCTCAATTTCAACTTAAAATACTTGGGTTTGTCAGTTGATTTGCGCGGAGCCTGCCTAATTTTGACTACCAAGCTTTTAGCATCAAAAGACTGGTATACTACTTCACCACGAACAGAAAAACCACCATCTGCAACTTCTGATGATGGTATCAGGGCAGTTGTATTTAGTTCAGAGTTTTCGGATAAGCCATCATCGGGTGTCTGTAACTCTTGCAACTCAAAATCTGACTCGTCCTCATCTGTTGAGTTTTTAGCCAGATTTTCTGGCTCCCAAACTCCGACGATTTGGATGTGCAAGGTATCGTTTTCTTGTCTTGTGCGTGGATATACTACCCACAGGTGTTCTTTTTCTAAATCGAGGTGATTCTTGACTAAGCTCATAATCCGGCCTAGGAGGACGGCATTAAGTTCTACACCATCTGCGGTTAGCAGTGTACCTTGAGTAAATTGTTCGCTGCTAGCATGATAGCGACCTCGGACTAACCCGATCGCTCGATACTGCATCGGTTCACTGGGAGGCGGAATCGGTTGCTGTCGATTGATTAAGTTCCCATTTGAGTCAATCTCGCTGGGGTTGACAGGCAATTTTTCAAGTTTAGAGGACTGGGCTGCTATATGAATATTAGCGGCTGCCTCTATGTTAGTTGGGCCCTGGTTAGAGGCAGAAGAATTGGAAGATTCAGGCAACGGCATCAGGTCGGAATTCATAAAAACTCCTTGCGGCGGAGACACATCCCATTGTGGGATTTTACAAAGGCAGCTGGAAAGAGCATTTGTGCGACTGATGAAAGTATATTGGCTTTTCACAAAATCACACTAGAGTGCTCTACACAATCCTAAAGGCGCTAAATTTAGTGTATGAACACTAAATGTGTAATTTAGCGCCTTTACACTAGTTTCGGAAGCATATCATAGCTACAATTCTGACGGCTCCTCCTAAAGTCATCACTTACTTTAGCAGTGTGGATAGTTAATTGTTATAAAATTCACAGGCAATTGGCGGTATTCCGCAAAGTTTTGGAAATTTTTAACTTTACGATTTGTGTAAATGATAATGTCATTAGAGTTCAGGAGAAAGACAAAACTGTGTCTCAACCGCGCAATCGTTGGATAGTTCAAGTCGTCTTAGCGGTGGCAATTCTTGCTTTTGTGGGTGTTTCGGTGATTCCCATAATTGGAGCATTTAATAATACGCCACCCTCAAGCCAGAATACCGCTAGCACCAGAGGCAGTTTGCCTTCCACTGACCAAAAATCAAAACTGGAAGACGAAGTCCGGGGTTATGAACAGGTTTTGCAAAGGGAACCAGAAAATCAGACTGCGCTTAAGGGACTATTACAGGCGCGGCTACAACTACTGAGTCAAAAAGAAAAAAGTGAGGTTAAACCAGCTGATATCCAAGTTGTGATTGAACCCCTAGAAAAGCTAGCCAAGCTGAATCCCGAACAGTCAGAATATTCAGTGCTACTGGCTCAAGCCAAACAGCAAATTGGCGATCGCGAAGGAGCAGCTCAAGCTTATCGCTCGATTTTGTCCACAAAACCAGGTGATTTGAAGGCTTTGCAAGGAATGGTGGCTCTGTTGATCAGTCAGCAACGCCCTGAAGCTGCTATTGGTTTGTTGCAAGAAACCCTTTCTAATGCAGCCCAAGCAAATACAATTCAGCCTGGAAGTGTTGATACAGTAGCCGTGCAGGTGCTGTTAGGTTCTGTTCATGCTTCCCAGAAACGCTACGCTCAAGCTAGTTCTGCTTATGACCAGGCAATTAAGAAAGATCCCAAGGATTTTCGCCCCGTTGTGGCAAAAGCGATGCTCCTAAAACAACAGGGCAAAGACGCAGATGCAAAACCTTTGTTTGATAGTGCCGCAGCTTTAGCACCTGCTCAGTACAAAGACGAAATTAAAAAAGCAGCAACGGTTTCTCCCGTTCCTAATCCTGCTGCATCTGCCACACCTCCATTGGAAAGTAAGCCTAAATGATGAAAGAGGAGGCAGGATAGCGCAGCGTAAAGCCTACGGTATGGCTTTACGCTTAGAGCAAGTCCGCGAGCGTCGGCAGAAGTTCTTTAATTTTGAATTTTGAATTTTGAATTTTGAATTTATTTCTCCCCTACTTCATCCCCTCACGCTCCCTCAATGGCAGCAACAATACCAAAGACTAAAAACAGGCATCCGCCAATCAGGGTAAGTTGACGCTCAGAAATGCGTCCGGCAATCATCTTGCCACCGATAACTGCGATCGCAGCACAAATGGCATGTCCTAAAATTGCACCGATTGTCACTCCAATGGGATTATTACCTGCTGCTAGGGCAATCGTGGCAATTTGCGTGCGATCGCCCCACTCTGCCATAAATGTCAACACAAAGGCTTCTATCACAATTGCGAAGGAAGTCTTTTGTTTTGGCAACTGCAAATCTGCTTGTTTCACCGCAGCTTCCGCTTCTTCGACAACTTCTGTATCACAAGCAGCAGCAGACATTTTACTAGCGTCATATAGCAGCTTGAGACCAAAGGCAATAAATAAAGCTATTTCGGCGTAATGAATATAAACTTTTGGCAACAAAGATACCACTTGTCCAAATAGCACCGAAAGGATTGTCATCGCGGCTAAAGCAGCTGTCACACCCGTAAATACCAGGCGTCGTGGGTGGTGCATTGCCAAAATGACAGCAATAAAAAATGTTTTATCGCCTAGTTCTGAAACTGTAATTAATAATAAACCTGCGGTAAAAGCTGTTAACACTCTCTCAAGCTCCTGATAAATCATTTACCGATGTGAAGCTTGATGAGAGCCAAAAGACCTCACCAAGTTTACACTCTTCGGTGTGAACTCAGTGAAGGTCTCGCTTTCAAATATTTATTATTTGCCACCTGAACCAGGCTCATCGCCAGTATGTTGATTCAGATGTACTGGCTTTTAAGTTTTTTGCCAGCAGCTACTCCCCTTCCATGCGAGTTTTATCATACATTTGTTTCAGATAAGAGTCAAGGGATTAGGCAATGAACACATAGAAGTCCTAAATGATTTATGAAATTCTCTGTTTCTTTTCTTTTCTTCTCTTCGAGACGCTCAAGGAAAGCGGTTCGATATTTTTCACAACTCAAATAGAATTGCTATATGAATGTAGCTTTAGATTGAAAGGACGATAGATAAACCAAAATATGCAGTCCGATTCAGTACTTACTAAAGTAAAAAAATAGTGATGAGTAAAAACAAAGCAACTTTTGTCAATCAGTTAAAATACTTAAAACATTCTTAACAAGAACAATAATCTTTGATAATTTAAGATATAAGATGAAAAAATATTGTAGTGATACAATAGCTTTGTAAAAAGTGAACCTCACTTCTTAAGTAAATTCATTTATCAAACAAGGTAGTGAAAAGTTTGGTTTACCACCATCTTCAACCTCCCAAAACAAAACTCTTGGCTCTATATAATGACGTGAAGTTACAAGTGGGCGCTACTTGGTTATTTTATACTGTCTAACAACCAGCGAATCTGTAACTGACTTTTTATAACTCCTTTATTATAAATTTAAAATAAATACGTACATTCTCTGATGAGGAAAATCACAATAACCATCTATAAAAGGAGAAATAAAATAGAGCGATAAAAGTTTATTTTGCCAAAACAGATTGGAAAATTATGACATGAAATAATATCTCTCAGCTTGCTTTAGCATCGATTACCTTCGCTATTCTAAATTTGATGACATCACAAGCAGCAATAACAACGTTAAATGCCGAATTATAGATGTAGTATGACTTCCCTTTGCAAGAATATATAACAAATATAGGAATCCTAAATCATTTTTGAGAAATAAAATCTTTTAAAGACCTAAAAACACATACTTTAAGTCTCAAAATTTTCTCAGATTTCAATTCAGACTGCTATACAGCAATCCCAAATTATTCTTGAGAAACAAGAATCTCGGCAACTTTTACAAAGTAAGCAATCTGCGGTTTAAAATTCTCAAAAGTCAAATAAGATTGCTGTATTAATTAACTTTAAAATCATCTAGCACAGTCATATTTTCTGTAATTAACCCCCTATGCTATTTAATTCCTATGCCTTTATCTTTTGCTTTTTACCAATAACCTTAATCGGCTTCTTCGGCTTGATTAGATTGCACTTGATTAAAGCTGCTCAAGCTTGGTTAGTAATTGCTTCTTTAGTCTTTTATAGTTATTGGAGTATTGCTTATCTACCGCTTCTATTGATTTCTATTAATATTAACTATCAAATTGGTAAATTAATAACTAAATCCGTTCTGGACAGCAAACAAGCTAAAATTTTACTCTGGTTAGGTGTTTACTTTAACTTAGCATTACTCGGCTATTACAAGTATGCTAATTTTTTCATTACCTCCGTTGAGCAAATACTTGGCACGAACTGGAGCATTCCCCAAATAATTCTGCCGCTAGGTATTTCGTTTTACACCTTCACTCAAACAGCTTATCTTATAGATGCTTACCGTGGTGAGACTAAGAATTATAATTTCTTGACTTACAGCCTATTTGTGACATTTTTTCCACACTTAATTGCTGGGCCAATTTTGCACCATAGCAATACAATTCCACAATTCTATCGTCTGCGAAATCTGTTCTTCTCCCATAAAGCTATGGCAATTGGTTTGACATGGTTTACGCTAGGGCTGTTTAAGAAGGTCATTATTGCTGATAGTGTTGCTCCGTGGGTAAACCCTGTTTTTAGTCATGCTAGTGCTGTAAGTTTCTTAGAAGCTTGGGTAGGAGCGCTTAGTTATACCTTGCAGTTGTATTTTGATTTTTCTGGTTACTCAGATATGGCAGTTGGACTGGGATTGATGCTTAATATTCAACTACCAATTAACTTTAATTCTCCCTACAAAGCCACCTCTATCACTGAATTTTGGCGTCGCTGGCACATTACTCTCTCAAATTTTTTGCGTGACTATCTCTACATTCCTCTCGGTGGTAATCGCAAAGGAGAAGTGCGGCGATACATCAATCTTTTGCTCACAATGTTACTAGGTGGGTTATGGCACGGTGCTGGTTGGACATTTGTAACTTGGGGTGGTTTACATGGGCTATATCTCTGTATCCATAATGGGTGGCGCAAACTAGATAAGCCATTACCAAAAATCATATCTTGGGCAATTACATTTATTGCAGTCACCATTGGCTGGGTGCTATTCCGCTCTCAAAGTATCACTGATGCAATAGAGTTACTACGGGCAATGGCTGGAATGAAGGGGCTGGCATTGACAGAAGGATACCAGAGTAGCCTGCAATGGTTAACTACTTTTGGAGTCAAATTTCAGCAAAGCTATCCCTATATGCCAAGTAAAAATTCACTAATTATCCTCATTGGACTAATGTTATGGGTTTTCCTATTACCGAATACACAGGAAGTTATGCAGTGGTTTCGACCTAACTGGTTGTGGGCTTTAGGCGTAGGAATAATTGCTGTCTACTGCCTACTATCACTCAATCAAGTTTCTGAGTTTCTCTACTTCCAGTTTTAGAAAAAGCATGACTCTCAAAACCTATAAGCGCTTCAACTATATTTTTCTGACAATAGTTTGGCTGAGTCTCTTCTGTGTTGGATTGTTTAATATTCTCATAGACCCCTATGGATTGTTCAATATTCCTCAGATGTCAGGTATTAATCAGGTAAAGCCCACAAGAAAAAATCACAATAGATTAGCAAAAGCAGTAGATGTAACTCGAATTAAGCCGAAAACAATTCTATTGGGATCATCAACTGCATTGAGACTATCTCCCAAACATCCTGTTTTTGCCAATAGTCAACCAGCCTATAATTTAGCCTTACCAGGGGCTGGTATGCAGGAAGAACTACTTTATTTTCAACACGCCTTGAGCAATGAGCCTGGGTTAAAACAGGTAATCATTGGGTTGGATTTTTTCTCATTTGGCATTGGCATTAAAAAAGCACCCGATTTTGTTGAGGATAGATTGCAAAAAGACAGGATTAATATTCAAGATGCTTTAAATTCCATTTTTTCACTGAATGCTGTGAACTCTAGTTGGGCTACACTAACCGCCAATAGATCCTCAAAATCTAGCGTCTTTGACTCGACAGATCCAGAAAATGGCAAAGATTTACCTCAGACTCAGAGAAAGAGTAAAGTTTTGGATAACTTTGAAGGAGTCATATATAGTTACTTTCAAAAGGAAGATCGATATAAAAACTATCAGATTTCTAGAGAGCGGCTCAAAGACTTTAAAACAATCATTGACACTTGTCGGCGTCGAAACATCGAGGTCAAAGTATTTTTTTCACCCACACATGCTGTACAGTTAGAAGCTTTGCAGGTAGCTGGCATCTGGCCAATATATGAACAGTGGCAGAGGGAGGTAGTCAAAATTATACCCACATGGGATTTCTCTGGCTACAGTCGGATAAATACAGAACCTGTCAGTAACGAAATGAAAAATTTTGTGGATGGTGCCCATTACCAATATGAAATTGCAGATTTGATTTTAAACAGAGTTTTTCAATACCAAGTTGAAACTGTTCCCTCGGATTTTGGGGTACTGCTAACTCCAGAAACGATTGAACCTCGTCTGGTTGCCATTCGTGCCGATCAAATAGTCTGGCAAGCAAATAATCCCAATATGAGCAAATTTGTGAAGGATCTTTACACCAAAGCTAATCGGTAATTTGATCTAAATTGTTCCTATATTCAACTCAGCAATCTTTAACTGTGCATGGGTTTGAGGCTTGTTTTTCCCTCAAAAATATTTAAGTCCCGCTATCAATAAAGTCAGAGGTGACGTAATAATCACCTCAACCATTGCTTACCTGCACATAATACCGATTCATTCAAAAAAGCGGTTTGATGAATCCATGAATCATGCACAAGGGTAACGCCAAGCCCTGTCCCGTTACGCAAGTCCAACCAACTTTGCGCTTAGTTCCCACATACGATCGCCTTTTTCATCATCGCGGGCTTGAGGAGAAACCTTTTGAACAAAGGACTTGCCATCTTTTTTCTGACGATTTCCCCAACTCCAATACACACCAGATTGATTGTACTCAGGATCGGCAACCACCGTAGCAACCCTTTCTCCCGCCAACTCCTGAGACACATATCCCCCAGTAATGTATTTCTGGAATAATGGGAAAATTTTCTGAAACAAGGGATAGTGGTTTCTAAATAGCGGCGTTTCTGCAACACATCCCGGATAAAGAGAATTGAAGATGATACCAGTTGATTCGTGATAGCGCTCATGGAGTTCTCGCATAGTTAGCACGTTGCAAACCTTGCTGTCTTTGTAAGCTTTGACTGGTTCAAATTTCTTGCCATCAATCATCGAGATTGGCTCTTTAAATCCTTCTGCAAAGCCCTGTAAATCGCCCAAGTCGGGCCGTGGTGGAATCTTCCCGCCCAGTTCGTCTGGATTATGGGTGACAGTTCCTAAAATAACCAGCCTTGGCTCTGAAGATGATGACTTCTTGAGATCCTCTAGCATCAGGTTGCACAATAGGAAATGACCAAGGTGATTTGTGGCAACGCTTAACTCATAGCCTTCTGGACTACGTAATGGCTCCTTTATTAAGGGCATATAAATTGCGGCGTTGCACACTAAAGCATCTAGGGACTTTCCAGTTGCTCGGAAGTTCTTTACAAACTGTCGAACACTTTCTAAAGAGCCAAGGTCGATATGTATACTGGTGTAACTGTTGTAAGGGATTTCCACAGCTTGGGCAGCTTTTTGTGCCTTAGCTAAATCCCGACAGGCCAATACCACATACCATCCCCTTTCAGCAAGAGCTTTTGCAGCATACAAACCCACCCCGGAAGAGGCACCCGTAATTACAACCGTTGGCTTCTGACGTTGTTCCATTTTGCTCAGTTTTCATTGACTGTCTCTAGGATCTCACACCAGTGAGCCATCATTGTCACCGAAACAGTTCTGATTGGGGAATCTCACCTCTTGACTCAGTACTGGCTCAACACCCTGCTACCGCTAATGATACCCGAAACGGAATTACCACTCGGCGCTTCTAAACAGCTTTTTTAAGGCTGTATGAGGCTTAACTAACCTCGTGCTCTAAGTACTAGGAATTAATCTTCAAGAAAAAAATATATAAATTTAAAAATAATATTCAAAAAAATATATAACTATAATAATATTTGTGGTGTGTTGATTGAGTTAAAACTTGTATAAATGCAATCTTTGCCTTTTGTGTTTTCAAGTATTTTTCAGATGTATATTATTACTTAGGTTAAAAAGTTTAAGTAAATTTCCTAACTGTTTAAGAATTCCTACACTGTGGATGATCTTCTACAATCTGTAAAAAAAATTCTGCAAGATAAGCCTCTTGATTCAATTCAGTGCTTTGTGCTCAATCAATCATGGTTGGGCAAAACTTATGGTGAAATGGCAGAGGCATCTGGCTACGGCAACAATTACATCAAAGAAGTTGGCTCTCAGTTGTGGCAAGACCTTTCCATTGCACTTGGAAAAAGAGTAACGAAAAAAAATCTACATTTAGCCTTGAAGAAACATCTGCCAGAGGAGATAGGCCATTTGGAGAATCAGAGCCAACAACAGTTCGGCGAAGAATCTAGCTTAGAAATCTCTTCTCCAGACTTTTTTTCAGCAAGCAAGATAGAATTTCCTAGTGGCCCTGTAGCACTGGGTTCTCCTATTTACATCAATCGTCCTCCCCTGGAAGAACTTGTTTGTCACGAAATTTTACACCCTGGTTGCTTAATCCGAATCAAAGCACCAAGAAAGATGGGAAAAAGTTCTCTGCTCAACCGAATGATTGCTTATGCTAGAGAGCAAAGTTATCAAATTGTCTATTTGGACTTTCAAGAAGCTGACCAAGATGTTTTTGCTTCCCTTGATAAATTTTTGCGTTGGTTTTGTGTGAATGTCAGCAGGCAGTTAAATCTCCTTCCCTGTCTGGATGATTTTTGGGATATGGAAATGGGTAGCAAGGTAAGCTGCAAAATTTATTTTGAAGCATATCTGTTGCAATACATTCATGATAGTCCTTTAGTTTTGGCTTTAAATGAAGTCCATCGAGTTTTTGAACATCCCACTATTGCCCAAGACTTTCTGCCAATGCTGCGATTTTGGCATGAACAAGCAAAGCAAGATCAGATTTGGCAAAAACTGCGGATGGTGGTAGTTCATACAACAGAAATTTATATTCCACTCAAGCTTAACCAATCGCCTTTCAATGTAGGCATAACAATTACGTTGCCACCATTTACCCTCAAGCAGGTACAGAATTTAGCATTACGTTACGGACTAAATTGTGCAGCAGACTCAGAAGGGGCAAAACGTCTTGCGCCTTTACAAGCAATGGTAGGAGGACATCCCTATCTAGTAAGTCTGGCATTTTATCATCTATGTCAGGGGGAAATGACACTGGAGGTGTTATTAGAAACAGCATCTACACCAGTGGGAATTTATGGTCAGCATTTACGAGAACTGTTGAGCTTATTACAAAAAGAGCCAGAATTAATGTCAGCTATGCAACAAGTAATTGCAACAGATGAGAAAGTGGAGTTAGACGCGATCGCTGCTTACAAGCTGGAAAGCATGGGTTTAGTTCAACTAAATGGCAATCAAGCTAGCGCCATGTGTGAGCTATATCGCCTTTATTTTAGCCAACAGCTTGGAAAGCAAAAAAATACTAATGCTTTTAGTACTTTTTTAAACTAGTTTTGAATGTTTTTAGTGAGTTAGTGCCAAGGGTATTTACCCCATCAGCGTTAAGATAATTTTAAGCTCTTTAGTGCTGATAAAATAAGAATTAAAGTCCTTACTAAAAACTTTATTACCCATAGATATTATATTGATTTTTCTCAATTGCCACAATACAAATTTATCGATTTAAATATAGAACTAATTTGAAATTTAAAATCAATTAAATGAACAATTATCGATATCAAGTTGGTGGTACGCTTACCAGTGATGCTCCTAGCTATGTTGAGCGCAGAGCAGATGTGGAACTTTACGAAGCCTTGAAACAGGGTGAATTTTGCTACATTTTAAGCAGTAGGCAAATGGGCAAATCCTCACTTATGGTAAAAACAAAGCACCGCTTGCAGCAAGAGGGTTTTAGATGTGCCACCATTGATATGACTAATATTGGTTGTGAAAATATAACTCCAGAGCAATGGTATAAGGGAGTTGTCGGCGACTTATGGTTGAGTTTTAAATTGTTAGGAAAAGTCAATTTAAAAACCTGGTGGCAAGAACAAAATGATATTTCTTTGGTTCAGAAACTCAGCCGGTTTATTTCGGAAAATCTATTAGCTCAATTTCCTAACGAAAGACTATTCATTTTTATTGATGAAATTGATAGTATTCTCAGTCTTGATTTTTCAGTTGATGACTTTTTTCGATTAATTCGGTTCTGTTATAACCAACGAGCAATTGATCCAGAGTATCATCGGATTACATTTGCAATTTTTGGTGTGGCGACACCTTCAGATTTAATTCTAGATAGAAATCATACTACCCCGTTTAATCTTGGTAAAACCATACAAGTCAATGGTTTCACCTTTGAAGAAGCTCAACCATTATCTTTGGGACTGGATATTAAAGATAATCATCCCCAAAAAGTTTTAAAAGAAGTATTAGGTTGGACAGAAGGACAACCATTTCTTACCCAAAAGCTTTGTCGGTTAATTGTTAGTTTATCTCAAGATGATACGGGTAGAAAGCTCAAAATTCCCCCTGGCACAGAAGAATTTTGGATAGAAAATGTGGTGCGCTCGTACATAATCGAGAAATGGGAATCACAAGATGAACCGGAGCATTTACGGACTATTCGCGATCGCATCCTCATCAACGAAAAAATTGCCGCTAGATTGCTAGGAATTTATCAGCAAATTCTCCAAGGAATTGCAGTAGTATCTGATGATAGTCGAGAACAGGTAGAACTTTTGTTGTCTGGTTTAGTGATTAAAAAACAAGGTTTTCTCCAAATCAAAAACCGAATTTATCAAGAAGTTTTCAATTTAGAATGGGTTGGGAAAAAATTAGCTTCCTTACGCCCCTACTACGAAACCTTTAATGCATGGGTAGCCTCAAAGGAGGAAGATGAATCTCGCCTATTGCGCGGAAAAGCTTTGATTGATGCCCAAATTTGGGCAAATGGTAAAAGCTTGAGCAACTTAGATTATCGATTTTTAGCTGCTAGTGAAGAATTAGATCGGCGAGAAGTGCAACAGGCGTTAGAGGCTGAACGCGCTAAAGAAGTTGAAGCACGACTTGCAGAACAGCAGAAAAGGCTGGCTCAACAAAAGAAAACTGCCACTATAGTGACACTTTTACTCGTGGGCATGACAATCAAGTTAGTGATTTCTATAGTGTGGGGAGTGTCGCTTTTAAGAAAGATTGATGCTTTAGAATCACAGCTAAAATGTAGACAGATAGGTCATGAAGGTAAAGTAATAACTGCAAATTCTCGGTTAGGTGGATGCTGAGTGAATTTTAGATTTTGGATTTTAGATTAAAAGTCTACTTCTTGCTAAATAGCACACAATAGAAACTCAGGTTTTACCAAAGCTGCCGATGATGTGAGTTAAAATCCTGATATCTTTAATAACTACTCACGCAGAACGCCCCCAAAAAAGCGATCGCTATGCTTCAGTATCCCAATCTCGAACAAGCGCTGAAATATCACTTCGGTTACGACAGATTCCGCCCTGGACAACGGCAAATTATCGAAGATGCGCTGCAAAATCGAGATTTATTGATTGTCATGCCTACGGGGGGTGGGAAATCTCTGTGCTTTCAGTTACCTGCATTGATCAAAAAAGGTTTAACGGTGGTGGTGTCGCCATTAATCGCTTTGATGCAAGACCAAGTAGAAGGATTGCGGAATAATAACATTGCTGCCACATTTTTGAATAGTAGTTTGAATCCTTATAAGGTGCGATCGCGGGAAGAAGCGATCCTCAGTGGTAAAGTTAGATTGCTTTACGTCGCCCCAGAACGTCTTCTCAGCGAAAGATTTCTCCCATTTCTCGATTTAGTCAAGGAAAAAATTGGGATTGCGGCTTTTGCTATTGACGAAGCCCACTGTGTCTCTGAGTGGGGACACGACTTTCGCCCAGAATACCGTCAGATGAAATCTCTGCGGAAACGCTATCCTGATGTGCCTACCCTCGCCCTCACCGCCACAGCAACCGATCGCGTCCGTGCTGATATTATCCAACAACTAGGGCTAAAGCAACCCAGTATCCACATTGCTAGCTTTAACCGCCAAAATCTTTACTACGAAGTTCGTTCTAAAACCAAGTCTGCTTATGCTGAATTATTAGAACTCGTCCGGGAAAGTGAGGGTTCAGCAATTATTTATTGTCTGACACGCAAAAAAGTTGATGAACTCACCTTTAAATTGCAAAATGATAAAATTTCTGCCTTGTCTTATCATGCCGGCTTAAGTGATGAAGAACGCAGCAGCAATCAAACTCGATTTATTCGAGATGATGTGCGCGTCATGGTGGCAACAATTGCCTTTGGGATGGGAATTAATAAACCAGATGTGCGTTTAGTAATTCACTTTGATCTACCACGGAATTTGGAAAGTTATTATCAAGAATCAGGTAGGGCGGGAAGGGATAGCGAACCATCTCGGTGTACACTTTTTTTCAGTTTCAGTGATATTAAAACTATTGAATGGAGTATTAACCAAAAAACCGACCCCCAAGAACAGTTGATTGCCAAGCAACAACTCCGTCAGGTAATTGACTATGCTGAAGGTACTGTTTGCCGACGGACAATCCAGCTAGGTTATTTTGGAGAACGTTTTCCAGGGAATTGTGGTAACTGCGATAATTGCCGTTATCCCAAACCAATGCAAGACTGGACAATTGAAGCCATGAAGTTTTTATCTTGTGTGGCGCGTTGTAAAGAAAGATTTGGAATGCTGCACATTATTGATGTGTTGCGGGGGGCAAAAAACCAGAAAATCACCCAAAACGAACACGATCAACTTTCTACCTATGGTATTGGCAAAGATAAGAGTGTTGATGAGTGGCGGATGCTGGGGCGATCGCTTTTACATCAAGGATTGCTAGAACAGACTAGCGATGGTTACTCAGTTTTGAAACTGAACGCCCTCAGTTGGGAAGTGATGCGGCGACAGCGTACAGTTTCCCTTGCTGTGCCTGTAGCGCAGAAAATTACTTGGGAAGAAGGAAGTGAGAAAGCTGTTGAAGCAGAGATATTAATGCAGAGGTTGCGATCGCTCCGTAAACAACTTGCTGATGAACAGTCTGTTCCACCTTACGTTGTCTTTCAGGATTCTACTTTAAAATTGATGGCACAGCTACAACCTACAACAATAACCGAATTTGGGAAGCTTTCGGGCGTAGGGAGTCATAAACTTGCCCAATATGGCGATAAATTCCTCACAGAAATTCGCGCCTACCGCCAAGAAAAAGGTTTGGTAGATGCACCCCAAGTTAGTTTTACACCGTCTCTTGGCTTACCTTCCGATACAGAAATATTTACATTCCAATTACATAAACAAGGTCTGAGTGTTGCCGAAATTGCCAAAAAACGCAACATTCGTCCCACCACAATTATTCGTCATTTGGCAGATTTAATTGAGAAAAATCAGCCTGTAGATTTAAATCAGTTAGTCTCTCTCGAACATCAACAAAAAATTTGGCAAGTTTTAGAAGTGCTTGGTGATATCTCTTTAACGCCAATTCGAGAACAACTAGGTGAAAGCTACAGTTTTGATGAAATTCGCTTAGTACGGGGTAAGTGGCGGCGCGAAAATCGCAAGTGATAATTTACTTAGGACGACGAGTAATACAAACCAAAACAATCATTGTTTTGTTATGAATGACAGTAAAAAAATGAACGTAAAAGAGAAATCAAAACTCTCAAATATACCAAAATCAATCCATTGCTTTAACTTTATATATTTGCTTTGTTGTGTTTTGCTTATTGCATTTGGAGTCAAGTTAACATCTGCACCAGAGAAGATTACAACTTTTTCCTGTGAGCGAACACCAAAGCACATCAATTGTCAGTTGACTAATCGAGATTGGTGGGAGTCCTCTGTGAAAATTTATTCTGAATTAGATTTGTGGATGGGGGTAAAAGTTAAGGCAGTTAATGATGATGGAGGCAAGCTATATTATGTTAGCCCTGTTATTAAGAATGGGGAGGAATATCGCATTTTTAGCTCCTCCTACTGGCAACCATCAGCACAAAAACTAGCTGACAAAATTAATGCCTTTCTAAACGATTCTCAACATAAATTTCTGACACTCACTCAAGACAATTCTAACCCTCTCATACTGGTTGGCTGGTTTTGCGTTTTATTTGGTGCATTTTGTTTAAGTCTTACTATTTACTCATATATTTATTTTTGGAAAGACTAAATAAAGAAGCTAAACTTAAATCTTATAATTAAAATACATGAGCAAAATTAAAGGAGTTAGCCGATGAGTCAGATGCTTAATACAGGAGTACGCTGGACAATTCACGATGTGGAACTGTTACCAGAAAATGAAGGGACGCGCTACGAGATAGTTGATGGAGAATTATTTATGACCAGGGCACCTCACTTTAAACATCAGCAAACTTGTGGTAAAATTTTCCGACAACTTGATGTTTGGTCAGAGTCTACTGGTTTAGGGGAAGCTGTAATCAACCCCGGCGTTTTGTTTTCAGAATCAGATAATGTGATTCCTGATGTAGTTTGGGCTACTAAAAAAACCTTGGCGCTAACATTGGATGAAGCAGGACATTTAACTGGCGCACCAGATTTAGTAGTCGAAGTTTTGTCTGCTAGCAAAGAAGACCAAAGACGAGATAAGGAAGCTAAACTTAAACTTTATTCTTCTAGAGGAGTAAAAGAATATTGGATTGCTGATTGGCGATCGCGTAAACTAGAGGTCTATCGGCGAGAACAAAGTCAACTTAAGTTGGTAGAAACCCTATTTAATAGTGATAGGATAATTTCTCCCCTATTGCCTGATTTTAGCTGTACTGTAGACCAGTTTTTCCCTGTATAAATATTTATTTTGGGAGTATCCGCACTATTCTTTTCCCAAACCAAAATGTACATAACTTATTGTCAGATATCGCCTTGCACCAATAACTAAATTTACTCCTCATCAAGGCGATATCTAGAAGATAATCAGCTTACATTAAGAAAAACTGGGGATTTCAAAGTTGGAATCTTGTGATGTAAGAGCAGAGGTTGAAGGTGCAGTGTTTTGGCTTTTGGCAGACAGAATTGCTAGCAATTTAGGTAGCGCAAGGCAAGCAACAGTATTTAACAGCGTCACGAATATAGCATCTATCAAACTCATGTATTAATCTTCTCCGTTTGAAAATTGTTTACTATATTTTTAGTTTGATGCAAAATCAGTACAATTGCTTAAAAAATCATTTTGGATTTCTTTTATCAGATATAAGCTAATTAAATATATTTTTTATTCCTAATTCCTATAATAACTATTAGTTTTTAAATATTCTCTTAAAGATAATTAAGTTCGTAATTTAGTATTAATTCAATTTGGTAGCAAAAATTTTGTATGCACTAACGGGTGATATTAAACAATTATTATTACAAGATTTAATATTTTTCAGGCAATTACAAATGCTATAGATAACACCAAAGTCAAAAACTCATATTACCTATTAAGAGTCCCTGAATTCAGTTCAGATATTATTCAAAGGGCTAACTAATATTATAAAATTAGCCTCTTGACAAGCTTAAATTAATTATTATAGTCTATTGTTTATACTGAAACAAATAGAACAAATAATACAAAATAAAATTCATGAACAATAAAGTTAGTATTTTGTTAGCAGTAGTATTACTTGCAAGTTATACCGCAGCAAAATCATCCTTTGCTACAGAAAAAAAGGCTGGTTTCCTTGCTAATAATCTTAGCTCTAAAAATCAGGCTCTAATCAAAATAGCACAAGGGATAGAACCTAGAGTTATTAAGCTTCGTTTAGCAGATTCTGGTGTTTCAGTAGGAAGTGTTTTGTCTTGGGGATTTGCTGGTTTGATTCAAAAAAGATCCACTGATTGGGTTCGTTTAGAAATAAGTGATAATCAAGTAAAAGTAGTACATACAACAAGAACAACTAATTGGTTAACTCAGGTTTCTAAATGGTGGGATCATCCTGTCAGGAAAATAGCTTTTAAGCCAGATTCTTGTAAAATAGATAACGGATCAAATCAAGATGGCTCAAATATAGAAACTCAACTAAGAGACATAAAAAAGCTATACGATTCTAAACTAATAACTGAGCAACAGTATCAAGAATTGCAGCGTAAAATTATTAATCAAATAAATACAGTACCTAGCCAAACTACCACTAGCAGTTCTGAATGTATTCTATTAGGAGAAAATGCGATAGTACAATTTAAAGATATGAAATTTTTAACTAAAGGAGAATTTAAAATTGAATATCTAGAGGGTAATGAATGGAAATATGCAGCTTTTAGAGTACCAGAAAAAGAATATCAGTAGTGGCTTGTATTCATAATTAATAATTCTTATATTGAGACGGTGCGCTAGCTAAGGGTATGATGCACACTACGAAACATACAGCAAATATTCAAGTTGGTGAGGTACACAAGCTAAGTCTGTTACCCAGTTATAAAGAGTGTTTTACTCCTGAATTCTGCTGTAAGTTTTGCATTTAGCTTAATCCACATTCCTTAAAAAATGTAGGCAATTAGCAATGAACCTGTCTTCAGGAGTTAAGTGAAAGCTAATTGTACAGTACTGATTAATTTTTACTGGCAAATACTCCATTAATTCGGAGAACATTTGGGACAGAAATCAGGACTGAATTTACAAAATTGACTACCTGTCATCGGGTAAGCTGTACAATAAGGAAAACTCGTAAGTTGCACTTTGGCTATTTGCAATTTTGAACCATTTGGTAACGCTTCGGTAAGTTTGGTTTTATCAGCCATAAGGATAGCTAAAAACTTAGGCAACGCAATACAAGCAGTAATATTGAGCAAAGTTAGCAATGTAGCGTCTATCAAATTCATAGGTAATTATCCCCTGTGAAACGTAGGCGTATGCGTAGCCCGTCGTAGACATCGCTGTTCTTAGATGCAAGCATAATGTATGTATAGCATTGATGTTCAGTCAATCTATTGCTTGCAGTCTATGTAAATTAACTTTAACATAAATTTTTGTAAATATAAACGTGGAATTCCTGGAATTATCATACACAGAGGGGAATGTGGATAATAAGGACGGTTACTGTAGCGTAATAACAAAATAAGCTGTAAAACATCAGTTTATGATTTTTAGGTAAGGTGTTATGTCAAGAACCCAAACCGCGTCTTCTTTTTTATCTAATATCAGTGAGCGAGAACGCCAAGCCCTAAAGCGGTTGGTGGATTACACAAATTTGGAATCATTGCCAGAAATTTGGCCTTTGGCAGCTCAACAATTTGGTGATATTGTCGCCCTCCGCAACCCTCATGCTAAACCAGAAGTAGCTATTACTTATACCCAGCTAGCAGAGCAAATGCAACTATTTGCTGCGGGGTTACAGGCTTTGGAAATAAAGGTAGGCGATCGCATTTCCCTAATTGCTGACAACAGTCCTCGCTGGTTTATAGCCGATCAAGGCATAATGACTGCTGGAGCCGTTGATGCAGTGCGTAGCTCCCAAGCCGATAAAGAAGAACTGCTGTTTATCATCGCTAATAGTGGCAGTACAGCAATAGTCGTTGAAGATTTAAAAACACTTAAAAAACTACAAGACCGCCTCAACGATTTACCTATTCAGGTGGTCATTTTACTTTCCAATGAAGCACCACCAACAGACACAGCCCTAAAGGTGCTGAACTTTGCCCAGTTACTCGAAATTGGGAAAAATCATAATTTTGCGCCAGTCAAGCAAAATCGTGACGCTTTGGCAACCCTAATTTATACCTCTGGCACCACGGGCAAACCCAAGGGTGTGATGCTGTCTTATAGCAATTTGATGCACCAAGTGACAACCTTTGGCACAGTATTGCAACCAAACGCGGGCGATATCGTTCTCAGTATCCTACCTTCCTGGCACAGCTACGAACGAACTGTTGAATATTATTTACTTTCTCAAGGTTGTACGCAAATTTATACCAACTTGCGCTCAGTGAAAGGAGATTTGAGACAATTTAAACCCAACTACATGGTAGGTGTACCCCGCCTGTGGGAATCGATTTATGAAGGAGTTCAAAAGCAGTTCCGTGAACAACCAGCCAATAAGCAACGCCTAATTAACTTTTTATTGGGAGTTAGCGAGAAATATATCAAAGTGCGGCGAGTTGCTCAAGGGTTAAGCTTAAATAATCTTCATGCCTCAGCGATTGAACGATTAGCAGCTAGGATACAAGCATCTGCTTTATTACCCCTCCACGCTTTGGGAGAACGACTAGTTTATGCCAAGGTGCGAGAAGCCACAGGAGGACAAGTTAAGCAAATGATTAGCGGCGGCGGTGCCCTTCCCAGACATATAGATAACTTCTTTGAAATTATTGGTGTGCAGATTCTGCAAGGTTATGGTTTGACAGAAACTTCTCCTGTTACCCATGTGCGGCGTCCTTGGCGAAATTTGATTGGTGCATCAGGGCTACCACTACCCGCTACAGAAGCTAAAATCGTAGATCCTGAGACAAAAGCGCCTCTACCAGTAGAAACGCGAGGTTTAGTGTTGTTGAGGGGGCCGCAGATTATGCAAGGCTATTACCAAAATCCAGAGGCAACAGCAAAAGCAATTGATGCTGAAGGTTGGTTTGATAGCGGCGATTTGGGTTGGCTGACACCACAAGACGACTTAGTGCTGACTGGCAGAGCGAAGGATACGATTGTATTGACTAACGGCGAAAATATCGAGCCGCAGCCAATCGAAGATGCGTGTTTGCGATCGCCATACATCGATCAAATTATGCTTGTTGGTCAAGATCAGCGCAGCCTGGGAGCCTTAATTGTCCCCAATGTCGAAGCTCTAGAAAAATGGGCAGCAAGTCAGAATCTAACCCTGGATACGCAGAATGATCAGGTTGCTTCTTCACCTAGTCAAAAAATTGACTTCGAGAGTAGAATGATCCAGGATTTATTTCGGCAAGAATTGAATCGAGAAGTGCAAAATCGTCCAGGCTATCGACCGGATGATCGCATCGGGACATTCAAACTCATTCTGGAACCGTTTTCCATCGAAAATGGTTTGATGACACAAACACTGAAAGTTCGCCGACATGTCGTCACGGAACGCTATCGCGATATTATTGACGGCATGTTTGCCTGATGATTCCACCTCCCAACTGTAAAGAGTGAACGTGAAATATTTATGGATGTCTCCAAATCTAATTTGCTCCTGAAGCGCGTCGTTAACGTCAAAGTCATTGTGACTCCTCTTTGGAAAGAGGAAGTACAACAGCAGTTGCAAACGCAGATCAATCAACTCGATCAGCAACTGCAACAGCTAGACGTAGAAGGACAAAGAGCGATCGCAGCAATTCAAAAGCAGAGTCTGCAACCACCTGGCCCCCAGACCCTCCAACAAATTGACAATATCCAACTCCAAGTCAATCAAAAGAAAAGTGAATTCCTAGAGCAGAAAAATCAGTTGCTGCAAAACCTCCAGCAAGTGCAGTTTCTCCAGCAAGATCAGGAAGTCAACCAATTCCAGATGGAAGGCTTTTTCCGGGTAGAGACGGGAGACAACCTGATTAGCAAAATGCAGGTCGAAATCGTTCTGCGCGATGGCGTTGTAGAAGAAATTCGCGGCGACATTTAGAAAGTTATGAGTTATGAGTTATGAGTTTAAATTCCTAACTCCTGTAGAGACGCGATTAATCGCGTCTCTACTCCTCACTCCTCACTCCAGCCCAAACAATTTGCCACACTGGAGGTGAGCTAATAAAAAGCGATCGCCCAAAGGTTGTCATCTCAACTCGATATTTAACTCTACCAACTGAATCGTCACCTCCCTTGATTTGCGTAATCGTCACAAAGGACTGATTTCGTTGCGGATAAACTACCTCAACCTTTCGCGTTCCCCCCACTGATCCTATATTGTCAAAGGCATTCAGAGCGAGAGTAGCAGGATCGCTACCTTGGAGAGATGAGTCTATCTTTTCTAGAGGTATAGTTTTATAATTGGAACGCTCTGGGTATGCCACAACCACTTGAGACTGATGTATTGCTGCCACCTGCTGGGTTTGTTCGTTACTAGTCTCAACAATCGGTGCATATTGCTGGCGCTGGATAATATAAACTCCAGCGCCAGCAGTGGCAAAGATACTTAGTATCACAATCAAAAAGAATTTCAACTTTGCCGACATAAAAGTAAACAGGAATTTCAAATAGGTTTATTACCAATTTTGAATTCTAGATTGAACTCCATCTCATATCCTCTATCTGTCAGAAGCTCTTGTATCTTAAGCAGTAGTTATGAGGAATATAAATAGCAATCCCATTTAATCTGTGAGAAACTCGTAGTGGTTTTTGCAAGTCAAGGACTAAAACGAGATATTGGCTAACCATTGAGGATAGCTCTGTATCATAGACCTCTAAGCCATATTTAGGTTCCTAGGATCATTTATCATTGGTCAAGAGTCAATAATTCTTCCATGCCCCATACTTCAGATACCCAACCTAAAATATAAAATCTCCAGTCTAAAACTCTCCCACCAAGATACAATTCGATCTGATAAAAGCTGTTAAAGTCCATAAACCATTGATTCCCAAACCACCCTATGAGCATTCACGAAGTATTTATGCCGGCTCTGAGTTCTACCATGACTGAAGGCAAAATCGTCTCCTGGGTGAAATCGCCAGGTGACAAAGTGGAAAAAGGCGAAACAGTGGTGGTTGTTGAGTCAGATAAGGCAGATATGGATGTAGAAACCTTTTACGAAGGCTTTCTTGCCCATATCATAGTTGAAGCTGGTGAAACTGCCCCGGTAGGATCTGCGATCGCCTTCATCGCCGAAACGGAAGCTGAAATTGAACAGGCCAAATCTCTTGCCAATTCCGGCGGCGTGGCTACTACTACTACTACTACCTCATCCCCTGAACCAATCCCCGCTACAGCCTCAGTTGCAACACCTGTCTTAGCGTCTCAAAACGGATCTAACCACAAAGAAGGAAGGCTTGTAGCTTCACCCCGTGCCCGTAAGTTAGCCAAAGAACTCAAAGTTGATTTAACTACTCTTCAAGGTAGTGGCCCTCACGGTCGCATTATCGCCGAAGATGTAGAAGCATTGTCCAATAAGGGCAAACAACCCACCATTGCCCCAGTTGCCCCACCAACACCTGTACCAAGCAGTGCCCCTGCACCCTCAGCACCTCGGACACCAGCACCTGCACCAGTGGTGGCGGCTGTTCCTGGACAAATTGTGCCTCTAACTACCTTCCAAAATGCTGTAGTGCGGAACATGGTAGCCACCATATCCGTGCCCGTCTTCCGTGTAGGTTATACAATTACCACTGATGGATTAGACAAACTTTATAAACAAATTAAATCCAAAGGCGTAACAATGACAGCGCTACTGGCGAAAGCTGTAGCGCTGACTTTACAAAAACACCCGTTGTTAAATGCTAGCTACTCAGATCAAGGTATTGTTTATCATTCTGATATCAACATTTCCGTAGCAGTAGCGATGGATGATGGCGGATTAATTACACCTGTACTGCAAAATGCAGATGCAGTGGATATTTATTCTCTATCGCGTACTTGGAAGTCTTTAGTAGAACGTGCCAGAGCAAAACAACTACAGCCCCAAGAATACAACAGTGGTACTTTTACCCTGTCTAACTTGGGGATGTTTGGCGTAGATAAATTTGATGCGATTTTGCCGCCTGGACAAGGCTCCATATTAGCGATCGGGGCATCCCGTCCGCAAGTGGTAGCAACGCCCGAAGGTTTATTTGGCGTGCAGCAACAAATGCAAGTCAATATTACTTCTGACCATCGGATTATTTATGGCGCCCATGCTGCGGCGTTCTTGCAAGATTTAGCGAAATTGATTGAGACGAATCCTCAATCTTTGACAATGTAATTTTGAAAAGACACCAAATCTGAATGTTAGCGCTATCAGCGATCAGCAGTTTATCGTAGGTAGCGCTAACAACAAACAATATCTACACTTAACTGGTTTCTGTACAATCTTGTATTAATAAATACTTGAAAATTACCCAAAAATTTGAATTGCTACTTACTCCCCTCAGAGGCAACGCATATCCAATGATAGCTGTAATGCTTGCTTGTAAAGAAGGATAAGCAAATTGGACTACTCTAAACCGACTGAAAAATCACGCTTCCCCCATTATTAGTTGGCATAGTGCATAAACCATTGTTGCCTACAACCCAACACAGTAGTAAGTTTCAGGGGACAGAAAAGCCATCCAAAATTATTTTGGAGAAAATAGTTGACACAATGAAGTAGGTTCGCTATATTGAATAAGTGCCGGAAGCGGAGCGAGAAAAGCGACGCTGAATGGAACACCGAACCTTGAAAATATTATAGTTTGAAAGCGATTATACAGCAAGTGGATTGCGTCAAGCAAATAAAGATAACTAAGCTGAAGTTAAAAAAGAGCAGCTAATAGAAGAGCTAATAAAG
>NNBU01000113.1_pt1 | contig 55270 bp, 46 predicted proteins | sample 1173781 | NCBI WGS metagenome assembly NNBU01 (sample SAMN07173937, study PRJNA388173) | plant metagenome | biome: Plant school; feature: Soil; material: Symbiotic tissue of Blasia pusilla L.; isolation source: symbiotic tissue sample KVJ2 | host: Blasia pusilla | place: Norway: Troms, Kvaloya...
CCACGCAAAGGATACAAATTCGTTTCTTGGGGATGAGTGTGACTTTCTAGAATGATAATTTCAACGGCTTCGCCAGCCTGAAACGGTAAATCCTCAAGAATCAAGGTTCCGTTTTTAGTTAACTTTGTTTCAATTCGGTGTGCTTTCATAGTTACTCTGCTAGTTATGAATCTAATAAATGAGTAAATGATTTAATTTGTCGTAAACCTTCCTCACGCCAATTATCATCATTCTCTCCTTCTTCTAAGTTAAATAATCTTTCTGTACACAGAATTTGTAACAATATTGGCCAGCAGTGACTTTCTATCAAAATCCACTCTACATCTTCGTCAGTGAAAGCAATAGGCGAACTCGCTATCAATTCTCGCGCTTCTATCTCAGTCAATGCTCCTAGATATGCGATGTAGCCGAAAATATTGAAAAAGGGTGAACTGTGTCCTGTGTTTCGCGCCATTTCAATCGGTGATTCGGGGGTAGCCAAGACAAATGCTAGATTCCCGCCTGTGTGGTTAGTCGCTAACGAACGCAAACTCTCCCAAAAACAATCATCTAATTCTGGACAGCGTTGCAATCCAACACTAATCTCATCCAATAAGATGACTGTGGGAGAATGCAAATTATCGCTGACTACATCCATAAAATGATCTAAATCGCAAGGTGTCGGCACTTGCATCTTCAGTGATTCTAGGATGTACTTTAGCAGTCCTTCTCGGCTTTGCATTCGTGCGTCTTGCAAGTCTACGAAAATCCAACAGTAATTTTCTGGATGCGGTAGCCAGTCAGATTTTTGCTCAGGACGCAGTTGTTGCCTTGGGGTGGTGGTGATATTTTTGAGGTAGTGCAGCAGGGATGTTTTACCGCTACGCTTTTTGCCAATAATGGCGGAGTTTTGCAGGGGATGGCGTTTGAGTAAGTTGAAGAGACGTTTTAATTCTTTCTCACGCCCAAAAAAGTAACGGGTTTGGGTGATGGGTGGGCCTGTGATGAAGGGTGATACTTCTCCATTTGTTGGCTGGGGTCTAAGTGGAGAAACTTGAACATTGTTTTTAGGTATTTGGGTTTGTGCTGATTGCAAGTCTTCTTCAATGCGCTTAAGTTTAACATCAAGATTTGCTAATTCAGCTTCTCCTTGTTCCAACTGATGTTCTAATTGAAACTTATTTGTCACCCCAGTCTCAATTACCACCCCTTCCCTTATCCGTCTGACTTTTTCATGCTGGATATTCCACGCTTGTTGAAGTTCGTATTGTCTCCTCTCTAATCTAAATTGTTGTTCTGCACTCAAGGTTAGAGGTAATTGAGGTTCTGGTTCTTTGTATGCAATTTCTTGCCAGTCTAGCCCCAATTTTTCGCTAAGTTTTACAAAATCTAGATGGTCAACAGGTTTACCAATGAGAAAATTTTCGACTGTGGAGAGAGAAAATCCCATATCAGTAGCTAGGGACTGCTGGCTGTGATAGCCATTGCGCCCAAATGCTGACTTAACTTTTTCAATATACTCTGAGGCTACCCGAAGCGATCGCGCCATCATTCCTCATCGAGAAACTGCTGAGAGTATATCAGATTTTTATACTAGCTAAACAGCCTTGCTATCTAGCAATAACCAAAACACTAAAGCAATAGAAATTAATAAAGAGTTAGGAATAAATAACTCCTAACTCTTGTACAGACGTGATAAATCGCTTCTCTACTTTTTATATAGACGCGATTAATCGCGTCTCTACTTTTTACACCGTACAACTCAACTCACCGGCTTTTTGACTAAAGCGGTGATTCTCCCGATAATCTACGGGACAATCTATCACCGCAGGTACATCTTGAGCGAGTGCCTCTTTGAGTGTGGGAATTAAATCTAAAGCTGATTCAACTCGGTAGCCTTTTAAACCCATACTTTCGGCAAATTTAACAAAATCAGGATTGCTAAAATGCACAAAAGATGAGTTTCCTTTGCCAAATTGATTTTCTTGCTTCCACTCAATTAACCCATAGCCACCATCATTGAAAATTATGGTGACAAAGGGCGTACCGACACGCAAGGCGGTTTCTAATTCCTGAGAATTCATCATAAACCCGCCATCGCCTGTGACAGCAACTACTTTCCGGTTGGGATGAACAAGTTTTGCTGCTAAAGCCCCAGGAATGGCAATACCCATAGCCGCGAAGCCGTTGGAAATAATACAAGTATTAGGGCTATGGCAATGATAATGACGAGCCATCCACATTTTATGTGCGCCAACATCTGAGATGACAATATCATCCGGGCCCATCACTTGCCGTAAGTCATAAATTAACTTTTGCGGCTTAATAGGAAATCCGTCATCATGGGCATACTGTTCGTAATCAGCCCGAATATCTGACCTTAAACTGATGGCAAAGGGATCAGGTTTACCTTGTCTGTCTGCTAATTTTAAGATTTCATAGAGGGAATCTGAAATATCTCCCACAACTTCAGCGTTGGGAATATAACTACTATCAATCTCCGCCGGACTTACTCCAATATGCACAATGGGAATTTCACCGTTACGATTCCATTTTTTGGGGGAAAACTCAATCAAATCATAGCCGATCGCAATTACTAAATCTGTGTTATCAAAGCCACAGGTAATAAAGTCTCTTTGTTGTAATCCCACCGACCACAAAGCTAATTGATGTGTATAGGGAATCACACCTTTACCCATGAAGGTATTGGCAACAGGTATATTTAGCAAGGTGGCAAACTGCGTTACTGCATCACTTGCATGAGCGCGAATTGCTCCATTTCCGACTAAGATTAATGGGTTAACTGCTTGGCAAATTGCGGCTGCTGCTGCCCGAATGCTAACAAAAGATGCATAAGTTTTTTCGCTATTATCTTTACGCAAAGGTTTGCCTTCAACGGGCATAGCAGCAATATTCTCTGGCAAATCTATGTGAACTGCACCAGGTTTTTCCGATTGCGATCGCTTAAATGCTTTTCGTACTACTTCGGGTGTAATACTCGGTCGCACAATCTGCTTATTCCACTTGGTAACAGGTGCAAACATTGCCACCAAATCTAAATATTGATGGGATTCAATGTGCATTCTATCTGTTCCCACTTGACCAGTAATTGCCACTAAAGGCGCACCATCCAGGTTAGCATCTGCTACCCCAGTCATTAAGTTGGTTGCCCCAGGGCCAAGAGTAGAAAGACACACTCCGGCTTTTCCGGTTAGGCGTCCATAGACATCGGCCATGAATGCTGCACCCTGTTCATGACGAGTCGTAATAAATTTAATGGAAGAATGTTTTAGCGCTTCCAAAACGTGCAGGTTCTCTTCACCAGGGAGTCCAAAAATATATTGCACTCCTTCATTTTCTAGGCACTGCACCAATAATTCTGCTGTATTCATTTTATTTCCTAACTATTTATTTTGTCCTTTGTCCTTTGTCATTAGTCATTTGTCATTTTTTTGGCTAATGACCAATGACTAATGACTAATCATTTAACCCACACGGTTTTAACATTGACAAACTCATGTATACCTTGGATACTCAATTCTCTGCCATATCCAGAACGCTTGATGCCACCAAAGGGCAACTGAGGATCAGATTTGACCATACTGTTGATAAACACGGCACCAGCTTCGATTTCTTCAACTAAGCGATCGCATTCTTGCTCGTTTGTTGTCCAAGCACTTGCGCCTAAGCCAAAGGGTGTGTCATTAGCGAGTTTAATGGCAGCATCGATATCTGGAACCCGAAATAACAAGGCTACTGGGCCAAAGAATTCTTCTTTTGCAATTGGTGTATCAGGCGGGATATCTATGATAATCGTTGGCGGATAAAAGTTCCCTGGACGATCTGATAATGGATGTCCACCGGTGAGAACTTTACCACCACTTTTTGTAGCAGATTGCACTTGTTGGTCTAAATCCTGGAGAATACCAGGAGTTGCCAGTGGGCCTAAATCGGTATCTGGTTGCATGGGATCGCCTACTTTTAGCGCCTCAAATTTTTCTAAAAGCAATTTTTCAAATTTGTCTGCGATCGCTTCTGCGACAATAAAACGTTTTGCTGCAATACATGATTGCCCGTTATTTAACATCCGTGCTGTAGTTGCTGTGACAACTGCTGTCTCTAAATCAGCACTTTCTAACACAATAAACGGGTCACTTCCTCCCAATTCCAAAACTGTTTTTTTGATTTGTTTGCCGGCGGCGACGGCGAGGGATATGCCTGCTGGTTCGCTTCCGGTTAAGGTGGCAGCTTTTACGCGATCATCAGCCATTAAATCAGCAACTTTAGCAGCGCCGATTAATAGAGTTTGAAACACACCCTCAGGAAAACCTGCTCGTCGAATAATATCTTCAATTGCCAAGGCGCACTGCGGCACGTTGGAAGCGTGTTTGAGTAAGCCGACATTCCCCGCCATCAGCGCTGGTGCGGCAAAGCGAAAGACTTGCCAAAAGGGGAAATTCCACGGCATTACTGCGAGAATCGCACCCATTGGTTGATAACGGACAAAACTCTGACTGGCATCGGTTTTTACACTGACATCAGCTAGAAAACCAGGGGCGTGTTCGGCATAATAGCGACAGACGACGGCGCATTTTTCAACTTCCGCGATCGCAGCTTTGAAAGGCTTACCCATTTCTAGAGTCATCAACTTCGCAAATTCTGCTTTGTCTTGCTCTAAAATATCAGCAGCCTTTTGCAGCCATTGCGATCGCGTCAAAAAACTAGTCTTACGGTACTGTTCAAAAGCCTGATTAGCTAAATCGAGTTTAGCGGTAATTTCTGCATCATTGAGCGGCTCAAAAGTTCTAAAAGTCTTCCCAGTGGCGGGATTAATCGTGGCGATCGCCATTACCTGACCTCCCGTTAAACAATAAGCTTTAAGTAGGCTTCCTAGTGTTATACATATAAATTGGGGAAGCTACCACCCAAATTCTAGTCTTTTAGCCAAAGATTAGCTGCTCAATCTTACAATCTCGCAATTATTAATAAAAGAAAATATACAGTATAAATACGTATTTATACTGTATATTTGTCATGCCAATTCAAAAAATGTTTGCGACAGATAAAGCATCAAGGATGAAGTCATAACCAGTCAAAGAAGCAGCAATTTTAGGAGTCAGTTCAGCAAGAAGTTGAGCAACTTTAGTTCGCAGATGCTCCAGGTTATCAAATAGCTCCCATTTCAAGTCTTGCTTGAGATGTTCCCAAACTCGCTCTATGGGGTTCAGTTAAGGGCTAATTGTGCACAATTGTGGGTTTTCGAGACGCGATAAATCGTCGTCTCTACAAGTGTTTTGGTCTTATCTGAACTGTATTGGCTTATAAAGCTCGAACACTATCGATTATTCTAAATCTGCATTGACACTTCCCTCGCGCTTCCCCTGCTTTCCCCAATTCATCTCACTGTTCTGCAACGCCGATTTTACGGTTCTATAAAGAATTGCATAGATGTGAGAATCTTTATCAACTTAACAAAGATTTATATTAAAAAGTTTGTTTTTTATTACGAAAACAAACTTTTTTGTATAACAGGTAACTTTTTACTAGTAAACTATCGCACTAATATCACACTTTAAAGATTGATATTGTCAGCTTCAGATGAGTTGGCTGATTCGTCAAGAGGAAAATTCATAAAGATATGAGAAGAGAATTTAACCGACGCAAGTTTTTAATCTACGGCTCGCTAACTTTCGGAAGCAGCTTTTTTTTGAAGGCTTGCGCGAATAATAATTCCCCGATTGCTACAGAAAGTCCAGCCGCACCTCCTGCTGCTTCACCTGCTGCGGCTACTGCTGGCGACACCATCAAGATAGGTATTTTGCACTCTCTGAGTGGTACGATGTCTATTAGTGAAAAAAGCGTTGTCGATGCTGAAAAATTAGCAATCAAAGAAATTAACGCTGCTGGTGGTGTTTTAAATAAACAAATTGAAGCAATTACCGAAGATGGTGCTTCTAACTGGGATACTTTTAGGGAAAAGGCAACTAAGCTAATCGATCAAGATAAAGTTGCTGTAGTTTTTGGTTGTTGGACTTCTGCTAGTCGCAAGAATGTTAAGCCAGTATTCGAGAGCAAAAATCACATGCTCTGGTATCCTGTGCAGTATGAAGGTCAAGAGTGTTCTAAAAACATTTTCTACACTGGCGCTGCACCAAATCAACAAATCGAACCATCTGTTGATTGGCTGTTAAAAAATAAGGGCAAAGAATTCTTTTTAGTTGGCTCTGACTACGTTTTTCCTCGGACTGCTAATACCATCATTAAAGCTCAACTAGAAGCTTTAGGCGGAAAAACAGTTGGTGAAGATTATTTACCTCTTGGTAACACAGAAGTTACCCCAATTATCACTAAAATTAAGCAAAATTTGCCCAATGGTGGCGTGATTTACAACACCTTAAATGGTGATAGCAATGTTGCTTTCTTCAAACAATTGAAAGGGGCTGGATTGACACCAGACAAATATCCCTCTATGTCTGTAAGTATTGCCGAAGAAGAAGTTAAAGCAATTGGTGTAGAATATCTCAAAGGTCACTATGCAGCTTGGAACTATTTTCAAACAGTAGACACACCTGCTAATAAGAAGTTTGTTGCATCTTTCAAGAAAGAATATGGTGAAAATCGGGTGACAAATGACCCAATGGAAGCAGCATACATTGCAGTTTATTTGTGGAAGCAAGCAGTAGAAAAAGCCGGGACTACTGATTTAGAAAAAGTGCGGGCGGCGGCTTATGGTCAAACTCTAGATGCGCCTGAAGGTAAAGTGACAATGGATGCCAATCATCACATATCTAAAATTGTGCGAATTGGTCAAGTTAGGCAAGATGGTTTGTTTGATATTGTCTATGCGACTCCAACACCAGTTGAACCAGTTCCTTGGAATCAATTTGTCAAAGAGACTAAGGGATTTGCTTGTGATTGGAATGACCCAGCTAAGGGTGGTAAGTACAAGAAAGTTTAAATAATTCGTAATTCGTAATTCGTAATTAATTACAAATTACGAATGAGTCAATTTTAACTTTGTAGTGGCGTGACAAGCCTAAAATAGTGCATAAAATTTAGCTCTTGTGGGGTGGGCATCTTGCCCGCCCGGACGGGTGTCCTCACCCGTCCCACAAGAAAATCTATTGCAACATTTTAGCCTTGCCACGCCAGTAGGGTGCGTTATGGCGAAGCGCAACGCACCATTTATCTTAGTGGTTACGGTAAAAATATTTATTGCCACTATGTTTATTCACTGGTGTCGTAACGCACTCTACAGGTAATTACGAATAAGTAGTGAGGAAAAAAGTGTTAGCAGGATTTTTAGAAGCTGTATTTAATGGCATTAGTATTGGCGCTGTATTATTAATTGCCGCGTTGGGGCTAGCCATTATTTTTGGATTGATGGGCGTCATTAATATGGCGCATGGTGAATTGATGATGTTCGGCGCTTATACAACATTTGTTGTACAAAATGTATGTAAGCAATTGGGCGGAGTGTGGTTTGAAGTCTATATATTTTTGGCTTTGATTATTGCTTTTATTTTCACGGCTGCTGTGGGATTAATTCTAGAAAGAGGGGTGATTCGTTATCTCTATGGACGCCCATTAGAAACTCTATTGGCAACTTGGGGAGTAAGTTTAATTTTTCAGCAGTTTGTTCGCAGTGTGAATTGGGTATTGATTATTGGTCTAGCCCTCTTTTCTCTGTTGTTTTTTGGAGGTTTATGGATTTTAAATTCTCGCACTGATTTGGGAAGAGTTCGTAACTGGATTGTGGCGGTGATATTTTTATTATCGCTGGGGGTGACAATCACAACGGGTAATTTATTGAGTCAAACTTATCAGCTAGCAGTGACTCAACCTTGGTTTGGCGCTCAAAATGTAGATGTAACAGCGCCTACTTGGTTACAAGCAGGGATATCTTTAGGTGGTGTACAATTACCCTTCGCCAGGTTATTTATTATTGCTTTAACAATAATTTGTGTAGCAGGAATTTACTTATTTTTACAACGTTCTAGCTGGGGTTTAAGAATTCGGGCTGTGACGCAAAACCGGAGTATGAGTGCTTGTTTGGGTATCCCGACTCAAAAGGTTGATGCAATTACTTTTGCACTGGGTTCTGGTTTAGCTGGTGTGGCTGGATGTGCGATTAGTTTGCTTGGTTCTGTAGGGCCAAATACGGGACAAAACTATATTATTGATACTTTTATGGTTGTTGTTGTTGGGGGTGTGGGTAATTTAGCCGGGACGATTGTGGCTGCTTTGGGTATTGGGACGGCTAATTTTTTAATTGGTTCTGGGACTTTGGCTTTGTTGTTGAGTCCTGTTAAACCTTTGGCTGATTTCTTTACTTTTTTTGCGACGACGAGTATGGCTAAGGTGATGGTGTTTGCACTGATTATTGTGTTTTTACAGTGGAAGCCTGGGGGGATTTTTCCGCAGAAGGGACGTACTGTTGATGTTTAACGAACCGCCAAGACGCCAAGGACGCAGAGAATGAAGAAGAGGGGAGGAGGGTTATTAATTGAGGTGGGGGTGGTGGTTGCGATCGCACTCTTCCTTATAATTGTTATGCCAGTGGTGCTTTCGGAGTTTCGCCTGAATTTGTTGGGGCGATTTTTGTCGCTGGCGATCGTGGCTTTGGGTATCGATTTGATTTGGGGGTATACTGGTTTATTGAGTTTGGGACATGGTATTTTCTTTGGTTTGGGTGGATATGCGATCGCAATGTACCTAAAACTCCAAGTCCCTAGTGGAGAATTGCCTGATTTTATGGGGCTTTATGGGGTTACGGAACTTCCCGCCTTTTGGCAACCTTTTTATTCTTTTCCTTTGACAATAGCTTTGGTGGTACTAATTCCAGGGTTATTGGCGGGATTGTTGGGATATTTGGTTTTCCGAAATCGCCTCAAGGGAGTTTATTTCTCTATCTTGACCCAAGCCGGAACTATTGTATTTTTCAACTTCTTTAACGGTCAACAACAATTTTTCAACGGTACGAACGGACTGATAGATTTTACAACCTTGTTTGGGGCAACGGTCAGCGATGCCAAAACGCAGTTTGTTTTCTACACACTGACGGTAGTTTTTCTCGCAATCACCTACGGTATTTGTCGCTGGTTGACAACTGGACGGTTTGGGAGATTGCTGATAGCGATTCGTGATGATGAAAGTCGGGTAAGATTTTCTGGCTATGACCCTACAGATTTTAAGGTGTTGGTGTTTGCAGTTTCAGGTGCGATCGCAGGGATAGCAGGAGCATTTTACACCATTCAAAGTGGTTCTGTTTCACCTAGAGCAATGGATATTGCCTTTTCGATTGAAATGGTGATTTGGGTAGCGGTAGGGGGACGCGCTACTTTAATTGGCGCGATTGTCGGAACTTTGTTAGTAAATTATGCCCGGACTTTTTTAAGCGAACAATTTGCTGAAATCTGGCTATTTTTCCAAGGCGCACTATTTTTGATAGTCGTCACAGTCCTTCCTGACGGTATCGTGGGATGGTTGCGTAGCCAGAATATTTCTCTTTTCAACCGCCGTCAAGAAATTTCTACATATCCCACCTTGGAAGAAGACCCCGAAGTGCAACATGAACGCGAAAATATTGGAAACTGAAAACGTAACTGTTAGTTTTGACGGTTTTAAGGCTTTAAACCAGCTTAACTTTAGTATGGATGTGGGTGAATTACGAGTAGTAATTGGCCCCAATGGTGCGGGAAAGACAACATTTCTGGATGTGATTACCGGGAAAGTGCAACCAACTATTGGGCGAGTTTTATTCAAAGGAAGAAACCTGCGTTCTTTACCTGAATATAAAATTGCCAGATTGGGAATTGGACGCAAGTTTCAAACACCCCGAATTTACCTAAATTTAACACCCCGTGAAAATCTAGAAATTACCATTAACAAGAAGAAAAGTGTCTTTTCTACTTTGTTTGAACATTCTAATACTGCTGAAAAGAATAATATTAAAGGTTTGTTAGAAACCATCGGTTTAACGCCGAAAGCTGATATCAGAGCAGCTTTACTTTCTCACGGAGAAAAGCAGCGTTTAGAAATTGGAATGTTAGTAGCACAGTCACCTGATTTATTACTTGTTGATGAACCAGTTGCGGGTTTGACAGATGAAGAAACCTACAATATTGGTGAATTACTTTTAGCACTAGCACAAAGTCATTCCATTTTAGTAATTGAACATGATATGGAATTTGTGCGTCAAATTGCCAAGAAAGTAACAGTGTTACATGAAGGTTCGGTGTTGTGCGAAGGGAATTTTGAGGAAGTGCAAAATGACTCTCGTGTGATTGAAGTATATCTGGGAAAACAGGAAGAATGAACACAATTCAGGGGCAGGAATGGTAAAGTCAAATATATGTGGAGGTGGTAACTATGACTCAAACCCTACCCAAGTTAGTAACCTTTGAAGAATTTATCGAGTGGTACCCCTCAAACGGGGAGCGATATGAACTACATAAAGGAGTCATTGTAGAAATGCCACCCCCAACTGGTGAACACGAAAATGTTGTTGGATTTTTGGCGGCACAGATAACCTTCCAGTTTTTGCAAATAGGACTTCCGTTTCGCATCCCCAAAACTGCCTTTGTCAAAATTCAGAGCAATAACTCAACCTATTCTCCTGATATTTTGCTATTAAATCATGACAATCTCGTGAATGAACCTTTGTGGAGCAAGCAAGCGACTGTTATTCAAGCTGCATCTATCCCATTAGCTGTTGAAATTGTTAGCACCAACTGGCGAGACGACTACTATGACAAGTTCAGGGATTATGAAGAGATGGGAATTTCTGAGTATTGGATTGTAGACTATGCTGCAATCGGTGGTAAAAGATTTACTGGTAATCCTAAACAAAAAACTATTACAATTTGCGAATTAGTTGACGGAGATTATCAAATGACTGTGTTTAGAGGAAATAATTTTATTGCATCGCCTTTATTCCCCCAACTCAACTTGACAGCACAACAAATTTTTGATTCTGCTTTGTAAGTTTCGGTTTGAATATGCTTAAAATCTCTAACCTCAACGTTTACTACGGCGAAAGCCACATTCTTCGCAACGTAGATTTAAGCGTACCATCTGGGCAAATGGTCTGCCTAATTGGACGCAATGGTGTAGGTAAAACCACCCTACTCAAAACAATCATGGGTTTACTCAAACCCCGTAGCGGTACTATTAACTTAGCTGAAGAATTAATCAACTCAAAATCTCCCGACCAAAGGGCAAAGTTAGGAATTGGTTATGTCCCCCAAGGACGAGAAATTATCCCCCGGTTGACAGTCAAAGAAAATCTGCTGCTGGGGTTGGAAGCTAGGAAGAAGCCAGTAAAAAAAGCAGAAATTCCAGAGGAAGTTTTTAGCTTATTCCCGGTGTTAAAAACCATGCTTTCGCGGATGGGTGGTGATTTGAGTGGGGGACAGCAGCAACAATTAGCGATCGCACGTGCTTTAATGGGAGAACCTCAATTACTCGTCTTGGATGAACCCACTGAAGGTATTCAACCCTCCATCATCCTAGAAATTGAAGCCGCAGTCCGTCGCATTGTCGAAACCACAGGCATTTCGGTTTTATTGGTAGAGCAACATTTACACTTTGTCCGCCAAGCTGATTACTACTACGCTATGCAAAAAGGTGGTATTGTCTCCTCCGGTTCCACAGCCGAACTTAGCCAAGATGTGATTCAACGCTTTTTAGCTGTTTAATTTTGGATATATCTATATCAATAGTGTCGGAAGCAATTAAATCTGCCGCTTCTTGTAAAAGCTCATGTTGTTCCTTTTGAATTGCTTCCAAGCGATTAGAAATTTCTGCTAATCGCTGTTGTTTGTTGGCTTGAAAGTTTTCAGGTAGTAAAGCTACTAGATTATCAGTTTTTTTAGAGTCTGTGATTTGTTGAACAGCAAAACTGCCAAATTTAGTTAAGGATTGAAAGCTAACTTTAATCAAAGCTTGAAGCAATTTTAACGGTACTTGGAGTATTGACCAACTAGCTGTTTCAATCAAGCGGACAATTGCTTTGATGATGCTCCAAATAAGAGCGATCGCAAATAGGAAAATCACTATACTAATAATTGGGTGATTAGTCGCCCAACCTAGTATTTGAACTAACCTAAAAAATATCGGGTGTTGTGTCAGCCAATCACTTACAGAAGATGCCATTACATCTTTAACTGCTCCCGAAGTTGTACTTTTAAATTTCTCAGCAGTTTGCCAAGTTTGCTCTAAGCTTGTCGTAACTGTATTAATTGCTTTATCAGTCGTTGTAGTTGCTGTTGTCTTCAAAGACTCACCAACTTGCTGTGCTGAGTTACTTAGAGAGTTAACATTTTCACTGACAAAATCTTTCGCATTTTGCAAGCGTTGCAAAACTCCGTTAGGCAAATGTATGTCTATTTGGGATGCCATAAAACATATTACCGAGGTTGAAATCTAACCCGCAACCCATCTTTAGGGTGATTTGTAGGCAACTGCACTGGCTCTAAACTTTGGTTAGGCAAGATTTCCCAATGATAGTTGCGTAAAAGATAGGCAGCCACTATTTTCATTTCCATTTTGGCAAAAGCGATACCAATACAAATGCGCGAGCCACCACCGAAACCAACTAAACTAAAAGGATACTTTTTGTGTTCTTGCCGTTGAGGACTAAAACGCTCTGGCTCAAAAAGGTCTGGCTCAGAATAAACTTCTTCAATTCGGTGAGTAGTTCTAATTGAATAGAATAGCTGCCAACCAGTAGGTACATGAAAACCATTAAACTCAAAGTCTTTAATCACACCACGAAACCCACCCCCCACTGGTTGATACATTCTTTCAACTTCCCACAAAACTTGCTCTAAATAAGGCATTTTTCCCAATTGTTCTAAATCCAAATCGCCTTTATTTGCAAGTTGCAATTGTTCAACTCTTGCTTTTTCGAGTACTTCTGGATGACGGGCTAACTCTACACACAACCAAGTTAGCATCGAAGTAGTGGTTTCATGTCCCGCGAAGAGTAACAGCACCGCTTGAGCAATAATTTCTTTTTCACTTAGGCTGTTACCGTCTTCATCTTTAGCTTTTATTAACAAGCTGATGGTATCTTGAGTTGGGTTTTGCTGACGTTCTCTGACAACTTTAGTTAGATGCTCTAATATCTGATTACGCGCGGCTATAGCTTTACCAAATGTAGTAAATGGTAAGGGCAACGGATTAATAGCAAACAGTCCATTCGTCAAAGTTGTAAATAACTGACTAAGGCGCACACATTCGGGGCCAGGACGCGTACCTAACAACAATTGACTAGCAATATCAAATGTCAGTTGTTTAAACTCTTGGAGCCAAGTAAATTCCTGTTTTTTCTCCCACTTTTGGAGATAACCGCGCGTAATATCTTCCATTGTGGAGACATAATTCGCCAATGCTGGCCCATGCAACGTCGGCATCATCAAGCGGCGATTTTTGCGGTGTTCTTCTCCATCTTGGAGAAAAAGTGATTCACCCAGTAATATTTTGAAATTATTAGGCCATCCCTGGCGCCAAGAAAAATTCTCGATATGGCTTGACAAAACGAACTCTAATGCCTCCGGGCCGACCATTACCACAGTTGGCCTGCCAAGAAGATGAGTTTTGAAGATGGGCCCATACTGGTGATAGCGCTTTTTGGCAAAGTCGCGGTCGAAAATAAAGGATAGTGTTTCACCTAATATGGGTATACCAAAGCTTCCAGGAGGAATTTGATTACTTTTCATATCTCTAACTCGAAGCACTAGTATAAAACCGCAAAGCAAACCGCCAAAACCAAGTAGAAACAAAAAACAGCACTACTGCTAATATTGCCCCACCTATCAACCAGCTAATATCACTCCGACCTAATAACGCTTGGGCTGGTACAGTAGTTAAAAAAGCCACTGGCATCACAAAGGTGAAGAAAAAGCGATAAGCAGTGGGATATGCAGCGATGGGATATCGTCCAGCTTCCAAAAAACCACGCAACACTTCAGTAACGTTGTATATTTTAACGAACCAGATACTTGTCGCTCCCAGCATAAACCACAGGCTGTACAAAATCACCAAGCTGAAAAATAAGGGCAGTACACCAAGTAGATAGTCATCAATCCCTACACCCAGGCGTTTACCTGCATAGCCGATAATAATACTACCAAAAATTAGATCCGGCACTCCCCAAGGGGAGAGAGTATGGGTAGAAAGCCAAAACTGACTACGGATAGGTTTTAACAATATAAAGTCCAAAGTCCCTTCCTGGACATGACGGACAATGCGATTCAAGTTCGACGCCAGAAAAATATCAGAAAATCCTTGGAGTAAGGTAAAAATTCCTAGAACTACTAAAGCTGCTTCCCATGACCAGCCACTAAAAGTATAGCCAGTGCGGTAAAACAAGAATAGTCCAAAGAGGCTGCCGACAAGATTTCCCAAGCTGCTGAGGGTAGCTATGAAAAAATTAATCCGATATTCCAACTCAGCTGCGATCGCAGCACCCCAAAATAGTTTTAGTACTTTCAAATATCTTTGCATCTTGCACCCTTAACTCAAAACCTACCACCTGTCACTACGTTTCCCAGGATTGCATAATAACTTTATGTAAATTTAATATTACTTTTTATTCAGGAAAATTGCTAAACGTTAATATGTTGTGGATCTATTCTTGAAAAATAAGGAATTCTATGCATCTGGATTTACCACAACTGATTAAATCACTCGGCTACTTTGGGGTATGGGCGATTGTCTTTGCTGAATCTGGCTTGTTAATTGGTTTTTTTCTGCCTGGAGATAGTTTATTGTTCACTGCTGGATTTGTCGCATCTCAGAATTTACTGAACATTTGGGTGCTGATTATTGGTGCTTTTATTTGTGCAGTTTTAGGTGACAATGTTGGCTATGTTACTGGGCATAAATTTGGCAGAAGACTATTTAATAAAGAAGATTCATGGTTGTTTCATAAAAAACATCTTGTGAAAACCCAAAGCTTTTATCACCAGCATGGTAAAAAAACAATTGTTCTAGCACGTTTTTTACCGATTGTACGGACTTTCGCGCCGATTGTGGCTGGGATTGGTGCGATGCATTACCGAACATTCATGTCTTACAACTTAATCGGTGGATTTCTTTGGACATTCGGCATCACCCTATTAGGGTTTTTCTTAGGAAAATCTCTGCCACCGGAACAGGTAGATAAGTATTTGTTACCGATTATTGGACTAATTATAGTTGTTTCTTTAGTGCCATCGATTATTCATCTAATACAGGAAAATAGAGCAAATAAAAGTTGAAATATTTTTTGTAATTTATGGTAGTTGTTAACTTTGAATTCGGAGCGCAGTAACGTGACTTCCTTAAACATCAACCTCTATCTTCTCCTAGAAAATCTCCTCTTTTTCCTAGTTGCCACACTTTTTATTGTGGTTGTTAACTGGGGGTGGAAAGACACAAAGCCTTATACTCTACCTTTACCATTTCCCGGTTGGTATAAAATATGGTTTGGCTCAGTGCAATTGCTAGGAATATTGCTGCCATTGGTAGCAATGCTATTGTGGGGTGTATGGTGGGGCGATCGCAGTGTGTTAACTGTGCTTGGTTGGTATTTTATTATATTAGGGTTGCAAATTATCTCTGAGAGAGTAACCCTTAGGCAGTTGCAAAATGTCGTGTGGGTGATGGTTCCTTATATATACTTGCCTTATCGCTTCTGGCAGTTATATGAGGGTTTGACGCTTTTGGATTCTAAAAGTGAGTTGCTGTGGGTACGATATTTATTGATTTTTGAATTGGTGCTGTGGATTGTTAACTACGCCATAGATGTGTCTCAATTGCCACGGCTGTTTCGCTGGGAAGTAACATCAAACTCTGACGTTAAGTAAATAGGCGTAAATAAATATGATATGTTCTGTCATTGCAAACGCAATGACATTTTATATTTAATCATGCCTACCTAAGCTGTTCCACATTTAAATTGCATATACTGGACGGGCAAGATGCCCATCCCACAAGAGTTGTATTTAATTCGATTATGCAAATTAGATGTTTTTTAGCTTACCTAGCTAGGGATTAATCGCAGAATTAGCCATTTTTATCAAAGAAGTGCGATCGCCTGCTTTCAACCCAACAACATATTGGACACCCTGTTGTCTCCAAGTCAAGGTAGCATCTGAACAATTAGCACCACAAGTAAAATCTACAAAATAGCCAGTGATGCCCTTAACTAAGGATACAGGTTTACCAGTCAGGCGCGGTGTATTGCGGGTTACTGCTTCAGCAGAAACCACACCCAAACGACAAGCAGTTCCACCAGTACAGTCAGGACTGAAACCTATTAGGATATCGTACTTCTTTTGCGTAGCAGCTTCTATAATTGCGTAAACTGGATTTTCCCCATCCGACTCAGGAATAAACTTCGGCAACAAAATCTTAATTTGAGTTTTTTGCTTTAATTTGGGCAAAAGAGATTTAAAAACTGGGTGTGGCTGGGTTTTATTCTGCTGGGCTATTAGTTGTGATTTGTTGTGGATAGTGGCTATGGCTGATCTGTGAAAGCTGCTAATGCCAACTAATAAAAATACGGCACACACAGCACTGGTATTTCTGAAGCTTAAAATCATCTTTGAAAACCTATTTCATCTAACGTACTTACTTGTAATACCCAGTCTGAGTATCAAATTATTCATTTACAAGATAAAGCGATCGCTGGAAATAATAAATACAAAAATTAGCTAACCATAAGAGTGAAAAGTCAGGACAGCGACTTGTGCTGTGTTACTAAGATTTGTTAAAAGTCAAGTCCTGTAATCAAATTTATTTTAAGTAAAATTACTGTTAAAAAGCAATTATTTGATGTTAAATTACAAAGTAATATAAAAATATTAACAGAGCTTCTTGGATAAACGTATAGTTTCAAACATGATCACTGGTTATCATGATGTTTATACCTACCTATAAATAAATGAACCAGGTGCAATATGAAACTACAAGATTTTTTGGGAAAAGACGATAAATGGGGATTCGAGGCGATCGCTGAGGATGCAGACTTATCTCGTCAGATTCAGGTATTGTTAATCGGCTTAGGTTTACTAGAACCTCCAGCCGATGGAAAGTTTGGCCCTGTTTCTGTGATAGCGCTCAAAAAATTTCAGGAATTAACAAAGACTGGAGAGAGTGACTTTTTAGGAGCAGTCACAGCCAAAGAACTGATTGAAACCAAACCAGAGGATCTACCTAAACCCCCCTTAAAACTTGGTAATGACATTGCTAGCCGGATTGTGAAATACTTGCAATCTAAAAAATACCAGATATTCACCAATCCCAAAGAATACAACATCGTTTATGTAGAGGGTATAAATGGAGACTGGAATCTCAATAATGATGCACCTAATCAATTTAACGATCGGCGGATTGTCATTGAAGTAGTGAATGGTGTTCCCAAAATCGTAGATCACTGGGAAGCCACTACAGAACCAGGCAAATACTACACTGAGAATCCGATGAATACTAAAGGAGCAGCTAGGATTCAGTTTGGGCAATACAAAGCTTGGGCTGTTGGTACTCATGGCACGGCAGAGCCTCACGAAGCATTAGTGCAAGTTGGAGATATAACTGTTTGTAGAGATTTGAATAAAGATTATAAACGAACTGGCGATGAACTTGATAAAGGTGATAATTTTCAAGTGAATCAACACTACGGCTTTGATTTTCCCCAGAGTGATATTCGTCGTGCCAGTGCGGGTTGTTTAGTGGGACGTACCCGTGAAGGACATAGAGAGTTTATGACAATTATTAAACAAGACCGCCGTTATGTCGCTAATCGCAAATATGTTTTCTACACTAGCGTCATTCCTGGAGATGATTTGCTCAAAACGTTTCCAGGATAAAGTAATGGGTAATTAATAGTAGTTATTATTGTTGTGGTAGGGATGCACAGATGTGTGTCCCTACTTTTTTGTTAAATATTCTACTTTGTCTAACTTTGTTCTTGTGGTTGTCCTATTTGTGCCGTCAGCTTCTCTTTATCTTGCCTGCGTTTTTTGGCGTAAAGTTGAATAGTGACTGCCATCAAAATAATCATGGCAAAAATAGCCCAGGCAGCGATATCTGTAGGTAGATTATTCTTAAATACAGCCAGCAGAACGATCGCTACTAACATAACTGTAGGTGCTTCATTTAAAGCACGTAATTGCTGACCACTCCAGCCACATTCATCTACTGCTAATTTCTTCATCAGCCGAGCGCAGTAATGATGATAGCCAATTAAAATAGCCACAAACAGCAGTTTGATATGCAACCAACCCTCTTTTAAAACATCAGGTTCAGTGCTTACTAAACCAATCGCCATTGCGATCGTCACATACATTCCTGGATTAGTGATGATAGAGTAAAGGCGCTTTTCCATAATTTGATACTGATTTTTCAGTATCGTTCGCGCTGGTTCAGGTTCAAGGTTCGCTTCAACGTGATAGATAAAAAGACGTACTAAGTAGAATAAACCAGCGAACCAAACTACAAATCCGACAATATGAAAAGCTTTAAACCATGAATAAGCCATGAACTCTAATCTCCTTTACTTGTACTTGTGATGCATTTTTAATGGTAATAAAAAGTTCACAAATTTAGGCGGGGATAACATTGATAAATCTAGCAAAAATCCCGAATTTATTGTTACCACAGATAAATATTTATGATTTATCTGTCTTTATCTGTGGGTTCATTTTTATAATATCGATTTTTGCCAAAGCTATATTATTAATGAGCATCTTTACGACGCACAAAGGGTAAAAGGTCTTCTAAAATTGCCTCGTGGTAGTGTTCTTGAGGATAATGTCCGACGTTATTAAGTTTTATTAATTCGCCATTTGGTACGGAATTGGCAAAGTTTTCGGCAATGTCTACAGGTAGCCAAGGGTCAATCATACCCCATTGAATCAGAATTGGCTGTTGCCATTCTTTAAAGCCAGATTGTATTTCTGTCATGGCTGAATCAAGCTGTAAATTGCGAATACTTGCTAAGAGACTTCGACCAGATGCAGAAGTTTTCAAAAATGGTTTTCGATAAATATCTAAGTCCTTATCTCCTATGCGATAACGACTACCACCTTCTAGCGTCCGGTCAACTAATAGGGGGTCTTGGGTCATGACTTCACCTGCTAAAGGTAAACCCATTTGTTTGATTTTCCAGGGTAATTTGGCAGCAGTTGAAATTGGTGTATTTAAGATAACTAAATTGGCAATTTGTTCTGGATGACGTAAGGCATATTGTAGTCCTACAGAACCTAAAAATCCTTGGACAACTAAAGAAAAATTTTCCAGTTCTAAAGCTTTAATAAATCCTTCTAAAGCTGTGATAAAAGCATCGGGAGTGTAAGCAAAATCTCGTTTTTCTGGTTTTGCAGAAAAGCCGTAACCAATCCAATCAGGTGCGATCGCTCTTGTCCCCTGATTCGCTAAAGCAGGTATAATATGACGCCAACTGTAACTTTGTGAAACTAAGCCGTGCAGCAACAACACAGGCGCTAAGTCACTTCTACCGATTGGTAAAGATTCCCGATAAAACCATTCCAGTGAATCTACATTGATTTTATGTTCTGTTATTGACACGCTATTTTCCTATATTTGTCATTTGTCATTTGTCATTTGTCGTTTGTTATTATTCTCTTCTGCTTCCCCTGCTCCCTCATGCCCCTATTCCTTGAGAAATAATCATCTCACGAATCGCATAAGCTGTGGCGGGCGCTAGTAAAACGCCATTGCGGTAGTGTCCGGTAGCTAGGAGGACGTTACTAAAACCTGGTAACTTACCAATAACTGGGGCTGGGCGTCCTTCAGGACGGGGACGTAACCCTGACCAGGTGCGGAGAATTGTTGCTGTGGCTAATTCTGGGCAAAATGCGATCGCTTGTTCTCTAATAGATTCCAGCAGTTCTTGGTTTGGTGGTATCTCATTTCCATTGGTGGGAAATTCCACTGTTGCGCCTACCCAATAATCTCCACCGCCCACAGGAACAATATGCACATCGTTACCCGTTATCGCTGGCTGGAAATCAGGATTACCTAACGGATGCCCTACGCGCATTTGCAACGCTTGTCCTAGCACAGGGCGGATGTCAATTATCTGATTTAATTTTGCCGTCAGTGGTGTTGAACCTAGCCCTGCTGCAATTACAAACCAATCTGCGGCTATTTTTCCTTCTGTAGTCTCAAGTTGATTGCAAAATTGAGGGGAAGACTCAGGTGTTGAGGTTGGGGCATCCAAAACAGTCACGCCAAATTTGAAAGTTACACCATTTTGCTGGGCAGCCTCAACTAAAGCTAAAGTGAGGGCAGTTGGATCAAGTTGACGGTCTTGGGGAGAATAGACAGCGCCAGTAACTTTTTCGTTATTAATTTGAGGACAGATATTCTGGAGTTTAGCCGTGTCCCAAATTTCTAAATTCCAGCCTTGAGAGTGGCGAATTGCTACTAATTTTTCCCATGCTGACATCCCCTCTAGGGAAGAATCAGACAAAAGCATGAGAATTCCCTGACGATTAAAAGGGATTTTGCGACCTGTTAAAGCTTCTAGTTCAGGAATCAAGGTTTCATAGCGTTGGATGCTAGTTTGCCGCATTTGCCAAGCTTTGCCCTTAATTTTTTGGCTGATTACGCCCATCAAAACGCCAAGTGCAGCGCCCGTGGAAGCTTGTGCTGGTGGTTGGCGATCGCAAACTGTAATTTTCAGCCCTTTTACTAGACTCAGTTCGTAAGCGATCGCAGCCCCAACCACACCACAACCGATAATAACTACATTCATGACTTGTACTTAAAGTGAGGAGTCAGAAGTTAGGAGTGAGAAGTTAAAATTTTTAACTCCTAACTCCTGTAGAGACGCGATTAATCGCGTCTCTACTCTTAACTCTCTCCTGTTTTAGGAAGTAGACCAAGGAATTTATCAATGTCTGCGAAGGCAGCTTGGGAGTTATTCAAGGCAATTAGAGGATTGCCAGCACTAGTAGCTTTATCAAGTTTAACTAGGTCGTTAAACAAATCTCGCGTTATTTGACGTGCTGTCGGTTGGTCTTTGGGTAGAAGGTTGGGAGTGACATAAGTCAGGTTCAGCCTTGCTTCTGTTATGGGCCCATGTATAAAGTTACGCACATTGATCCAATCACCTTTTTGGATTAGAGTTGTCAACTCTTCTGAGCGATCGCGCACAGCTTGAATTTCAGGAACATAAGCCTGAATTCTTTCAAGTTGTGCTGCTGTGTAAGTCGGAGGTGCCACCGCAACACCAGGGCCACCACAACTAATGAGGAATGTGGCCAATAGTACTAGGAAAAATGAAAAAATCGAGCGTTGACGCACCATATATTGAACTTAATTGCTTTTGGTTTACCGATTAACAGTGTCATTTTAGATCGCTAGCGCAGTCAATCGTTCTTGTCAGCCAAGGATTTTGCAGAAAATCTTGATATTTTTTCCAAAGGGCAGAGTTTCATCTGCTTTTGAGGAATTTTTAAGTACAATTACTTAATAGGTGTTAGCCAGTCCCAACAAGAAGCAATTTTTGGCTTCTGTTTAGTAACGAAAATTGTTAGGAAAATATGATTTAGAGTTGCTAAATCTCAAAGCTCTTGATAAGCTGAAACACCAATAATATAAGCCTTCTGGCGGTTTTTCTCTCTTCACATCCCCGAAGATGCCGACGCAATATAGGAGTGTTTTTTAGTGAATGCAGCTGAACAGGCAACGAACCTTGAACTCGCCAGCAACATTGCTACGGTAGTTAATTTGTTCAAATTCGAGTTTCCTGATGCCAAATCTGATCTCAAACCCTGGAAAAATGACCCAGAAACTAGGGAGTTAGTCGATCCAGATTCTATAGATATTGGCTTTCACTTTCCTGGTATCAGCAAATCTTGGCGAAGCCGTAGTATTTTAATTCAAATCCGATTTTATCAAGATCCCATAAATCATTCCCGGCGTGCGATCGGGGTGGAAGTAGCTGGATTCGATCATCGCGGCGAAGCGTGGCGACTTTCTACGGTAGAAAACTGGAGTGTTGTCGGCGCATCTTCGCCTTCTGATGAAATCGAGGAAAAGCTCAAACAAATTTGCCGACAGATTTTAGAAGTTTTTAATAAACCAAGTGATAATTACTAATTCGTAATTCGTAATTCGTAATTCGTAATTAAATACGTACAAGCCCCTTGATTCATCAATGGAAATATAACAACGGGTAGTATCATTATTTCAAGCTCCTAACTTCAGGTATGGGGTAAAAATTACGTTAGCGTAGCGGTAGCGAGTCCGCGAGCGTCATTACGAATTATAAATTACGAATTATTGTGACTACCGTAATATTTGTGCATGGCACAGGCATTAGAGAACGAGAATACAACGAAACCTTTGAGATAATTGAGCAAAAGATTCACGCTCAACGTCCTGATATCAAAGTTGCTCCCTGCCTTTGGGGTGTATTAGGTGCAAAGTTCAATGATAATCGGGCATCAGTACCCTTGGAAGATGCGACACTGGCTTTATCTCAAGGAGAAGAAGACGCAGAGATTGTACTGTGGGGGCAATTATACCGCGATCCTCTATATGAATTACGGCTGTTGTCTTTGAAACCGATTGAATCAGGAAATCCCTTTGGGGAAGAACCAGGGGATGTTTTACAATCTCGTGTAGCGAGTCTCACTCCGGCATCTCAACTGCAAGCTAAGTTACAAGAGGCGGGAATTGCAGAGGTATTTGAGCCAGCACGAGAGGCGGTTATCCACAGCGAACCGTATGAACGGGCGTTGCTCACAGTTTCCGAATCTGATTTGAGTGAATATTATGCACCAATAGCTAGAGCAGTTGTGGCTCAAGCAATGTTTATTAGCGAACTGCAAGAAAAATTTCCCCCGATACTCACCGATGCCAAATTGCGAGATAAAGTTGTGGAATTGCTGACTCTGGCTTTGGGAGAGGCGGAATTAGGATTAGGTGGCTGGTTATTAAAGCCATTTGTTGCACTAGCACAGCACGGCGGAACAAATTATGTCAGAGGAAACCGCCTTGAGTTAACTGATAAAATTTCGCCTATGCCTGGTGATATTTTGTTGTATCAGACGCGGGGTGAAAAAATCAGGGCGTTTATCCAGGAACAAATTGCCCAAGCAGAACCGCCAGTGGTTTTAATCGCCCATAGTTTGGGAGGTATCGCTTGTGTAGATTTGCTAGTGCAGCAGCAGTTGTCTCAAGTGGAATTATTGGTAACAGTTGGTTCCCAAGCACCATTTTTATATGAGATTAACGCCCTTTACAGCTTAGAATATGGGCAGTTATTACCAGAGCATTTCCCGCAATGGTTGAATATCTACGATTTACGGGATTTTCTCAGTTACGTGGGTAATAGAATTTTTCCTGATAGAGTGCAGGATGTGCAAGTGGATAGCAGACAACCGTTTCCCCGTTCCCACGGTGCTTATTGGACAAATGCCAAAACCTGGGAGGCGATTATTTCGAGGTTGCCATAATGGTTTACTTTTTACGATATCTAGAAAACCCCTCTCCAAACCTCTCCCATACAAGGCTACGGTGTACAGACAAGTCGAATTACCCCCCTCAATCCCCTCTTGGAAAGGGGGGAAGGTGGAAATCTAGTTCCCTCCCCTTTACAAGGGGAGGGTTAGGGTGGGGTAAAAACCAGCTTCTCAAACTACTTCAGACTTGTGTGTACACCGTAGGAGGAACGCTAAAAGCCCCCTCTTTAAGTGGGTTGGGCGATCGCTTATGTGTAATTCCTAATAACGTGAGAGGCTAGGTCATCATGCAGTTGATGGCTAAACCTGAGCGGACTTTTGGGTTAATTGTGGGTATTGAAAAGTACCACGAAACTGCTTGGAATGTTACGGGTGGGGGGCCAGCCGATGACGCGCTGAAATTTGCTCGTTGGCTGCATCAGCACGGTGTACCGAAAGAAAATATCCGGTTATGTTTATCAGCACTGGAAGAAAATCATCAGTTAATTGGGGAATGTGGGTTAACTGTAGAGTTAGCAACAGAGCAAAATATCTCCGACATTGTGACTAACTTTTTATCCCCAAAGTCGGGGGATTTACTCTACATTTTTTGGGCGGGACATGGTTTGATTACCTCAGAACGAGAGCGTCGGTTGCTTTGTGCTGATGCTAATAAACAGAATTGGCAGAACTTAGATTTTAATTCTTTATTAATTTTGCTGGGTTCCGATAATTTTCAGATTCGTAATCATATCTGTATTATTGATGCCTGTGCCAATTATTTTTTAGAGTCCAAGGGAAGACCAACTAACTTAGGTGGCAAAGCTTTTTTGAGTGGTCAGCCAAAGCAAGATAGTCAACAATTTGTGTTACTGGCTACGCGGGAAGGAGAAAAAGCTAAGGTAAATTCTGAAACTAAAACAGGATACTTTTCTCAAGCTGTGAGAGAGGCTTTTGCCGCAGCTAATGGGACTTTTCCGCCGAACATGAAGGAAGTTACTGAGGCAGTTAAGCAGCGATTTAACGGTTTAGATAAAAAACAACTGCCGACTTATTTTTATTCCCGCAGTTGGGATGGAGATATTGAAAAATCTCATTTCAACCCGTTTGATATCCCGCATGATATTCCACAGAGTCAAGCTCGTAAGTTTGTTGGCAGGGATGAGCAAATAGAACAATTGCGTCAGCTATTGCAAGCAAATGATGTTGTGGCAATTAGCGATGTGACTGGACAAGGTGGCGTGGGTAAAACAGAATTAGCTATTCAATACTCATGGCAATATTTGGAAGATTATTCTGGCGGGTGTTGTTGGTTAAATCCCCAAGGTATTGATTTGGGAACCCAGTTAGTAGAGTTTGGAGTTGTGAATTTACCTAACTTTAATCCACCAGATGGATTAAGCCTAGCAGGTCAAGTTTCTTATTGCTGGAAGAATTGGCAAGCTGGCAAAGTTTTATTAGTATTTGATGATGTTAAAGACTGGAAGCAAATTCAACCCTATCTACCACCTAAAGGTTCTCGGTTTAAGGTGTTAATTACCACTCGTCTAAATACAGGGTTAGTATATCCATCACTGCCGTTAGGTCAATTATCAACAGATGGAGCCTTAGAATTATTAACAACTCTGTTGGGAAAAGATAAAGTTGAGAAAGAATTAGAGTTTGCTAAAGGTCTTTGCCGATTTGTGAATTATGTACCAATTGGACTTTACCAAATAGCAGCACAGTGCCGAGAGCCAGGGAGAGTATTATGCTAGCAGACATTCTCGCACGACTGACATCACAAGCACAGAGCGGCGAGTCTGGTGTAGCAGCAGCTTTTGAGCTGAATTGGCAAAGCTTGGAAGCAGAGGCACAAAAATTGGCTTGTCTGTTGAGTTTGTTTGCTTTGGCTCCTATCCCTTGGTCTTTGGTAGAATCAGCAGCAAGTTATAGCCATTTGGAATTTGACTTTAAAGCTAACCGCACTATTTTAGTTGAGCGTTATTTGCTACAAGAATTGGCAGAGGACACCTACCAAGTTCACGAACGCATTCGGGAATTATTGCAGCAGAAATTAGAAGAGTTTGCTGAAGCAGATCAACTCAAGCGCGGCTTTTGTCAAGCAATGGTAGCCATAGCAAAAGATATTCCTGAGACACCCACATTGATAGAAATTGCTCAAGCAACCCTGGCTATCCCTCACCTTGCGGAAGCTGCTACAGTTTACCAAGCTTGGTTAAGCGATGATGATTTAATCTGGCCTTTTTCGGGCTTGGCTAGATTTTACGCAGGTCAAGGAGCCGATGAGCAAGCTTTGCCTTGGCGTAAACAAAGTCTATCAGCTACTAAAGAACGTTTGGGCGAAGAACACCCAGATGTAGCAATTGCCCTAAACAATTTGGCAGGACTCTACGAATCACAGGGAAAGTACAGCGATGCCGAACCTTTATACATCCAAGCTTTGGAGATGGACAAACACTTAATTGTCGAAGAACACCCAGATGTAGCAATTGACCTGAACAATTTGGCATTCCTCTACTATTCACAGGGAAGGTACAATGATGCCGAACCTTTATACATCCAAGCTTTGTCCATGAGAAAACGACTGCTGGGAGATGAACACCCGGATGTTGCACAAAGCCTGAACAATTTGGCATTCCTCTACTATTTACAGGAAAGGTACAGCGATGCCGAACCTTTGTGCATCCAAGCTTTGGCGATGAGAAAACGCCTCCTGGGGGATGAACACCCGGATGTTGCACAAAGCCTGAACAATTTGGCGAAACTCTACAAATTACAGGAAAGGTACAGCGATGCCCAACTTTTGTACATCCAAGCTTTGGAAATTGCTGAACACCGGTTGGGGGCAAATCATCTCAATACAATAAGAATTCGTGAAAATCTGGAAGACTTGCGGCGGAATACAATAACCATTCGTGAAAATCTGGAAGACTTGCGGCGGAATCGTCAGCCTTGATTCAGGAGAATGGTTGCTTTTGTCTGGCGTTGGTTTCAGTAATTTAGGTAATCTGCATCGGCTGCATTACCACGCCTGGGATTCAAATCCTAGTCTAATAAGTAGGCAATATAATTAATTACACAATGTCATTGCGATCGCACCAAAGCCAAATAATGCGATCGCACAACCTAAAACTACTTCTCTACGATATGCTTTGCGAAGGGTGCGATCGCAATAACTGTAAATATTTTTATTTCTCTACTTAATGAGCCTCTGAACTCCGTCAACGAGTCTTTTAGCTCCGTTAACGAGTCTTTTAGCTCCGTTAACGAGTCTTTTATCTCCGTTAACGAGTCTTTTAGCTCCGTCAACGAGTATTTTAGCTCCGTTAACGAGTATTTTATCTCCGTTAACGAGTCTTTTATCTCCGTTAACGAGTATTTTAACTCCGTTCACGAGGCTTTTATCTCCGTTAACGAGTATTTTAGCTCCGTTCACGAGGCTTTTATCTCCGTTAACGGGTTATAGAGATAGCGATCGTGGTTAATTGCACCATCTGTTACATCACATTCCACAGGATTTGAACCTAAATCCCAAATAGAAGATGTTTGTTTGATGCTAGTAATAATAATTTTTCCATTTTCTTGAATAATCTCAAACTCTTGGTTTTCTCCTAATAGTTCTTTAGGAATTAATAATCCGTTTTCTGTTGCTGTTAATTTCACCTTTAATTACGTCGATTTAGTTTATAAGCTAATCAAATGAATTTGCTTTAGGGAGGGCAAGATGCCCACCCTACAAAATTGGATAAGGCTTACCAGTTACCTACAGGTTGAGCATCATGAGAAAACATTGAGGGATCGATTGAAATGCCCAATCCTTCAGCTACACGACGACCATAAGAAATATCTGCCCGGAAGAAGTGGCAAAGTTGGCGCATTTGGATGTCCTCCCTTGCTTGAGAGAGACTACCGACAATATTTTTAGCCAGACGCTCTTGCTGTTCAGGAGTTAGTAACCGATACAGATTACCTGCTTGGGTGTAATCGTCGTTTCCTTCACGATGACTGTAACGATCGACTGTGACATCGCCTAAATGACTAGGTGGTTCTGCATAAGCTGGATTTTCTTTGGGCGTACCCTCAGCACTATTCGGTTCATAGTTAGGAACGCTACCGCCGTTGTTCCCCGATGCCATAAAGCCATCTCGCTGATAATGCATCACTGGACATTTGGGCTGGTTGACAGGTAGTTGCTGATAGTTACCACCCAAGCGATACCGTTGAGCATCTGGGTAAGAAAAAATTCGAGCTTGAAGCATTTTGTCTGGAGAGAAACTAACGCCAGGAACCACTGCACTAGGGCTAAAAGCGGCTTGCTCGACTTCGGCGAAATAATTCTCAGGGTTACGATTTAGCTCTAATATCCCGACTTCAATTAAAGGATATTCTCCTTGTTTCCAAACTTTGGTCAAGTCAAAAGGATTATCTGGATGTTTTTCCGCTTGCTCCTCGGTCATCACCTGAATACACATCCGCCACTTAGGATAGTCTTTGTTAGCGATCGCTTCAAACAGATCGTGAGTCGCATGATCTGGATCTTCGCCCTTAATCTTCGCGGATTCGTCCTCTGTCAAAGTTTGATGCCCTTGCAGAGTCTTAAAGTGAAATTTACACCAAACGCGATCGCCTTCAGCATTAATTAAGCTAAAGGTGTGGCTACCAAAACCGTCCATGTGTCGATGGGTTTTGGGAATTCCCCGGTCTGAAAATAGGATCGTCACCTGGTGAAGCGATTCTGGACTGAGTGACCAAAAATCCCACTTTGCATTCTGATCTTTACAATTGGTTTGGGGATTGCGCTTTTGGGTATGGATGAAATCAGGAAACTTCAAAGGGTCGCGGATGAAGAAAATCGGGGTATTGTTACCTACAAGATCCCAGTTACCCTCCTCAGTATAAAACTTGAGGGAAAAACCTCTAGGGTCACGCTCGGCATCTGCTGAACCTTTTTCTCCTCCGACTGTAGAGAAACGCAAGAGAAGTTCCGTTTTCTTGCCAATTTCAGAAAAAAGTTTGGCTTTACTGTAGCGGGTAATGTCATTGGTAATAGTCAAAGTGCCGTGAGCAGCAGCACCTTTAGCGTGGACAACGCGCTCAGGAATACGTTCTCTGTTGAAATGAGCCAGCTTTTCTATAAGGTGGAAATCCTGCATTAATACAGGGCCACGCGCTCCAGCTGTAAGTGAGTTCTGGTTATCGCTAACTGGAATACCATCAGCAGTTGTCAAGTTTTGGGGTTCAGTCATGGTTTAAAGAAGCTCTCCATGTAAGTTACTCAGATTGCCCACAGTACATTTTAGTCAGTAGATGGATACCTACTGATAGAACAATCTAATTCATAGTCATAACGAGTTTATATATAAATCATACTCGATATGATTATGAATTGCCATAAATTTTTTTGTATTTTGGGAGGATATAGAGGCAATATACAGCCTCTATACTGCCTTTCAGGTATTTAAATGTTTGAGAATCAACGAGCAAACATCTGTCGCCTCAATTTGATGTTCGTCAACTAGGTGAGTTTGATGGGTGATAAATAGAGGCCCTTCATCTGGGGAAGTGGTGATATTACCGTGAGAACCACGCACCAGGGAAGCATCCAGAGGAATCACATCCATAAGATAGCGAAAACCTAGTTGTTTCTTAAGTAACTTGAGAGCAACTTTGCCTTGAGGAAATTTTATTTGCGGATCGAGGAAAAGTTCTACAGGATCGTAACCAGGTTTGCGGTGGATATCTACAGTTCTAGCAAAATCAGGCGCTTTCGCATCATCGAGCCAATAATAATAGGTAAACCAAGCGTCAGATTGTGCGATCGCCACTAACTCCCCCGATCTAGGATGATTAAGATGGTAGGCTTGTTTACCCTCTTCATCCAATACCTGCGCTACACCTTCAGTCGCTTCTAAAAGCGATCGCACTTTCGGGATATATGCCGGATCGTTCACATACACATGAGCAATTTGGTGATCCGCAACGGCAAAGGCAATGCTAGCACCAAAATCGAGCAGTTCTCGCCCTAATTCTTCCCGCACAGCAATTAAACCATTTTCCCGTAATACACGGTTCAAATCCACAGCTTTAGAAACTGGCGTAATGCCATACTCGGAAAGAATAATTACCTGAGTATTACGTGCTTGAAAATATTTAATTAAATCGCCACAAACAGCATCAATTTCTTGCAAATCTGCTTGAATCTGTGTTTGATTGTTACCAAACTTTTGCAGACAGTAATCTAAATGTGGTAAATAAACTAGTGATAATGTCGGGCTGTAGCGTTCCTCAATCCATTTTGCCGAATTGGCAATCCATTGGCTAGAACTAATGGAAGTTTTTGGCCCCCAGAAATCGAACAGAGGGAAGTTTCCTAAATCAGATTGAATTTGCGATCGCACATCATTAGGATGGGTATAAATATCAGGTAATTTTCTCCCATCGGCGGGATACATTGGGCGCGGTGTAATCGCATAATCTGCTGTAGAATACATGTTGTACCACCAAAAAAGGTTGGCACAAGTGAAATTTGGATCGATTGATTTAGCTATTTCCCAAACTTTGGGAGCCTGTACTAGTTTATTAGATTGCCGCCAAAATTTCACTTCACACTCATCCCGGAAGTACCAACCATTAGCGACAATTCCATGTTCATCAGGCAATTTTCCTGTTAAATAAGTAGCCTGAACTGAACAAGTTACAGCAGGTAACACTTTTTTGATAGGAACCACTTGCCCTTTAGCCGCCCAAGAAGATAAAAACGGCGTATTTTCTCCTAGTAAACTGGGCGTTAATCCCACTACATTTAGAATAACTGTTTTTTTCATAACCTTATGTCCTTATTAATTGGCGGCTAATTCTTTTAATACCCACTCATATTCTCGCTGAATAGAAGTCAGTAAATCTATTTTCATTTCTGATGGCAATACATCCCAAGTATAAGTTTCAATTTCTAAATGTGAGCAAGCATTATTTGTCTGAAGTAGATTTAAAACAGTTGCGATGTCATCTTGGGTAGACTGCAAAATTTGATAATCATGAATAAAAATTGGAACATGAAAATGAGTCCGCCATTCTTCAGCTAGAGATTGCTCTAAATGTGGTAGTGCAGTTATTAAGTCAGGATAGTGATAGAGTGTACCGTCACTGCAACGTTCTATTACCTGGTGAAGATAGGTAGATTCTGCAAAAAGACGTAAGCGTTCAACTATCAAACTACGCTTCTCAACATCAGCAGGTATTTTTACTTTAATTGCAGCGCTGATTTGAATTTTCCCAATTTTAATTCCTGCCGATTGCAAACGTGTAAATACAGAGTTTGGCTGCTCATATTCAACGGAAAAATGGCATGTGTCATAGCAAATCCGAACGTGTTCTAGCAATTTAGTCTCTGCTAAATCTTGTTCAATATTTAATTTTTCTGATAAATAAGTACCAGCGATTGGCAATAACCAATTTTGATAAAAATCAATTACTTCTGAGGTATTTTCAATTAAACCATCAGGCTCAGGCTCTAAATCAATATGAAGTATCTTGCCTGTTTCTTCACGGATGCGAATCATTTCTACAACAACTGATGCTATGTTCAAGCAACTCTTTTTCAGAACAGTCTCGAAAGTTGCTTGGTCTTTTACCCACCAAGGTTTATAGGATAATGGTAGTGTAGAAATTCCGCCATCAAGTTCTTGGGGTAATAAACTAGCTAAAATGTGTGCCAAGTTTAATGTATAGTCAGCCCTTTCTTGTGTAGACCAATCTGGTGCATAAACTTGGTCTTTTACTACCTGTCGATGAAATCCGCCATAAGGGAATCCGTTTAAGGTGAAAACATATAAATCTTCTTGAGTTAGCCAAGCTTGAAATTGAGCTAAATTATTACTTTCCAAAAGTTGTTTTGCAGCAACATTTGCTAACCTCAAGCCAATACCAAAAGCTTCTGTCGGCGATAAACGTGATTTGAGTTCGGGAATATACTTTTCTAAATTAGCGAAAACCTCTAGCCAACTTTCACCAGGGTGAATATTGCTGCAATAAGTTAAGTGAAAATTGTTGTTTTTAATTTTCATTTTCTAGCTTTATTCCTTGTATATGTAATCTATTTTCTTTGGCTTAAACTATTTCACAAAATACTTGCTAGATATTCATAGTTAGGGGCGCACATCTATGCACCCCTATAGCCGATTAATGGTATTACTGGGTGTGTACATTGAAATTTAAGTAACAGCAAATACTTTTGCTAACTTCATCGAAATGGGTAGCAAGCTTAGAACTAATAAACCGTAATACAAACCAGCAAAACCAGATGCAACCGTTGCATCTAACACTATTAGAGATAAAACACCTATTCTCACAGCATTGCGGATATTTTCAGCTATCGGTTCCCGCGCCGCTTTGATAAAATTAGGTAAGATTCTGATAGCTAATAAAATAGCAAATGGTAAGGCTGCGATCGCTCTATAGTCTTCTAATAATCCTAAAGCTAAAACTGCTGTCAAAACTATTGCAATTAGCAGTAGTGCTAGTAATCCCGTAATCTGCTTACCTCCGTGAACTTCACCCTGACTAATTGCGGTGATAGCAGCAATATAAAGAACAGGAATTAGTGCTAAATACCAACGTTCTCCTATTATTGTAGGTACAGCACTTACACCTAATAATAAGTTACTGCCACGACACAAGCCCATATTTAAAGGGCCAAAAAAAGGATGGTGTTTGGACAGTGAGTCATACAGGAGGGATGAAAGAGTGATAAATGTTGCGATCGCAGCACTCAATAACGATACTTGAAAGGCAGCTATAATGCCGATCGCAAACAGTATACTTCCCAATAAAGTAGCATTTTGACGAGATACCCGACCACTGGGAATTGCTCTATTTGACCGCTCTTTTGCGTCTAATTCTGCATCAAAAACATCATTAAAAACTATACCGCCACCGTATAAACCAGTTGTCGCCAATAACAACCAAGCTAATGGAATTAGTATGCTAAAACTTGCTTCGCCATTAATTAATTTACTAAAAATTATCCCAGAGCCAGAAGCAGCAAAACCTAGAAGAATATCCGCCCAAGCAGTAACAATATTAGCAGGACGCATCAATTCCAAATAACCCCGCCAGCTTTGAAAATTTAAGCTTGCAACATTCACTTATCTGCCTCCCTGCCTAGTAATTTTTAAAAATAAACTGCATATTACAGATAAATCATTTATGCAATTCCTACTTACCACTACAGACGCGATTAATCGCGTCTCTCGCCAATTTTCTACTCAATCAACACAAAATCTGAAGCTGATTTGATTCCTGGTTCCTGTCCCCGCAACACAGAATTCCCACTGAACAACTGACGTTGATCGATAGATTGAGGATTGAGCCAATCTGAAGCTTGCATCTGCCCAGTTTGACTGTAAGCAGCAAGGGCATTTTCATAACAAACTGCTCGCACATGTTCTTCAGGAATGCCCCTATCTAACATCAACTGAGCCGTTTTTGGGACTGCTAACGGATCGCTAATACCCCAATCAGCACTACTATCTACAATGATGCGATCGCGTCCATACTTACGGACAACTTCTACCATCCTGGCGTTACCCATCTTCGTCTGTGGGTAAATCGTGAAAGCCGCCCAAAAACCCCGTCCTAATACTTCTTCAACGGTTTCCTCATTGTTGTGATCGATAACGACTTGTGAAGGGTCTAAACCATATTCAATACAGCGATCCATACTCTTACTAGCACCTGCCTTTTTATTGCGGTGAGGAGTATGAATTAGTACTAACATATCGAGTTCTTTAGCTAATGCTAACTGTTGACAAAAGTACTTATCTTCTGCTTCTGTCATATCGTCATAGCCAATTTCACCAATGGCAACAACTCCTTCTTTACAGGCATAAAGTGGTAGCAGTTCCATAACTTCTGTTGCTAATGCTTCATTATTAGCTTCTTTCGGATTTAGTCCAATTGTGCAGTAATGCTGGATACCAAACTGACTAGCACGAAACCGTTCCCAGCCCACAAGACTACTGAAGTAGTCTTTAAATGAACCAGCGTTGGTTCGGGGTTGTCCTAACCAAAAAGCTGGTTCAATAACGGCGACAATACCATATTCCCGCATTACTAAGTAATCGTAAGTAGTGCGGGAACACATGTGAATGTGAGGATCAATGAACATCATGGTTTTAATTACTGGGCATTAGGATTAGGGGAGAGGTGACAGGTGACAGGTGATAGGGAATAATCTGTACCCTATAACCTGTAACCTATTCCCTTCTTCATTTGTAAACTCACAAGCGTTAGCGTAGCTCGCCGCAGGCATCGCGGCTAAAACTGCTCCAAGTCAGATTACCTTGTTGAATGGATGACTGTAAATCTGGGTAAGTAGAAAGTAACGCTTGCGCTTGGGGTAAAGGAGACTCAGCACAAGCTAATGCTGCTGCTTTTTGCTCATCTATATCCCCTTCAGCCAGTACTTTTTCCAAATCTGTGATGATTGCGCTATCGGCAAACCGCCCTACAGGTCGCCAAAGTTCTGGCGTAACTGAGCGTTTAGCTGCCCAACGTTCATGTGCATAGTCTGCCAACATCCTAGCCAATTCTGGGTTCGCACGCCGATCTAAACCCCAAATCAAATGCAACGGACTGCCGACAAAAACAGCCTTCAACACCATTTGATTCCAAGCAGCATTATCTAAATAATTCGCTGGGTAAGGGTTACGTAGTGCTATGGCTTGAAATACATTACTCATATTACTGCGAATTCCCTCAGCAGTACGGTGGCGATGTAACTCTGGATGTGATAAAAGCGGCAAACTTTGGTAAAGGACAACCAACTCCCCCATATCAGCAGTGGAGAAGACTTGATCAAGCGATCGCACATACCCCTGGGCATCATCGTGGGGTAAAGCTAGAAGCAAGAGTGTACGACCTACTTGATCTACACTCCAATGACCAGGATACCAACCGGGGATCACATCCTGTGCTGCTTCCAAGTCCTGGAATGTTAGCTGTAAATCTTCTTTACCTAGATAACGCGGCACAGCACTAAAAGCCGTAAAAAACACTCGTTCAGCAGCCCCGCTAGCAATCTGTGCCTGCTTCTGTTCCAGCCAAGCCAAAGCTTTCTCTGAAACAGACTTTAACAGCCAGTGATGCAGTAACTTGTTTACTTTACTCATGGTAAATTCAAGAGAAGTTGCCCAACTTTTTTGTGACAACCAAGTATAAAATCTACCACTAAACTTGATATTTTGGGATTGAAGCAGTTAAATAATATACTACTGAGATCATAACTTCACTGAATCTATAAAAATCTTCCGATTTTAAAGAAGATACTGTAAAGATACCATTTTGATTAGATAAATTCTACAATTAGCTTACGGAAAAAAATTAGAATCTTTATGTAATGATGATATCCATTCCCAACCTTAAATATATAAAGTTTAGGCATTAGTAAACATGGGAATTTAATGCTAATTTAAACTTTATTTAATCGGTAAAGGCACGTCAAAGTTATGATTGATTTATTAGCTAATGTTCACTAGTAAATAATTTCAAAATTGAAATTACCAATGATTTTATTTTGTTCATTTTACTGTAAATTGTAATTACAGTAATCTATCTATTTGCAATTACTTAAAAGTAATAATATTCCAATGGCTATTCAACAAAAAATTGCTCTTCATCTGCAACCAATTAATCAATGTGTCCGTGTAACCTTCAATTATGATGTTCACTTCACTAGAGGTCTGTTTCAGTTAGATAATCCTTTACTTGCACAAGTGATTGCCGCAGATGGGGAGACAACCCCAAAACAAGTACTAGCAGTGGTAGATGCAGGATTTTTAAAGTACCAGGATGGGTTGCTAAAAAAATTATCACTTTATGCCCAGTGTTATGAAGATGTACTAAAACTAAGCGGTGAGCCGATAGTAGTTCCGGGTGGAGAAACAGTCAAAAACGATTCTAGATTTATAGAGCAAATTCATCAGCAAATCAATGTAGCTGGATTGTGCCGTCACTCCTACGTCTTAGCAATTGGAGGTGGAGCCGTCCTAGACATGGTAGGCTACGCAGCAACAACGGCTCATCGAGGAATTCGGCTGCTCCGAGTGCCGACAACAGTATTAGGACAAAATGATTCGGGTGTAGGGGTAAAGAACGGAATCAATGCCTTCGGTAAGAAAAACTTTTTGGGTACATTCATGCCACCTTATGCTGTCTTGAATGACTTTGATTTTATTACTAGCCTTGACGATCGAGATTGGCGATCGGGTATTGCAGAAGCGGTGAAAGTAGCGCTGATTAAAGATGTAGATTTCTTTGATTTCATTATGACTAATGCCGATAAATTGGCTAATCGAGACATGGACATAATGGAAAGACTAATCTATCGCTGTTCTCAGTTGCATTTAGAGCATATTGCTGGTAGTGGCGACCCATTTGAAATGGGTTCATCACGTCCTTTAGATTTTGGACACTGGGCTGCTCACAAACTAGAGCATTTAACTAATTACAGCCTACGTCATGGTGAAGCTGTAGCGATTGGCATTGCTTTAGATACTACTTATTCATATTTAACAGGTCAACTATTGCAATCAGAGTGGCAAAGGGTTATAACTACACTCAAGAAATTAGGCTTTAGTTTGTACGTATCAGCCCTGACAGAGCAGTTAGATCAACTAGACCATCCCCATTGTATATTTAGGGGGCTTACCGAGTTCCGTGAACACTTGGGAGGAAAATTGACAATTACCCTTCTACAAGGAATCGGAGAGGGAATAGAAGTTAACCAAGTGGATTTGTCTTTGTATAAAGATGCTATTTTGATGCTGCAAGATTGGGAACTTTTGCATTAATTCTTCTTTGGATGCAATCAGTAGAAGTGATGTTTAAGGGAGCGTCTCGCTTTTGCAAATATACCTGGCGATTAGAAATCGCGGCTATACAAACCAAGTCCGCCTGCGCGGACTCAAGGAATTTAAAACCCACGGAGGTGAGTAAAGTCTTGTATAGCCGCGAATTTCATTCGCTAGGTCTAGGGATACTCCGCTTTGATTTCTGAACTTATCTCCTAGTGGTAATCGATTATTTCAACTTCTGATGCACCTTGGAGTGTCCAGATAAAGCAAATTCGATATTGGTCATTAATCCGAATGCTATGTGAGTATACTAAATTAAAGTGATCGTGAGCCAAAACAGTATGATGTCTTCGCTTCCCGTTAACGACGCTCAAAATAATTTGCAAGAGATCATCGACCAAGTTGCAGAGCAGGGTAAACCTGTGATCATTCGAGGCGATCGCGGTAATGCGATTCTGGTTGCGGAAAAAGATTGGTCTGCAATTCAGGAGACTCTTTACTTATTATCTGTCCCTGGAATGCGAGAATCTATAAAAGAAGGACTAGCAACCCCGATCCAAGAGTGTGATGGGGAGTTGGATTGGTGAGTTTGCGATCGTCTGAAGACCAACTTCCAAACCCCGAAGGAGGAAGTTGGAGGTTGATTTACACAAAACAAGCGCAAAAAGATGCGAAGAAATTAGCTTCTAGTAACTTAAAGGAAAAGGCCGAGGAATTACTCGCAGTCCTTGAAGACAATCCTTTTCAAAATCCTCCACCTTATGAAAAGCTAGTTGGTGACTTATCAGGTGCTTATTCTCGTAGGATAAATATACAGCATCGGTTGGTATATGAGGTCATCGAATCAGAGCAATTAGTCAAGATAATTCGGATGTGGACGCATTACGAGTAAGTTATCTCCTCAACCCTCCTTGGTGTTCACAATGAAAACCTCGATTTTCCCAAGCTTGCATATCTACTTGGGTAAGTTTTGTCACATTTGAGCATTGCGGTTGGATAATTTGACTTAAAATCGCCCAAAATAGGCTACGTGTTACATCTAATCCAGTTTTGAGCCAAGATTCCTGATTACCAGGGACACCCAACTCCTGAACAATCTCTGTCTCTACCCAAATACCATGAGCACCCAAAAGAATCTGTGCCATCCATTTAGCCCTGGGTAAGTGACTTGGCGAGGTAATCAACATGACTTTATGCACTCGCCAACGCCGCAGAATTGGAATACCATAATAAAAATTTTCAAAGGTAGAATTCGCGCACTTTTCTAGCCAAACGTTTTGTAACCCTGCTAATTCCGCCTGAAAAATTAACCATATACAGGGATCTGGGGAACCATGAGAAATTAAAATTGGGGTTTGTGGGTATTGTTTTGCTTGTTGGGCAACATAAGTTTCTCGGCGAATACTGCCACCCAACACAAAGAAGGCATCTACTGGCTGCGAAGAAGCAAAAACTAGGGTTATAGTAGTAAAAATTAGCCAAGCACCAAGGACAACGGACAATCCACCACTTAGTTTTTGTAACAATTGCCACAGATTAACAAAATTTTTTTTAATAGAAATTAATGATTTGATGGTAAATTTACGTTTCATGACTTAGGTAAGAAAAGCTGATTTAATGGCTATCTAACAGTGCTGCAATTGAGCGATCAAAGTGCTATCTTATAAAAGTAATCTAGAATGCAAACATGACGCTAATCAAAGTGTCACATGAACATTATAGCCTTCCGGAGAAGGCTAACAAACTGAGAAATGGTTGTTAAGAATGCAGTATTTTCGACATCATTCAACGATAAAAATGATGAAGAGAGCATAACTTAAGTTTGGGGTATAAAAACTTAAAATTTTCTGGAAAGCCTGATTGCTAAACTGTCAACAACACAATTATTCCAGCTAATATACATGAACCAATCTGCGAAAAGTTACTCGCCGCTCCAAGTAGCCTTGATTGGTGGAGCGATCGCCACAACTGCTACTATGTCTGTATTCGGCCCTGCTTGGACTCGTGGTGTCCGTGCCGCCCTAGCCCTACAAGACAGCCCAAAAACGATAGTTGACCAAGTTTGGCAACTGGTGAATCATGAATATGTTGATGGCAAATTTAATCAACAAAATTGGCAAGCAACCAGACAAAGCCTGTTGAGCAAAGACTATTCTTCTCGTGAAGAAGCTTATGCTGCCATTCGTGTAGCTTTGCAAACCTTGGGAGATCCTTACACTCGGTTCATGGATCCCCAACAGTTTGAAGCCCTGACTAGCCAAACATCTGGAGAAGTCTCTGGCATTGGCGTTCGGATGGAAGTAAACGAAAAAACTCAGCGACTCACGGTTGTCGAAGCCATAGAAAATTCTCCAGCGTTGAAAGCTGGGATCAAAGCAGGCGATGAAATTTTGGCAATTGACGGCAAACCCACTCTCAAAATGAAAGTGGATGACGCCTCTAAGCTAATCCGTGGCAAATCGGGTACTCCCATCAAGCTACGGCTAGGACGGACGGGGCAAAATGCCTTTGATTTGAAGCTGACAAGGGCAAATATTGAAGTGCCAACGGTACGTTATACCCTCAGACAAGAAGGGAATCGTCGGGTTGGTTATATCCGTTTGCGCGAATTTAGCGCTCACGCCGCAGAGCAAATGCAGCGAGCTATCCGCGATTTAAACAGTAAGAAAGTTGATTCTTATGTCTTGGATTTACGGGGGAATCCTGGCGGTTTGTTGCAAGCCAGCATTGAAATTGCTCGGATGTGGTATGATAACGGCGGAATTGTCAAGACAGTAGACCGTGTGGGCGGCACTGAGGAAACTAAAGCCAATCGCACTGCTCTAACAAATCGTCCTTTGGCGGTTTTAGTGGATGGTAATTCAGCTAGTGCTAGCGAAATCCTGACAGGGGCACTTAAGGATAATAAACGGGCGGTAGTCGTTGGTGGTCAAACCTTTGGCAAAGCCTTAGTGCAGTCAGTTCATGAACTTGCAGATGGTTCCGGCTTGGCTGTCACCATTGCCCATTACTACACCCCTGCGGGAACGGATATTAATCATAAAGGGATTACGCCAGATATCAAGCTAGACTTGACAGAGGCCCAAGAGCGGCAGTTGGCTTCTAATCCAGATTTAATCGGAACTAAGAGCGATCCACAATATGCCCGTGCGATCGCAATTCTATCAAATAACAACTTTGCCCAACCGCCGGCAAATCAGCCCACTCGACCCATGAGCCGCGCTGGTGACTTGAAATTTTAGTATTCCCAAATCAAGATTTTTGGAGTTATAAAAACTCCTTAATTTACCAGTCCAGGATTTTTCTTTGGGAATACTAGCTAGTAATCCCATCTCTAAAATCTCAGATTTATGAATCACCAGCCAGTTGATGCAACCACCGCCACCAGCTTTTTACCAATGGTGTCGGTGGTTGTTCCTATTTATAACGGTGAGGCGGATTTACCAGAGTTAATCAATTGTCTGTTATCTCAAACTTACCCAAAAGACCGGGTAGAGTACTTGTTGGTGGACAATAATAGTAGCGATCGCACCCTCACCATCCTCAAAACATCTGCCGAAAACTGCCCAATTACAATTCACCCCTTGAGCGAAAACCAAATTCAAAGCTCATACAGTGCTCGTAATACAGGGATTCGCGCCGCTACCGGTGAAATTATCGTTTTTACCGATGCAGATTGTCGTCCCCAACCCGAATGGCTATATGCATTAATTCAGCCTTTTGTCAACTTAGAAGTGGTAATTGTTGCTGGTGAAATTTTGGCACTACCAGGCACAACTCTGCTAGAACAATATGCAGACCGTCAAGAAACTTTGTCGCAAAAGCATACTCTTAAGCATTCCTTTCGTCCCTATGGTCAAACCGCTAATTTGGCGATTCGACGCATTGCCTTAGAAAAAGTGGGTTTATTTCGTCCCTATCTTACCACTGGTGGCGATGCCGACATTTGCTGGCGGATTTTGGGGGAAAATATCGGGCGTTTGGAATTTGCCCCGAATGCGATCGTTCAGCACCGCCACCGGGCTACACTTCAAGAACTGCAAAGTCAATGGCGGCGCTATGGACGCTCAAATCGCTATCTGCACGAACTGCACGGTGTAGATTTAATGCGAGAGATGACACCCAAAGAATACGGCTATCGCTTAGTACGTTGGTTATTGAAGGAAATACCAAGGGATATTAAAAAGGCGTTGACGCAGCCCACCGCAGGTCAAGCCACCCTTGTAGATTTATTAAATACTCCCATTGGTTTATTCACAGCTAGGGCACGTACTGCTGGGCAAAGAGATGCCAAGTTACCAGAGAATGCCAAGATAATTGATCGATTGCAATAATACAATAACAATCCAATTGGATTCATAAAATAATATCAAGTCCGGTTAAACACTTATAAAACGTCATTGCGTTCGTCCTTGGCGTTCCCGCAGGGTACGCCAAGGACGAACGCAATGACAACTAATTACCCGGACATGATATAACTTGCGTAGGCAGGGAAAATTGACTGAAATCCTTATTTTTTCCTAAACTCACAGAAGCAAATCTGTCTAAAGAAGTATTTTCAAAAATAGGTAAAGCAAATATGATGTTAGCTATTGAGTTTTACTTGAATCTAAGACTCATATTTAATTTTTGAAATACACGTACTAGCTAGCGTGGGAAGCTAAAATGTTGTATTAGATTTTGTAGGTTGGATCTCATGCTTCACTGCGCGACGCTGACGCAAACGACCCAATAGCTCCATTAATGTTGGGTTACGTTCCTCAACCAACCTACATTTAATGCACTATTTTAGCCTTGTCACGCTACTACATAATACTTAAATTTTTCAAAATCAAATCGGAATACATAGCTTGTATTTAATAAAGAAAGAATTTCAGTAGGTAGGGCTTGCTGTGACTTTGCACTTTGGTCATTAACTAACAAGTTTTTGGCACTGAATAGCGCAAAGAGTTGATTTAAGCATCCACCAATTTGATTGCTTCCTCATGATTGATAGACAAGTTACAAGTTAGTAAATCAAGAAAACAAGTTCTGCCGTATTTTTTATTTACAACGTGTCCCATCTTGTAAATGACCCGCTCTTTGGCTGCTCAATAGTGTCTGAAGCGTCGAGGATGCTATCTTCATTCATAGCTACGCTTCATAGTTTTATGAGTAGAGCAACATGAACGCGGATGGATTTAGCCAACAGATAGAGAAATTGTATTCACAGATACAGGGACTATTGCAATGCGATGGAACTAAGGCAAGCTCACAACAGGAGATCATAACAGAAGCTTTCGAGGAACTTAACGCCGCAATGGAAGAACTATTAACAGCTTCCGAGGAGTTAGAGTTAACACGAATAGCAGTAGAGAAAGAGCGCCAGCGTTACCAAGATTTGTTTGAGTTCGCTCCAGATGGTTACTTGATAACTAATACCGTCGGGACAATCCAAGAGGCTAACCATGTAGCAGCAACTTTGCTCGGTGTGCGCCAAAAGTATTTAGTAGGTAAACCATTAATTCTCTTTATTGCTCAACAAGACCGTCAGTCATTTAGCTCTCAAATAAACAATTTCCAGGAGCTACTGAACCGGGAAATTAACTTACAGCCACGGGGAGGAACGCCTTTCCCTGCTAGTGTTAAAGCGTCTGTGGTATACGACTTGCAGGGGAAACAGCTTGGCTGGCGTTGGCTGCTATGCAATATCAGTGAACGCAAACAAACTGAAGAAATGTTGCACCGAGCTTACGATGAGTTAGAAATCCGGGTGGCGGAACGGACAGCAGAACTGGTAAAAGCAAATCAGAAATTGCTAAATGAAATAACAGAGCGTAAACGAGTCGAGTCACAACTGCTGCACCTTGCGTTTCACGATGCACTGACGGGTCTGGCAAACCGGGCTGCATTTATGAACCGCCTAAAACATGCACTCAATTATTCAAAACGGCATTCAAATTATCTATTTGCTGTGCTATTTATCGACCTAGATCGGTTTAAAGTGATCAACGACAGTCTTGGACACCTTATTGGAGACCAACTTCTGCTTGTTATTGCCAGTAGATTGCAAGTATGTGTACGCTCCATAGATACAGTCGCACGACTTGGAGGAGACGAATTTACAATCCTGGTTGAGGGAATTCAAGATGTGTCAGACGCCATTATAGTAGCTGAACGGATTAAACAAGAACTGGTGTTACCTTTTGACCTTGACGGACAAGAAGTTTTCATAACGGCAAGTATTGGCATCGCATTGAGTTCGACAGTAGAGTATGAACACCCACAAGAAGTATTGAGGGATGCTGATACAGCAATGTACCGAGCTAAAATGCTAGGTAGAGAGCGTTATGAGCTATTCAACTCAGATATGTATGCTAATGCTCTGGCGAGATTGCAGTTAGAAACCGATTTGCGCCGAGCAATTGAACGCGAAGAATTTCGGATTTATTACCAACCGATTATTTCACTCACTAGTGGTTTTATTTTGGGTTTTGAGGCTCTGTTGCGCTGGCAGCATCCAGAGCGCGGTCTGCTTAATCCAGCAGATTTTATTCCCCTAGCAGAAGAAACTGGACTAATTTTCTCCATTGGCAACTGGGCGTTGTATGAAGCCTGCCGCCAGATGCAAGCTTGGCGGACGTGCTATCGTTCCAAGTTGCTAGAGAAAATTAGTGTTAATCTTTCTCTCAAGCAATTTTCTCAGCCGGATTTGATTGAGCAGATTGGGCAAATTTTGCGCTCAACTGGTCTTGATGCCCGCACTTTAGTGTTAGAGATTACTGAAAGCGTAATTGTGGAAAATGACGATAAGGCAAGTGCTGCACTCTTACAACTTCGAGAGATGGGCATTGAGTTATCAATTGATGACTTTGGTACAGGCTACTCCTCATTAGGTCATCTTTATAACTTTCCAATTAGTGTGTTGAAAATTGACCGTTCTTTCATTAGCCTAATCGACACTAATATTAAGAATTTAGAAATTGTTGAGATAATTGTCACCTTGGCACACAAGCTAGGTGTGTATGTGGTGGCGGAAGGAGTAGAGACAAAAGAGCAACTAGCACTTCTAAGAAAGTTGAACTGTGAATATGGACAGGGACATTTTTTCTCAGTTCCATTAAATACCTCAGGTGTAGAGGTATTAATTATGGAAAATCCTCAATGGTAATCGCTTAAATGTACTGGGTTGATGTTACAAAAAAGCGCATTTAATCAATTAATATCAATTTTATTAAGGAACTGAGTAATAGTAACTTTTAAAAAAATTGCCCAAATAGGCTTGTATATTGATCAAATCTTTGAAAGAATCATTAATAGTGCTGAATTGTTAAGTGGTAGTTCTGATGAAGTAAGTAGGCATGATTAAATATAAGAGGTTGTTTGAAAAGTCTAATTTATTACTCACCGAGCGACTGAAAGTCGCGGCTACATAAACAAAACCCACCAACCTGGGTTAAAAACCCTTGATTTTCTCTTAGTTCACGGAGGTTGACAACTCTTAGAGACGCTGTTCGTGAACGTTTGTGTAGTAGCGATCGCCCTTGGCGTGCCGGAGGCATCATTCTATTCACCTAATACTTGTAATACATCCTCTAAAACCTGTTTTTACAACATAATGAAAGACCAAGTACTAGATCGGATTTTTAACAAACCTTCTTTTCCCCTTAAATTTGAACGCTTGGAACTGAATGAAAATTTCTGCATCATAGATACATCGGAGCAAGTGCAACGGTTTGCAGAACGTCCTGAAGAAGTGATCCAGGGAAAAGATATCCGACTAAGTTTTCCTGAGTTGATAGGACTTGAAGATATCCTGAAAGCTGTCCTGCAAGGGGAGCAAGAACTGTTTGAATTACAGGCAATTGAACGATGTTCAGAGCAGAAATTACATATATATATAGATATATACATTATCGGTGAACAGCAGGAAAATAAATGTGAAAATAAATTAATAGTTTTAATTGAAGATGTTACCGACAGACTTGTTTTAAAACAAAATTTAGCACGACCAGCCAATGAAACTAATCTGTTATCGAGTGCTTTAATCTCATGCGAAAATTACATGGAACAAGTAATTAATTCAATAGCAGATGCTTTATTAGTAACCAGTAATTCTGGAAAAATAAAAAAAGTCAATCGGGCTGCTCAACAATTATTTGGTTTTCGGGAAGAAGAATTAATTAATCAACCAATATCACTGATTATTGATGACAGTCAAATATTAATAAAATCCATTTATCAGCACTCTTCTTTGAAGCGAAATCCCCAGAATTTAGAGGTAGTTTGCCGAACCAAAACTAAAGAGAAGCTGTTGATTGATTTTTCTTGTTCAGTAATTGCGAGAAAAACAGAAGGGCTAGAAGATATTGTCTACATTGGTCGGGATATTACTGCTTGGCAGCGCCGGGAACAGCGTACAAGTGCCCAGTATGCTATCACTCGGATATTATCAGAATCCCAGAGCGTAAAGCAGGGAATTCCCCAAATTTTGCAGTCCATTTGTCAAAACTTGGGATGGGATTTAGGTGAACTTTGGACACCAAGTCAATATATTGGTACTTCAGTACAGAGAGATAGTCTGAATGCAGTCCTAAGGTGTGTGGAAATTTGGTCAAGTCGATTAATTTCTGTTCGAGAGTTTAAAGCTATCACTTGGCAAACTACCTATACACCTGGTGTTGGCTTACCTGGTCGAATTTGGATTAGACGTTTACCCTTATGGATTAAAGATATCACAGAAGATGGAGACAACAGGCGATCGCAACCTGCGGCTGAGGCTGGATTGCATGCAGCTTTTGGCTTCCCCATCCTAGATGATAGTGAAATCTTAGGGGTGATGGTTTTCTTTAGCCGGGATGTACAACCAAAAGATAAAGACCTATTGCAAATGATGGGTTCTATTGGTAGCCAAATCGCCCAGTTTATCAAACGCAAACAAGCAGAAGATGCTCTGGTAGAAAGTGAGGAACGATATCGAGATTTATTTGAAAATGCTAATGATCTGATTCAATCTGTGAATCCATCTGGTCGTTTTTTGTATGTCAATCGCGCATGGCGAGAAACCTTGGGATATAGCGAAGCTGAAATTGCGAACATGAGTGTTTTCGATATTATACATCCAGAGTTTAAACAACACTGTTTGCAAAGGTTTTATCGTGTGCTATCAGGAGAAAAGCTTGGGCAAGTAAAAGCGGCATTTGTTACTAAAGATGGTCAGACAATCTTTTTAGAAGGTAACATTAACTGTAAATTTGTTGAAGGTCATCCAGTTGCGACTCGCGGTATTTTTCGCAATGTTACCCAGCGACTAGCAGCAGAAGAAGCGCTGCGCCATCAGCAGGAAGAAACTGAACGCTTGTTGTTGAATTTTTTGCCAGCAGCAACCTCAAATGAACTGAAAGAACAACCAGCTAGCATTGCTGAAGACTTGGCTGATGTCACAGTTTTATTTGCAGATATCGTCGGCTTTAGCGAAATTGCTGCTTCTATGAGTGCAATTCAACTCGTGAACTTACTCAACCCAATTTTCTCAGCTTTCGATCGCCTCACCGAACAACATGGTTTAAAGAGAATCAAGACAATTGGTGATGCTTATATGGTAGTTGGCGGCTTACCCAAACGCCGCATAGATCATGCTCAAGCGATCGCTATTATGGCACTGGATATGCAAACTGCGATCGCTCTATTTAATACTGAGAATCACCAAAACTTTAGCATCCGTATCGGCATCCATAGCGGTTCTGTAGTAGCGGGAGTAATGGAGCTAAAGAAGTGTACTTACGACCTCTGGGGAGACACGGCAAACATCGCTAGCTGCATGGAATCCCAAGGGATTGCTGGTAAAATTCAGGTTACAGAAGATACTTATAACTGCTTGTGTGATGAATTTGTATTTGAAAGGCGGGGTGAAATTGAAGTTAAAAGCAAAGGGAAGATGACAACTTATTTGTTGATTGGAAAAAAGGGATGAAAGGGGAGTAGGAAGTGGTGCATATAGCAATCTGACCTCTCTCCAAAAGGAGCTACTGTGTATACGTCTGAAATAGCTTGCTTACGAACCTGGATTTTACCCCACCCTAACCCTCCCCTTGTAAAGGGGAGGGAACTAGATTTCCTGTTTCCCCCCTTACCAAGGGGGGATTAAGGGGGGTAATTCGACTTGTGTATACACCGAGGCCTAAAAGGAGAGAGGCTTTGAATATTACTCCCATTGCCTTATAGGGAAGGGGTTGGGGGTTAGGTCTCTATTGGATTCAACATAGAAGCGCTATATTGAAATTCCCTATTCCCTATTTCCCTAGTGAGTATTCGGAATCAATCGCCCACAGGGATAAGTTGCTGTTTGCTGTGAAGCATTTTCAGCAACGGCTGCTGGAATCTGATCTGATGGTTGGGTTTTGGCTGCTAAATAGTCTTTTTGCAGTTTATCTAAAATTGCTTCTCGCTTGTCATAGATACGCTTCAGGGGACGAGGTTGGCATTTGTTAAGAACATAAGCTGTCACCAGTGGGAGAGCGATCGTGCTATCGGTATAACAAACGATTGTGTTAGGTAACTCCTCTGGGTCAATTTTACCCCAACTGACGGCTTCCGATGGGGTTGCTCCAGACAAACCGCCTGTATCTGGACGCGCATCGGTAAACTGCACAAAGTAATCGTGTCCTCGTTCTTCTAATCCCAAAACCTCATGAAGTTGCGGTTGGGTTTGTAGCAAAAAGTTCTTAGGACTACCGCCACCGAGAATTACAGCTGCACTTTTACCTCCTGATTCACGGGCATTATATGCGATCGCGGCTGTCTCATTCACGTCAATTGATGGGTCTATCACCAACTGCGAACCTTCCAATGCTAAAGCCGCTACGTTCATCCCAATTGAGCTATCTCCTGGAGAAGACGTATATATAGGCACGCCATATTCATAAGCTGTAGCTAGCAAGCAGGAATGCTGCACACCCAATTGCTTTTCTACTTCTCGGACATATTTACCTAGTAAATGGTGAAACTCAGCCGTTCCCATCCGCTTTTGAAATGCTTCTCCTTGCAGAATCTTGCGGATGAATGCATCTGTTTCTAACAGCACATCGTAACCAAAGATAATATCGTAAATTCTGATGGTGCCTTCTTGGCGCAGTTTCACATCATCCAAAAATGGATTACCAGCAAAGAGTTCAAAACCCAAACCGTAGTGCATATCGTGGTAAAGATTTGCACCAGTGCTAATCATCCAGTCAATAAAGCCGTTGCGAATTAAAGGTGCAAGGGCTGAAACCCCGAATCCTGCTGGCGTCATCGCACCAGAAAGGCTAACTCCCACCGTGACACCTTCTGTTAGCACATCACGACTCAGTAGTTGGCAGATTTCCCGCAACCGCGCTGAGTTGTAAGCGGTGAAGTATTGATCGATCAAATCCACCACATTGATATCATTTGATATAGGTGTAGGTGCGATTTTTTGACCCAGATGTTTAGACATTTTGGCACTCCTGAACAGTGAATACGCCGAATTTAATGTTAACTATCTTTCAGCAAATTCTCTCTCCGTCCGACTAAGGAAAAATTGAGGGTTGGAAATCCACCTTCGCATAACGGCGCAGCGTCCTGTTGGGAAGGAAAGGTGGGTTTTGCTTATGTAGATGCGGTTTATCGCTCTTTTAATAGCACATTAAAATTTAACTTATTACAGACGGGTTAAAATTATACTGCCATTTGTGAAAATCATCGTTAAGGCAAGAGACGCGATGAATCGCCGTCTCTACAATAATCAGTCTTTTGGGTGAATTCTAGTAATAAAATTACCATAGCCGTTGGTTTCGACTTCTCTGCGAGACGCACTCGCGAACGCTCAACCAACTGAGTGGTCGAGAGTTGAGCGACTTACCTTGACTTGTACTGAGCGTAATCAAAGTAGCGCAGTCGAAAGGAGTCGAAGTGTCGAAACTCGTCAACATAGGTCAATACGCTTGGGTTAAAGCCAAAAACCTTAAACTGCGTAGGTTGGGGAGCCACTGCGTTGGGCGGGTTTCCCGACTTGAAGCAAGTGGCGTTTGAGGAACGAAACCCAACATTTATCGGGCTTTGTTGGGTTTCACTTCCCTACGGGACGCTGTTCGCGAACGTTCAACCCAACCTACGATTATCCTTAACTGAACCGTATTGCAACATAGGTATTTTTTTATCATAAATCACCTTGTAGAGACGGCGATTTATCCCGTCTTTGTGATGATTTATCGCATCTTTGCGATCTATAATTTTCATCAAAAAACCTTAACCGAACCGTATTACCTTGACTGTAAATTACGAATTACGAATTACGAATTACCTTGCATCCCCAATCAACACAAATGGCGACCAATAAAAAGGATGGCGATGGTCTGCAATCAACTTCAACTTCGCTTGTTGCAAAGCTTCCCCTTTTGTCATACCATCCTTGAGATTCTGATAAAAATAAACCATCAATTCTTGAGTTGCTTCATCCTCAACCGCCCACAAACTTGCCATCACAGCTTTAGCACCAGCCCGCTCAAATATATAAGCAACTCCTGCAATACCTTCACCAATATTAGTGTTTACAGCAGTTTGACAGGCACTAAGAGTAATCAATTGTGTGCCTTGTAAACCTAAAAGAGCAGCATTGGCAATGTCTAAGGGTTCATCAGCAAATAGTAAGGTATTCTTTTTTAAATTGACTTTTTTGCAATCTTCAGTTTGAAAACAGCCGTGAGTTGCTAAATGCAAAAATGAAAAGCGCAATGCTTGAGATTTAAACTTTTCTAAGGTAGCTTCTTTATTGATATAAAATTCACTGTCTGGCAGTATTTCTTTAATCTTTGTAACTTCTACCTCTGCACCTGGGAGATTTTGCAGGTCACTGGGTACTGGATTACCAAATGCTAAAACAGCTTGTGGTTTGCGGGATACGGCATTTTGTACATCTAGAGATTTGAGAGAATTATTGGAAATGCGAGTGAGATAGTTGACAGGATATTTCTGGATCAGAAATTGGTTGGTTTTAGTGTCGTAAAGAGTCTCAAAAGGTAAATGGCGCAGTTGACCAGTAGCAATAATACTCAGTTGTTTAGGTGAGAAAGCCTTAATTTTGTCTTCTATAGGACGAATAAGAATATCATAAAGTTCGCCGCCAGTTTCAGCGTAGCTAGCATCAGTGTCATCTTGTACCTGGTTCAAGTATTGAGTGAGAAGCTTATTAAATTCAGTAGGGTTAATAGATTTTTTAATAACGCTCAACTCGCCTTTTGTGAAGATGAAAAAGGCAATATTGTTTGGCATATCTATCACATTAGTCAGCAAGACAGGTTGAACTACGACCGTTCCTGCTGGGATGGAGGATGTAAGATTTTTAATATCTATGGGTGTAGTTTCAAATAGTTCTGCCACTTCAGGAAAACGGCGAGAGATATTTTCGGCTTCTGAGTAAACTTGTGCTTCTAATTGCCGAATTTGTTGGGCTAGACTTTCGAAGCGATTGTTTTGCAGTTGTTGTCGCAAGGATTCCAATTGTTGATTTTTTATACTCCAGTCATCAAGAGATTTTTGTGCTTGTGGGTTGGCAACTTTGGCATTGATGAGGCGAGTATAATCAGCAAGGTCGGCTGTGGTGAATAGGTTAACCCATTCAAAGGCTTGAGCGTATTTCTTTTGATTAATGAGAACATCGACTAAAGCATCTGCACGTCCTCCGTTTTCCTGTAAAAACTTTTGACGATTTTCTCGTTGCAAACTCCGGCGCATTTCTAAACTTATTTGGAGAGATTGCTCTAAATTAGTAATGGCTTCAGTTGGTTGATTTGTACTTTGGAAGATTACACCAATATTACCCAAGGTGACAGCTTCACCAGTGCGATTGCCTACAGCCCGAAATATGGGAAGAGCTTGGTTGTAAAATTCGAGTGCTTTTTGCTTTTCTCCTAAAGCGGAGTAGACTCCACCGATATTATTGAGTGTAGTGGCTTCACCAGAGCGATCGCCCACAGCACGCAAAAGGGGCAGAGCTTGGTTGTAAAAATCAAGTGCTTTCTGCTTTTCTCCTAAATCGTCGTAGACTAGACCAATGTTACTGAGGGTTTTGGCTTCACCAGAGCGATTGCCTACAGCACGGAAAAGAGGCAGAGCTTGGTTGTAAAAATCAAGTGCTTTCTGCTTTTCTCCTAAATCGTCGTAGACTAGACCGATGTTATTGAGTGTAGTCGCTTCACCAGAGCGATCGCCCACAGCACGTCTAAGGGGCAGAGCTTGATTGTAAAAATCGAGTGCTTTTTGCTTTTCTCCTAAATCGTCGTAGACTAGACCGATGTTATTGAGTGTGCGAGCTTCACCAGTGCGATCGTCTACAGCACGCAAAAGGGGCAGAGCTTGGTTGTAAAAATCGAGTGCTTTTTGCTTGTCTCCTAAATCGGAGTAGACTTTACCAATGTTATTGAGTGTAGTCGCTTCACCAGAGCGATTGTCTACAGCACGGAAAAGGGGCAGAGTTTGGTTGTAAAAATCGAGTGCTTTTTGCTTTTCTCCTAAATCAGAGTAGACTTTACCGATGTTATTGAGTGTGCGAGCTTCACCAGTGCGATCGCCCACAGCACGATATAGGGGAAGAGCTTGGTTGTAGAAATCGAGTGCTTTTTGCTTTTCTCCTAAATCGTCGTAGTTAAACCCAAGCCCAAGCAATGCGCTTGCTTCAAGTTTTTGCTCTTTGAGTTCTCGTGCAATGGTTAAAGCTTGCTGTAATATTTGTATTGCCTGTTGATGCTCCTGTTGCTGTGTCAGTTTTTCCCCTTGCTCTAGCAGTTTTTCTGCTTCTTGCGATCGCGGGTTTTGAGTCTGTCCCCAGGTGGGTTGGGCTATCAGTATTACTGTTAAAGGCGTTAGACAAATACCCAAAGCCAAAAAACTGGTGAGAATTTTTTTCATAGATTTGTTGAAGACTGGGATTGCTACCTTACGGAAATGCTTGCAGCGCAATGACGTAAATACGTGAGATTTGTATAAGTTTTAAAAATGTTGAAATATTTGTTACCCACCTCAAAGCATTTATTGCAAATGTTTAAGCATTTGTTGGAAATGTTTGAACATTTGTTGCTAGCATTTAAACATTTATTGCAAATATTTGAATATTTGTTATAAACGTTTGAATATTTGTTGCTAGCAAGGAAGCACTTGCAACAAATGTTCAAACATTTGTTGCTATCATCGAAGTTTTTGTTATCAACATCAGCAAAAATCTAACTAGCCTACTTTTACTTTCAGGTTAAGTAGACACCAATGTATATCTATAGAGACGTACAGCTAAAATAATTCACGCTCAATAAGGTTTTGCCAGAATAGTGATCGTTCTTTGTTGCGAATTGAACTGGATTTCATCTACCACATATTGCCAATTTCTAGCCACTGACTGAATACCCCGCAACTGTGCTGTGGAAACTACAGGTGGTTTCAGTTTGACCACCGCTTGACCTTGAGTAGGATTTTTTACAGTAAAAGTATTTAGGGGTATACCGCTCCAAGTTACTGTTTTACCTGTGGGGCGATCGCGCTCACCCCGGATAATTTGCCGCCCATTGCTTCTGTAAACCAACGCCCGATTCTTGAAGACTACTTTTTGAATTTGGCTCAGGGGAATTGTGGCAGTTTTATCCTTACGCCGAATTGATAGTATTTCTCCCTGTGCATCAATTCCTGTTATCTGGCCACTACTTGACTCACCCCCCTTAAAGATGACCTCTGCTAACTCTGGTAATGCTACTGCAAGTTCTAATTCATCTGCGTTGACTGGTGTCTGTGCCAACAATAAATTTCCCGTCTTGACATCCTGGCTAATTACAGCTTGGATGTTCCCTGCGATCGCTGCTGCCATTACTAAGATTGCCACAACCCATCCCTGGAAAAAAGCTTTCATAGTTTTAACAGTATATTTGACTATATTTAACTTTCTCATTAAACTTCAAAGGCATATATATAATTTCCGTAAAATCACTAAAATCAACTGAAGTAGGGTGTGTTATGCCGCAGGCTAACGCACTATCCTAAGTTTTCGTTTACGGTGGGTTACGCTTCGCGGTAACACACCCTACATTGTTTCCATTAATTACGAATTACGAATTACGAATTACGAATTAGTATGACCCAAACCCCCAACCAAGAAACCAATATTTTAGGTAAATTCACCAGTGTACTTGGCTTGCTGGGTGCGGCACTTTTCTTTGCAGGCTGGATTTACCGTTGGTCATATTTCTACTTTTTTCAACTAGAACTCAATACCCTCGATTTACCTGCACAGTCTTTTTTGATAGTTCCCCTGCAAATATTTCTCGGCGATGGCTGGACAATCTGCAAAACAGCGATCGCCTTTTTTATCGCTGCGATCGCAATTCAGGCAACGTTATGGTTAATTAAAATTATCAGTGATACAGTCGTCTCTGCAAGCCAATTACTACTAAGTCGCATCATCTCTGCAACCCAACGCAAAAGCTCATGGACAGCTAAACAGCTTAAATCTCTAGCTGAATTTAGTGTTGGACAACTGCGCTCAGTTGATTTTCTGCGATCGCTAGTTAATGAGATAGTAATAGTATCCTGGGTATTAATTGTGATATTTTGGTTAGCTCGTTGGCAAGGCATTGCAGATGCACGACGAGACGCGGGTCAAAACTCCACCTTACCCGTTGTTGCGTTAATTACACCTGAAGAAAAATTTGCAGTGGGACGCAAACTTGATGATATGTTTGCCGACCCTTCCAAGAAAGGCTACCGCATTATTGGCGATCTAGGACTATTCGAGGACTTGCGAGGCAGAGAAGATACTGATATTATCAGCAATCCAAAGCAGCCGAGAGTCTGGCGCTTACTCTTAGAACGTGGTGGCTGGATTTATTTGTTTCGAGCATTGCCCCCAAATGCAAAACTTAATGAACTACCCTCAGTGTTAGCTATTCAAGAAAGTGAGAAGGGACATATCATAATTCGTAGTTCAGAAGTTTCTCAAACTAGTTCTCCTTAATATCTTGAATAATATCATGTTCGCTTTTTACTTACAGCAGATTTCAACTTAGTGAGGTACAGATAATCGTAGAGGCACAACATATTCATTGGTGTCTACTTTTGCCAAAAATAGCGTACTGATTGGGTGTTGTTCACCCGCCAGGGATTGTAAATCCCTGACTAATTGCTCAAGTCTACTGAAGTAGACTGAAAATTTTCGCGCTCTTTAGTCCTCTTCAGAGGACTTTAGCTATGAGACAGGGATTTACAATCTCTGGCGGAAGTGCGGTTTCGCGTTAAGTTGACACGTATGAACATATTGTGCCCCTACCCGTGTACTTCATTTACCTGAAATACGTTGTATATAGCGGTTCCCATCCAAATGCGGTACAACCAACGTTAAATCGCTTGGTGTAGGGGCAATTCATGTAGACGCAAAGCGGCTTCCCGCAGGGTATTGCCCCTACGGGTGTACCTCACGTCAACGAGAACCGCTATAAGTGCAATGTGCAACTTAATATTTGAACCTCTCTCCGAAACGGAGAGAGGGTTTGATTTTTAGGGAAGGGGGATTAGGTTGCTAAGAGCTTTTAGCTTGAATCTTGTCAAAGATTGAACCTTCATCAAAGAATTTAGCTTGAATCTCGTCCCATCCTCCGAAATCTTCAGCTTTGAAGATGGTTTTAATTCGAGGAAAATTACCTTCTGTTTCTTTAGCGATCGCTAGATTAACGGGACGAAATCCTAATTTGGCAAACTCTCGTTGCGAGTCTGGGGTGTAAAGAAATTTGATAAATGCTTCCGCAATCGGGCGAGTACCGTGTTTATCAACGTTTTTATCGACAACAGCAACAGGATTGTCAATGGAGATATTTAAATCAGGCACAATATATGGAGATTTTTCACCATCTTGTGCTGATAATATCATCTCTTTTTCATAGTTTAGCAGAACATCACCCTGACCATCTTTGAAGAACAGTTCGCTGGCATTCCGAGCAGTTTTAGGTAACAAAGGTGCATTATTATAGACTTTAGAGATAAAGTCCATTGCTTGATTTTCATTGCCGCCAGCCTTTGTTACCGAACCCCAGAGATTAAGGAAGTTCCAACGAGCACCACCAGAGGTTCTAGGGTTAGCTGTAATTACCTGTATGCCATCTTGTGCCAAGTCTGCCCAAGTTTTGATATTTTTGGGATTACCTTGACGAGTGGCGATCGCATCTACAGATTTGGTAACAATTGCATTATTAGGCGCTTCTTTTTCCCAACCCGGTTGAATAAAACCCGCTTCAACAAGTTTATTAATATCAGGAGCGAGTGATAGGTGTACCACATCAGCTTCTTTACCCTCAATCACGGCTGCAAGGGTTTGGGAACGTGACGCATCATAACTTTGATTAAAAGTGACGTTTTGATTGTGTTCTTTCTTCCACAGTTCGATAAATTTGGGAATGATCTGCTCGTATGCTGCACTAGTAACTGAGTAAGAAACAAATGTTAGGGTTACATCAGGCTGAGAAGCTGCACTAGCATTACTAGTGTAATTAACATTACGTAAAGAGCAAGCAGCTAACAGGATACTCAAACTAATTCCAGCCAAAAACAGAGACACAATTCCCCACGAAGAATGCCTATAAAACCAACTTTGGATTGGTTTTATGCACCACCGTCTTATAGGCTGCAAAGGTTTAACAATATAAGTGGAAACTAATTGAGTTAAATATCTCCTTGATTTAGGAGGACGTTGCCACTGGTTCATCAAATTTTTCCTTTGAAGTAGTATTTTAAACGAGATGCTGTAAAAGGATATTATAAAATGATGGCTAAAAATAAATATTTTTTGTCAACATAAGTTGAAACAATTTATATCAAGTTTGGATAATTAGTTATGCTTCCTATAGTCATTCCACCCCGCCAAAGCTATGCTTTGTCTTCCCTTCTCTTAGCAAGAGGAGGGAATTAAGGGGTGTGGTTCTGCGGGTTTAATACAGCGTATTTCAG
>NNBU01000073.1_pt1 | contig 55070 bp, 39 predicted proteins | sample 1173781 | NCBI WGS metagenome assembly NNBU01 (sample SAMN07173937, study PRJNA388173) | plant metagenome | biome: Plant school; feature: Soil; material: Symbiotic tissue of Blasia pusilla L.; isolation source: symbiotic tissue sample KVJ2 | host: Blasia pusilla | place: Norway: Troms, Kvaloya...
AGTCTATGCTACTTGGATTTTCTATGCTGTCCTTAATGATTTGTCTGCCGATGTCGCTGTGGCTTTACAGCAGCCCTTAGAACGTATTTCAGTAGAAATGGTCTTTCGCAGCTTATATTTTTTCGAGCGCGCACGATCGCACAATTCACAAATACAACTAATTCCTTGGTTAGTAGAGCATCAGCGTTCTATGGGCTTGGTAAAAGCTATTCGTCAACGACACCGACGCAACGCCGCAAGGTCGCTTGACATCTGGGCATCTGCTTTAACTTGACACCAATGGCAAGATGCCCATCCCACAAGAGTTGTATTTAATTCGATTATGCAAATTAGATGATTTTTAGCTTATAGCGCTTGGAGTTGACGTGAGGTACACCTGTAAGAGGTAGGTTGGGTTGAGGAACGAAACCCAACATTTTCAGGGCTTTGTTGGGTTTCACTCCGTACCCCTACGGGGAAGCAAGCTACAACCCAACCTACAAATCTTCAAAACCTACGCAGTATTGCAAGCGGATTGAGTTTTAACTTGCTCAAGAGGGCGCGATCGCGTCAAAATAAGAGTTAAGACGCTGTAACCTAACTTAACAATGGCCCTAACGCAGCTTGAGCAAACTCTTTCCCCTCAACCAACACCGCCAAATGAGCGGGGATATGAATATGATTTGGTAATTGTCGGCGGTGGGATTATTGGGTTAACTCTAGCCTCTGCTTTAAAAGATTCTGGCTTGAGTGTCTTGCTGATTGAGGCGAAGGTAGCATCAGTGGCGGTAGCGAAAGGACAAGCTTATGCAGTTCATCAGCTTTCGTCGCTAATTTATCAAGGAATTGGCGTTTGGGACAAAATGTTGCCTCAAATTGCTAAATATTGCCGAGTTCGCCTTTCTGATGCCGATTATCCCAATGTGGTGGAATTTACCACAGATGATATCAATACATCAGAATTGGGTTATGTGGCGGAACACCAAGCCCTGTTGCAGCCGTTGCAAGACTTTATCCAAGATTGCCCAAATGTGACTTATCTGTGTCCGGCGGAAGTGGTAAATACGCAATACCAGCAGAATATAGTCGCGATCGATATAAAAGTTGCCGATCAGCTAAGGACAGTTCGGAGCAAATTACTTGTAGCAGCAGATGGATCGCGATCGCCAATTCGGCAAGCTGCTGGCATCAAAACTTCCGGCTGGAAATATTGGCAATCTTGCATTGTCGCCTTTGTCAAACCAGAAAAACCCCACAATAACACCGCTTACGAGAGATTTTGGTCTAGCGGGCCCTTTGCGATTTTACCTTTACCAGGGAACCGTTGCCGCATTGTCTGGACAGCCCCCCACGAAGAAGCCAAAGCTTTGTGTGCTTTAAATGATCAGCAATTTTTGGCAGAACTAACCCGCCGCTATGGCGATCAGATGGGGAAACTGGAATTACTAGGCGATCGCTTTGTTTTTCAGGTACAACTCATGCAAAGCGATCGCTACGTTCTCCCCCGGCTGGCATTAATTGGTGATGCAGCGCACAATTGCCATCCCGTCGGCGGACAAGGTTTAAATCTGGGTATTCGGGATGCAGCAGCTTTGGCGCAAGTCATTCAAGCAGCGCACAAGGCGGGTAAAGATATAGGTGATATTCAGATTCTCAAAGGTTATGAACGCTGGCGCAAGTTAGAGAATCTGACAATTTTAGGTTTCACCGATTTGTTAGATCGGATGTTCTCTAATAATTTCTTCCCTGTAGTTGTGGTTCGTCGCTTGGGTTTATGGTTTTTGCAGCGAGTACCTGTATTAAAGGTATTTATGCTGAAGTTGATGATTGGCTTGAAAGGGCGGACTCCAGAATTAGCAAAACGATAAACTCCTTTGGGGAATTCAAATTTGATTTCGCTTAAATCAAAAGACTTATAGCCGGGGACTGGGGACTGGGTTGAAAGTCTGTTTGTATATAGGTTTTATCATCAGTTAATGTCCTAACCTCCTTGTCCGTTGCTATAAGTAGGTAAACATAATTAATTACACAATGTCATTGCGAATGCAGCGTTCGCGGTAGCGTCTCGTAGAGAAGCGAAATGAAGCAATCGCAAGGGCTGGGATTGCTTCTCTACGAGACGCTCCGCGAACGCTTCGCTCGCAATGACTGTAATTAATTTTGCGTAGTTACTTAGATACCCGACTTCTCTAAGAAGTCGGGTATCTGTATGTTCACCAATGATTTAGGATTGCTATATTTAATAACTGTTTATCTTATATCTAATACCATAAAAGCACACTACTCTAATTATTCTTTTGTCAATAGTAATTATTAGAACTATCAATAGCACTAATTGTTAATTCTTTGCAGAAATAGTATTTACTATAATTTAATACTTGCGATATCAACTGGCGCTTTGATAAGTCAAATCAGGAAGAAATTTTCTGATATGCAAATTTTAAAGTTAACAAGACTATCTTGCTAAAGATACTTTAAATTTACTTATCAATCCCATTGAAATATCGTAATCAAGTTTGTCACCATTTAATATATAGATTGGGAGTGATCATGGCAAAGTATCTACTAGCTTCTGCTAGGGGAGTGGGATTTTTATGGTTAATTGCTGGCTTATCACCAGTACAAGCCCTGCCTAATTTAGAGATTGAAAATAAAAATGTAGCAATTTATCAAGATGCTGATAGCCATGAAAAAGTTTATTTTCATAAAGGCAATTTAGCCAATGGTATTTCTGATGAATTACCGATAGCTAATGAAAGCCAAAAAGATTTAGGTCTGGATTCTGCTAATAATTCTTTGCAGGCAATCACACCACAATCTGCAAATTCATCTCAAGTATCAGACAAACTTGCACAAGTAACATCTGTATCTCAATTGTCTGATGTACAGCCGACAGATTGGGCTTTTCAAGCACTACAATCTTTAGTTGAGCGCTATGGTTGTATCGCAGGTTATCCCAATGAAACCTATCGCGGTAATCGAGCGATGACTCGCTATGAATTTGCGGCTGGCTTAAATGCTTGTTTATCTCGAATCAATGAATTAATTACGACATCAACTGCTGATTTGGTCAAAAAAGAGGATTTAGCCAAGTTGCAGAAACTGCAAGAACAATTTGCTGCGGAATTGGTAACATTGCGGGGTCGAGTCGATGCTGTAGAAGAACGCACAGCAAAACTAGAAGCAAATCAGTTTTCTACTACTACCAAACTGAATGGTGAGGCAATTATTGCTGGTATTGGTGCTACCGGCGGCGCTCCCAATCAGAGCGATCCGAACTTTATGCTAGTCAATAGAGTGCGGTTAAATCTCACCACTAGCTTTACTGGTAAAGATTTATTAATTACTGGATTGCAAGCCTATAACTTTTTGGGTGGAGCCGATGGACAGGGTAGCTTACAACAAAGTTTAGGATTAGCTTCGCCGCTTTTAAGCGCAAGTAGCGCCCGTACCAGTTTTGAGCCACAATTTCCGGGGTTAAATGTCAATACTTTGTCGAGTGTTGGTGCAAACAGTGTTCAGCTTTACAAATTACTGTATATCTTTCCCGTCGCTGAGAAATTAACCTTGTTTGCGGGAACTGCGGCGGAAACATCAGATGCTTTCCCAGCAATTACGCCTTTTTATGGTGAAGGACAAGAGTCAATATCTCGTTTTGCTGGCTTGAATCCTGTGGTACGGATTTCTGGTGGGACTTCGGGTACTGGTTTAGCATCGGCGGCAGGATTTATTTTTAATATTTCGCCAAGTTTGGATTTAAGAGCTTTATACGGCAGTGTAAATGCCAATTTACCCCAAAAATCTGCAAGTGAGGCACTACCAGAGGCACTACCAGGGGTTTCTACTACACCTTTGGGTGGAGGTTTGTTTAGTGGTAGTAGTGTTGTAGCTGCACAGTTAACCCTGAAGCCAAGTCGCGATCTTGATATTGGTCTAAACTATGCCCACAGCTATCACGAAATTAATATTTTGGGTACAGGATTAATTAGTGATGATATCGGTGCTTTAGGAGGGGTTGCGGTTGGGACACCAGTAGCGCTCAACTCTGTTGGGAGTACGGTAACATGGCGATTGTCTCCCAAAATAGCCTTGTCTGGTTATGGTGCAGCCCTGTTTGTTGATGCTTCTTCTCGTAGTGTCAGTGCTTCCACCACCTTTACAAGTTGGATGGTGGGGGTTCACTTCCGAGATTTACTCAAGTCAGGAAACAATGCGGGGATAATTTTTGGTCAACCCCTTTACCGTAATGATGCTAGTGGTTCTGCTCAACTTGGTGAAAATCGGGCTACTCCTTACCATTTAGAAGGGTATTATCGCGTGAAAGTCAGCGATAATATCAGCATCACCCCTGGTGCCTTTATTCTGTTTAACCCAGAAGGTGATAGCAGAAACGAAACAACAACTGTAGGTGTACTTCGTACTACTTTTACGTTTTAACATGAGCAGTAAACTAGTACAAACTTACTTTTGTGGCTGTGTTCGAATACTTTTTAAATTTGCAAAAAGTTAGCGATCGCCTGCGGTAATGGCAAAACAATTATAATCAACAAAGCCATTGCCAATAATCCCCAAATGTCACGTTTGTTATCCAATTCAGTGACATCATTCAGCGCAGGTTCATCAACCAATGGCATAAATAATAAGATAATCGCCCACACCAAAAATTCTTCCCGAACTAGAGAAAGTAATAACAAAAGTACACGAGCAATTTGACCAATTACCATTGCAGTTCGTTGTCCAAACATCGCATGCACAATATGACCTCCATCTAGTTGTCCTACAGGCATTAAATTTAATGCTGTAACAATTAGTCCCAGAAAACCAGCGACTGCAACTGGATGCAGATCAAGAGCAGATTTTGCTGTTAACTGACTTCCCAAAGCTAACTTTGAGAGTAACGCCAGTAAAATTGAATATTTGGGATTGAGGGCATCTGGATTTAAAAGTCGGGTTTTTTCAGTTAGAGAAACCACGTCAGAATTAGCCAAGCCCCATATTAGTAACGGTAAAGTGATGACAAAGCCTGCTATTGGCCCAGCTATACTAATATCAAATAAAGCTTTGCGGTTAGGGATGGGACTACGCATCTGAATAAATGCACCAAAAGTTCCCAAGAAGAAAGGCACGGGAATAAAGTAAGGCAAAGTCGAGCGAATATTGTAAAATTTAGCTGTCAAATAATGCCCTAGTTCATGAATACCCAAAATAGTCATCAACCCTAAAGCATAAGGTAATCCCTTAAATAGGACATCTGGATTAGATAGAACTTTGAACAAAGAGCTAGTTTCCCATAGAGGTGGCAGAGAAACCCCAGCGATTTCCACTCCCACCAAGGTAGTAGTTAACAAAGTCGCTACTAGTAGTAGAAGCGCTAATCCTGGGCGAGTTAACCGTTCCTGGTTGCGTTGTGGTGTATTTCTCTCTTTAGCAGCCTGAATGTTAGGAACCAGTACAAAGAAAGGTTTGCCATTGAAACCTTCTTGAAAGATCAGCAAGAAGCGATCGCCAAATTGTGCTTCAATATTAGTCTTAATCTGCTGGTAGGCGTTGCTGGCTTTAGTTCGCAACTGACCACGGCAAATCACGGCTTGTGGTCGATATTCAATATTTTGAACGTAGTATACAGACCAAGGAAAGCAATTTCGCAGTTGGGTTTCTTCCGTTAGCTCAATGGGACGCACTATTGGTTCTACAGTAGGCTGAATAGTCGGCTGTGATTCTGAGGCTTGGGCTTCGCTTGGTGTATCTCTTGGCACTCGACGCCCCCATTGAAACAACGTCCAGTACAACAGGGTGCAGACAAATATCGACCAGAGAATCAGCGTTGGCGGTGGTGGTTGTTTTGACCCATACAATAGCGTCCATCCACTCAACAGAAATGCTGGCGTCATTAAAACCAGCCACAACAACCACACTGGCGTCTGGGTGATGTGAGCGACGCTGTGCTGCACCATTAAATAAGTAGCTAGCCCCAGTAGGAGGATAAACAGAAACCAAAATGCCATGTTATCTACAGTAATTTTGACAAAACGCCCCACCAGTAGCTTCAGCACCATAGCATTAACTACAAGGCAGACCTCAAATCCCAATTTTCTTCACAACGGTTAACAGTGCTGGTTAACGCTCAAGTTTCAATTCTTGAGAATTTCGACACTGTAACCATATTGTCTACAACTTCTCAGTTTCGGTTCTTTGATCATGTGCCCTTTACCTGAACAACCAAGTCATACAACTAAGCTGCCACGGGCTGTCTTCCCTAAGGAAGTTTCTAGCGGAAGTTCTCTGCAATCGGACTTCGCACAAGAGAGCATTTTTGCCTTTCCACCCAATCGGGACACTTTAGGAGGAACCTCTTATTTTATTGTAAGAAATGAAGGCAATATCCTCATAGATTGCCCTGCCCTAGACCAAACAAATCAAGATTTTGTGCGATCGCATGGAGGTGTGCGTTGGTTATTTCTCACCCATCGTGGTGCTATTGGCAAGACTGCTGAATTTCAGCAAGCTTTTGGCTGCGAGGTGCTGATTCAAGAGCAAGAAGCTTATTTGTTACCAGGCTTAACCGTAACTACCTTTAGGCAAGAATTTACTCTCGATGCTGCAACACAAGTGATTTGGACACCTGGTCATTCTCCAGGCTCATCTTGCCTATACTACAGTGAACTTGGAGGCATCTTATTTTCTGGTCGCCATTTACTCCCTAATCAGCAGGGTCAAGCAGTACCATTACGGTTAGCGAAAACCTTTCACTGGCCTCGACAACTTAACAGTGTTCAGTTATTACTAGAACGTTTTACACCAGAAACTTTTCGGTACATTTGCCCAGGAGCTAATACAGGCTTTCTTAGAGGTAAACGAGTCATAGATCAAGCTTATCAACACCTCGCCTCTCTGGATTTATCTGCGTTGCTGCCCATACAACCTCTACTTTAAAGGCTAATCTATCCCTACCTCAATTTTAAATTCAGAAAAGACTGCTGCCTCAATCGGACTTTTCACTCTTATCTGGAAAACCTCTCTTCTATTTCTTTCTCCTAAAAGGCTACGGTGTACACACAAATTTCTTGACTTGCACCTTTGATGTATCGACCTGTACCTTTAATGCATCAACCTGCACCTTTGATGCATTGACCTGCACCTTTGATGCATTGACCTGCACCTTTGATGCATTGACCTGCACCTTTGATGCATCAAAGGTGCAAAAATTAACTTTCCCTACGTTAGGGACTTCCAAATAAAAAAATATCTAACTATTGATTGTGGGGTGGGTGTCTCGCCATAGGTGTCTACTTTTGCCAAAAATAGCGTACTGATTGGGTGTTGTTCACCCGCCAGGGATTGTAAATCCCTGACTAATTGCTCAAGTCTACTGAAGTAGACTGAAAATTTTCGCGCTATCTTAGTCCTCTGAAGAGGACTTTAGCTATGAGACAGGGATTTACAATCCCTGGCGGACTGGCAGGACGTGCGGTTTCGCGTTAAGTTGACACCAATGGCGTCTCGCCCGCCCAGTAACTAAAGGCGGGCAAGATGCCCACCCTACAAGATTGGATAATTTATTTCTTGGAAGTCTCTTACTCAACAACTCTAAAACGCTTGTGTGTACACGGTAGCCTAAAAGGAGAAATTTCCCTCTTAGAGGTTGTTTGAAAAGTCTAATTTATTACTAGCCCCGGCGACTGGAAGTCGCGGCTATACAAGACTTTACCCACCGACCTGGGTTACTAACCCTTGATTTTTCACGCTTTCCACGCAGGTGGACTTGGTTTGTGTAGTAGCGTTCGCCCTTGGCGTGCCAGAGGCATCATTCTATTAGCCTAATACTTTTCAAACATTTTCTTAGAGCGTCGGGAAGGGGATTAGGTTTTTCCAGATGAGTGAATTGTCAGCTATCTCAATAGAGTTAGAAACAAATAAGGTGGATGAATCCAGTTTAAATACTTCTTTAAAAGTGCTTTCCTGTCTGTTGCCCAATCCCAACATAATATTTTCTAACGTTTGTTAACCAAGATATTGTGCTGGGAATTATAACGCTAGTATACAGAAATTCTCGTACAAATTTATGAGCGCAAAAGTTGATGGGACTATGAGGTTTGCTAGCTACCAAATTATAGAGCAACTTTATTCAGGTTCTCGCACCCAAGTGTATCGTGCAGTTCGAGAATGCGATACCTTCGGTGGGCTTCGCCAACGCTTACCAGTTGTCATCAAGCTCTTAAAACGAGAATACCCTACTTTTAGCGAATTAGTCCAGTTTCGCAACCAATATGCGATCGCTAAAAACCTAGATATTCCTGGTATTATCAAACCCTACAGTCTAGAAGCTTATCACAACGGCTATGCGCTGGTCATGGAAGACTTTGGTGGTGTTTCCCTGCGGCAATTTACTCAAGGAAAAACACTGACATTAGAGCAATTCCTACCTATTGCTCTGCAACTGCTGGACACCTTACACCAGTTACATCAACAGCGCGTCATTCACAAAGACATCAAGCCAGCCAACATCTTAATTCACCCTGACACCAAACAAATCAAGCTGATTGACTTTAGCATTGCCTCACTCTTACCACGAGAAACCCAAGAAATCCAGAGCTTCAATGGGCTGGAGGGAACGCTAGCCTATTTGTCGCCAGAGCAGACTGGACGGATGAACAGAGGCATTGACTACCGCAGCGACTTCTATTCATTAGGTGTGACTTTCTTTGAGCTACTGGGTGGACAATTGCCCTTTGAGTCTCAGGAACCGATGGAGTTGGTGCATTGCCACATTGCGAAACTTCCACCCTTCGTCTGCGATTTTAACCCCGATTTGCCCTTGATGCTGGGCGAGGTTATCCGCAAACTGATGGCGAAGAATGCCGAAGACCGCTACCAGAGTGTGTTAGGACTCAAACATGACCTAGTTACCTGCTTAGAACAGTGGCGAGAAACAGGTAAGCACACCTGGTTTGAATTGGGACAACGCGATATCAGCGATCGCTTTCTCATACCCGAAAAACTCTATGGGCGAGAATCAGAAGTGCAGACATTACTAGAGGTATTTGGTCATGTTGCCAATGGTAGCTCCCAACTGATGCTGGTAGCAGGTTTCTCTGGTATTGGCAAAACCGCAGTCGTCAATGAAGTGCATAAGCCGATTGTGCGCTGGAACGGCTACTTCATCAAGGGTAAGTATGACCAATTTAACCGCAACGTTCCCCTGTCTGCTTTTGTCCAAGCCTTTCGTGACTTAATCGGACAGTTGCTTAGTGAAAAGGATACTCAACTAAAGCAATGGCAGAGCCAAATTTTAGCGGCAGTTGGAGAGAATGGGCAACTCCTAATTGAGGTAATTCCTGAACTGGAGCAGATGATTGGCAAACAGCCTGCGATCGCAGAATTATCGGGTAGTGCGGCACAGAACCGTTTCAATCTGCTGTTTCAAAAGTTTATTCAAGTTTTTACGACAAAAGAGCATCCGTTGGTGATGTTTCTCGATGATTTACAATGGGCAGATTCGGCATCGCTAAATTTGCTGAAGCTGTTGATGACTCAGAGCGATTGGGGTTATCTATTCATTATTGGCGCATACCGCGATAACGAGGTATTTGCGGCTCATCCACTGATGTTGACGCTAGATGAAATTGCAAAGGCATCCCCCTGCGTTAATACTTTGACCCTAGCTCCCTTGAGTCAAGCAGATGTGAACCATTTGATCGCCGACTCGCTCAGTTGTGCAACTGAAAAGGCACTACCGTTGACAGAGTTGGTTTATCAAAAAGCCAAAGGCAATCCTTTTTTCACGACTCAGTTTCTCAAAGCGCTGTATGAAGATAAGCTGATTACCTTTGATTGGAAGGCAGGTTTTTGGCAGTGTGATGTAGCGCAAGTCAAAGCCTTGGCTCTCACCGATGATGTGGTGGAATTTATGGCCCAACAGCTTCAGAAATTGCCCGACATCACTCAAAATATTTTGAAACTGGCAGCCTGTATCGGTAATCAGTTTGATTTGGCGACGTTAGCGATCGTTTATGAAAAGTCGCAGGCAGAAACCGCTTCAGACTTGTGGAAAGCATTACAAGAAGGATTTATCATTCCCACCAATGAAATTTATAAGTTTTATCAAGATTCCTCATTAGTCATCGATCATTTGCAAAGGACAAATGACAACGGACAAAGGACAGTTTACAAATTCTTGCACGATCGCGTCCAACAAGCAGCCTATTTCCTAATTCCCGATGACAAAAAACAGATAACTCATTACCAAATCGGACAACTGCTGCTACAACAGATTTTGCCAGAAGCCAGAGAAGAGCGGATTTTTGAAATCATTAACCAATTAAATTATGGAACTTCTTTAATTAGTGAACAAACACAACGAAATGAACTAGCACAACTTAACCTCACCGCCTGTCGCAAAGCCAGAACTGCCACCGCCTATCAAGCAGCGCGTGAATATGCCGCAGTGGGATTGTCTTTGTTGGGAGAAAATGCTTGGCAACAGCAGTATGAAATGAGCCTCGCTGTTCATGAATTAGCGGCGGAAGTGGCCATGCTATGCGGTGACTTTGAGGCGATGGAAAAGTTTATTGATATTGTCACCGAACAAGCACATTCTTTACTAGAACAGGTCAATGTTTACCGCATTAGGATTCAAGGTAAGACTTCCCAGCGCCAACTCAATGAAGTGCTGGCGATCGGCATCAATATCTTGCAACAGTTGGGCGCAAACATTACCGAATCACCCACACCCGCAGATATTCAAAAGTCAATCCAAGAAATTAGCGAACTGATTGGCGATCGCCAAATTGCAGATTTTGTCTACCTCCCTTTGATGACAGATGCAAATAAAATCGCCATTACCCAGATTGCTAGCAGCATCATGGCAGCAGCTTACACCTGTGGATCTCTTTTGTATCCATTACTAGCTACCTTGTTAGTCAAATTATTCCTGCGGCACGGCAATATATCTGTTTCTGCTACTAACTATACTTGTTACAGCTTAGTTCTCTGTAATATGCAGAATATAGATTTAGCTGCACAGTTTGGAAAGTTGGCATTGAATGTAGCGGCAAAGTTCGATGATAAAGAGAATAAACTGCAAGTATTTTTCCTGCTGGGAAGTTATATCCTCCACCGCAAATCTCACCTCAAAGAGATGTTACCACTCTTGAGTGAGAGTTATACCCTTGGGCTAGAAGTTGGAAACCTGGAATATGCTGGATATGCGGTTCACAATTTCTGTTTAATTTCTTCTTGGTGCGGTCAACCCCTTGCTAACTTGGAGGAAGATACACGCACTTACTACCATGCTTTAGTGCAACTGAAGCAATTGGGAACAGCTAATTACTGTCTGATTTATTGGCAAGTGATTTCAAATTTACTAGGTTTGGCAGAGCATCCCACCATTTTGTCTGGATCGGCTTTCCAAGAGACAGAATTTCTCCCTCTGTTGCAGTCTGCAAATGATATATGTGGATTATATATTTTCTATTCGTATAAGTTGATGCTTTGCTTTTTGTTTGGGGAAGTTGAGCCAGCCAATAACTATGCCTTGGAGTGCAGAAACTATTTGATGTCGGGTGCGGGAACAGTGGCCGAACCTGCGTTTTATTTTTATGATTCTTTGGTAGCTTTAGCACTATTGAGTCAACCCTTATGGGAAGTATCAATTGTATTAGAACGGGTGGCAGAAAACCAAACTAAGTTACAGCATTGGGCGGATTATGCGCCCATGAATCACCAGCATAAGGTCGATCTCGTAGAAGCCGAAAAATGTCGAGTTTTCGGACAGAAATCTACAGCCATTGAGCTATACGACAAGGCAATTTTGGGAGCCAAAGAAAACGAATATATTCAAGAAGAAGCTTTGGCAAATGAACTAGCTGCTAAATTTTATCTCAATTGGGATAAAGAAAAAATCGCTCAAATATACATGCAAGAAGCATACTACTGCTACGCCCGTTGGGGTGCAAAAGCCAAAGTTGCCGACTTAGAAAAACGCTATCCCCAATTACTTGCTCCCATATTACAGCAAACCCGTTCAACTCTCTCAACTCACGAAACTATATTTGCTTTGGGGAATGTCACCTCCACCACTTCCGCTACTTCCAGCAGTAGCAGCGTCTCTGTTGCTTTAGATTTAGCCACCATTCTTAAAGCTTCCCAAACCCTTTCTGGGGAAATTGAACTCGAAAAACTGCTTTCAACTTTGCTGCATATCGTCATTGAAAATGCGGGAGCCGATAAGTGTGTGTTCATGCTTTTGGAGTCAGATCGTTTACTAATTCAAGCGTTAGCACAGCTTTCCCTGAGCAATGTACAAAACCAGACTGCCAAAGTTGATTTTTATCCGATGTTACTCAACCCACAGCCTGTTGAAGACTCCCTTGATGTGCCAGTTGGCTTAATTAATACCGTCAAACGCAGCTTACAAGCAGTAGTGATTATTGATGCCAGGGTGCATCCGCAATTAATCAATGATCCATATATTCACCAACAGCAGCCCAAGAGTATTTTGTGTAGTCCGGTTTTGCATCAGGGTAAGTTGCTGGGCATATTGTATCTAGAAAACAACTTGGCCACTGGAGCCTTTACGAGCGATCGCGTCGAAGTACTTAACTTACTTTGCGCTCAAGCGGCAATTTCTCTGCAAAATGCCCGACTTTATCAAAATTCCCAGAAGTCTGCTCAACAGTTAACACAATCTCTAGCGAAATTGCAGGCTAGTGAAATCCGCTTCCAAAATTTGGCAAATAATATTCCTGGTATGGTGTACCAATTCCGTCTAGCAACGGACGGTTCAACTTCAACACCCTATGTTAGCTCTGGCTGTTTCGACTTGTATGGGTTAGAGCCTGAGTCGGTGATGGCAGGAACCCATAGCCTTTATGCCATGAATCATCCTGAGGATCAAGCAGCTATTGCCCAAGAGATCACCTACTCTGCCCAAAATCTGACCCCATTTGAGCAAGAATGGCGGATTATCCTGCCTTCAGGAACTGTGAAATGGATTCAATCTGCTGCTCGGCCAGAGCGACAAGCCGATGGCTCAATCATCTGGGATGGGGTGGTGATTGATATTAGCAATAGCAAACAGGCTGAAGCATCTTTAGCCAAAGAACGAGAGTTTTTAAATGCCATCATTCACAATATTACCGATGGGATTGTTGTTTGTGATGCTATGGGCAAATTGACTCTATTTAATAAAGCAACTCGTGAATTTCATGGCTTACCAGTAGAATCGTTACCAGCAGAACAATGGACAGAACACTTTGATCTTTATCAACCGGATGGGCAAACACCTCTATTAACCACGGAAATTCCTTTGTTTCGCGCTTTGCAAGGGGAAATAGTCGAAAATGCCGAAATGGTAATTGCACCAAAGTATGGTTCTAAGAGAATTTTGTTAGCCAGTGGACAAGCGCTCTTCGATTCTTCGGGTAACAAACTCGGTGCAGTAGTTGTGATGCGAGACATTAGCGATCGCAAACTTGCAGAACTTGCCTTGCAACAAAAATCACTTGATTTGCAACAAGCTCTCAAAGAGCTACAACAAGCTCAATTACAAATGGTGCAAAGTGAAAAAATGTCTGCATTGGGCAATTTAGTTGCTGGGGTAGCCCATGAAATGAATAATCCTTTGGGTTTTATTGCTGCTAGCCTCAAACAAGCTAAACCTACCATTGCTGATGTTATTGAACACTTAAAACTATATCAAGAAAGTCTCCCCAATCCCAGCGATAAAATCAAAGACCATGCCGAAGAAATTGACTTAGAATATACCTTAGAAGATTTGCCCAAGGCACTTGATTCAATGGTGATGGCGTGCGATCGCCTGAAAAATATTAGCACGAGTCTCCGCACTTTCTCTCGTGCCGATCAAGATTACAAAGTACCATTTAATATCCACCAAGGTATTGATAGCACAATTTTAATTCTCAAACATCGTCTCAAGGCAAATGAACAACATCCTATCATTGAAGTTGTGGCAAACTATGGCAATGTACCTCAACTAGAATGTTTTCCTGGGCAATTGAATCAGGTATTTATGAATATTTTAGCTAATGCTATTGATGCCTTAGAGGAGTCGAACGTTGGGCGAAGTTTGGCAGAAATCCAAGCAAGCTGTAACCGAATTATAATTAGTACTTCAGTAGAAAATAATCATATAAAAATCACTATTGCTGACAATGGCAAGGGAATGAATGAAGAGGTAAAACAAAAGATATTTGATCATTTATTTACTACAAAAAGTGTCGGTAAAGGTACAGGGTTAGGATTAGCGATCGCTCGTCAAATTGTCGAAGAAACCCACGCTGGAAAATTGAGTTTTAACTCCGTTCTGGGTGAAGGGACAGAATTTATCATTGAAATTCCGGTATAGTTTTTGGATCTCATTAGGAAACAACTTCAAATATGGTATACCGAACTACGTAATTCATATCTTTAGAGTTCTTTTAAGCTTGGTGCAACAGGTAAATTAACACCGAAAACGGGTACAAATTCTAAATTGACAATTTCGCAATTTAGTCCAGGTAAGAGTTATACATTCACAATTCAGCTACCATTTTGCAAGTTAATGTGCATCACTATATGACCAACCATGTAGGTAGTACATTATTTACTCATGAAGTGAGCCTCGCTTTTTACAAAATTCTACTGTCGTTACAATACTTTTTCAGCAAGCCCTATTTAAGTCTTTGACGACTTAAAAGATAATGATAATCATTTGTGTTAAAAATGTTTTAAGTATTTTAACTGATTGACAAAAAGCACTTTATCTCAATCTATCACGGTTGAATCTGAACCTTTTCAGCTCCTTATCTGGAGACTGACTTCCTCATGGCTTAAGCCGATGGGCTTTCTGCTTCTAAAACTGTAAAATAAACATAGACAGACAGCGATCGCGCATTCTTTCCCCTACCCTGACAAAAAGATTTATTTTCTCCAAACTCTTGCTGTCTCCGTGGGTAAAGACTAACATATCTGTGGGCAGAGGCAATATCTCGTCAAAGCGATGCTGACAACAGCGAAAACTGTTGGCTGTCTGTCTACTTTAAATCCTGTTGAGCGCCAGTTAAGTTTATATGGATGTAATGACTTAAAACCATTAACTCCTAGGGTTATAAATCAGCACAGACTATAGTATAGACAATTTACCCAAGATTCTTTCCAGATTTAAAATCAGAGGTATCAATGATTATAACTAATTTTAGTAAACAAAGAAATGAATTTAAGGAATCTAAAGTACTCAAAGCTAAACCACATTGGCAAGGGCAAAATTTGAGCGATACTACTGCCAAAGGTAAAGATACCAAGATGCGAGAGCCTGCACCCGATAGTTTGAATTTCAATAGCTTAAATCGTGGTCGAGTTGCTATTTTTATTGATGGCTTAAGCCTGTTTCATACAGCTTTACAACTCGGCATAGAAATTGACTACGTTAAATTGCTTTGTCATTTAACCAATGGTTCCAGGCTGTTGCGTGCTTTCTTCTATACTGGTGTTGATCTTAGCAACGAAAAGCAGCAGGGTTTTCTATTGTGGATGCGTCGTAATGGCTATCGTGTAGTGGCAAAAGAACTGCTTCTGCCAGCAGAGAATTTTAAAAAATCAAATTTGAACGTAGAAATTGCTGTAGACATGATAACTTTAGCTCCTTACTATGATACGGCGGTCTTAGTCAGTGGGGATGGAGATTTAGCTTATGCTGTAAACGCTGTCAGCAGAATGGGGGTTCGAGTGGAAGTGGTAAGTCTGCAAACAACGGCTAGCGAAAGCTTGATTGATGTTGCTGACTGCTTTATTGACCTCGATAGTATTAAAGTACACATTCAAAAAGATTCTAATCTTGGCTATAGTTACCGAACACCTTCAAATTCAAACCTTTAATAAAAAAACTTAGTCACGGACAGACGCAGATAAAGAAGACGCGTCTCCGTGTCTTCTTCAGTCTTTCTATTTTGCTCGACCTAATTTCAATGGATATTTTAATAGTTGAAGATGAACCAGAAATTGCTCGTTTAATCGAACTCTCTTTAGAAAAAGAAGGATTTTTTTGTCGCACCAGCCGCGATGGCGTGAATGCTTTGCAGATGCTTCAAGAACAACCACCTGATTTAATCATTCTAGATTTAATGATTCCTGGTTTGGATGGGTTGGAAGTTTGTGCCCGAATTCGCCAGAAACCAGGTGCAAAAGATCCTTATATTTTGATGCTCACGGCTAAGGGTGAGGAAATCGATCGTGTCATTGGTCTGTCTACTGGCGCTGATGATTACATGGTTAAACCCTTTAGCCCCAGAGAGTTGGTAGCAAGGGTGCGGGCACTATTACGGCGTAGCCTCCGCCAAGGGGGACAACATCAAGTCAATCGTACCCAACACTTTATTGTTGATGTAGACCAGCGCACTGCCAGTCGCCAGATGAATTCTCAAGAAGTTGAAATTTTAGACTTAACTACCCTAGAATTTAACTTGCTAACCACCTTTGTTAGCAATCCGGGTAGAGTTTGGAACCGCACTCAACTAATTGATAAACTTTGGGGAGATAACTTTTTTGGCGATGAACGAGTGGTAGATACTCATGTAGCTCGTTTGCGAAAAAAGATTGAACCCGATCCGGCAAATCCCACTTTTATTAAAACTGTTGTTGGGGTTGGCTACAAATTTGAAGATCCTCTGGTGGCGTAAATCTTATGAAAATGGGGCTGAGAGGGCGCCTATTTTTCTCCCACTTAGTAGTAATGATCGTGGGGGTAGCTAGTCTGGTGAGCATCAGCAAAATTTCTTCTCCCCGCTTGTTTATCTTGCATTTAGAAGGATTAGAAAATCAGGGGTTCGACTTAATCGATATCCGTGCTGAATTGGTTACAGGATTTGAACTTGCTTGGCAGCGAAGCACTATTTGGTCAGTCTTAGTCGGTACCACCGCCGCCGGAGGATTGAGTTACTGGGTGTCTAGACGGATTATGCAGCGATTGACCGAGATGGAACAAATCACCCAAAAATTTGCTGCGGGTCAGATGGATGCACGGCTACCTGTATCTGACATTCCAGAACTCAGTGGATTGAGTGCTAGTTTTAACCGAATGGCAGCTAGTTTAGAAGGGGTAGAAGCACGGCGGCGAGAAGTGATTGGAGATATGACTCATGAACTACGAACACCGTTAACAGTGGTGCGCGGTTATTTGGAAGAACTGGCTGATGGGGAAATTGAAGCGTCTCCTGAAATCTATCGGCGTTTAGCTAAAGAAACTAGGCGCTTAGAGCGGTTGGTGAACGATTTACAAGAATTGTCTAAGGCAGAAGCTGGTTATCTACCAATTAATATCCAACAGGTCAATCTGCGTCCGTTGTTAGAGTCATTAGTGGAGAAATTCACCGACCAACTGTTAGAAGATGGGCCAGTTCTACTTTTGCAGTGTCCATCTGTGCTACCTCCTGTGTTGGCAGATATTGACCGTACAGAACAGGTGTTGGTTAATCTGCTAGGTAATGCAGTCCGTTACACTAACGAAGGTTCAATTACCATTGGTGTTGGAACTGAAGGATCTCAACTCTGGATTGCGGTTATGGATACGGGCATTGGTATCGCTCCAGAAAATTTGCCCCATGTGTTTGAGCGCTTCTGGCGTGCCGACCAATCGCGCGATCGCCATTCGGGAGGTACTGGTATCGGTTTAACTATTTCCCGCCGTTTAATTGAACTACAAGGCGGTCAGATTCAGATAGAAAGCGAATTGGGAGTTGGCAGTACGTTTCGGTTTTTTCTGCCTTTGGCTTGAGTTGAAACAAAACTCTTGAGATCCTAAGCATTGACACAAGGTAGTCACGGCTGTGTCATACCCAATTGCTAGTTTGAAAGTATCCAAAATCTTGGTTTGTTGATGAATGCCAGGATTTTAGAAATGCATAGAGTGTAACATTATGTCTACTTTTATTCTGGCTGCTTTTTTGGTTAGTTTACTCAGTGCTTCGGGTTATGCTGCGATCGCCTACTTGTTCCCTCAAAATCGTTCCTAAGACTGACCAATTATTTTAATTGGTAATTCGTAATTGAATTCTTATAGCAGTTCCCACTCAGATGCAGCACAAGATCATATCGCATATAGGGGCAATAATGTTCGGTTAAATCAAGAGACGCGATGAATCGCCGTCTCTACAATAATCAGTCTTTTGTAGAGACGGCGATTTATCGCGTCTTTGTGATGATTTATCTCATCTTTGCGATCTAGAATTTTCATCAAAAAACCTTAACCGAACCGTATTGGGTGTAGGGGCAATTCATGAACATTGGTGTCAACTTAACGTGAAACCCTTGTCAAAACGGGCTTCCCATGACAATCTGTGTTACCCCACCCTAACCCTCCCCTTATAAAGGGGAGGGAACTAGATTTCTTGTTTCCCCCCTTTCTAAGGGGGGATTAAGGGGGGTAAAACGCCTGTGGAATAAACGTTTGAGCTTAAATTGACACCAATGATTCATGAATTGCCCCTACAGGTCTACATAACGGAAACGAGAACCGCTATAACTACAAATTACGAATTACGAATTAGTTAATCTCTTTTCTCAATAATTCTGCAATTTGAGAAGGGCGTTCAGCAACTGTCACTTCCGCTTCTTTTAAAGCTGCTAATTTACTTTGGGCTGTACCAAAATTAGGATCGCGTCCGATAAATGTTGCTAAAGTCCCGGTTTGGCGCCAACTTTTTCCTGGTGGTGCAAGTCTACCTGCAATGTAGGCAATTACTGGTTTATCAATTGCCTCAGCAATGTACCGAGCTGCTGCTTCTTCACTACCACCACCAGGTTGACCAACTAAAACGATCGCCTGTGTAGTTTCATCCTCATCAAGAATTTGCAGCCATTGGAGAAATGAGGAACCGACGATCGCATCACTACCAATACTGACACTAATCGACTGCCCCAAACCTGCTTTTGTTAATTCGTAGGCGATTTCGTAGGTGAGGGTGCTGCTACGACTGACGATCCCCACTACACCAGGGGTATAAAATTCGCTCGGTTGAGTCCCTAAGAGAATTTTTCCTGGCACAATGATCCCCGGACTATTTGGCCCAACTATCAAAGTTTCACAGGCTTCGGCTTTGCGGAGTAACTGCACCATATCCAAAGGGGGCACGCCAGCAGTGATAATAACAATCTGGCGAATATTAGAAGCGATCGCTTCTAATGCCGCATCTAGAACGTCGTAAGGATCTACACAGAGAATTGTGGTGTCAATTGCCCCAAATTGTTCTATTACCTCCTCTACTAAATCAAATACTGGCAGTCCATGTAGTTCCTGTCCGCCACATCCAGGATTGACACCAGCTACCAAATTCGTGCCATAAGCTTTCATTTGATCGACATGAGTGCCTGAGATAAATTCACAAAAGCCTTGGATTAAGACTTTACTTTCTGGCGTTAGGTTCATAAAAAATTACCGTAAGTTTGGCAACCCAGTGCCTTAAATTACTGTGTACAAATACTACACATTTACAGTGTCGTATTGATTCAATTTTTACTAAAATTATAAAAACTAGTACAACACGATTTTAGATTTTAAATTTTGGATTGAAGATTCAATATCGAAAATTTAAAAAGGTCTAAACGCGAATTTAGCTTCAAGAGTTGCCCCGAATTTACACTCACTCCGCAAGAAACAAGCTACGTGGAATAAATCTAAAATCCAAAATCTAAAATTAAATAACAGAGCCAGTGACTTGAGGTATGAGGTCAATCTAAGATCCAAAATCCACAATTGTTTGACTACTTCTTACTAGCTGTTGGTTTAGCAAGACGAACTGCTGCTGCTACTGCCTCATCTAAATTTTCTACCACGACGAGTGCGTTGCTGTGGGTTTTTAGTGTTGCTAAATATTTTCTTGCAGCATCAAATTCAGAACCAGCCAGACGAACAACTAAGGATGGAAAACTAACCTCTCGCCGAACTTTACTACCATTAGAACGGACAACCTCTGATTGAAGTTCGCTGTTGTCTGGCTGCACAACTCTGGCTATAACTTCAGCCACTTCCTCAGTTTGAGGAATACTACCCAGAAAGTTAATTAGTATTACTTGAATGCTTTTGTCAGCCTCCAGGATTTTCAGACCTATCTCTAGGCGATCGCGGAAGGTGGTTGGTGTAGTATCTGTGAGGAAAGCATGACGTAGATTTAAACAAACACCTGGGTTGCCACCAGCATTAGCGACTAAATCTAAAGTTGCCATCACTGAACCAGTACCATTACCTAAAATACCAATTTTGCCGTGCATTGCTACACCATCCCAGTCGCCTAAAATACCGTTTATTTCAGTACTGGTATGACGGCTGATAATTTTTGCCGCCATTTCCGCAAGATCGGGATGACGCTTGATCGCCCGTTCGTTGACCCTGACTTTACCATTAAGAGCCATAACTTGACTAGTAGCGCTGACTGCCAAGGGATTGATTTCGACTAAATCTAGGTCTTTTTGCACAAATAAATGGTACATCTTCTCCACAACGCTGCTTACCGACTGCATCAGCGTTCCCTGCAAACCCATTTTCAAAGCCAATCGTCGGGCATAAAATGGCGAAAATTCTTGTTCTACAACTACATAGTGCATTCTTTCCCCAGCCGATTCCCAATCGATGTCTGCTTCTTTGCAACCTAAAAGTACTGGTCGGCAGACAGCTGTGTCTAAAACCACCGCTAGATAAAATTCTTGGTTGGCGTCGTATTTAGATTCTGCCAGCACAACTTCCGGCAATTCGCCCCATATTGGTAAACTGAAGATATTTTGAGCAGCTGCGATCGCATCGATAGTCGTTTGGGCAAACCTAACTCCACCTGCTTTGGCCCGTTCCGCTCCGTGTACTTGAGATTTCAGTACAATTGGAAAGCGAATTTTTAAACGTTTCAAATCTGTAGGATGGTCAATTCGCTGGGAAGGCAATACCGGAATGCCTATCTTCCCAAACCATTCTTTAACTTGGTACTCTAATAAATCCATTGATACACCTTGTATTGATAGTTTCCAAGCTTTTGGTTACTGCTGTCTTAATATTTTGCAGCACCTTTATTACAGAATTAAGCTTTTGGCAGCTATAAAAATTTATTTTTCACGGATCAATTTTATCGAATTCAGCAAATGAGGCACACTAATTTTGATAGTTAACCTGTTTGTGCCATAGCTACAACACATAATTAATCTCCTCAGTAAGTTTCCCAGCATAGAAGATAAGTAGCATTTCTGTCAAAACCCTCTGACATAGCATCGTTTTCTTAACCTTTGGATAAATTTGTCACAGATGCTCTGCAACTAGAATTTTTCACATAAGTAAACAAGCATGAATAATTCAAGGTATATAGTCAGGGCTGAACCCCTGACGAATAGACAATTTAACTAATTTTACATTGCGTAACATAGTTTGATTTATTCTTTCCCACTTACTTAGTATCTCCTGTAATTTTAATTGTCAGGAAACAATGCAGTGAGAATCCTTAAAAGCTCTATTATTCCCATTTTTGATTTTAAATTTATACCGGAAGACAGATTATTTAATTTTGCATCTAGCACTATGAAAATGTAGCGACGCGAACAATAACTGCTTTTTTAATTTTTGGTTAAAAGTCAGAATTTGTGTTAGAAAGTTGTTCGTTCAGATTTTTAGGCTGTGATTGGTTAAACTGTGCGTTTGCATTCAACAAACCAACAAAGTTCGTTTCATCCTCTTAAAAATAATCAAAACAATATAGAAATTAAGCGGGAAAGCTGTATGAAAGTAGCAGTCCAGCAAGAAGACTTACAGCTTTTAGCCAAAACTTTGCAAGAACAATTACTTGTAGAAGTTTCAACGGCTGAAGTCTTCGAGGTTAAGTGTGCCGTCAATAAAGACGAGCTAATGATTTTAACGCAACACGCATCAGATGTAACAGTTGATGCTCAACTAATTTTTGCAGTCATTGAGGAAGTACTTCAGTCTCTAGTACAGCACAAAGAGCAGCGAGTGCAATGTTTCCTCAGAGTTTTTGGTGAACAACTCCCTTATGCCAAATGTTTCTTGCCGTTGAAACAGATGGGAGGATGGAGGGATGGGGGAATGGGGAGATGGGGAGATCGGGAAGATGAGGAAGTAATATCGTACTCATCTCCTTCATCCTCATCATCGCTGACATATTCTCCACCAATGGATGAGACTGATGAAGAGGAACTGTTTGACCCGTTTGCAGATGTGCCGAATTTATCGGCTTCAAAGTCAGGATTCCAAGTCAAACCGATCTTATTGGGTGCAGCCTTGGTGGGAATTGCAGTTTTAGGCGGTGGTGCTTACTTCTTGACTCGCCCTTGTGTAATGTCTGAGTGTAAAGAAATACAAAATGCCGAGCAATTAAAAACAAAATCCCCGCAACTGATGCGCCGCGCCAAGTCTGAAAAAGAATTAGTAGCTGTACAACAGAAACTTGCAGCAGCTAGTGCAGCCCTGAATGTAATTCCTAGTTGGTCGCCCCGTTACCAGATGTCGGAAGAACTAAAAGCAAGTTTGTCTGGACGGTCAGAAAAAATTAACCAAGTAGTCAAGGCTTTGCAGACGGCATCTTTAGCGACACAAAAAATTCAAACTCCTGCATCTAGCTTAGAAGAATTACAAGCTAGGCAACACTTATGGCGACAAGCTATAGCGCCACTAGAAGCGATAAGTTCCACTAGTGAACTCTATGGACTGGTGCAGGGGAAATTACTTAATTATCGTGTTCGTTTGCACGCGGTAAATCAGCAAATATTTATTGAGGAAAAATGGCTGAAAAAACTAACAGCAGCAAAAGCTGTAGCCCTTGCAGCCGAGAAGCGAGAAGCTACTGCTAAATCTTTGAATGAATGGCAAAAGGTGCAGTCTAATTGGCTGGTGGTAGTTAATGCCTTGAATACCATTCCCCGGACTAGCGCTGGATACCAAGAAGCCCAAAAGCTATTGGGAGATTATAAACCTAAGTTAGTAGTAGCACGCGATCGCGCGACTAAAGAACAATTAGCTCTTAAAACCTACCAACAAGCCGTTAGCACCGCTAACCAAGCCAAAATATATCAGCAACAAAACCAATGGCAAGCAGCGGCCACATACTGGGATCAGGCTTTGGAAACTGCTAAAAAAGTTGCTCAAGATAGTTTGTACTACACTCAAGCTCAATCCCTCATCGAACCCTATTCAGCAGCCCTCAAACAAGCACAAGAAAAACTACAAGTAGTTAGTAGTTTGCAACAAACCCGCACTGATTTAAATACAACCTGTACTAATGGAATTCGGATTTGTAACTTTAGCGTGGATGATGCAGGAATTGTTGTCCGGCTAACCCCTGAGTATGACCAAATAAGGCAAAATAACTTGGCTAATCCTTATTCTCAGAACTCCGATACCGCTATTGACGTTACCAACCACCTGCAAATCTTACGGGAAGCCTTAGCTGTAATTGGTGACAATGCTAACTTGTCCCTTTTCCTTTACGATTCTCAAGGTCAGGTAATTTATACGCGGACTTTGGCCGGGTAGAAAAGTTATGAGTAGAGACGCGATGAATCGCTGTTAAGGTAAGAGACGCGATGAATCGCCGTCTCTACAATTTGACGGCGATTTATTGCATCTTTGTGATGTAAAATTTTCATCAAAAAACCTTAACCGAACTGTATTGATAGCAGTTCTCGTTTACATAAGGTACACCTGTAGGGCGGCATGCCCATACGTGTCAACTTAACGCGAAACCGCACGTCCGCCAGGGATTGTAAATCCCTGACGGGTGAACAACACCCAATCAGTACGCTATTTTTGGCAAAAGTAGACACCAGTGACGGCATGCCGTGCCCCTACTTGCTTTCTGAAGAAGCGATCGCCCAACTGAACCAAGCACTGTATATTGCTCTTGATCTATCAGGGCAAGATGATGAAATATACTCTTGGATTGTAGATTAATCCTCTCACCTCACCAACTGCGCGGCAGAATTGAAAAATTGACGACACAACCCCTTTGTGACTAAAACTGTTGTCAACAAGTTAGCGAAAGCAACCATAAATATGATTAAAATTTCGTAGGATACAGCATCCAAAGGTTTGACACCAGCTAATAACTGTCCGGTGGTAATTCCTGGTATTGCCACCATACCGATGAGGAGCATTTGATTAAGAGTGGGAATCAATCCGGCTCTAATGGCGTCTTTGCGGTACTGGCTAACTGCTTGCTCTGGAGTTGCACCTAAGCTTAAGTGGGTTTCGATTTCGAGATGGCTGGAATTAATGGTGCTAACAAGGCGATTGCCTGCGATCGCAGCTGCATTGGTAGCATTACCTAAGACTATTCCTGCCAGGGGAATTATATACTGTGGTTCATACCATCTTTCTGGTTGAACGATCAAGAAATTGGTGTAAAGCACTGTTAGGGCGGTACTAATTAAAATTGCACCCCACACTAAAGGCAACAAATGAGGAATTTTTTGGCTGATGCGATTTCGTGCGACAATCGCCGTAATTGTCAGCATTATTGCTAATAGCGCCAAAACTGCCCAAGCATTGTCTAAAGCCAAGATGAAATCTAAAATGTATCCCAATACAAGAAGTTGTAAGATGGTTCTCCCAGTAGCAAGGGCTAAGTTTAACTCTAGTCCTAATTTTTCCCAGGCAGATAAACCAATGGCGATCGCCATCAATCCCACAGCAATAGCTAAATCCACAAAATCCAGCTTGATTAGATCCTGCATGGGTTCTCCATCTCCTGGTATTTTCTTCTTAAAACAGCCCACACAAGAGGAACTTTGATCCGATGTGTTGGATCTTGGTTGATATATATCACTTTCATCAATTCAAAATTCCAAATGGTACGACCTTAACATGGCAAACACCTAGTATGCCTACTATCTGTAAATTAAATGTGCGGTAGTTTTCCGACACGACAATTTAAGTAAAAACCCTAATAGATGCGTATCTTGGGCGATAGTCTTTTAGTAGCTCCTCTTTGATTAACAATTTAATCAGCAAAAATTGACTGTCGAAGTGCATCCTTTGTATCTCCCGATAAAATGAGAACTCATGATCCAAAGTGTAAATCCCATCCCTGCCTTTGATATTAAGCAGCAATACACCACCATCGAAGCAGAAGTAAGTACAGCCGTTTTAGATGTTCTGGCTTCCGGTCGCTATATTGGCGGCCCCCTAGTCGAAGGCTTTGAGCAACAGTTTGCTGCTTATAATACTGTTACTGAATGTGTGGCTTGTAATTCTGGTACTGATGCACTCTACTTAGCATTACGAGTCTTGGACATTGGTGCAGGCGATGAAGTGATTACAACGCCTTTCACCTTTATTGCGACATCTGAAGTGATTAGCGCCGTGGGTGCAAAGCCTATTTTTGTTGATATTGACGCTACTACGTTTAACCTGGATGTGGAACAAGTAGCGGCGGCGATTACACCCAAAACCAAAGCGATTATCCCGGTTCACCTATTTGGACAACCTGTGGATATGACATCATTGATGGCGATCGCTCAGTCTCACAATTTGTCAATAATTGAAGATTGCGCTCAGTCTACAGGAGCAATTTGGGCCGATCAAAAAGTAGGAAGTATTGGACATATTGGTTGCTTTAGTTTCTACCCTACCAAAAATCTTGGTGGTTGTGGCGATGGCGGAGCAATAACTACTAATGATCCTGCGATCGCCACTAAACTGCGAGTACTACGAGATCATGGTAGTAAGATTCGATATTTACACGAGGAAATAGGAGTAAATAGCCGTTTAGATGCTCTCCAAGCCGCTATTTTGCAGATTAAGCTACGTTATTTAGATATTTGGAATGATCGAAGACGAGATATCGCCAATTATTACTACCAGTCTCTATCTCAAGTTCCGGGGATCGTCCCGCCCCAAGAATTGCCTGAGGGTATTGGAGTATGGAATCAATACACTATTCGCATATCAGGCGAAGGGCGAAATGGTTCTAGCGCCAAATATCGAGATTGGGTGCGTAGTCAATTGCAAGAACAGGGCGTGAGTTCAATGATTTACTACCCCTACCCTTTACATTTGCAGCCGGTTTATCAAAATTTGGGCTATGAAATTGGTGACTTACCAATAGCAGAGCAAGCTTGCCATGAAGTCATATCCTTGCCTATGTTCCCAGAATTGACACAACAGCAGCAAGACCAGGTGATTTATGCGTTGAAGGATTGTTTGGGTTGAGGGAAGTAGGGAAGAGGGAATTTTAATATTCCCCACTCCCCATTAAAGACTAAGCGATCGCACGGCTGCTAGCAGTCGCTAAGGCTTCTACTAAGCCACGCACAGCAGCAATCATTGCCACTTCGCTATTAAGTTGGTTGATGGCGGAACCAACACCAACGCCAGCAGCACCAGCAGCGATCGCTAAAGGTGCGGTAACGTTAGAAATGCCTGAAGCACACAATACTGGCACTGACACCACACGAGAAATTTCAAAAGCTGCTGCCAAGGTGGGGGCAGCTTTTTCAATTAATCCTAAGGTTCCAGGGTGAACTGGGTTACTGCTAGTACCACCTTCGGTTTGGATAATGTCTGCTCCAGCTTTCACCAGTTCTTCTGCTAACTGTACCTGTTGATCTAGTTCCAGGATGTGGGGAACGGTGACAGATAGGGTAATTTCCGGGAAGAGAGCGCGGGTTTGCTTAGTCAGCGCTAGCACTTCTGGAGCCTCAAAGCGGCGTCCTTGAGCATAGAAGGAATCGAAATTCCCAATTTCAATTAAATCAGCACCAGCTGCCACAGCCTGCACAAATTTCTCTGGCTCTACTGCTGATACACAAATTGGTAATTTTGTCAAACTTTTAGCTAGCTGTACCAAAGCGGCATCGGCGGCAATATCAACAAAAGTAGCACCGCCAAATTCAGCAGCTTTAACAGTAGCAGCAACGCTAGCAGCGTCGAAGTTATTCAAGCCGCTAATCACTTTTAGAACACGGCGGTTATTAAATGCACGTTGGAGTGTAGAATGCATTGTCATGGTTGGGCTTTTGAAGCTATGAAAATTATAAATTAGGTATATTCTACCGTTCCTCAGTTGATCGGGGACTAAATCGCGATCGCAGTTGCCAAATTTTGATAGTTTTGTTTTGCCACTGAAAGCGATCGCAAAAACTTCGGCTGAATGTCCATTAAAAGTTTACTCTGCCAATTCGGCTAGGTATTAAATGCAGCACAGCACTACCACGAACTATAAAGTTCAGCAGATATCTATGTGAAAATAATCAAATCCTGTTCAGTTATTCTTTTTAGGAGGAAGATATGACTGAAGAAAGAATGGCAAAGTTTGACGATCAAGAAATACTTGAACTCTGGGATAATAGAGCTAAAGACTGGGATATTCAAGTAGGCGACGATGGTGACAGTAATCGAATTCTGAACTCAGATCCAGTCCTGTGGAGTTTCGCTGGTAATGTTGCAGGATTGTCTGTCCTCGATGCTGGTTGTGGCACAGGATATCTAGCACGCCAGCTTTGCCTTAAAGGGGCCAGTGTAACTGCTGTAGATTTTTCACCTCAGATGATAGAAATTGCCCAATTCAGAGCTAGCCAAAATAATCTAAATATAGATTTTCATTTGGATTCATGCACTGAACTTAAGTCGCTTCCAGATGAGCAATTTGATATTATCATCTCGAATTACGTTCTCATGGATTTGCTTGATCTCGAAGGAGCAATCAGGGCATTCAATCGTGTTCTCAAGCCTAGTGGTATTGCAATCCTTGTGTTCTCACATCCCTGCTTTCCTCAAGGCAACTCGACGACTGTAAGTGAGGATGGGACAGTTTTTTATGGTTGGCCTTCTTCTTATTTTGAAAGGACGCAACACAATGATGAACCTTGGAACCATTTTACAACACCATTTATCTGGTTTCACCGTCCTCTTTCCGATTATTGGAAAGCTTTCAAGCTAGCAGGTTTTTCTGTAGAAGAATTTGAAGAACCAAGAATTACCCCAGAGCGATATCATCTTGCAGAAAACGACAAAAAGCTCTTCAATTGCAAAACACGTCCCTATTCGGTAGTTTTTAAACTCCAGAAAGTAATTCGTAATTAGTAACAGCGATTTAGCTCGCTATTTTTAAATATATAGGACTTACGCAAAAGTCACGGAATTACGTCATTACGAGCGTATCGCTAAAGCGGAAGCTCCGCTAACGCAAAGCGTCTCGTAGAGAACGACGTAATCGCCTAAAACTCTGGGATTCCTTCCCTACACTACGTTCCGGTCGCAATGACAAATTTTGCTTGCGTAAGTCCTGATACAGAATTCCTTTTTCCTTCTTTTTCATGACTATCCTAGTCAAACTCTGGAGGCCACAAATCTGCAATTGGTACTTCCCACCCTGGGAGCAGTTCGGGAACTGTTAAAATATCGCCATCACGAAGTATTATTGCCTCTTTTTCAAGGTTGTAAACTTCAACAATTCGCTCATCTGGATTGAGTAAAATTCCTACCTTAGTTCCCAAACTCAGAAATTCTTGAATTTTGGCTCTCAAATCCTCTAAATTATCACTAGGGGACTTCACTTCTACAGTCAAATCGGGAGCCAATTGAGCAAAAGACTTCGGACTGCGACGCAAGCGTTCGGCTAAAACAAATGAGGCATCCGGTGCGCGTAGATCGGAATTTGGCAACCTGAAAGCGGCGCTAGAAGCTGCTGTTCGTCCCAGTTTGCGCGGTTTCACCCAGTTACGTAACTCGGCAATTATTGCAGCTGCGACTTCATCTGATTCGTACCCTGATGGACTCATGACAATAATATTACCCTTAACTAGCTCCATGCGAAAGTCGGGATGCTGTTGCTGCATTTTTTCCAAGTCTTCAAGGGTTAGGGACATAAAACCTCTGATTATCACAGTATCTATATTATGGAGACAACACAACTTTCTAGGAGCGATCGCCCCCTGAATTCCCCTGACATTTCACGAGATGTGAAAAAGTAAATTTTCCTAATTATTGTCTGCGTTTATGATAAAACTTCATTTCCTACCACTATGACTTCAGATACCAAACCCATTTTCGATATCCTAGCTGACGAAGGATCTGCCATTGACTGGAACCGACTGCTGACTGAAATTCTGGCTGCTTTCGACTGTTCTACAGGTACTATCCATACCCTAGATCAAGACAGTCAGTTCTTGCACCTAAAGGCTTACCAGGGTATTCCAGAATTCCTCTTGCCTAAAATGACGGTAATTCCCATTGGCAAAGGGATGGCCGGTGTCGCCGCCGAACGCAAGCGACCCGTACAGATTTGCAACCTGCAAACCGATGAATCGGGAGTGGCCAGACCCTCGGCAAAAGAAACGAAGGTAGAAGGCTCCATCACAGTGCCACTTATGCTGAATGGGCGATTGCATGGTACCTTGGGCATTGCCAAGTCGGTTCCCTATGAATTTACTCCCGAAGAGGAAAATACACTGATGGAGATTGGAGAGGCTATTAGCCGGAAAATCGTCAGTTAACAGGAATAGCTAATGATTTATCAAAGTATCGATCAATTTCTGCTGTCAGTATTTCAAAGTCCACAGGCTTGGTTAAGTGACATTTGAAACCAGCCTGAAGGGCCAATTCCCGATCCTGCTGACTACCGTAGCCAGTCAGCGCAATCAGAATTGAGCGAGTAAATTTGGAGTCTTTACTCAGTTCCTGTGCAACCGCGAATCCATCCATCTCAGGAAGTCCGATGTCACAAATAATTATATGAGGCTCAGACTCTCTTGCCATTTCTAACCCTGAAATTCCATTCTTGGCAATGGAAACTTCATGCCCGAAGTGCTCAAGCACTGCTTTTAATGTTAAGGCTGAATCTTCGTTATCTTCGATGACTAAAATCTTCAAAGATTTTTTAGCCGCCTCTATAATATCCAGGTCGTTATCCAAGGCTGTAACCTCTTCACATATCGGGAGAGTGACTTTAAATTCTGCTCCCAGATTGATCCCTCTACTTGAAGCTTCAACATTGCCACCATGAAGTTCGACAAGACTTTTTACTACTGAGAGTCCCAAACCTAGTCCGCCTCTCGAACGGTCTAAACTGCGATCGGCCTGGGTAAACGGCTCGAATAGTTCTGGTAAGATTGTCGGGTCTATCCCTATGCCTGAGTCTCTTACAGATAAGACCACCACACTGCCTGAGCCATTTTCACCTGGAATAACTGAGAGATCCACCCAGATCATTCCATCTGGCTGGGAAAACTTTAAGGCGTTATCAAGAAGGTTCCCAAAAACTTGAAAGAAGCGGGTGGAGTCAATATAAGCCCACACAGGCTTGTTTGGCAGGTCTTGCACTAGGTTAAGGTTCAATCTCTTTATTGCTTGTGCATGGTCATTGAGACTCTGGCGAACCAATTCCACCAAATTAACCTTCTCAAGGTTTAATGAAATCTTGCCATAAGTGATAGAGGATACATCAAGTAACTCATCGATCAATTTCGAGAGATGCTTAATCTGGTGTTGCATCATTAAAACTGTTTCTCCAACTGCGCCAGTCTCGCCCACCTTCAATTTGAGAAGCTGAACTCCGTTCGAGATGGGGGCAACGGGATTTCTCAACTCGTGAGCTAGCATCGCAATGAATTTGTCTTTCAGGGCGTTTTGGTTTATCAGTTTCTGGAAAAGTTGAACGTTCGCGATCGCAACTGCCGTAGTGTCGGTCAAAATCTCAAGCAGTTTTATCTCTTCGGGCGTGGCTCGGTGTAGTGTACTCCAGTAGGCTCCGATCGCACCCAGTGGTTCAGAAACCCTTATAGGAACCATCACTAAACTTTTGACAAAAGTCACTTTATAGGCATCAATAGGAATTCGAGCATCCTGGTAAATGTCTTCAATCACGGCTGCTTGTTTATTGAGCATTGCCCAACCGGAGATGCAAGACTTGAGCGGAAAACGCATACCTTTCCAAAGTGGCCCGATGGCGTTCTCATCGACATAGTGGCAACATTCACCATCCCGCAGTACAAAAGTGACTCCGTCAGCATTTGTGAGATCGCGGGCTGCCAAACGCACAATCTCAATAATTTCCTCAATAGTTCGCACACAAGCCAAATCTTTCACGACCAAAAGCAGCCGATTGTAAGATGAAATACTATAGCTCTGATGTGAATTTTGTTCTTCAGAGATAGAGGTTTGTAATATATTTTTCATAAATAACTCCGAACAAAAAGGATGTTTGGTAAAAATTTAGGTAAAGCGGTAGGTTTTAGTAGACCTCTTAATCGTAATCTTAACTTTGATGTTAAAAGCTAAGAGATATTACGGCATTTTTTGTTCTCCTCCTTCACATTCGTCAGTATAAAATATTTTCAAACACTAAGTAAATATTCTGTACTTATCGAAGGAGGCTAATGCAACTTGTAGTGTTTAATAAGACTGGGTAAACGTGGCTAGCAAACTCGCTATTTAGGCGTAGCAGGATAGAAGATGCGGATATTACTTACTCAACGCAGACAAATTATTTGGCGATCGCTAAATAATACTCAAATCGCTCCCGGAGTTGTTCAACTGTTAGATTCTTAGTCCAGTACTCTACTATGGCATGACCAAATGCCCAGGCGTTGCGATCGGGTGAAGTGGAGTTTTCCAGCAGTAGCGGCCATAAGGATAGCAATTCAAAGTTAAGGGGGTTAGGGTTAGCTGTATTCAAGAGCGAGAAAAGCTCATATCCCATTTGGAGTTTGCCAATCACAATCGGTAACTGTTCCACGGGAATTTGCTCCGCCAGCATATATGCTAGGGCTGGAGATCCGGTTGAGAGGGTAGAAACAAACTGAAGGACGGGACTTTTGAGCAATGCCGTTAGGCCCTGTGTTGTCGCCATCTGAAAGGTGTAGTGGTCGATGATTTTGGCCGCAGCAACAGTACGAGCTTCGAGGTTACGCAAAAAGCGGGCGAGACGGAGTTGCTTAGTAGGTGCGATCGCATCTATTAATCCCAGTGAAAGCGCCTCAACTCCCCAGGCAACTCGACCCGTTTTGCTGTCACCTGTAACCACTGGTAGAACTAGATTACAGAAGTTTCCCAGCAGTTTGGCGCGATATTCAGTGGCTTCTCGAATGGCAATTTCTTTGGAGCGATCGCCCCATTCCCAATCATAAGGTGGTTGCCATTCGCGGATCGGACGCAGACGATCTACTTGAGTGACGATCGCGATCGCAGGTAAATCTGCAACTTCTGCTTTTATATCTTGTAGAAAGTCTACATCCATTTGCAGGGCAGGATCGAGGGCAGGGGTGACTAACAGCAGCAAATCTGCATTGATGGCATAATCAAGCACCAGATTTCGGAGATCGCCACGGTTGACTTGTTCATAACCAGGTGTGTCCCAAAGCGTCAGGGTTTCCCCACTTTGAGTTTGCCATTGATAATTCTGAATGCGATCGGTACTGGGTAAAACATCAACGGCTGCGAGATCCGCCTGAAATAGTGTGTTAATCAGGCTACTTTTTCCCGAACCAGTGCGCCCCACCAGCAGAATATTCACTGGTTTTTGCTCAACGGCTTCGGCTGGTTGAGCTTGAGCCAAAATGTCTCGGAGTGTTTGGGTTTTTGCCTTGGGTAAAGTTGGTGTGGATACTACAGTTGCTGAAACTGGTAATGTGCTACGTCCGTAGAGTGCGATCGCTTGTCGGCATAAGTTTCTCAGGGCAGCTTCCCGAAATAACTGACTCAAATTCCCCAACAATTGCTGAGTTGCTTGGTTGCTGTAACCTTGGCTAGCTTGTTTTGCCACCGCCGCCACCGGATTTAAAACCCACTGTGCCCAGTTCCAAACCCGCCAGAATTTCCGAGCTGATGGCTCTAACTTCCGGTAGACTTCGTATCCTTGATATGCTTGTCCAACCGTTACCTGATTCAGGATAGGGGATAACTTTTGCATCCACTGATCCATATCATCCACCGTTCCGCGAATCAGCCCGTAAGCCTGGGGGACGTAGATATTCAACAGGGGATATTGAATCTGAGGATTGTAGATATGAGCGATCGCTACAACCAAATCTTGGCATCGCGTCCAAAAAGTTTGCCAGTCTTCCCAAATGGGGCGATCGCTTTGTGCGGCTTGGAGAATCTCTTGAAGGGCGGCTTCTGCTTGCTTTGTGGTGTCACTTCCCACTGTTCGTACAGTATCCTCTACTGTCGATTCCAGTTCTTCTTGAACTTGGGCTAATACAGCTTCCACTTGGTTGACAGCAGGTAGAGTCCATTTGACCAATAACCAACGCCAGCCAACGAATAAAAGGGTGAATACACCCCAAATCCAACTAATACCCCACGCATGAATTTGCGAACCGGCGGATACCAGTAAGAAAATTATGATAAACGCGATCGGGATTGCTAAAACGACCCATTGCCACGGTTTTAATCGCACCATTGCCCCATACCTGCTTTGAAATGTTAGGAAATTCGAGTTTTTGCAAAAATTACTCTTATAAAAAGTCTATCGTCTTCAATCTAGGCAGGATGTTTGGTATTCTGTGATTAGTGCTAGACTCCTAATTATTAGGGATAAATGTTTTATTTTGCTGTGGGCATCAAAATAAAACAACTGGACATTTATATTTCTAGATTAGAAGAAGTTTTAAATTGCTCAGTTGCTTATGGGAGCAAAATTTAGTAGACAAGCTATGCAAACCATTACTGACATTGGTACGTTGATTGTCAGCACACCGGGAATCTGTGGTGGTCGCCCTCGGATTGTGGGACACCGGATTACGGTACACAACATTGCGATCGACTTCAACGCAGGCATGAAACCGGAAGAGATAGTTGTCCAAAGACCACAGCTAGTTTTGGCACAAGTTTATGCAGCGCTAGCTTATTACTATGCTAACAAGGAAGTAATTGACACGGAGATTGCCGCAGAAATTGAAGAATACGACTGTTTGGAAGCTGAATATACGGCGAAGAGACAGTGAGCCAAATTCGTTTGTATTTAGATGAGGACAGCTTTGAAAAGTCCCTAATCAAAGCTTTCTGTAATGCAAACTTGGATGTTGTGACAGTGGCCGATGTGAGCAGGCAGAGCTATTCTGATGATGAGCAGCTAATTTGGGCAACAGAGCAAGGGCGTGTTATCTATAGCTACAACCGAAGAGACTTTTGCTGTTTACATAACGAGTTTTTAGTCACAGAAAGAAATCATGCTGGCATTATCTTGTTGCAGCAACAACGCTATTCTGTAGGGCAACAGTTACAAGGGTTGCTCAAGTTGGTTGCTACTCGTTCGGCTGAGGAGATGGTAAACCAACTAGTATTTTTGAGTGCTTATATTGATAAAAGCTCTTAGACCACTGTCAGCATTTTAATTAATACTAGGCTTCATTGATAAGACTGCTATCTTAATAAAGATATCTTTGAAGTGATCTCGTATGTCATCAGCTAATTGTAAGGCAATAACTAAATCTGGAAAAAAATGTAAGCTCAAAGCTAATTCTTCTGGATACTGTCATATACATGCTCCTAAAAAAATTGCTGAATACGAAGCAAAACAACATTTACCTGAAATGTTCGCAGTTGAGGTTTCAGCCAAGACCTTTAGCCAACGACGAGGCTTGAAGCCAATATCTGAGATTATCCAAATCGATAGCATGAATGATGCTCTACGTAATTCTCTTTGGAATGTATTAAGTGAAAAGTTATTTTTAGAATACTGCAAATACGTATTAACAATATATTCGGGTAAAAGTATAGAATTTTTTATTAAGTATATGTGGAAAAAATATTTTAAGTTTCCTTTTGATAACTTGCCTGATAGTCGGAGCTTATCTGTAAGATGGTTATTCAAATATTTTCAAAATTGCCAATGGAATGAAGTTTACGACCTTCTTGAGATCACTATAAACTATTTTAAATCTCCGGAACTTGTAGAAGATATAAACTCTGTATTAGAAAGAGAACTGGCAGGTTATAGATTTGTCGGAGGTGTATTCACAGATATCACCAATGAGCAAGAAATTGAAATGCTTGAGCAAGCAGTAGATGATAAAAACTTTCCTGCTGTATCCACCCATTTGAAGCGCTCCCTTGCTTTAATGAGTAACAAGGAAAATCCTGACTACAGAAACTCTATAAAAGAATCAATTTCCGCAGTTGAAAGTCTTGCAAAAGCTATTGCTGGAAAACCAAAGGCAACTTTAGGAGAAGCCTTGAAAATTTTAGAAGTTTCTAACAAGTTACATCCAGCTTTAAAAAATTCATTCTTAAATCTGTATGGATATACAAGTGATGAGGGAGGTATTAGACACGCTATGTTAACTGAGCCTGATCTAACTATTGCTGATGCAAAGTTCTTTTTACTTTCATGTACGTCTTTCATAAATTACCTCAAATCAAAGATTTAGAGTGCGATCGCTTTTTAATTAGATTTTGGAATAAGAGGATCGATTCTCTTTGACACGTTCTGCGATCGCAAGCAAGAATAAAGATAGCGATCGCCTGTCAGAAAAGAACTAAAATACCAGTAATACTACACTTTCCTAGCATCAAGGAGTAATGGGTGTGGCTTCCATCACGATCGATATTTCCGATGAACAATTGCAGAAGCTGCAAGCATTAGCACAAGAAAGTGGTATCTCACTCGAAGATTTGTTACGGGCCAGGATAGAAGACTGGCTCAGTCACCCGACGAGTGAGTTTGCTCAAGTAGCCAACTATGTACTAAATAAAAATGCCGAATTCTACCGACGTTTAGCATTATACGCTTCGCAAACGCAGTAATAAAAATAGTGATTAACAAGGCTTTTTATTGTCGATGAAACTTCCATCATAAATTTGGGAATAATAAATCGTGCCTGAGAAACATTTGTAATGAATCTCAGCAGATTAGGTGTGTTTTCTCATCGGCAATTAAAGGAGCAAATTGTTAATGAAAGTAAGTTCATCAGGGATTAAGCTAGGTTGTGCAATTGTTAGCAGCACTTGTTTAGCAGCAATGACGATCGCTTTAAGTGGAGCAAGTGCAATTGCTGCTCAATTCATCACAATTCAAAGCACTGGCACATTATCAGGAACTATCGAACTTCCCAGAAATAATCCCAATTTCAATAACAGTACTACTCGTATTGATACGGATGAAACTGGAACTTATTACCGGAACTTAGGTACTAATAATAATCCTAATTATGTTCCTGTATACCAGTCAGACTATTTGCAGGTAGAAACACGTTCTGATGGAAGTCTGCATTACTTTGTTGACTTTAAAGGTATTCCTTTTGTCTCCTTCGATGGTGTTCTTACATCGCCGGTTCTCTCTGGTGGCCAGTTGACACCCTATAAATACCAAGGACAATTGGCAGGAACCATATTTCAAGGAGTAGTTCAGGATGAATTTAATTTCATAAAAGCCTTTTACACTGGTACTGTCACCGACCCAGACACCGGAAAGCAGTATCAAGGCACTTTTGAAGTCAATGGATATGGGGTGCGATATAGCGATCGCAACGGTAGTTTAACTCCCACAGTCTTTGATTTCCAGTCTGATATCCCAGGTTTGCCGACTGTAACATCCTTGACTCTGGCTAACGCTACCTTAGCGAATTTAAGAATCAAAGTACCTATCAGTGAAACTTCTATTCCAGAACCCTCTAGCCTTCTCGGAACCCTGATAGTAGCTGGTTTTGGTATCGTTTTGAAAAGAAGAAAATATACCTGCTCTAAGAAGACGTTTTAAAAGCGATTAGAAGTCGCTACTACATAAAGCTTAGTCCACATCTGTGGACTAACGTAAAATCAGAATTTGCTCACCCCGGAGGCAGGTAAAGTCTTATCTAGCCGTGACTTTTAGTCCCTCAGGTGACTAATAAATTAGACTTTATAAACAGCCAAACTAGCAAAAGTCCGGCTGAGTTTTATTAATCATCGATACGCAGTAGCTTGCGGTAAAATGGTTGTGAAAAATCGGTTACGCGATGACGTTTATAGTTGTCCATAAGTTCAATTAAAAAATTAATAAACTCGAAACTAGCCATCATCAGTTCGTAACTCAGTTCAGCATTACCATCAAACTGGATTCGGCAACGGGTTAAGTCTGAGGGTAGGGTAGCAACATTCCAGGAGGCAACAAAGGGGATATGTTCACTGGCTTCTATCTTCCGATGTCCCTCCAAGACTCCTTTTTGATAGAGGCTAATGGCATAGGGTAAGAAATTCCGCTTAGTGCCCTGAACGTAAGGTAAGTAAACACTAGCTTGTTGTTGAGTGGCGGGCTGGAGTTGCTCAATAGACATTGTTAAATGTTCCTCGAATTAGTTGGCAACTGGGGATATTAGTGGCTGTTAGTAGTATTCCCAAAAGATGTGTCAAAAGCACATAGTAGGGAGCAGAGAGCAAGGGGAAAATTCCTCTCCTCTGCACCCTTCCCCCTTTCGGCTACGCTCACAGCAAGCCTGCCCGTCTGCCTCTTGTGCCCAATGCTCCATGCCCAATAAATGAAGTTACTGCTAAGAAATATTAAAATTTCGGTTACAATAATGCTGCATTAACTTTTATCGAAGCTGGAGACGATAACACTAAAAATCCCTACTGTAAAGTTGTGGATGTTATTATTGCTGTTTCTCCCAACAATAAGCTGCTGCTACCTTGCTATTACTTTCCCCAAACCGGAGTTCTCATTGAAGAAAGTCCGACTCTACAAGCTTCCTGCCCAAGTGGCTATCAAAGGAATCAAGCTTCTGTCTAAGAGTAGTAAACGCGGTTAATATGAGGTAATTACGCACAGTAGCGGTGACAACAAAGGTAGTCCCAGCGGCTTTTGGCTTAGGGATAGCGGGTATTGCAGTTTGCCCATTCCGATTAATATCGGGAAAAGTAGCTTAGGGATATTTGTCCGTAAAATTACTAACTGTAGACAAATACTGGTTTTTGAATCAAGCAACCTAACCTATGCCAGCGAATTCCTGGCCCGAAGAAGATTCTTATCAAGAGCTTGATCCGCTCAACTCCTTGTTATCTGACCTATCAGTAGATGAGGAGCCAGTGTTAGAGACAGATTCTATGTCTCTACCATCCCGGTTTCAAGGTCGTAGACGCAAAGCGGCTCTAGTCTTGACTATCGTCTGGAGTGGCACGATCGCTCTACATTTAGTTTCTTGGGCTTCCATATTTATTCTAGGACTGACCACCATTCTAGGATTTCATGCTTTGGTGGTAGTGTTTACTAAATCCCGTCGCTATCCAAAAGAAATACAGGGAGATTTGCCCTTTGTATCTGTGTTGGTAGCTGCGAAAAATGAAGAGGCAGTAATTGCTAAATTAGTCAAAAATCTTTGTAATCTGGAATATCCAGGTGGGCAGTACGAAGTATGGATAATTGACGATCACAGCAGTGATAGCACGCCACATTTATTAGCAGAACTAGAACAGAAACACGAGCATCTCAAAGTACTCAGGCGTTCAGCAGAAGCTAGTGGTGGCAAGTCGGGGGCGTTGAATCAGGTATTGCCACTGACAAAGGGCGACATCATAGCAGTATTTGATGCTGATGCCCAAGTGACACCAGATTTACTCCAACAGGTAATACCTTTATTTCAAAGGGAAAATGTGGGGGCGGTGCAGGTGCGAAAAGCGATCGCCAACGCTAAAGAAAACTTTTGGACTAAGGGTCAAATGGCCGAAATGGCCCTTGATACCTGGTTTCAGCAACAGCGAACTGCCCTTGGTGGCATTGGCGAACTGCGGGGCAATGGTCAATTTGTCCGGCGTTCAGCCTTGGAAAGCTGCGGTGGCTGGAATGAGGAAACTATTACCGATGATTTGGATTTGACAATCCGCTTACATTTGGATAAATGGGATATTGAGTGTGTTTTCCATCCAGCAGTGCAAGAAGAAGGTGTGACAAATGCGATCGCACTTTGGCATCAGCGCAACCGTTGGGCAGAAGGTGGTTATCAACGCTACCTGGATTATTGGGATTTAATTCTCAAAAACCGCATGGGAACACGGAAAAGCTGGGATTTGCTGATTTTTATGCTGATTATGTATATCTTGCCCACAGCAGCAGTCCCAGATTTATTAATGGCGATCGCTCGTCATCGTCCACCAATGTTAAGTCCCATCACAGGCTTGTCTATTTCTATGTCGATGGTAGGGATGTTTACAGGTCTGAAACGGATACGTCAAGATCAAAAATTCCCACTTTCTACATATCTTACGATGCTGATGCAAACCCTGCGTGGCAGTTTATATATGTTGCACTGGTTAGTCGTCATGAGCAGTACTACCGCCCGGATGTCGGTAAGACCAAAGCGGCTGAAATGGGTGAAAACCTTGCATACGGGGAATGGGGAATAGCCCCTTTGGGGAATTAAAAATTAAAAATTAAAAATGCAAAATTACCAAAAATAATTTTGCATTTTTTTTAGGGACTGACAAAAAATAAATTATCCAAAATTATTTCTACATTTTTAGGGGCGCAAGGACTTGCGCCCCTAAAAATGGGCCTTTTTTTTACTGAAAGTTCTTTATTCATCATCCACGTCTGCTTCTTCTACCCATTCTGGTGTAGTTATGGAATCGGAGAATTCTGGGAAATCATCTGCAAAACGGATAATTTGTCCGTTGAAAAATTCTGCTATACGTTGAGCTGCGATCGCTACTTCGTCAGGTTCCCAATCAGGTGCGGGTGTTTGTTTTGGGGGTGGAGGCAAAGTTTGCATCCCGTTTCCATTTACCCCGTTTCTATTTGCCCCATTTCCATTTGCCCCATTTCCATTTACACTATTTCCATTTTTTGCTGCTGTCGGTGCTGGTGGTGGATTACTTGGCTGCGGTACTGGCGCTGGAGGCGAAATTTGCTGGTTGTAACTGGGAGTAGCTGGTTGATGAACGCGACTAGAGTCTTTTGGCGGAGGATTTTTTTTGGCTGAGGTAGAGTTTGAAGAAATTCCTTTTTCTATATTTATCTGGATTTCACGCTGGAAAGTCTGCTGGAAAGCTGCCGTAATCATCGGTAGATAAGATTTTCCCTTGTCATACCATGCCTGTTTAATAGCAATTCGAGCCACAACACCGTCAAACTCTATGAGTTGGCTCATTTGACGCAGCATTTCTTGCCTTGATTTTGGCTGGAGGTTGGCAAGCACCTGTTGCCAAACCTGAGTTAAGTCATATTCTGCTTCGCCAACTACTTCTGAAGTTACTGGTTCAATGTTCGCAGGTGACGCGGGTACAGATATAGGTTCTGGGGTTGGTGGTGAAACTGAGTTAGCAACAGAATTATGATTTGTTTGCGGTTCAACTGGGGGAGATGAAGTGACGGGCTGATTTTGAGCAGCCGCTTGATGATTGGCAGATGTAGAATTATGATTTGTTTGCGGTTCAGCTAAAGGTACAGAAGAGACTGCCTGATTTTGGGCAACTGCTGGAGGATAGCTTGGAGATACAGTAGGTGTGTTAACTCGCTGCGCGACACTTGGGGCTTGTGGCTGAATATTCGTCGCACTGGGTAACAATCCTAGTAATGTTACCTCCAACCACAAACGCGGCTGGGTGCTGTTTTTAATTTGCACTTCAGCTTCTCGCAAGTGTTTTTGTCCTGCCAAAATCACGCTTATATCGAAGTATTGAGCAAACTCAACTAGCGCTGTCCAGGTTTGCTGAGTACAAGCAACCAAATCGTGGCGATTGGGTGCAGTTTTGGCTATGAGTAAATCGCGGTAAAAAGCGGCGAGGCTTTGCAGAATAGTTAGGGGTTCTCGACCCCGATCTAGGATGTAGTGAGTACAGTCTAGAACTGCTTCTGGTTTATCTTGAGCGATCGCATTTAAGAGCTTTAGCAAGTCCTGTTCGCTTACTGTCCCCACCAAATCCCAAACTCGCTCTGGTGTTACTTCACCTGCTAACAAACCCAATTGGTCAAGTAGACTTTCGGCATCCCGCAATCCTCCCTGAGCAAGTTGGCCTACCAAGGTGACAGCATCGGGTGAAATCTGAATGTTTTCTTTATAAGCGATCGCACTTAAATGCTTGACCATCGCCTCTAACTGTATCCGTCTAAAATCAAACCTTTGACAGCGTGAAATAATCGTTGGTAAAACCCGTTGCGGGTCTGTTGTCGCCAACACAAAAACCACGTGTCTCGGTGGCTCTTCTAGTGTCTTAAGTAGCGCGTTGAATGCCTGAGTACTGAGCATGTGGCAATTATGCACCAAAAGCCCATTTGCCACAAAGTTATGATTATCTGCTACTTCAATGTCATAGACTCGCTCAATGCCAGCGAGGTGAACAGATTCGACTGTCTCCAAACTTGTAATCCATCGAGGGGATGGAATATTGTTTAAGGTCTGCCAGCCATTTTCTACTGGTGCTTGCGCCCATCTGGATGTAGTGGTATGTCTTGCCGTTACTCCTTCTGGTGTAAAATTTTGTTGTTGCTGAGTATCCCATTGTTGTAAGCCACGTAGCAATGAGTTGATTTTCTCCAGCAGAGAATCCTTCGGTATGTAGTTGAATTTGTGGACTTCCTTCTGGACTGAGGGCAAGTGAACCATCATCGCAAAACCACCAAGCAAGTCCTTCTGGGGTAATTCGATTAAGCCAGTCCATAGAGACGAGTTTTTTATCCCTATTCGGTTTAACGATGTCAAAGACATCTTTGAGTTGGGGATGGCAACCTGTGTTACAGGTAACTGATCTGTTTCCGTATCCTTTGTTAGATATAATTCGCAGTTTTGGACACAATTCTTGAAGTCGATAGGCTTTGTATTCCAACCATTCTTGCTGCTTTTCTGAGTGTGTCCAACACAACCTGGGGAATCTGCTGTATTTATTGGGATAACTGATAGAGCCATCTCCAAGTAAGGTTCCGTATATAAGCCCAAGTACATTTGGCTGGATAACTGCCGCATCTGCAAGGAACTTTTTTGTTCTAAGTTCCCAAATCCCGTGTCCTTTTTTATATGGATGTTTTTCCCAGCGAGACTGGATGCTGATGATTCCTCGGCCTTTTTTTTGTAAAAAAGTTGGGATATCCAGCTTTTCTCCACACCCGCAAGCACAGAAAGGTCGGAGTAATTCAGCTTGTTTAAGGATAGATTCCAGGTCGTATGATTTTTGCCCTGATGTATTGCCTTTAAATTGGTGTCCGCTAACAAATCTCCGGGTGCGTCCATCGATACCAAATTTGTAAATGAGGACGCCACATCCACATTCACAGGCGATAGTATCTTCACTCCTTCTCTTACGTCCTTTGCTGGTAGCCATCCCTGGTTTGTTCTAATTAAATGATTACCCGTACATCTAATTTCTCGGTTAGTTGTCTTGATAACGAAGGTTTGACGTTCTCCTTGATCTAACCACCTGACAACTTTCTTGAATTCCCATTTACCTGATGAGTCGTTGTAACTCAGAACTCTCTTGCTTTTAATTTTGGGATCGTCAATTCTGTGAAGTCCCTCATCAGTCAAAACCAGAGAATCTCCAGTTAAGCATTCATCGATTACATAAACCTTGTAGCGACACTGCACAGGAGCAAACTGGGCTTTTTCAATCAACTCGCGGATATTATCAACACCAGTGTTACTAGCGGCATCGATTTCAATTATGTCTAAGGCGTAGCCCTTGGTGATTCCCTGACAAACTTCACACACGCCGCAAGGTTCAGCAGTGGGCTTGTCACTTTTGAGACAATTTAGGGATTTGGCCAGAATTCGGGCACTAGAAGTTTTCCCCGTACCTCTGGGCCCAGTGAATAAATAGGCGGGGGCAATTTTAGACGTGCCGATCGCGTTCGTGAGGGTGGTAGCGATCGCCTCTTGGCCCACCAGTTCAGCAAAACTTTTGGGGCGATATTTGTGGTGCAGGGGTTCGTAAGACATGGAAAAATAGACTTCAATGCCTTTCAACGTGAATTAGTAGCACCGAGTCGAGTTTAGGATTCAATTATTTTAAACTCTCGTACCTGCTTTATTTATCGATGTTGCCATAGCCCTTGCGCTCAACTAATGCCATGAATTTTGGCACTCAGGAAAGCAAGTAACCAGAGCTTATCCTCTACTATGATTTCAACATCAATGTATCGGAATTATAGCATATCATTTAGTACATTTGTTCTAATTATGGAGGTTACAAGAATCTTAGTCGCCTCAGCGCTGAGAATGCCAATGATTGAACTAACGCCATAGTCCAGTGCGATCGCTACAATTTTAGGATAAGCAAAACTCGATGGTGCAACAGATGCTCAAGCGGCTATTTCAATGGCTCAAAAAGCTTTTTCAGAGCTTGTTTGGTGGAAAACAGACTGCCTCAAAATCTAGGGGGAATGTGCAAAAAGAACCAGCACCACCCTTAAGCGATACGGATCTGGAGTTTCTCTTCAACGAACTGTTGCAAGGGGTACATCAAGCACGAGGGGAAGAGTGGGCCCGGAAGTGGTTGCATAATATTGAACATCGCATCCCAACTGAACGCTGGGTTGAGTGGTTAGGGCGCTTTGGTGAAAGATTGCTCGCATCACCTACACCCAATAATGAAATAGCTGCGCGGTTAGTGCAACTGGGTGAGTTGGGCATCCCAGAAATCGGAGATGTTGCCTATAGTATCGGGATGCAGTTGTTGACACGCAATCAAGGTGAACCAATTTGGGAATATGAAGGGCCCGATGCTGTCAGCACGACTTTGCCATCTGAGCCAACTGTCCCAGTATCTGAGTCAGCAGATGCGCCAGAGAACCCCCCGGAGGGAGAATACCAAACTGTCACCCTAGAAGAGTTGTTTGTGATGTTGCAAGAAGATGAAAACTTACGCCAGCAGATTGCTCAACAGCTTGCCGTTGAGACAGACGACCCACAAGTGCTTGTCCAGGCATTGATTAATCAATTATATCCGGCTGGTGAATCGACTCCAGAGCAAACAGAAAATTAACGGCTTCCCAGAGGCAAAATTCAAGAGTTGAATCTGGGAATTGTAACGTTGTAATGCTGTGCTCTTGAAGATTTGTATATTTTTTGCTAACCTGCTACGGAAGCGCTGTCCGAATCTAATGGGTTTTTACGTAATTGATGATTTTTTTAAGACAACGATGGCTACAATCTAGAAAAACAAAATCCAAGAGTGTGGCAGATGCTCAGGCGGATATCGCAGTCGCTTAAAAGTTTTTTAAAGCGCCTCATTGAAAGTAAGCAGAGTAGTTCTCTCAAGGGTGCGAGAGGACGCAATCTGGTGTCGGTACTACCAGAACTAACCAATGCGGATCTGGAACAATTGTTTATCCAATTGTTAGAAGGCGTGCATCAAGCACGAGGACGACAGTGGGCATTGAGGTATCTGCAACGGGTCGAGAATCGCATTCCGGCTGAACGCTGGATAGATTGGTTGGTGATGTTTGGCGAAAGCTTGCTCGCTTCACCGACACCGAATCCTCTTTTAGCAACCCAGATGGTGCAATTGGGGGAACTTGGTGTTGGCAGAATTGGAGACGTTGCTTATGACATTGGTATCCGGCTGATGCAAAACTCACCTACACAGATAGAGTATGAGGACAATCAGACGCAAGATGCTACAGAAACTACTCCTGAGCAAGAACTGATCCGCAATTTGGGGGAGCAGTTATGGGAGTACGAGCAGCCAGATGTGATAGAAATTACTCCTGGGCAAGAACTGATCCGCAATTTGGGGGAGCAGTTATGGGAGTACGAGCAGCCAGATGTGATAGAAATTACTCCTGGGCAAGAACTGATCCGCAATTTGGGCGAACAGTTGTGGGAGTACGAGCAGCCAGATGTGGTAGAAACTACAATAGATGAAGAAATTATCCCAACTTCGCCTGGGCAAGAGCTAATTCGTAGCTTAGGTGAACAGTTATGGGAATATGATGTGCCAGATATTGAACCAATAACATCAACACCCCAAAATGCCTCTTTTGAGGAAATATTGCCCAAAAACTTAGAGGAAATGGTATTGGAGCATGACAGGGAAAACGCCCAAACCACAATCAGAGAAAATGTTCCTCTCCCCGCAGCAGAAGATTCAATCACCTTGTTAACCCAACTAAGGTTCGGCGATGAAGAAGAAGTTGTTCCAATTACAACCGGAGCAAATCTTCTTTCTACTAGGCAAAGGACTGAATTAGCAACATCTTCCTCGGTGGAAACCTGGGATAGCACTTTGACGAATTTAGAGCCAAATGTCGCTAATACCTTAGATGAGTTGTGGGTAAGGTTGGATCAAAGTACCAATTTAGTCCAGCAACTTGCTTCTAATTTGGCAGTTCAAGGTAGTAATTCCCCTGGTATTATTGAGCGACATAGTGATAATCCGATTACTCACGCTCAAGGGTGGTTTTACCAAGGTCTAAGCCAAGCAAAAACAGGTGATTTGTTAGGCGCGATCGCATCTTACGATCAAGCCATTGAACTTCAACCCGAATTTTCCGAATATTGGTTTAATCGAGGCTTGACGCTGTTCCATTTAGAACGTTTTGATGAAGCGATCGCCTCTTACGAAACAGCCACACAACTGAAACCCGACTTCTACAAAGCTTGGTACAACCGGGGTGGAACTCTCGGAGAATTAGGATACTTTGAAGAAGCGATCGCTTCTTTTGACAAAGCCATAGAAATTAAGCCAGACTACCAAGAAGCTTGGTCTAGTAAGGGTTTAGCGCTGCTGAAGTTAGGTTGGCTACCGGAAGCCATTGCTAGTTATAACCAAGCGCTGCATCTGGAACCAGAAGACCAGGAAAACTGGTATTACCGAGGCATAGCCCTAGCTGTCGGCGAACAATTTGCCGAGGCGATTATATCTTACGACAGAGCGCTAGAAATTTACCCAGAGTACCACGAAGTTTGGATAGACCGGGGTGTAGTGCTGTTTAATTTAGGAAGGTGGTCAGAAGCGATCGCTTCTTGGGACAAAGCCCTTTCCATTCAAGCCGACTTCTACTTAGCTTGGTACAACCGAGGTATAGCATTAGACAACTTAGGACGCCGCCAAGAAGCGATCGCCTCCTATCGACAAGCGATCGCCATTAAACCCGACTTCCACTTAGCTTGGTATAATCAGGCGTTAGCGCTGTTTTGTTTAGAACAATTTGCCGAAGCGATCGCTTGTTATGACAACGCTTTGCAAATTAAACAAGATTATTGGGAAGCTTGGATTGGTCGGGGAACTGCGATCGGTCATTTAGTAGATTCTGACGTATTGCAGAATTTGTCGAGTCGGATCACAGCGACAAATCCCGCCTTACAACAGGGCGGCTACGAAGGAAAATTAGCCAGCTACGAGGAAGGGTTAAAGCATCTGCGAACAGATACCCATCCAGAAGGTTGGGGTAGATTGCATTTTGCGATCGCGAATACTTATTATGAACAAGGCAAAAAACATACCAATACCCGCGATTATTGGCGCAAAGCTGCATCTGAGTACCATCAGGCGCTATTAACCCTGACATTAGAATATTTTCCTCAGTTGCACCTAGAGGTTTTGCAATCTCTAAGCAAAGTGCTGATGGGTTTGGGACAAACAACACAAGTTCAAGAATTACTGCAACGCGGTACAGATTTATTGCGACAATTACTGAGTGAAGAAACTCGCTCAGACGAAAGTAAAAAACAGCTAGCTCTAAAATTTGCCGGCTTTGAGCAATTGGCAGTAGATTTAGCCGTAGAGTCAGGTGATTTAGTTGAAGCCTGGGAAATTGCCGAACAAGGTAAAAATGCTTGTTTAAACTGGCTACTTTATGGCTGGAATGATAATATTTACTCGCCTCATTATGGCGCAATTCAACAACTATTCAATCCCACAACAGCAATTATTTACTGGCATATTAGTCCAGTTGCCCTACACACATTTATTCTCAAAGACCAAGCGCCATCACCGATTCTCCTCTTTACCCCCATGCAAGATTCTGGGGCAATACCTTTAGGAGAAGACGCTATCCGTCTAAATGAATTGCCCCTACCCGAAGCAGTGCAACGCCTAATTGAATTTGAAAATTGGCTAGAAGATTGGCATCAACAATATCAAGAATATCGCAGTACAACCCAAGACAAAGAAAGTAAAATTCAGCATTCTTGGCGAGTTGATATGGAAGAGAAGCTGTTGCAACTGTACGAAATCCTGAATATTTCTACAATTGCCCAGGAACTCGAAGGCATCAGCCAACTGGTTTTAATTCCTCACCGTGACTTGTACAGATTACCCATTCATACCCTTTTCCATCTCTCTTCTCCATCCCAGGAAGAGTTACCAAATGTAGAGTCAAATTTCACCGTTACCTATCTACCTAGTGCCCAAGTAGGTTTATCAATCAGAACTGAGGATATTTGGCAGTGGCAAAATAAGTTATTGCTAAGTGTTGAACATCCTGAAAGTACAGGTTATCCCACACTTAAGTTTGCCAAACTGGAGTCTGAAGTTGTTAGCCAGATGTTCAATAATATCCAGCGAATTCAGGGTTTAGAAGCTACAAAAAATATTGTCGAAAATGCCTTGTTGGATAATTACAACATCTTGCATTTTACGGGTCATGTCACTAATAATTTGGCTGAACCTAAAAAGTCAGAATTAGCATTAGCAGGTGAAGACAGACTTACTCTAGATGAAATCTGTCAACAAAATCTAGGAAGTTACAATCTTATTACCCTCTCTGCCTGTGAAAATTTAAGTACTAGTAACTACACTATCAGCAGCGAATATGTGAGTTTAGTTACTGGTTTTGTGAGTCAAGGTGTTCCTCATCTGGTGAGTACTCTCTGGAGTGTAGAGTCTTCGGCTAGTGCGTTGGTAATGATCGAGTTTTACCGACGATTACAGCCCAATAAATCAGCAGTTACTGCCTTAGCTGAAGCAACAAGATGGCTGAAAGAATTAACTGCTGGTGAACTGACAAAATGGTATGAAGATGTCTTGAATAATCTGCATCCAGAGGAAGTAAGGATTCAAACTTATTTAGCGACTCAACTGTATAGAAATAGTAAAATGCCATCAGATAAAAATCTTTATAATCATCCTTATTACTGGGCAGCATTCACGATTACGGGTAAGCCGAATTAATCCTTTACAACTTAGTCAAATTGAAGAAGAATTCTGACTTCTGAATTCTGTTTCGATAATTCGTAATGGGGAGGTTTATCAGCTTTGTCTAAACCTATAATCACCGTTCGCCTAATTACACGCGACGAACTTCCCCAACTTCTGGCATTGTATCACCACCTAAACCCCGTCGATGCACCTCTACCTGCTGACGATATTTTACAATCCATCTGGGATGGGATTTTATGCGATCGCCATTTGTATTACATTGTGGCTGATTTTGCTAACCACTTAGTTGCAACGTGTAACTTAACCATTGTTCCCAACTTGACGCGTGGCGCACGTCCATACGGCATTATTGAAAATGTCGTCACTCACCCCGATTATCGACGACAAGGATTCGGTACACAAGTACTGCATTATGCCTTAGCTTTGGCATGGCAGCAGCAGTGTTATAAAGTGATGCTTCTGAGTGGCTCAAAACGCGAAGAGACTTTGCACTTCTATGAAAAAGCAGGGTTCAAGCGTGGAGTAAAAACGGGATTTGTTGCCCTACCTCCAGAGGAATTGTGAGCAAGATTGATACAGCTTAAACATCTTCCAAAAATCCTAGTTTATCTTTGGGTTCATTTTCATAAAATTGTCTTTTGTAAAAAAATAATTCTTAGCCAAAAATCCTGGGGCAATCATGGTCGAAAATTTTGATTGCGATCGCTACTTTCCAGTCTAGTATTTTCAAATTTACCCTCATCACACAACTATCTAAAGAGGGAAACTTTTTCCTCAAAATCTAGCCTTTAGTTAGTTGTAGAATCTCGATTAAAAACTAATAATACATCATAGTCGCCAAGACACATTTTATTTATTATTGAATTTTGCAAAGTTAACGTGCTTCATTTCTGGTTTCCATATCGAGGCGAACCAAATAATCATCTGGATATTTGTATTCACTTAATCCTGCATCCAGTATTTCCCAATAGTCAACCCAAGAAATTAAAAAGAGGATATTTCCATGTCTAGTTTGTTTCGTTGGTCATCAGCTAAGGTTGCTTTGCTAGTTCTGGGAATGACAGCTGCGATAATCGCTCCCATCGTAATTTCTACCCCAGCTTCATCTCAAAGTACTACCCCATCTACTACCCCATCTACTACTCCATCTACTACTCCATCACCTGCGACACCAGCACCAACTTCAACAGTTAACTTATCTGATGTTTCCTCAGATTATTGGGCGCGTCCATTCATTCAAGTTCTAGCTGAAAATAGCGTCATTAGTGGCTTTCCTGATGGCACCTTTAGACCGAATCAACCTGTAACTCGTGCTGAATTTGCCGCCTTGATTCAAAAAGCTTTCAATAACCAAAACCGAGTTCGGCAATTAAGTCCAGGTGGATTTAGTGATGTTCCTGCTGGCTATTGGGCAGCTTCTGCAATTCAAAACGCCTACGAAACTGGATTTTTGGCAGGCTATCCTGGGAACGTATTTAGACCAAATCAAGAAATTCCTAAAGTGCAGGGGATTGTTGCTTTAAGTAATGGCTTAGGTTTGTCTGGTGGCGATACGAGTACTCTTAGTACTTACTACAATGACGCCTCAGCTATCCCAGACTACGCTGTTGGCAGTGTAGCATCAGCAACACAAGGTAATCTTGTTGTCAACTACCCGGATGTAAAACAACTTAATCCGCAACAATCTTTGACTCGTGCTGAAGCAGCAGCACTTTTATATCAAGCTTTAGTTAAGCAGGGACGGGTGCAACCTATTGCTAGTAATCTTCCAGCTAGCCAGTACGTTGTAGCTGGAACTCCCGCCGCTACTGATATTGTTTCTCTTGCTGCATCCAGTAATTCTTTTACAACTCTGACTTCTTTATTAAAGACAGCCGGTTTAGTAGATATTCTTCAACAGCCTGGCCCTTATACAGTCTTTGCTCCCACCAATGATGCATTTGCTGCTTTGCCTGCTGCTACTTTACAACAGTTACAGCAACCAGAGAACAGAGAAGCATTAGTTAAGATTTTGAGATATCATGTGGTTCCCGGTGCGGTAACTGCTAGTCAACTCTCGGCTGGGGAACTGAAAACCGATGAAGGAAGACCTGTAAATATTCAAATCGATTCTGCTAACAATCAAGTCGGGGTGAATAATGCCAGAGTTCTCCAAGCGGACGTTAAAGCTAGCAATGGTATTATCCATGCAATTAACCAAGTCCTAATCCCACCCGATGTTAACATCAGTCAGTTAAATCAACCGCCAACAGGAAGCACAGGTACAACACCTGATAATACAGTAGGTAGAGCTACTCGTGGTGGTAGAAGCTATATCGGAGGTGGTGGTAATATTGGTTTGAGCGGCAACGATACAGCTTTGAGCGATAGTAACTTTGCAGTAATCAGCAAACTTGGTCTGACAAACAATCTATCAGTGCGACCATCGGTGATCTTTGGGGACGATACAATATTTCTAGTTCCTGTGACTTTAGATTTTTATCCTCGTACAGCAGGTTCGGTGGGTGAACGAACCTTTGCTATATCTCCTTTCATAGGTGCTGGTGTAGCAATTGAAGCTAATCTCGATACTGATATTGGATTACTGCTAACTGGTGGTGTAGACCTTCCTGTAGGTTCTCGATTTACGGTGACAGGTTCCGTAAATGCTGCTTTTCTGGATGATACTGATGTAGGGCTACTATTAGGAGTTGGCTACAATTTCTAAGTATATTTGACCTCTCTCTTAAAAGGCTACGGTCTACACACAAATCGAATTACCCCCCTTAATCCCCCCTTAGAAAGGGGGGAAAAAGAAAGAAATCTAGTTAAATCTAGTTCCCTCCCCTTTATAAGGGGAGGGTTAGGGTGGGGTAAAACCCAGGTGAGTAAACTATTTCAGACTTGTGTATACACCGTGAAGCGTCATATATTAAGGTCGCTTGATGGCTAAAGTAAGCCCATCGGCGATGGGTATAAGGGAGAGTGTTACCCGTTCGTCATAATGTAACTTTTCGTTGAGCGCCCTGATTGCTTGGGTGCTTTCATCTTGATTTAGAGAGTCAGCAACTTGTCCTGACCATAAAACATTATCAATAGCAATTAATCCACCTGGACGCACTAATTGCAGCGATCGCTCATAATATCCATCATAATTTTCTTTATCAGCATCAATAAAGGCAAAATCAAAAGTCTCAGCTTGCCCAGTTGCCAATAACTGATCTAAAGTTTCCAAAGCTGGTGCCAATCGTAGAGATATTTTATCGGCAACCCCAGCTTCTTGCCAATACCGCCGAGCGATCGCAGTAAATTCTTCACTCACATCACAAGCAATAATCTTCCCATCAGCCGGTAGTGCCAAAGCTACAGAAAGTGAGCTATAACCCGTAAACACTCCAACTTCCAGGGTTTTCTTCGCTCCAATTAACTCCACCAGAAGTCTCATAAACTGTCCTTGTTCTGGCGAAATCTGCATTCCACTCCGGGGATGGCTGGCGGTTTCTTGGCGCAACTTTTCAAGAATTTCTGGTTCCCGCAGCGAAACAGATAAAAGATAATTGTAGAGTTGATTATCAAGACCTATAGACTGTTTTGGCATGGTAGATGAGAGAATTAAGAGAATCTACAGTTATACTATCGCTGATAAGTGGAATCTCAGGAATAACATGGTGCGATTAGTTTTGACAGCAATATTGCTAGTGCTAGTAACAGCTTGTGGCAGTATTGGACTGCTACCGACTAGCGAATTAGTGCAAAAAGCGATCGCACTTGGGGTAGAGCAAACTCAACAAAAACTTAGCCAACAGTTGGATCTAGATTTTCAAGGATTTGAAATCAAGCGGCTATCAATTACCCAGGAACAACCCCTGACGATTGAAAATTTACCAGCTTTCCACGTGCGGGGAACCTACGACTTGATTCTCAAGCTACCAAAACGGCGCTTGACGCAACCAAAACAACCCTTTGACGTTTACTTGCAAATTCAGCAAGAAGGTAAAACTTGGCGATTGCTACTTCCAGAAAAAGGTAGCAAAGATACTCAACCAATTTGGCGCAGTTATTTAGTTGAGTAAAACTGTGTCCTCAAAGTGCTTTTTTGCGGTTGCGTAAGAATTGCAAACCAGTAGCGTAAACACCAAATGCCAGTAAACCTGACATAAAATTGGGTTCAGGAACACTAGCAGTAGATACAGAATTGATACCTACAACAAAGTCTTTATTCGAGTCTACATTATCAGCAAATGAACTATCGCCAGCACCAATAAATATAAATTTTGCATCAATGGGAACTTGCACAATAGCACCATTAAAATCTCCACGTGATATGTAAAAAATACTATTGTCTAAACACTGAGATGGAAGACAACCATTGGGAAGAATTGCATTAATAGCCCCAGGAACTCTATCGGTCGTTGCGCCATTATACGTTCCGCTACTTGGTAGCAATCTATTGTCAGTGCTGAAAGTAGCCCACATTGCACCAAAGTATTCGTTAGTGGGATCACCAAAGGGTGAAAAACTGCCAAACCGTTCCAGTTTAATTGTATCCCCTGAATTAATTCCCAAGTCTGTTAGAGAAAAAGGTACGCTATCAGGACTAAATGTATATGAAGAAATAAAACTTGCACTGGGGTCGATATTGAATTTAGCTGCAAAGGCTTGAGCAGAATCAATTTTGAATAATAGTATTAAGCTGAAGGCAGTTTTAGCTGTTACAATTGATAATTTAGTGAATAATTTAGGAATTTTTTGGTTTAAAAAAAAGATTGACATAGAGATTTCTTACAAATTGTTAATTACTGGAGTCAGACAGAAAGTGAGGTATCAAGTAATAACTCAGGTATCTTACTATTTAATTTTTATTTGTGAGTAAGTAGACGCAATTAAATATAAGAATAAGATGTCATTGCGAGCAAAACGAAGTGAAGCGTGGCAATCTCAGTCTTTGCGATTGCTTCTCTTCGAGACGCTCCGCGAACACTTTGTTCGCAATGACCAACTATCTTATATTTATTTAGATCCACCTACTTATATTTAAATACTTAGTCGTTAAAATATCTTATAAAAGATAAACTTGTCAATCTACCAATAGCTAGTTGACAATTAATCATCGATATTAGATGGTAGTTTTCTATCTAAGTTTTGCTTGATGAATTGAAATTTTTTTATCGGTAATTAACACTTAAAAAGTTCAAGAAATAAAGCTAAGTTTGTCGCAGTTATGGAAGAACTACATTAAGGGTTTTTAAATTTTGAATGAGGTACAGTGGAATATGTGCTACTCAAAAAACTATCACAAGGATTCTGAACACAAAAATTTTTGAGGTTTGAATTCCGCACAGTGGGATATGTGCTACTCAAAAAACCATCACACGCATTTACGTATAAATGCTAGGGCACAGTCATGATCGAGGTATAGTTTCACCGGAGACAGGGGAAGATGTATATTAACTTTTTCGTCAGTTCCATTGCAGGAATTGTGGTTGTGGTGCTGGCAGCTTTTGGCTTACTGCAATGGTTGCACATCCCTGCTGGTAACTTTCTTGATTGGGTGATTGGTGGTGCTAGTTTTTGGTGGCTATTGGTAATTGTTACCGTACCGTGGAATGTGCATTTTCAAGCCAAAGAAGTCTTAGCAGAAGCTGCACAATCAACTGAGAAAGGAATTCCAGTCGATGAGAAGCAGGTGAAGTATGTCACACTTTTAGCAAAGCGATCGCTCTGGGTTGCGATTGCATTACACTTATTCTCAGCCGTTGGTCTTTATACCCTTGCTGTCACTGGTATTAGTACGGTGGGATATATAAGTTCTGGTGCAGCTTTATTATTAACAATTCTCCGTCCAGCGATTCGAGCTTATGAGTACTTATACGCGCGATTAGCAATGATTCGCCAAGAATGGAAGTATCCGCGCGAAGATATTTTTGAATTGCGCGATCGCTTCTCTGTATTGGAACAAAAAATTCAGTCATTGGAAGATCAACTCAACCCGGAACAACCTTATTCCTTATCCGCGACTCAACAACGCTTTGCTGAAGAGACTCGCAGAGATTTAGCTCGAATTGCGGCTAACTTAGAAGAATTACGGGCAACAAATCAAACGGAACATGAGCGTTTGGGGAGAGAAGCCAGAAATGCGATCGCGCAACTTTCCACCGACGGGCAATTTCTCGATCATGTCCGCGAAATTATTCGATTTTTTAAGACTGCTTAATTATTGCTCTCAGAGGTTGTTTGAAAAGTGTTTCGCTGTGACTTTAGGCACTTGATGAAAATTCTAGATCACAAAGATGCGATAAATCATCACAAAGACGCGATTTATCGCGTCTTGTCTTAACAATAGCGGTTCTCATTTATATGAAGTACATTTTTCAACCTCACCGCGTGTTTTCTGACGCAAATACGGGGTGAAGTTACGACTGTATATGTTATAACTTTGTACGGATGATGTTTGGTGAAGCTCACATAACTTCAGGAGTACTAACGGTGAATCAGATCCAACTGACTTTAACTATTGGTTACTTATTAATGACATTCTATTTTTTAACTAATTGGTTAATATTTTCACTACGTCATCCTGCTTCCACTCCCGAAGATAAATTTTTATCGGTTGTGATGTTTGTGGTGACAACTATCTTCTGGCCTCTAATGATTCCGATATCTTGTTTAGAAATGGTTCAACAAAAGCGAATAGATTTTAGTAAAATGATTCCTGTTATTTTAGCAATATTCGTATTTAGTATTTCATATTATTTCACCGAATAATTAATAACTCCTCTTCGTAAATTGCATAGATATTAAAGAGCAATACGGTTCAGTTAAAGCCAAAAACCTTAGAGGGTGTTTGAAAAGTTTTGAGAGGTCAAATTTTAAGCCAACCGCCTAACCATAATACGGATCATGGCAAGGTAGATAAACGTCTCCGATGTTTCTGGCAATAACTCGTAGTCCCGAACCAATCGTCGACACCCCATCAGCCAACCCAGAGTCCTTTCTACGACCCATCGCTTTTTCACTAGCACAAATCCCTTAGTTTGCTGCGGACGCAGCACTACTTGCACAATCCAACGGCAGACATCCATCACCCACATTAGGAAGGGTGCCCCGTCAAAACCGGCATCAACCCAGA
>NNBU01000385.1_pt1 | contig 54734 bp, 55 predicted proteins | sample 1173781 | NCBI WGS metagenome assembly NNBU01 (sample SAMN07173937, study PRJNA388173) | plant metagenome | biome: Plant school; feature: Soil; material: Symbiotic tissue of Blasia pusilla L.; isolation source: symbiotic tissue sample KVJ2 | host: Blasia pusilla | place: Norway: Troms, Kvaloya...
TGGGCGTCGAAATGGGTAAAAGGGACAGCAGCACGACTACGCAGGTGCCGATGATCATCGGGATCGTCAGATGSTCGCCAAAGGCAATCGCCGCCTCGATCGCCGCCAACGGCGGGACGAGATAGATCAGCGACGCTGCCTTCGACACGTCGCCCTTGCGGATCAGATAGAGCAGCAGCGCGATGGCGCCCATCGAAATGCCGAGCACCGACCAGGCGAGCGTGGCGAAGAAGCCGAGGCTGAAATCGATACGCATGTCCTCCAGCAGGAAGGCAGCGGGAATCGTCACCAGCAGGGCGCCGACATATTGCAAAGTTGCGACCGCCCGCAGATCCCCTTCTTTCACAAACCGTTTCTGATAGATCGTGCCTGTTGTAACGCAGGCCATGGCGAGCACGTTGATCGCCACCGCATAGACCGGGATCGTCTCGGCATCGATGACGACGACATTCGGCAGCACGGCAATCGCAATGCCGACAAAGCCGACGAACAGCCCGATACGCTGGGTAATGCTCAGGTCCTCGCCGATCAGATAGGCGGCAGCGACACCGGTCATCAAAGGCTGCAGACCGGCAATGATGCCGGACAGCGCCGCCGGCACTCCCTGCCCGATCGCCCACCACACCATGCCGAGATAGAGCCCGTGCAGGAAGATGCCCGAGACGATAGCATGCAGCCAGCCGCTGCGATGTTTGGGCCAGGAGACACCGCTCACCCGACAAACGGTGAAGAACAGCACGACCGCCACCCCGTAGCGCACGACGAGAAAGGTCAGCGGATCGGCGAAATGCGCGCCGTATTTCGCGGAAATCCAGCCCGTCGACCACAGCAGGACGAAAATGGCGGGTGCGAGTCGGGAAAGGGTCATGAATGAACTTCTGTTGGTGTGGATGGAGCGACCGTCAACGAACCGCAAGCGCGAAGAGACCGAGCCAGATCATGGTCGAAAGAAGAAGGGCGCGCTCCGCGAAACCGAAAGCGCCTTGAAGGGCAGGAAGCATGGTCGCCACTGTGGCGACGAGTGCAATTGTCGCGATCAGGTGCAGGCCAACCAGCCACGACACTGCGCTTGCATCAACCATTGCAGGCGCGACGGCATGAAGCACATCGACCGCCATATAGACAAGCGCAAAGCTCGCGACGGCGAAAAGCAGATGCAGCCTGCCGGTTCGTGTCCGCGCCATTTCCCCGACATCGGTGGGAAAGCGCAGAACGCCGAGGCGCAGCGCCGCAAGACAGAGAAGATAGACGCCAGCCCGCATCGGAATGGTAGGCGAAGCGATCACCGCCACGCCGAGAGAGGATACGGCAAGACAGCCCGTCAGCACATAGACGCCGAACAGACGGCGCACCCGTCCGGTGCCGTAGTCACTCACCGGTTGATGCAGCCGATGGTTTGAGCCCCACACATGCAGGCAGACAAAAAGAACGACCTGGCCAAATGTCAGACCAGCGGAAAGGGAATAGAGCAAAAGCATGGGACCAAACTGCGCGCAGGAAATGCCTTGCCCAACCTAGCCGCGCAGCCGGCGCAGCACAAAGGACTTTTGCTGCATGTCCCCTTCAGTTTTCTTCACGGGGCAGCGCCGATTTCGCCGGAGAGAGCGACTAGTTTTTAAGCATCCGCTATTCAAAAGCGCCGGTTGAGGCCATGTTGGATGGCACAAGAAGCCATCAATCGGCAAATAATCGCGTGAAACGCGAAAAACCTGCCGCAATGAGGGGCAAATGCTGATTTTTAAGACAGGGCGCAATTGCGGAAAAATCTTCATGCCCGCTGTCGGAGCCCGCTTGCATTGCCGAAATGGTTGTACTCAAATGACAAAAAAAGGGGACTGCGCCATTGGCATTTGACGAAATGATTACTGCGGACAACGCGCCGCGTGCACCCTACCAGAACTACCATGACTGGTACTCGAGCCAGGACCCCGCAAGGCTGCTGGCGAAGTCCAGGGACGCAGAAAACATCTTCCGCAAGACCGGCATCACCTTCGCCGTCTATGGCCACGAAGACTCCTCCGAAAAGCTCATCCCCTTCGACATCATCCCGCGCATCATTTCGGGCCGCGAATGGCGAAAACTGGCCCAGGGCATCGAACAGCGCGTGCTGGCGCTCAACGCCTTTCTCGACGACATCTACCACAAGCAGGAAATCATCAAGGCCGGCCGCATTCCCCGTGAACTGATCGAGAAGAACGTCGCTTTCCTGCCCGAGATGATCGGCTTCCGCCCGCCGGGTGGGGTCTATACCCACATCGTCGGCACAGACATCGTGCGCACAGGCGAAGACCAGTTCTACGTGCTGGAAGACAATGCCCGCACCCCCTCCGGCGTCTCCTACATGCTGGAGAACCGGGAAACCATGATGCAGATGTTCCCCGAGCTCTTCCAGCTCAACAAGGTCCAGCGCGTCGAGGATTACCCGTACCTGCTGCGCCAGTCGCTGGCGTCTCTCGCGCCTCCCGGCTGCAAGGGAAAACCGCGAGTCGCGGTCCTGACCCCCGGCATCTACAATTCCGCCTATTACGAGCACTCGTTCCTTGCCGACATGATGGGCGTGGAGCTGGTCGAAGGCTCGGACCTGCGCGTCATCGACGGCAAGGTCAAGATGCGCACGACCCGCGGTTATGAGGCGATCGATGTGCTCTACCGCCGCGTCGACGACGACTTCCTCGACCCCTTGACCTTCCGTCCGGACAGCTGTCTCGGCGTGCCCGGCATCATGGATGTCTACCGCGCCGGCAACATCACCATTGCCAATGCGCCCGGCACCGGCATTTCGGACGACAAGGCGATCTACAGCTACATGCCGGAAATCGTCGAATTCTATACCGGCCGCAAGGCGCTTCTGGAAAACGTGCCGACCTGGCGCTGTTCGGAAGCCGACAGCCTGAAATACGTGCTGGAGCACCTGGAAGAACTGGTGGTCAAGGAAGTGCACGGTTCCGGCGGCTACGGCATGCTGGTCGGCCCGACGGCCTTGAAGAAGGAACGCGCCGATTTCGCCGAAAAGCTGAAGGCGCGACCCTCGAACTATATCGCCCAGCCGACGCTGTCGCTGTCGACGGTGCCGATCCTCGTCAACAAGGGGATTGCACCCCGCCACGTCGACCTTCGTCCTTATGTCCTCGTCTCCGACAAGGTGCAGATCATCCCCGGCGGCCTGACCCGCGTGGCCCTCAAGCAGGGTTCGCTCGTGGTCAATTCCAGCCAGGGCGGCGGCACCAAGGACACCTGGGTATTGGAGGACTGACATGGTCATGCTCGGAAGAACTGCCAACGGTCTCTTTTGGATGTTCCGCTACATCGAGAGAGCCGAAAACATCGCCCGTCTCGTCGATGCGGGCTTGCGCATGTCGCTCACCCGCTCAGGCGCCTCGGACGACGATTGGGATGCGGTGCTGAACAGTGCCGACGTGCGCCCGCTCTTTGCCGAACGTCACGGCAAGGTCACGGCTTCGGATGCCATCGACTTCCTGCTGCGCGACCCTGCCAACCCGTCGAGCGTCATGTCCTGCATCGATTCGGGCCGCAACAATGCCCGCATGGTCCGGACCGCGCTGACCCGGGAAACCTGGGAAGCGACCAATGAATGCTGGATCGAACTCAAGCAGATGCTCGCCCGCAAGCTGAAATCAGCCGATCTGCCCGAGGTGATCGACACGGTGAAGCGCCGGGCCGGCCTGATTCGTGGTGCCTTCCACGGCTCGATGCTCAGGAACGAGATCTACAATTTCGCCCGCATCGGCACCTTCATCGAGCGCGCCGACAACACCAGTCGTATCCTCGACGTGAAGTATTATGTCCTCCTGCCGGCGATCACCCATGTCGGTTCCTCGCTCGACAACATGCAGTGGGAATCGATCCTGCGCTCGGTGTCTGCCCACCGCTCCTATCGCTGGGTCTATGACGGCGAATACAAGGCCGCCAACATCGCCGACTTCCTCATCCTCAACGGTCAGATGCCGCGCTCGCTTGCCTATTGCTACGAGAAGATCACCTCCAACCTCGGATATCTGGCCCGGGACTACGACCACAGGCTGCCAGCGCACGAGACCGCGGACAGCGTCGTCAAGACTCTGAAATCGACGACCATCGGCACCATCATGGACCAGGGACTGCACGAATTCCTCGACGGCTTCATTGCCAGCAACAACAAGCTGGGCAATGAGATCACCGAGGGTTACCGGTTCTACAGCTGAGCAGGAATGGATCCCCATGCGTTTGCGCATTACCCACATCACCGAGTATCGCTACGACGACCCGGTGCAGTATTCGCTGCAGCGTCTGCGGCTGACGCCCTGCAGCAGCCCCGGCCAGACCGTGCAGGCCTGGAACATCGCCGTTGATGGCGCCAAGGTCGAGGCCGGCTTCAACGACCAGTTCGGCAACCACACCCATCTCGTTTCCACCGAAGGGCCGAGCCGCAGCGTGCACATCGTCGCAAGCGGCGAGGTCGACACGGAAGACCGCGCCGGTGTCTTTGGCCCGCATATCGGCTATGTGCCGCTCTGGCTCTACCTGCGCGATACGCCGCTGACAAAAGCGGGCAAGCTGACGCGTGAGCTGATGCGCAGCCTGTCCGGCGACAACGAACTGGCCCGCATGCACGACCTGATGGGCAAACTGCATGCCGCCGTCGCCTATGAGACCGGCACTACCGGCACCGAGACGACCGCCGAGCAGGCACTCGAAGCAGGCCGTGGCGTCTGCCAGGACCACGCCCATGTCTTCCTTGCGACCGCCCGACTGATGAACCTGCCGGCCCGTTATGTCTCCGGCTACCTGATGATGGATGACCGGATTGAGCAGACGGCGACCCATGCCTGGGCCGAAGTGCATCTGGCCGGTCTCGGCTGGGTGGGCTTTGATGCCGCCAACAACCACTGCCCCGACACCCGTTATGTCCGCATCGCAACTGGACTGTCCTATTCCGACGCTGCCCCGGTCTCCGGTCTTCGCATGGGGGTCGCGGCTGAAGATCTGACGGTAAAGGTCGTGGTTGAGGACAAGGCGCCGAGCCAGAGCCAGTCGCAGAGCTGAGCCCGGGCGAGGTCTGCATAAAGCAGGCGGCCTCGCGCCTCAGCCATACGTTCGGGCTGGCCAGCGCAAGCCCGGCGCCATCCCGGCATGGTTCAGTGACAGGCTCAACCCCAACGCCACACCCGCCATCGCCGGGCATGCAACGATAGGCCGCCGATGCTGTTTGGCAAATCCCTGTTCCAGTCTGTCGTCGACCGGCTTGCCGAGGAAGAAAAGCAGGAAGATCTGGAGGCCATCGAGCCACGATTTCGCATCGATGGTCTGGGCGCAAGTTATGCGCCGGAACGGGTATCCGCGACGCCGGAGGACGACGCGCGAAGGCGCGACGCCTATCTGTTCCTGATGGGGGATGACGAGCCTCACCCACCGGAACTGGTTGAACCCGAAAAACCCGTCTGGCTCGGCCGCCTGTCGATCGAGGAGATTGCCGCCGATCTCGCCATCACGCCGGCCGACGACCGCGAAACGCTGCAGGAACGCCGCCGCGCCTTTGCAAGGTTGAATCACCCCGACCGCATTCACCCGGATTTCCGCGACCAAGCGACGACGCGCATGAAGATTGCCAATCTCCTGGTCGATGAAGCGCTGATCCGCCGCTGCTTGTGAAGGCGATAAGGACGGTTGCCCGGTTCAGTCGTAGAAGCGCCGAAGCAACCGGTTGACGCTGTCGCGTTCGGCAATCCCGCCAAGCTGGTCGAGCACCCACCGTTCGTGGTCGTTCCAGATCGGCATGAGTTCCTGCAAGTAATCGGCGCCGGCCGATGTCATGAACAACGACTGCACGCGGCGATCCGTTTCGGATTTGCGCCGCTCGATAAAGCCCTTGTTCTCCAGCCCATCGACGATCGCCACGAAATTGGCCCGCTGGATGCCCAGCGCCTCGGCCACTTCGCTCTGTTTGGCACCCTGGTTGTGGGTGAGCAGCAGCAGCACGGCAAAATCCGTTGGCCGCAATCCCTTGGAAGAAAAGGCTTCGTTGAAATGCTGGAACACCGCCAGCTGTGCCCGCCTCAACCGATAGCCAACAGCATCCTCCATCACGGAGAAATCGAGCTTTGTTTCACCAGGCACGAATTCGTCATTCACCAGTTGCGGCATTTCTTCGCCATCTTTAGTTGCCCCCGGCACCGCCGTTTCCCCGCAGCTGCCTCTATCCCCGCAATCTTAACGGTAAAAAGGAACACCACAAGACTGCAATTGCCACCCACCGGCACGAATTCTCCAGTTCTGACCATAAATCAGCCATTTCGTGAAAAATCCGGTGGAAATCAGGGGTGACATTTTGGGAATTGAGCATTGAGCGATCATTCAAATCGCTCAGTCACCGCGAGCGACCAGAAAGGCAGCCAGACCCGCTTTTTGCGATTGAAGGCCGCCGCCGACTGCGCTATGACCGCTCTCGGAACGGTCGAGTCATTCACGCCCGTCGGAAGCACCCGTAGCTCAGCTGGATAGAGTGTTGGATTCCGATTCCAAAGGTCACAGGTTCGAATCCTGTCGGGTGCGCCATTCTCTCAAAATCATAGATAAGAAAACGATTCGGACGACTTGGGCAGCGCGCACGCCGCAGAGCAGCGTGCACCAATAACCTCATCATCCCCTCAGACCCGGCGCCTCCTGCCCCGTACGCTCGACATACTCCGTATAACCGCCGCCATACTGGAACACGCCGTCCGGCGTGATTTCCAGCACCCGGTTCGAGAGAGCTGCGAGAAAATGGCGGTCGTGGCTGACGAAGAGCATCGTGCCTTCGAACTGCGAGAGCGCCTTGATCAGCATTTCCTTGGTATCGAGGTCGAGGTGGTTGGTCGGCTCGTCGAGGACGAGCAGGTTGGGCGGGTCGAACAGCATGATCGCCATGACGAGGCGCGCCTTCTCGCCGCCTGAGAGCACCCGCACCCGCTTATCGATGTCGTCGCCGGAGAAGCCGAAACAGCCGGCCAGCGCCCGAAGCGGTGCCTGACCGGCACGGGGAAATGTCGTCTCCAGCATTTCAAAGATCGTCATCTCGCCATCAAGCACGTCCATCGCATGCTGGGCAAAATACCCCATCTTGACGCTGGCACCGATCGTAACAGTGCCTTCGTCCGGCTTCGAATCACCAGCAACGAGCTTCAAAAGCGTCGACTTGCCGGCGCCGTTGATGCCCATGATGCACCAGCGTTCCTTGCGGCGGACCATGAAGTCGAAGCCGTCATAGATGACCTTGTCGCCATAGCGCTTGGAGATGTTCTTGACCGCGACCACGTCTTCGCCCGAGCGCGGTGCCGGCTGGAATTCGAAGGCAACGACCTGGCGACGCTTCGGCGGCTCGACGCGGTCGATCTTTTCCAGCTTTTTCACCCGGCTCTGCACCTGGGAGGCGTGCGATGCACGCGCCTTGAAGCGTTCGATGAACTTGATTTCCTTGGCTAGCATCGCCTGCTGCCGCTCGAACTGCGACTGCTGATGCTTCTCGTTCAAGGCACGTTGCCCCTCATAGAAAACATAGTCGCCGGAATAACTGTTGAGCTGGCCGGCATCGATCTCGATGATCTTGTTGACGATGCGGTTCATGAACTCGCGGTCATGCGAGGTCATCAGGAGCGCGCCCTCGTAACCTTTGAGGAATTGTTCGAGCCAGATCAGGCTTTCGAGATCGAGATGGTTCGACGGTTCGTCGAGCAGCATCACGTCAGGGCGCATCAGCAGGATCCGGGCGAGCGCCACACGCATCTTCCAGCCACCCGAAAGCGCGCCGACATCGCCGTCCATCATGCTTTCCGTAAAGGAGAGACCGGCCAGCACTTCGCGGGCACGTCCGTCCAGCGCATAACCGTCGAGCTCCTCGTAGCGCGCCTGCACCTCGCCATAGCGCTCGATGATCTGATCCATCTCGTCCATGCGATCGGGATCGACCATGGCGGCTTCGAGCTCGCGCAGTTCGGCGGCTACTTCGCTCACCGGCCCTGCCCCGTCCATCACTTCGGCGACGGCCGAGCGTCCGGCCATGTCGCCGACATCCTGGCTGAAATAGCCGATCGACACGCCCTTATCGACGGAGACCTGGCCTTCGTCCGGCAGTTCATGGCCGATGATCATGCGGAAGAGCGACGTCTTGCCCGCCCCGTTCGGCCCGACAAGGCCGATCTTCTCGCCGCGATTGAGCGCGGCGGAGGCCTCGATGAACAGGATACGGTGGCTGAGCTGCTTGGAGATGTTTTCGATACGGATCATGGACAAGGACGCCTGCTGGAATTCGGCGCCCTTATGGCATGACAAAGCCCTGTTGTCCCGAATTTGTTGCGTCGCACGCGCGGGACCCATACCGGACAACGCGGACCGGCAACCGACATCGACCTGACGATCCGCAAGCGGTACTGCGCCGGATTGCCACGCAACTGGTCCGGCCCATTGCCACGGCGAAGCGAACGCGCCAAAAGATCGATCATGCACGGGACATCGACATGAGTGAAGGCGCTATCACCCTCTACGAAGCCATCGGCGGCGACGCCACCGTCAAGGCTTTGACCGACCGCTTCTACGAACTGATGGACATGCTGCCGGAGGCAGCGCATTGCCGGGCGGTGCATCCGCCGGATCTCGCCGGAAGCGCGGAAAAATTCTACGACTATCTGACGGGCTATCTGGGCGGACCGCCGATCTACATGCAGAAGCGCGGCCATCCGATGCTGCGGCGCCGCCATTTCGTTGCCGAGATCGGACCGGTTGAACGCGACGAATGGCTTTTGTGTTTTCGCCGCGCGATGGAAGAGACGATAGAAAATCCGAAACTGCGCGAGATCATCTGGCCGCCGATCGAGAAACTGGCCTTCCACATGCAGAACAAGGACTGAGCGACATGATGCCTTCAACAACCTCCCGCTGGACTGTGGTCCTGGCCGGCCTAATCGGCGCTGCGGGTGTGGGCCTGGCGGCAGCCGCCAGTCATGCAGGCGGGGAAGCCTTGCTGCGACCGGCCTCCAGCATTTGCCTGGCGCAGGCGCCGGCCCTGCTGGCGCTCGCGCTTGCCGATGGCAAGCTGCGCTTTGCTCCCCTGGTTGCGCTCGTGATGGCGGCCGGAACTCTGCTGTTCGCCGGCGATCTCGCCGCCCGCCACTTCCTGGGAAGCGGTCTGTTTCCGATGGCGGCCCCTACGGGTGGCCTTGCTCTGATCGGGTCGTGGTTGACGCTTGCAATCGGCGCAGCCCTGCCGCGCAAGCCCTGACCTCCGAAACGAAGCAACCAGCCCTCCGGTCCGGGGTCACCGTCAGTGGCGCGCGTTGTGTCCGCCGCCGAACATCAGCAGGTTGCCATGCGGGTCCCGTACGTGAAAGCGGGCATGGTCACTCCCCTGCCCTGACGGCATGACGGCATCAATTCCGCGCTCCCGCAGATCGCGGTAAATGTCGGTCAGAGCCTCGGTACGGAAGAAGACGGAACTGTTCTGGCATTGCATGGGATCGTCGCTGAGCCAGAATTGCAATTCCAATCCGCCACGACGGATGACGAGATAGTCTTCGCAGGCCACGTTCAACTCCTCGAAGCCGAGATTATGGACGTAGAAGTCGCGCGTTTGGGAAAAGTCGAGGGAGGGAAGGATCGGCACGACTGTGAGGATGGGTTCAGCCGTGATTTCTTGGGCGCTCATGCGGAGAGTTCCTCTACTCCCCGCGAGATAGAACGAATTTAGCGTCTTGCGGACGCGTTTCGCTGCCACCGTGGCGCGGGGAATTCTAAGACGAGGGCAGATGCCCCGGTTGACCTCGGGTAGATGGTAGCAGGATTGCGCAGATACAAGGGTGAGAAAGTGATGATTTCGCAAATCGTCACTTCATTTTTTTCAATGGTGTGTCCCACACGCTCGGTGACAGCGCACCGACCCTCGCCGCATGCCTCGACAGCGTGCTGAAATGCGTTGACCGCCGCCTTGTCCGAACCCTTGTCGCTCATTCGGCCGGACTCCGGTCATTCAGCGTCTGCAGTGCCCTCTCCAGGCTGGATTTCGAGCCGTTGCGCAAGGGAATGAAGGTCTTTCCGAACTTCTTGCAGCCGCTCTTCACCCGCAGACACGCATCGTGGCTAATACAGTCGATCGGGCAGAACACGCAGTCGACGGACGGCAGCACCGTGTCGATGCGGGAGACCGCTTCGCGCAAGCCGCCATCGTGATGGATGAGTTCCGCACCAAAATTGCTGGCGATCTGCCTGAGATGAGCGACCTGGCAATCCCGGCCCCCGACATAGAGGAAACTTTTCACGTCTGGCTGCTGACGCACCGCCTGGAGCTGGGCGCCTGATGCCGCCGAAGCCGCTGCCCCCCCTGAAGCTTTTGCATCGACGCGCTTTTTCTTCTTTGCCATGTCGTCCTGTCTCCCACCAAGGTCCATCAATGGACCCGCTTGTGCTGCAGTCGCTGTTAGGCATACAAAACATGACAAAAGGAGTAAAGTATTATCTTGACTCAATTTATCATGTTTCCCCACTCTTGGACTAGATGGGCGGGCGGCGACTTTTTGGGTTTGACACCCGTCAAATCCCCCGCAGTTCCGGGCTTTTGGCGGCGTTGAATGTGAATTTTTACCGTTTGATAAAAGTTTGAACCTGCGTTACGCTTCCCTGCATCGCTTCGAATATAAAAGAGGGAACTGCGATGCGAAGACTGGAACCAGGCCTGAAGGCCGGGCGGCTCGACGCTGCCGATTATGCGAAGAATTTCTCCGACCTGCATCCCCGCCTGGGCGGCCATGAGGCGCTCGTCGCCTCCGATCGCTGCTACTTCTGTTACGACGCGCCGTGCATGACGGCCTGTCCCACCGCCATCGATATCCCGATGTTCATCCGGCAGATATCGACTGGCAATCCACTCGGCGCCGCCAAGACCATCTTCGACCAGAACATTCTCGGCGGCATGTGCGCCCGCGTCTGTCCCACCGAAACGCTCTGCGAAGAAGCCTGTGTCCGCAACACGGCCGAGGAACGCCCGGTCGAAATTGGCCGCCTGCAACGTTACGCCACCGACATCGCGATTGAAGAAGGCCGGCAGTTCTACCGTCCGGCCGCCTCCACAGGCAGGACGATCGGCATCGTGGGAGCCGGCCCCGCCGGTCTCGCTGCCGCCCATCGCCTAGCCCTGCACGGCCATCAAGTCACCATCTACGAAGCCAAGGAAAAGGCCGGCGGCCTCAACGAATACGGCATCGCCGCCTACAAGACCCCCAATGATTTCGCCCAGAAGGAAGTCGACTACATCCTCTCCCTCGGCAATATCGACGTGCTCGACGGCCAGGAAATGGGCATGGACTTCAAGCTGGCCGATCTCCAGGCCAAACATGACGCAGTCTTCATCGGTGCCGGTCTCGGCAACGTCAATGGACTGAACATTCCGGGCGCCCAGATCAATGGCGTGCTCGATGCCGTCGAATTCATCGCCAACCTTCGTCAAGCAAACGACAAGGCCGATGTCCCCGTTGGGCGCAACGTCGTCGTCATCGGCGGCGGCATGACTGCGATTGATGCTGCCGTGCAGGCCAAGCTGCTCGGCGCCGAAAACGTCACGATCTGCTACCGCCGCGGCAAGGAACACATGAACGCCTCGGAATTCGAGCAGGATCTCGCGACCTCCAAGGGCGTCCATATCCGCCACTGGCTGCAGCCGAAGGACGTCGCCCATGAAGACGGTCACTGTTCGGCGATCGGCTTTGAATACACCCACCTCGAAAACGGCCTGATGAAGGGCACGGGCCACACGACGGAGATCAAGGCCGACCAGATCCTCGTCGCGATCGGCCAGAAGCTCGATGCCCAAGGTCTGGACGGCTTGAAGATCGAAGGCGGCAAGATCGCCATCGACGCCGAGGGGCGTACGTCGATCCCGGGCGTATGGGCCGGCGGCGACTGCGCCTTCGGAGGCCAGGACCTGACGGTCTCGGCGGTCGCCATGGGCCGCGACGCGGCCGAAAGCATCAACCGCTCTCTCGCCGTCATGACGGCGGGCGCATCCGCAGTCGCATGACGCACCGCTCAGAGAGGATTTGAACAATGGCTGATCTCAGGAATAACTTCGTCGGCATCAAGTCGCCCAACCCCTTCTGGCTGGCCTCTGCCCCACCAACCGACAAGGCCTACAATGTCGAGCGCGCCTTCAAGGCGGGCTGGGGCGGCGTTGTCTGGAAGACGCTCGGCTCCGAGGGGCCGCCGGTCGTCAACGTCAACGGCCCGCGCTATGGCGCGATCTGGGGCGCCGACCGCAGGCTTCTCGGCCTCAACAACATCGAGCTGATCACCGACCGCCCGTTGCAAATCAACCTGCAGGAGATGAAGCAGGTCAAGATGAACTGGCCGGACCGGGCCCTCGTCGCCTCGATCATGGTGCCGTGCGTCGAGGAAGAGTGGAAGGCGATCCTACCGCTCGTCGAGGAAACCGGCGCCGATGGCATCGAGCTCAACTTCGGCTGTCCGCACGGCATGTCCGAACGCGGCATGGGGGCAGCCGTCGGCCAGGTGCCGGAATACATCGAAATGGTCGTGCGCTGGTGCAAGCAGTATTCCCGCATGCCCGTCATCACCAAGCTGACGCCGAACATCGCCGACATCCGCAAGCCCGCCCGCGCAGCGAAAGCCGGCGGCACCGATGCCGTCTCGCTGATAAACACGATCAACTCGATCGTCTCTGTTGATCTCGACAGCTTCGCCCCCTCGCCCACCGTCGGCGGCAAGGGCACCCATGGCGGTTACTGCGGCCCTGCCGTCAAACCGATCGCGCTCAACATGGTCGCCGAGATCGCCCGTGATCCGGAAACCTATGGCCTGCCGATCTCCGGCATCGGCGGCGTTACCACCTGGCGAGATGCGGCCGAATTCCTCGTGCTGGGTGCCGGCAATGTCCAGGTCTGCACGGCCGCCATGACCTATGGCTTCAAGATCGTCCAGGAGATGATCTCGGGCCTCAACGACTGGATGGATGCCAAGGGCCATGCGAGCCTCGACGACATCTGCGGTCGTGCGGTGCCCAACGTCACCGACTGGCAGTATCTCAACCTCAACTACATCGCCAAGGCCCGCATCGACCAGGATGCCTGCATCAAATGCGGCCGCTGCCATATCGCCTGCGAGGACACCTCACACCAGGCAATCACCAGCATGGTCGACGGCGCAAGAAAGTTCGAGGTGATGGAAGACGAATGCGTCGGCTGCAATCTCTGCGTCAATGTCTGTCCGGTCGAGAACTGCATCACCATGGTCGGTCTGGAGCCCGGCACGCTCGATGAACGGACCGGCAGGCCCGTCCAGCCAACCTATGCCAATTGGACAACCCACCCAAACAACCCGATGGCCACCCAGGCTGCGGAGTGAGAAGCAGCGGATTGCCCGACCGCCCATACAGCCGGGCAATCCGCCGTTTAGAACCCCTGTTTTCGTCCAGGATTCAGGGAATCTTTAGCGATTGCCACCGACAATGCTCATGGCAGGAAGCGGTACCCTAAATTGTTAGGGTGATTTCCTCCACGGGCATCACAGATATGGCTGCAAAGACTGAAAAACTGGATCTGATGCACCGCTGGCGCTCGCGCCTGCAGATCATAGTGCCCAGCGTTTTGGTGCTGCTCGCCGTGACAATCTCTGCCATCTATGCCGACAGCCAACAACGCCAGATCGACCGGGAATACAGCCGCAGCGCCGTCCAGGAGCAACTCGGCATTATCCGCACGAAGCTGGAAGGCAACATCAACGCCAACATCCGGCTGCTGCAGGGCCTGGTTGCCGTCATCAGCACCGAGCCCCACGTCACCCAATACCGTTTCAGCGCTCTCGCGGAAAACCTCCTCGCCAACCCGTCGCAAATCCGCAACATCGCCGCCGCTCCCGATCTCGTCAATGCCTTCGTCTATCCCTACGAGCGCAACCGCCCCTTCATCGGACGGCACCTGCTCGCCAAGCCGGAGAACGCAAAACTGCTGCGCGCCATCAAGGACGGTAAGACGGTGATTCAGGGTCCGACCCCATTGAACAATGGATCGCAAGGCCTGATCGTCACCCTCCCGGTCCGTATGGTCAACGACGAGGGCGAACCTCGCTTCTGGGGAGGTCTGGTCGGCGTCATCGACCTGCCACGCCTTTATGACGACAGCGGGTTGCTCGCCAACGACCTTCCCCTGCGCCTGGTGGTCGCCAAGAAGAATAGCGACCAGGCTGGTTCTTCCATCATCTTTGGCGACCGTTATGTCCTCGATTCCAATCCGGTCCGGATGCTGATCGACCTCGGCAATGACGAATGGACGATCGCCGCTATCCCACACGATGGCTGGAACGCAAGCACGCAGCATGCTGGCCTCGTGCGGCTGATCGTCATTTTCGTCGCCTCGATGATTTGCGCCACGGTCATCTGGGTCGCCCTGCTGATGTCGGAACGACAGAAAAACTACGGAGCGTTGCGCGAACGCGAGGAGCAATTGACAGCGGTATCTCATCGGCTGGGGCTGGCATTGGAAACCTCCAGCATCGGTATCTGGGAGCTCGACCTGGCCACCGGCGTCATCCAATGGGACGATCGCATGTTCCAGCTCTACGGCGTCGATCGCAACGTACAGACGTGCTACGAGGTCTGGAAATCCTGCGTGCATCCGGATGACATCGGCCCGGCCGACAGGGCGTTGGCTGAAGCGATCGAACAGGGAACGAACTACGAGACGCAGTTCCGAATCTTCCGGCACGATGGCGAAATGCGCCATATCCGTGCTGTCGGCACCGCGTTTCGCAACCAGCATGGTCAGATCAGCGTGCTCGGCGTCAACTGGGATGTTAGCGCAGACGTCATGCTGCAGGAAGAACTGCGCGAGGCGCAACGCCAGACCGAGCAGCAGAACGCCGCGCTGGATTCGGCCCGCAAGCGCATGGAATACAATTCGCTGCATGATGCGCTAACCGGCCTGCCCAATCGCCGCTTCCTCGACCAGACGCTTTGCAGCCTGCCCGACGACATGACAAGAGAGCAGCATCTGACGGTGCTTCATCTCGATCTTGACCGCTTCAAGGAGATCAATGACACGCTCGGCCATGGCGCAGGGGACGCGATCCTGCGCCATGTCGCCGACGAGTTGAAGGACAGCGTCGCAACAGGCGATTTCGTCGCCCGCATCGGCGGAGACGAGTTCGTCGTCGTCTGCGTGAGGCCGCTGACGGCGCAGCAATCATCCCTGCTCGGCGAACGGCTGATCGCCGCGATCAACCAGCCCATCGTCTACAATGGCCATGAATGTCGCGTCGGCGCCTCGATCGGCATCGCCACTTTGCCGCAAGCGCCGATCCCGGCCGAACAACTTCTGGTCAACGCCGACATCGCCCTTTACGAGGCAAAGCGACGCGGACGCAACCGCGTCGAGCACTTCAACGACAGCCTGCGCGCCCGCACCATCAACGTGAAGCAGACGGCGGACGCCATCCTTCGCTCCCTGGGTGACGACGAATTCATCGCCTATTACCAGCCGCAGTTCGACGCCAACACGCTGGAAATCAACGGCGCCGAAGCGCTGGCCCGCTGGAACCATCCGAAGAAGGGCATCCTGACGCCCGACAAGTTCCTGGATATCGCCGAGAGCCTGAATGTCGTGGCCCAGATCGATGCCAGCATCCTGGAGCAGGCGCTGGCCCAGCTGTCGCGCTGGCGAGGCCTGGGCCTGGGGATCGAGCACGTCTCCGTCAACATTTCCGCCCAGCGCCTCTTCGACGAGACACTGATCAATCGCCTGGAAACTTTGTCTCTGAAGCCCGGCAGCCTCTCCTTCGAACTGCTGGAATCGATCTCTTTCGATGACAAGGCCGAAGCGGTAGCCGAGAGCCTGGAACGGATCAGAGCACACGGGATCGCCATTGAAATCGACGATTTCGGCACCGGCTACGCCTCGATCCTGTCGCTGATCAAGCTCTCGCCGAGCCGTCTGAAAATTGATCGGCAACTTGTGGCACCCATCGTCGCGAACGCCACGCAGCGCCGCTTGATCAGCTCGATTGTCGATATCGGCCGGTCCTTCAGCATTGGTGTCGTAGCTGAAGGCGTCGAGACCATGGAGCATGCAGCGATCCTGCGGGATCTCGGCTGCCAGACCCTGCAGGGTTATGCGCTCGCCCGTCCGATGAGCGCCGATGCCTTGGTTGAATTCGCCATGCGTCACGCACAAAACCGCGACATGCTGCTGCCCCGCAGCGCCTGATCTGGCAGAGGATAACTCTCGCTCAACCGCCGAACAGGTGCAGGCTCTGGCCGGCAGCCATCGCCGCATAGGCCAGCGCGCCGAAATAGACGATCGTCAGCAACACCATCAGATGGCCCCCGGCCACCACCGCCCCGTCGCGTTGAGAAATGCCGGTGGAGAGCAAAAGGATCGCCACACCCGGCAGCGTGTTGGAAAAGGGAATGAACGACAGCGGCATCATCAAAAGCACGCCGGCTGCCGTCAGGACCAGGCCGTTCACCCGGTTGACCAATGCCCCGGTCGTCAACCCGAGCATCCGCGGCCGCACATAGCGGTCGACCTTGCGCAGGATCGTCAGCCCGCGCTGCAGCACCGGCACCAGCTTGCCGGTGTCGAGCTTGCGATCCGCCACCTTGGCCGGCAGCCAGGGAAAGCGGTTGAACGTGATGGCAACCCCGATCAGCACGATCCCGGCGCCAAAGACGGTGGACACGCCTGGTATCGACACCGGCACGAGGAAAGGCAGCGATAGCAGGCCACACAGCAACAACAGGCCGCTTTCACCCATAGTCTGCAGGATTTGCCTTAAGGTGACGTGTTCGCCATCCATCGATGCAATCACGTCTTCAAGCACAGCACTGGTGCTTCGGTCTGTATCTTGGAAGCCGATCGTCATTGTCATCAAGGCCGCTTTCGATTAACTGCGGGAACGGATCTGTCACAGGCGAAGCAATACGGCTGCGCCTCAAGCCGCAGATGGATGAGAATAGCGGCCCGGTCAAGTCACGCCCATCAGGATGACGGAAACCTTTGGCCGCGGAATGAAGCATGAGCGAAAACGTCGACCTCCCCGCTGCCCCCGCCAATCGCCACACAGTGCATGCCAAGGGCCGTGAAAAGCTCCTCGCCCATGCCGCGATGCTGCTCTTCGCTGCCCTGATCGCCGGTTCCTTTTCCTTCGGCGGCATGGCGGCCAAACACCTCGCAGCGGGCCCTTTGACCCTCTGGCGTTACCTGGTGACCATGGTCGTCATGGGCCTGCTCACCTTTGGCGTTCTGCGCGTGCCGCTCACCATGCCCCGCCGGATCTGGCGTTACGCCCTCCTGGGCGGGCTGATCGCCATCTACATGCTGACCATGTTCGCAGCACTGGAATTCACCAGCCCGGTTCAGACGGGTGCCGTCTTCACCCTGATGCCGCTGATCAGCGCCGGCTTTGCCCTTGTTTTCATCGGCCAGAAGACAAGGCCCGACGTGATGATCGCGCTCGTGATCGCGGCGCTTGGCGCCATTTGGGTGATTTTTCGGGCCGATATCGGCGCCATTCTCTCCTTCGACGTCGGTCGCGGAGAGCTCATCTATTTCGTCGGCGTCATCTGCCACGGCGCCTATGTGCCGCTGATCCGCAAGTTCGGCCAGGGCGAAAACCCGGTTGCCTTCGGCTTCTGGGTCGTGGTCTTCACCATTCCCTGGCTGCTGCCGACCGGTGGCATTCCACTGGCGGAAACCGATTTTGCCGCCTTGCCGCTGACGGTCTGGGCCACCATCGCCTATCTATCGATCGTGACGACCGCGATCACCTTCATGCTGCTGCAATACGCATCCATGCGCCTGCCGGCCCCCAAGGTTCTGGGCTATGGCTATCTAACGCCGACCTTCATCATCCTGCTGGAAGGCCTGCTTGGCCACGGTTGGGCAAGTCCGGCCGTGTTTATTGGCGCACTTGTGACGGCCGCCGGTCTGCTCGTCATGGGACTGCTCAGGGACTGACGGGCAGCGTCGGCGCTAGCGCCGGCTTCAGCACAAGCCCATCGACGAAGAGGTTTTCCAGGAAAATCGCTGCCGCCTCGAAGCGGTCGATCCCATTGCGCAAGGGTCCCAGTACCGCCCTCACCTGCACATCGAAATCGGCATAATGCTGCGTCGTCGACCAGATCGAGAAGATCATGTGATGCGGATCGCAGTCACGCACCTTGCCCGTGGAAATCCATGCACGGATGACGTCGGCCTTTTCGTCGACGAGCTGCTTCAGCGGGCCCTCGAGCACGCCCATGATATGCGGGGCGCCCTGCAGCACCTCGTTGGCAAAGAGCCGGCTCTCGCGGGGGAAATCCCGGGCCATTTCGAGCTTGCGGCGGATATAGGAACGGATCTCCTCCTCCGGATCGCCCTCCGCATCGAAGGCGGCCAGCGGCTCAAGCCAGTTTTCCAGCACGCGGTCGATCAGCGCACGGTGCATCGCCTCCTTGGTGCGGAAGTAATAGAGCAGGTTCGGCTTCGACATGCCCGCCACCTCGGCGATCTGGTCGATCGTCGAGCCGTGAAACCCCCTTTGGGAAAAGACCTCGAGCGCCGCTTCGAGAATGACCTCTTCCTTTTCCTCCTGGATGCGGGTCCGCCTCTGGGTCTGCGCGGCTCTCGGTATCGCCATGTCGAAGGTGTTCCCTGCTAACGTCTTGAAGTCACTGCGGATTATCGGCGCATATTTTCTGTGCAATTGCCGAGATTTTTGTCGTAGATTTTTGCCGATTTCGTCTTGAGTGCCGTGATGGAAGCTGTAATGTTTTACCAGTCGGTCAAATTATTGGACAGATGTCAAATAAAGGCAACTGCCGATACGACAGCGGAAAAGACAAAGACAAGCCGCTGCCGTTGACCCTGGGAACAAGGGAGTCGGGCGGAAGATCCGACTCCGGAAAAACAGGTGAGGATCTGCAATGACGGCGCAACCCGGCACGAACCTTCGCGTGAACGGCGATCGGCTGTGGGACATGCTCATGGAGATGGCGAAGATTGGCCCCGGCGTCGCCGGCGGCAACAATCGCCAGACCCTGACCGATGAGGACGCGGAAGGCCGTCGCCTGTTCCAGCGCTGGTGCGAGGATGCGGGGCTCACCATGGGCGTCGACACCATGGGCAATATGTTCATGACCCGCGCCGGCACCGATCCGGACGCCCTGCCCGTGTATATAGGCTCCCATCTCGACACCCAGCCCACCGGCGGCAAATATGACGGTGTGCTCGGCGTCCTGGCCGGTCTCGAGGTCATCAGGTCGATGAACGACCTCAACATCAAGACCAAGCACCCTGTTGTCGTCACCAACTGGACCAACGAGGAAGGCGCCCGCTTCGCGCCCGCCATGCTCGCCTCCGGTGTCTTCGCCGGCGTGCTGACCCAGGACTATGCCTATGGCCGCAAGGACATGGACGGCAAGACCTTCGGCGAGGAGTTGAAGCGCATCGGCTGGGTCGGCGACGAAAAGGTCGGCGCCCGCAAGATGCATGCCTATTTCGAATATCACATCGAACAAGGCCCGATCCTCGAAGCCGAAGAAAAGCAGATCGGCGTCGTCACCCATTGTCAGGGCCTCTGGTGGCTGGAATTCACGCTGACCGGCCGCGAAGCCCATACCGGATCTACCCCCATGAACCACCGCGTCAATGCCGGTCTCGCCATGGCCCGGATCATGGAAATGGTCCAGGAGGTCGCGATGGACAACCAGCCCGGTGCCGTCGGCGGCGTCGGCCAGGTGAAGTTCTCACCCAATTCGCGCAACGTCCTGCCCGGGACAGTCGTCTTCACCGTCGACATCCGCACCCCGACCCAGGACAAGCTCGACCGCATGCGCGCCACGATCGAGGCGAAGGCCGCCGAGATCTGCGCGGCGCTGGGTGTCGGTTGTTCGGTCGAGGCCGTTGGGCATTTCGACCCGGTCACCTTTGACGAAAAACTCGTCGCTTCCGTGCGCAAGGCGGCGGAAGACCTTGGATATTCCCACATGAACATCATTTCCGGTGCCGGCCACGATGCCTGCTGGGCCGCGAAAGTCGCACCCTCAACCATGATCATGTGCCCCTGCGTCGGCGGCTTGAGCCACAACGAGGCGGAGGAGATCTCAAAGGAATGGGCAAGCGCCGGCTGCGATGTGCTGCTGAGGGCCGTGCTGGAGACGGCGGAGATTGTGGCGTAGGATCGAGACTTGCGATCAGTCCTGAACGGGAGCGAAGCATGGGACGACCGAGAGAATTGTCACCGGAAGAACGCGCTGACCTGCTGCGGCGGGGCTATCGGCCGGTCGAAATCTGGGTGCCTGACGTATCCAGCGCGGCTTACAAAGAGGAGGCAGCGAGGCAGACCAAAGCCGCCGTGGAAGCAGATCGCCGAGCAGGCATTCTGGAACTGACAGGCGAAGACCTTGCTGACGACTGGGACAAGCCGTGAAATTCACGCGGGGCGATATGGTAACGGCGGCCTTTCAAGGTGATCTGGGCAAACCAAGGCCTGCGGTGATCATTCAGGCCGACAATTACATTGAACACCACGTCACATTGCTGCTCTGCCCTCTGTCGACATTTCTATCGGATGCGGCAGATTTTCGGCCAACGCTTGAGCCATCGGAAGCCAACGGCTTGAAAGAGCGATCGCAAGCAATGGCCGACAAAATGACTCATCTAAAGAAAGCCGCGATCCGCCAGATCATCGGCCATCTGAGCGACGATGAAATGGCGCTGCTTGAGACGGCGATCATCAACATCACCGGACTGCAGCAGTTCAGACCGCCAGTCGTAAGAACATAACGCGAGGGAGAAGAGTAATGGCCACAGTGATCAAGGGCGGCACGATCGTCACCGCCGACCTCACCTACAAGGCGGACGTCAAGATTGAGGGCGGCGTGATCGTCGAGATCGGCCCCAACCTCTCCGGCGATACCGTGCTGGATGCGGCAGGCTGTTATGTCATGCCCGGCGGCATCGACCCCCATGTGCATCTCGAAATGCCCTTCATGGGAACCTACTCCGCCGATGACTTCGAAAGCGGCACGCGCGCCGGCCTTGCCGGCGGCACGACCATGGTCGTCGACTTCTGCCTGCCCGGGCCCGACCAGTCGCTGCTCGATGCGCTCCAGATGTGGGACAACAAGACGTCGCGCGCCACCGCCGACTACTCCTTCCACATGGCGATCACCGGCTGGAACGAACGCGTCTTCGACGAGATGAAGACGGTCGTGCAGGACAAGGGCATCAACACCTTCAAGCACTTCATGGCCTATAAGGGCGCGCTGATGGTGAACGACGACGAGATGTTCGCCTCGTTCCAGCGCTGTGCCGAACTCGGCGCCTTGCCGCTGGTCCATGCCGAAAATGGCGACGTCGTCGCCTCGATGACGGCAAAGCTGCTCGCTGAAGGCAATAACGGCCCGGAAGCCCATGCCTATTCCCGTCCGCCTGAAGTCGAGGGCGAAGCGACCAACCGCGCCATCATGCTGGCCGACATGGCGGGCGTGCCGCTTTACGTCGTGCACACTTCCTGCGAACAGGCGCATGAAGCCATCCGCCGGGCCCGCCAGAAGGGCATGCGCGTCTATGGCGAGCCGCTGATCCAGCATCTGACGCTCGACGAGAGCGAATATTTCAACAAGGACTGGGACCACGCCGCCCGCCGCGTCATGTCGCCCCCCTTCCGCAACAAACAGCACCAGGATTCACTCTGGGCCGGCCTGCAGTCGGGCTCGCTCTCGGTTGTCGCCACCGACCACTGCGCTTTCACCACCGACCAGAAGCGCTTCGGCCTCGGCAACTTCGCCAAGATCCCGAACGGTACCGGCGGGCTTGAAGACCGCATGCCCATGCTCTGGACCTATGGTGTCGCGACCGGTCGCCTGACGATGAACGAATTCGTCGCGGTCACCTCGACCAACATCGCCAAGATCCTCAACATCTACCCGAAGAAGGGTGCGGTCCTCGTTGGCGCCGATGCCGATCTGGTGGTCTGGGATCCCAAGCGCTCCAAGACCATCTCCGCCAAGACCCAGCAATCCTCGATCGACTACAATGTCTTCGAGGGCAAGGAAGTCACCGGCCTGCCGCGCTATACGCTGACCCGCGGTTATGTCGCGATTGAGGAAAGTGCGGTGAAGACCCGAGAGGGCCACGGCAAGTTCGTCAAGCGCGAGCCGTTTACGGCAGTGAACAAGGCCCTGTCGACCTGGAAGGAACTGGTGGCTCCGCGCAAGGTAGAACGCACGGGCATTCCGGCAACGGGGGTGTGAGCAGTTCGATGGCGTTGGCGCTTGGCGTTGCCCCCCTCTGTCACTTCGTGACATCTCCCCCACAAAGGGGGAGAGTGGGCCTTCGCGCCTTTTGCCATGATCCTTCTGCTGTCTCAACAAAAGCTGGCGAGATCGGCGGCTTTCCGCTCTCCCTCCTTGTGGCGGAGATGACCGGCAGGACAGAGGGGGGGAACCCAAGCGCCGACGTCAGAAGCGCAACCTCACACCTCGACCAACCCATCCAGCTCCGGCAGCAGCACAACACTCTCCTGCTCGTTCGGATCTGTCCGCGCAATGATCGCCGTACACGGCGCATTCGACAGGTTCGCCGGCAGATGCGGGACGCCGGCCGGAATGTAGAACAGCTCGCCCGCATGCACGATCACGTGGTTTTCCAACCGCTCACCATACCAGGTATGCGCCTGGCCGGACAGCATATAGATCGCCGTCTCGTGGCTCTCATGCAGATGCGCCTTGGCGCGTGCACCGGGCGGCATGGTCAGCACATGCATGCAGATRCCCTTGGCACCCACCGTCTCGGCAGCGATCCCCTCGAAGTAACTCAGGCCCTGCTTGCCCTCATAGGTATGGCCGGGCTTCACGAGCCGGCAGGTGGGCTTTGCTGATGCGTCCATTGTCCCGTCCTCTTCTTCCCGGCGGCAGGTCCGCCAATCCCGGTCCGCTGCTCCTGAGCGACCGCATTTTTAAAGAATGCAAGAGGCAGTCTGCCTTTGCAACAAACCCGATTGGTTCCGCTCTATGACTGCTCCTTACTCCGTTGTCTCCGCCAGGGATCTGAGCCTGACATTTCAGACCGATGACGGGCCTGTGCACGCCCTGTCCAACGTTAATCTGGACGTGAAGAAGGGCGACTTCGTTTCCTTCATCGGCCCCTCCGGCTGCGGCAAGACCACCTTCCTGCGCGTTATTGCCGATCTGGAGAAGCACACGAGCGGCGAGATCACCGTCAACGGGATGACACCGGAAGACGCCCGTAAGGCGCGCTCCTACGGTTATGTCTTCCAGGCCGCCGCCCTCTACCCCTGGCGCACGATCGAGAACAACATCGCGCTTCCGCTCGAAATCATGGGCTACAGCGCCGAGGAAAAGAAGAAGCGCATCGAGCAGACGCTGGACCTGGTCAACCTCGCGGGCTTTGCCAAGAAATATCCCTGGCAGCTGTCAGGTGGCATGCAGCAGCGCGCCTCGATCGCCCGCGCGCTTGCGTTCGACGCCGACCTTCTCCTGATGGACGAACCCTTCGGCGCGCTCGACGAAATCGTCCGCGACCACCTGAACTCCGAGCTCCTGAAGCTCTGGGAGCGCACCAACAAGACGATCTGCTTCGTTACCCACTCGATCCCCGAGGCCGTCTACCTCTCCACCAAGATCGTCGTCATGAGCCCGCGTCCGGGCCGCGTCACCGACATCATCGAGTCGACGCTGCCGAAGGAGCGCCCGCTCGACATCCGCGAGACGCCGGAATTCCTGGAGATCGCGCATCGCGTGCGCGAGGGCCTGAAGGCGGGGCATTCTTATGAGGAATAGTCTTGTGATGGAGGGTAACACCCGATGAACCCCACCTTCCTCCTTTGGCTTGGCGCTGCCATGGCAACCTTCCTCGGTGCCGCCACCGTCTCCCGGGCCTATGTCGACAATGGCAAGCTCTGGGTGCTCGTTGCCTCGCTCGCCCTTTATTGCATCGGCAATCTGATGATGGTCAAGCTGATGCGCGAGGGGGGGCTTGGCTTGGCCATCTCCGCCTCCTCCGTCGCACAATTGCTGCTGATCAACGTCATCGCCTTCTTCGTCTTCAACGAACGGCTCACCACGCAGCAGTCGGTCGGCGTGGCGCTCGGCGTCGTGTCGATCGCCCTGATGCTCTTTCCGGCCAAGGGAGGCGCATGACCATGGCCCAGCCGTCCACCGCCCGCGACCGCATCCTGCCGGTGCTGACCGTGCTGCTGGCGATCTTCGTCATCTGGCATGTCTTCGTTGTCTATCTCAACGCACCGTTCGTCCGCGACCAGGCCGCCCGTGCCGGTGAAGCCATCACGACAACCCAGCTCGTCGAACGCACCTTCGCCCAGGAACGACCGATCCTGCCTGCCCCGCACCAGATCATCGCCGAGCTCTGGGACACCACGATCAACAAGGCCGTCACCTCCAAGCGCAGCCTCGTCTACCACGCCTGGATCACCCTCTCGGCGACACTGATGGGCTTTGCCATGGGCACAGCACTCGGCATCGTGCTGGCGATCGCCATCGTGCACAACCGGGCCATGGACAAGTCGCTGATGCCCTGGGTCATCGCCTCCCAGACCATCCCCATCCTCGCCATCGCGCCGATGATCATCGTCGTCCTGAATTCGATCGGCGTCTCAGGCCTCATGCCCAAGGCGCTGATTTCCACCTATCTTTCCTTCTTCCCGATCGTCGTCGGCATGGTGAAGGGCCTGCGCAGCCCCGATATCCTGCTGCTCGATCTGATGCACACCTACAATGCCAGCAAGACCCAGACCTTCTGGAAGCTGCGCTGGCCGGCCTCGATGCCCTATCTCTTCACCTCGCTGAAGGTCGCAATCGCGATCTCGCTGGTCGGGGCCATCGTCGGCGAGCTGCCGACGGGTGCCGTCGCCGGTCTCGGTGCCCGTTTGCTGTCGGGCTCTTATTACGGCCAGACGATCCAGATCTGGGCCGCCCTCTTCATGGCGGCGGGCTTGGCAGCCCTCCTCGTCTCGATCGTCGGCATGGCCCATACACGGGTCCTTGCTCGCATGGGGGTCAAGCCATGAACGGTTATCTCGTCTTCGCTTTCGTCTTCTGGCTCGGCGCCTGGGGTCTGAACCAGTGGCTGGTGGCACAGCGGCCGAAGGACCCGTCAACACGCCGCGCAATCGGCCTCGCCGTCCCCCTGATTTTCGGCGTCACCTTGCTCGTCATCTGGGAATGCGTTGTGCGCGGCTTCGAGATCCCATCGATCCTGCTGCCGGCTCCTTCGATGATCTGGGCAAGGATCCTCACCTCCACCCATATCCTCTGGGCAGATTTCCGGCAGACCTTCCTGAAATCTGTCATCACGGGTTACATCGCCGGCTGCGGGCTCGGCTTCATCGTCGCGATCCTGATCGACCGCTCGCCCTTCCTGCAAAAGGGCCTGCTGCCGATCGGCAACTTCGTCTCGGCCCTTCCGGTCGTCGGCATCGCGCCGATCATGGTCATGTGGTTCGGCTTCGACTGGCAGTCCAAGGTTGCGGTCGTCGTCATCATGACTTTCTTCCCGATGCTGGTGAACACGGTTCAGGGGCTGGCCGCCGCCAGCCACATGGAGCGCGACCTGATGCACACCTATGCCGCTTCCTGGTGGCAGACGCTGGTCAGACTGCGCTTGCCTGCCGCCTGGCCTTTCATCTTCAATGCGCTGAAGATCAATTCCACCCTCGCGCTGATCGGTGCGATCGTGGCAGAGTTCTTCGGCACCCCGATTGTCGGCATGGGCTTCCGCATCTCGACCGAGGTCGGACGCTCGAATGTCGACATGGTCTGGGCCGAGATTGCGGTCGCCGCACTCGCCGGCTCGATCTTCTACGGTTTGGTGGCACTGGCAGAACGCCGGGTCACCTTCTGGCATCCGTCCGTCCGTGGTGGGCGGGCGTAAAGAGTGACCACAACAACAAAAGAGGGAACTGACATGACTATCAAACTCGCATCCCTGCTGCTCGCTGCCGCGGTCTCGCTGACCGCGATGCAGGCTTCTGCCGCCGACAAGGTGACGCTGCAGCTGAAATGGGTGACGCAAGCCCAGTTCGCCGGCTATTACGTCGCGAAAGACAAGGGTTTCTACGAAGAAGAAGGCCTCGACGTCGAAATCAAGCCGGGCGGCCCTGATATCGCTCCCCCGCAGGTTCTGGCCGGTGGCGGCGCAGACGTGATCGTCGACTGGATGCCGTCGGCCCTCGCCACCCGCGAAAAGGGCGTGCCGCTCGTCAACATTGCCCAGCCCTTCAAGTCCTCGGGCATGATGCTGACCTGCCTCAAGGAAACCGGCATCACCAAGCCGGAGGATTTCAAGGGCAAGACCCTCGGCGTCTGGTTCTTCGGCAACGAATATCCGTTCCTGTCCTGGATGGCGACGCTCGGCATCAAGACCGACGGCTCGGAAGGCGGCGTGACCGTCCTGAAGCAGGGCTTCAACGTCGACCCGCTGCTACAGAAGCAGGCCGCCTGCATCTCGACCATGACATATAACGAATACTGGCAGGTCATCGATGCCGGCATCAAGCCGGAGGAGCTGGTCACCTTCAAGTATGAAGACGAAGGTGTCGCCACCCTCGAAGACGGTCTCTACGTTCTCGAAGACAAGCTGAAGGATCCGGCCTTCAAGGAGAAGATGGTCAAGTTCGTCCGCGCCTCGATGAAGGGCTGGAAATACGCCGAGACCAACCCGGATGAAGCTGCCGGTATCGTGCTCGAAAACGACGCCTCCGGCGCCCAGACAGAAGTCCACCAGAAGCGCATGATGGGCGAAGTTGCCAAGCTGACCGCCGGTTCCAACGGCGCGCTCGACAAGGCCGATTACGACCGCACGGTCAAGACCCTGCTCGGCGGAGGCTCTGACCCGGTCATCTCCAAGGAGCCGACCGGCGCCTTTACAACAGAGATCACCGACGCCGCTCTGAAATAGGTCTTGAATCCTTTCTGAGATCAGAGGGCATGGAGAGCAATCTCCATGCCCTCTACATTTTGTAAGCAGTACTGATCAACTCAGGATCGTGCTCTTGCATTTCGGCAACACCACAGTTCTATCTTGAACAATGTTTGGGCCTAATCTTGAATAGCGCCCATCGCCTCTTGCAAGGCTCCAACCGATCGCCCACCTCTTGCAGCATGTTGGGGTATCGCCACGGACAAGGGCGTCGGTGCGCGGGATATTGGTGGCGCAGATTGGCGGTGAGCCAATCGAGACGCATCCACGTATTGTGATCGGAACAACGATCGTCTTTGGGGAAGGGACCCATGCTTTTGAATTCGCGCCACAAGGCCATTTTGATGGCCTCCATGCTGACACTCATGACCTCGGTCGTCTTTGCGCAGGAAACGCCTGCAGCACCGGCCGCAGCCCCCGCCTTGCCCTCGATTGTCGTGACACAGGCAAAAAGCCGCAACTTGGTCGACAGGATCGTCGCAACGGGAACGATCAAATCGGTCGAGGACGTCTATGTCCAGCCGCAGGTCGAAGGCCTGCAGATCAAGTCGCTTGAAGCCGATGTCGGCGACACCGTGGCCGAAGGCCAGGTGGTTGCGCGCCTCAGCGACGACATGCTGAAGCTGGAGCGCAGCCAGCAGGTCGCCAATCAGGCCAAGGCTGAAGCAGCACTTGCCCAGTATCGTGCGCAGGTCGTCGAGGCAGAAGCGAGCCTCAAGGAAGCCCAGCGCCAGTTCGACCGGGCCACCCGTCTGTCGACCAGCGGTTCGGTGTCTGCATCGCAGCGCGAGCAGGCCGAGACGACGCTGGCCAGCGCCACGGCCAAGGTTGAAACCGCCAAGCAGTCGATTGCGGTTGCCGAAGCCGACATCAAGGTTGTCGAGAGCCAGATTGCCGACATCGACCTGCGTCTGGCCCGCACCGAAATCAAGTCGCCGGTCGCCGGAACCGTATCCGTGCGCGAGGCCCGCATCGGCGCGATCGCCACCGGCAGTGCCTCGCCGCTTTTCACCGTCATTCGCGATGGCCAGATCGAACTTGTGGCGGACGTGACGGAAAGTGATATACTGCGGTTGAAGATCGGCCAGGCAACCCTCATTACGGTTGCAGGCACCAAGACACCGATCTCCGGGGCCGTGCGTCTGATCTCGCCGGTTGTTGATGCCGTCACCCGCCTGGGCTCGGTGCATATCGCGATTGACGACGACGCGGCTGCCCGCGCCGGAATGTATGGAAATGCCGCCATCACCATCGGCCAGGCCGACGACGTCGCCTTGCCTTTGTCTGCCATCACCAGCGAGCAGAACGTCACCACGGTGCGGCTCGTGACCGATGGGGTGGTCAAGATGCAACCGGTCAAGACCGGTATTCAGGACGGCCCGTATATCGAGGTCGTCGAAGGCCTGAAGGAGGGCGATCTCGTCGTTGCCAAGGCGGGCGTCTTCGTCCGTGACGGCGACCGGATCAATCCGGTGGAAGACACCAGCAGCGTATCCAACTAAGGAAGCACGTCGCCATGAACTTCTCTGCATGGTCCATCCGCAACCCGATCGCGCCGATCCTGGCGTTTTTCCTGTTGATGGTTGTCGGCATCCAGTCCTTCAACGCGCTGCCGATCACCCGGTTCCCCAACATCGACGTTCCGCTTGTCGCCGTCACCGTCACCCAGAGCGGCGCTTCGCCGGCCGAGCTTGAAAGCCAGGTCACGAAGGAAGTCGAAGACGCGGTCGCCTCGATCACCGGCGTCGACGAGATCAACTCGACGGTCACCGACGGCCAGTCGCAGACCGTCATCATGTTCCGCATGGAAGTGGCGACCGAGCAGGCCGTCCAGGACGTCAAGGACGCGATCGACCAGATCCGCGGCGATCTGCCGGCCTCCGTCGACGAGCCGATCGTCACCAAGATCGACGTCGAGGGCCAGGCGATCCAGAGCTTCGCCGTCTCCTCGCCGAACATGAACCTTGCCGAACTCTCCTGGTTCGTCGACGATACCGTCAAACGCGCGTTGCAGGGCCAGCCCGGCATCGGCCGCGTCGACCGCTACGGCGGTTCAGACCGCGAAGTCCGCGTCGAACTCGACCCCAACCGGCTCGACGCCCTCGGCATCACCGCCGCAGATGTCTCCAGCCAGCTGAAAGGCACCAATATCGACCTCGGCTCCGGTCGCGGTCAGGTCGCCGGCGCCGAGCAGTCGATCCGCACACTCGGCGACAACAGGGACGTGACGAGCCTTGCCGACACGACGGTGGCACTCTCCGGCGGCCGCTTCGTCAAGCTTTCCGATTTGGGCACCGTCAAGGACACCTATGAGGAGCCGAAGTCCTTCGCCCGCCATGACGGCAAGCCTGTCGTCTCCTTCGCGGTGTTCCGCGCCAAGGGTGCCAGCGAAGTGACCGTGGCAGAGACGGTCGCCGAGAGCCTGAAGCAGGTCCGCGCCGAAAATCCCGACGTCCAGATCGAGATGATCGACGATTCCGTCTATTTCACCTACGGAAACTATGAAGCGGCCATGCACACGCTGATCGAGGGCGCGATTCTCGCCGTCATCGTCGTGCTGCTCTTCCTGCGCAACTGGCGTGCCACGCTGATTTCGGCGATTGCCCTGCCACTGTCCGCGATCCCGACTTTCTGGGTCATGGATCTGATGGGCTTCTCGCTGAACCTCGTCTCGTTCCTGGCGCTGACCCTGGCGACCGGTATCCTCGTCGACGATGCGATCGTCGAGGTGGAAAACATCGCCCGCCACATCAAGATGGGCAAGACGCCTTATCGCGCGGCGATCGAGGCGGCTGATGAGATCGGACTTGCCGTCATCGCGACAACCTTCACCATCATCGCGGTCTTCGTGCCGGTCTCCTTCATGCCGGGCATTCCCGGCCAGTATTTCATCCAGTTCGGCCTGACGGTCGCCTTCTCCGTCTTCTTCTCGCTGCTGGTCGCCCGCCTGATCACCCCGATGATGGCGGCCTATCTGATGCGCGCCGAAGACGCGATGGACGACCACATCGACAACGACGGTGTGTTCATGCGCGGCTATACGCGCGTCGTCCGCACGACCACGGGCGGATGGGCGCCGCAGTTCCTCCGCCGTTGGGCTGCCGGTGTCACGCAGCGCACGGAAGGTGCAACGCAGGCATCCGGCAAATTCGTGCACTTCATGTTCGCACGGGTGGGCTTCGGTTGGCTGTCGCGCCTCCTGACCCTCGCTGCAGCCGTCGCCTTCCTCATCGGCTCCCTGGCACTTCTGGCTCAGGTGCCCGGCAGCTTCCTGCCGCCGGAAGACGCCGGCCGCATTACGCTGTCCGTCGAACTTCCGCCCAACGCCACCCTCGACGAGACAGAGCGCAAGACGAACGAGATCTATGCCGCGATCAAGGATGTCCCGGATGTCGCGAGCATCTTCATCCTCGGCGGCGCCTCGCCGAAGGGCGATCTTGAACTGCGCCGCGCCAGCGTCACCATGAATCTCGTGCGCATCGACCACTCGCTGGTCAAAACCCTGGTCAACAAGGGCCTCGGCGACCTGCCGCTGATCGGCCAGTATCTGCCGAAGATGCCGGAGCACGGCCGCGTCCGTCCGCAGTGGGACATTGAGGAAGAGGTTTTTGAAAAGCTCGCCTCGATCGCCGACATCCGGGTGATGAAGCTGAACGACCGCGGCGAACGCGACATCTCTTTCAACTTCCTCTCGAAGAATGAGGACGAGTTGAACCAGGCCGTTGCGATCCTCGAATCGCAGCTGCGCGCCGTCCCTGTCCTGTCGAATGTCAGCTCGGAAGGCGCCCTGCCCCGTCCCGAACTGCAAATCCGTCCGCGCGCCGACGAGGCGGCCCGCCTTGGCATCACCGCGCAGCAGATCTCTCAGACGATCCGCGTCGCCACCATCGGTGACGTCGATGCCGCTCTGCCGAAGATCTCGCTGGATGATCGCCAGATCCCGATCCGCGTCCAGGCCTCGCTCGATTTCCGCACCGATCTTGCAGCGCTTCGCGCCCTCAAGGTCCGCACGGCTTCGGGTGCGACCGTGCCGTTATCGAGCGTTGCCGACATCGACTACTCGGAAGGCGTCTCCTCGATCAAGCGCAACGACCGCAACCGCGTCGTCACCATCGGTGCTGGCCTGCCGCAGGGCGTGGCGCTCGATACGGCAACGGCCGCGTTCCGGGAAACGGTCGAAAAGGCCGACATCCCGGCCAGCGTCCGGCTGGCCGAGAGCGGCGACGCCAAGGTTCAGGCGGAAATGCAGGCAGGCTTCCTGAACGCCATGATCCTCGGCCTGCTGCTGGTGCTGACGGTGCTGATCCTACTGTTCAAGGACGTGATCCAGCCCTTCACCATCCTGTTCTCGCTGCCGCTCGCGATCGGCGGCGTGGCAGTCGGCCTGATCGTCACCAACAATGCGCTCTCGATGCCGGTGCTGATCGGCATCCTGATGCTGATGGGCATCGTGACGAAGAACGCCATCCTGTTGGTCGATTTCGCCATTGAAATGCGCCACCAGGGCATGCACCGCCTGGAAGCCATGGTGGAAGCCGGCCGCAAGCGCGCCCGTCCGATCATCATGACCTCGATCGCCATGTCGGCCGGCATGCTGCCGTCTGCCATGGGTGTCGGCGAAGGCGGATCCTTCCGGGCACCGATGGCCATCGCCGTGATCGGCGGCATCATCGTCTCGACGGCGCTCAGCCTGATTGTCGTCCCGGCCTTCTTCCTGATCCTCGACGACCTCTCTCGCCTGCTTTCCTGGCTCTTCGGTCGCTTTGTCGGCAAGAAGGAGGTCGAGGAAAAGGTGCTGTCCGCCGAGGACCTGTCGCATCTCGCCCGCCGCAACTTCGAGGCCCTGCAATCGGTCGAGAAGCGTCTGTCAGCCGTCGAGCGCGGCAAGCCGGATATCCGCAAGGGCGACAGCAATGGCAATGTCATCAACCTGCCTCCCCTCGCCGCCGAATAGCGGCGAGGATACAAACAGTTCTGATCGGCCAAATTCAACCCTACCCGGAATTGGCCGATCAGCGGCAACGCCCGCTGTGCAATGGATCAGTCACAGATTCTTTCGATCACGATCGAAGGCATCCGGATCCAACCGCACCGGGAATTGACCATGAAGAAGAGCTTTGCCACCGCCAGCCTACTGCTCCTTGCCACGTCCGCATTCGCCGCCGACGCGGTATCCACTCTTCCGGAAGCACCTGTCGCTGCTGAATCCACAGCCCGCGGCTTTGAATGGACCGGAGGCTATGCCGGCATCACTGGCGGTCATGGCTGGCTGGACGGACATTTCGAGACAGCCGGTCTCAACCCGCTCGACGGCGACTTTGACGGCGGCTCCCTCGGCGCTTTTGCCGGCTTCAACAAGCAGTTCAGCAACGACGTCGTCATCGGCATAGAAGCTGACCTCGATCACAACTGGAACGAACAGGACCTCAGCACGCTGCTTGGCACGTTCACCGGGAAAGCCGACTGGCAAGGCTCGATCCGCGGCCGCCTCGGCTACAGCTTCGGCCGCGCGCTGGTCTATGCGAGCGCCGGCTGGGCCGCCGCCCATGTCGATGCTGAACTCGCCGGCGTCGCCAGCACCAGCGAAACCTATAATGGCTACACGGTCGGCGCCGGCGTCGACTATGCCGTCACCGACCGGATCTTCGGCCGCCTCGACTATCGGTACAGCGACTTTGGCAGCAAGGACCTCGACTTCGCCGGCACGACGGTCGAATCGGACCTCACCCAGCACACCGTCAAGCTCGGCGTCGGCGTCAAGTTCTGACGCTGACGGCAATCGTCAGTCATCCTGAAGGGGGGCACGCCGGCAACGGGGTGCCCTTCTTCCTGTCCGCCGACCTGTCCTTGCCGATATTCTGATAGACGCCGACTTTCGGTTGATCGAAATCAAACGCCGCTGGTGCAACCAGCTCTATGTTGCAGTGGCTGGAAAGAGGCAACGCGCTCGATATCCTGCGGACGTGCAGCGCCACCGGGGGGTGGCGACGCGGTTGGCAGCATTGGGCACCGGACGCGCAGTCATATGACGCGCGCCTGATCGTCGTTCTTCCGGCATGGCCATGAACGGGGAGCCGGGAAAACCGTGAACAAGATCTTGAGACTGAACACGCGAGACAAGAACACGCTTTTGCGGACATCCTTCCTGTCGCAGCTCGGCCCATCTGCCATGACGACCATGCTGGATATCGCGACCGTTGCCAATTACGAGGCGCGCGATGTGCTCTTCCGCGAGGGTGATCCGGCCGAGTATTTCTATTGTGTCTTGGGCGGCTATATGAGGCTCTACCGATTGAACAAGGACGGTCGCGAGGCCGATATTCGCGTCTGCGGTCCGGGCGACACTTTTGCCGAATGCTTGCTCGCTGTGGGCGACGCATATCTCTACAACGCGCAAGCGGCGGAGACCGTCACCCTCGCCCGATTCGATCTGCAGAAGGTCCGAGCGATTGCCGAACAGGAAAAAGACGTCGCCAAGACGATCATGCGCTGCCTGTCCGATCACCTGCGCGCCACCATGGACTGCATTGCCAATGACAGACTGCAGACTGCGCCGCAGCGCGTGGCGCATTATCTGCTGACAGCCTGCAATGCTGAGGGCGGACCGGCATCGATCCGCCTGCCCTTCCAGAAGAGCCTGCTAGCCGGCAAGCTGGGTCTGGCACCCGAGGCCCTGTCGCGCGCTTTCTCGACCCTGAAACGTGCCGGCGTAACCGTGCGCGGCCGGACCATTCAGATCAGCGACGTTACGGCCCTCAAGCAGATCTGAGGGCCACCTCCGGGAAGCACAATGAGGTCAGAGCCCGCCGCTCTGCTGCAGGAAGGCGACGATGCTTTCGACGCCCGCTCCTCGCTTGAGGTCCGTAAAGACGAAGGGGCCGCCGGCCCGCATCCGTCCCGCATCCCGCTCCATCACCTCAAGATCGACGCCGACATGCGGGGCAAGATCGGTCTTGTTGATGATCAGCAGATCCGAGCGCGTAATGCCCGGCCCGCCCTTGCGCGGGATTTCCTCACCCTGACACACCGAGATCACATAGAGCGTGATATCGGCAAGATCCGGCGAGAAGGTTGCCGCCAGATTGTCGCCACCCGATTCGATCAAGACGAGATCGAGATCGGGGATACGGGCGTTCAGATCGGCAATGGCCTTGAGGTTGATCGAGGCATCTTCACGGATCGCCGTATGCGGACAGCCGCCCGTCTCGACGCCGACCACCCGGTCGGAACTCAGTGCCTGCATACGGATCAGAGCGTCGGCATCTTCCCGCGTGTAGATGTCGTTGGTGACGACGGCGACCGAATAGTGGTCGCGCATCGCCTTGCATAGCTTCTCCGTCAGTGCCGTTTTGCCCGATCCAACAGGTCCGCCGATACCGACGCGAAGGGGACCATTCTTTGACTTGATCATGTTCATGCCTGCGTTCCTGGGAAACTAGGATTGGAAGAGCCTGGAATATTGCGTCTCGTGGCGCATGCTGAGGGTTTCGGCCGCAATCGCCGCCGAGCCGAGATCGTCGAGGCCGAGCGGTTCCAGCGCCGGCACGGCCGTTATAATGCGACCCTCGAATTCGGCGATCAGGCCGACGCCATGGCTCTGACCGATCACGCCGAGGCGGATGGCAACGGAAACCAGCTGCGAGACCTGCGCATGCAGAAAGGCCGCAGCCGCGTCGCCCGCCGCAACGCCGTGGGCCGCGGCAATCGCACCGACCGCAACGCTATAGGCGACCGGTCCCGACAGTTGCGCCAGCACCGGGTGTGGCCAACCGGCGGCGGCCGTCACAAAAGCCTCGCCCTGCCGGGTCATTTCCGCATGACGTTCCGCCGAACCTGCAAGGGCTGCGGCAAGATCCACGATTTCGCCGAGATCACCGCCGTCTGTCTGGCGCCGATGCGCTTCGAAAAACAGGATGGCGTCATTGCGCAGGCCCCCATTTGCAAGCAACAGCCCGAGCCAGGAGCCGAGGCTTGTTGCATCACGCACATGCCGCTCCATGACGGCACTTTCGAGCCCGCCGGAATAGGCGAACCCGCCGACGGGAAAGGCAGGCGACAGCCAGGCCATCAATCGCAGCAGCGAGCGTTGATCGCCACGACGGCTGGGAGCGACGGCCTCAGCCATGACCGCCCGCCCCGTGCCCATGACTGCCATGCGCATGATAGGCGCCCCGCACCGGCTGGAAGGGTTCGACGACCTCGCTCACATCGGCACCGAGCCCGGTCAGCATGTCTCTGATGACATGGTCGCGCAGGATGAGGATCCGGTCCGTCTCGATCTGGGCGGCCAGATGCCGATTGCCGAGATGCCAGGCAAGTTCGATCAGATGCAGGCCATCACGCGCCGTGATCTGGAACAACCGTTCTTCGGCTGCGCGAATTTCGATGGTCGTGCCATCCTCAAGCACCAGCCGGTCGCCATGGGCAAACAGCACCGGTTCCTTCAGATCCAGCATGACCATTTCGCCGTCATCGAGATGCAACAGCTTGCGGCGCAGATGGCGCGCGTCATGCGACAGGACGACGACGCCTTCAGGCTCCTCGGCCAGAGTTCCGGCGGGTTTGTAGCTGGTCGCGCGCTGCATGCAGTCTCCAAATGTCTGTTTTTTGAACCATGCACAAACGGAAGGCAGCGAGCAAGATTGAACTTCATCCCTTGGCGCCGGCGGTATCGAAAGTCACAGATGTACCAGGGCGATAGTCGACGCTGTCGTCAGTGAAGCTCAGCGACTGTTCATGCAGCACCCGGTCGCGGCCGTCTGTTTTGGCAAGGTAGAGCGCCCTGTCGGCCTGCGCATATACCCATTCCGGCCGTCGCTCGGGCAGGAATTCTGCGACGCCTGCCGACATGGTGACCGAAAGTTCGACACCGTTGCAGTGGAAGCGTTCGGCTGCAACCAGGCTTCGCGCCCGCTCAACCAGCGCCAGTCGTTGCGCAAGCCCGCTGCCCATCAGGATTACGCCGAATTCCTCGCCGCCGAGGCGCGCCACGAGATTGCGCTCGCCGAAGACCTGCCGAAGGATTGCCGAGATTTCCTGGATCACCAGATCCCCGACATGATGACCGAAGCGGTCGTTGATCAGCTTGAACCGGTCGATATCGATGATGGCCAGGGATGCTTCACCGTCCACACGCGAAAAGGCGTCGTTGAATGCCCGGCGATTGGCGAGACCGGAGAGGGTATCGGTGCGGCTGAGCCGTTCGAACTCGGCGCGGGACTGCGTAAGGTCGCGAATGACGAGGCCTGCGACATAGGCGAGTGCACCGGACATGGCACCGCCAAAGAGCCAAGAGAAGGCGACCGTGATCTTGACCACCTGATCTATCGGCATGGTCAGGAAGCCGAGGCCGTAGAGCAGCGGCAGGGCCGCCAAACTCGCCACGCTGGAGAGGATCACCGCCCGGCAACTCACCGAAAGAGCGAAGATCAGAATCGCCCTCTGGTTGTCGAAACTGCCAAGATCGATCTGGCGCCACAGCCACTTCCTGATGATATTCACCAGCCGCTCCCTCATGAAGATACCCATGGATTAGGGAGCATTTCTTCCCCAATCTCTAATGGAACCGTTCAAATTTGATGAGTCCTTCAAATGAAACGACAACATCCTAAAATGGTTGAAACTACAACCAGGGAAGGTGGAAAAAACATGAGACACCATAGCAAAATTTGCGTATTCGCAAGCCTGTGTCGGTGATTTTTATGTGAACACGCCACGCCCGTGCGAATCATCCGGATTTGCGCATTGTCATATGCCTCAGGACGCAGGCCGGTCCGCCGAGGCGCTGGACGCAAGAGACCAATCGAGCAATTGCGGCAGCGGCGTCCACCAGCCGGTGGTGAACCCGCCACGGCGCAACATCGCGGCCGTCCAGGTGTTGCAGCCGGCCAGCGCGTTGAACAAGCCCCGCGCTTCGAAGAAGGCATCATCCAGGCCATAAGCAGCCCCCTCGATCATGATCGGCAAGCCGTCCGCCCGCTCGAAACTCTCGCGAATCGCCGCAATCATCTGCCGCCGCCCCTCTGTCGAAACGGTCAACATCCGAACCGCCGGATGCCCGAGATCGATCGGACCTGCGACTTCGACATGCATCACCGATCGGTCGAGCGTCAGTGCCCGCAGTGCCGGCAGCGGCTTGAGATCGCCCCAGGTCGGCGTCTCCAAATAGAAGGACTGCCCGCCCCAGCCGAACACCAGATAGTCGGCACCGGGCATGCCGATCGGCAGGCCGGACGGCATGAGATCGGCAAAAGCCTCTCGCACCTCGTCATCGAGCGGAAGCGCGATATCTGTATGGATCGGATTGGAAAGCAGCAGGATTTCGCGGGTCTCCGACGATGCGAGACTGGCATCAACCACACCCGACCGCGGGATCACACTGCCGAGAAGCAGTGCAAGGACGACGACGCCGAGCACACCGCCGAACAGCTTTAGAAGCCGCAGCACTTGCCCGTTCAGAACAGGAAATACCGCTGCGCCATCGGCAGCTTGGTCGCCGGCTCGCAGGTCAGCAACTCGCCATCGGCGCGCACTTCATAGGTTTCCGGATCGACTTCGATATGCGGCGTCAGGTCGTTGTGGATCATCGACTTTTTCGAGATGCCGCCGCGGGTGTTCTTGACCGCGACCATCTGCTTGGCGGTACCGAGCCGGTTGGCGAGACCGCCGTCGAGTGCTGCCTGGGATACGAAGGTGACGGACGTGTTGGTGCGCGCCTTGCCGAAGGAGCCGAACATCGGCCGGTAATGCACCGGCTGCGGCGTCGGGATCGAGGCATTCGGATCGCCCATCGGGGCTGCTGCAATCATGCCGCCGAGCAGCACCATATCCGGCTTCACGCCGAAAAAGGCCGGGTTCCAGATGACGAGGTCGGCGCGTTTGCCGATCTCGACCGAGCCGATCTCGTGGGACAGACCATGGGCAATCGCCGGGTTGATCGTGTATTTAGCGATGTAGCGCTTGACGCGGAAATTGTCGTTCTCGCCGGTTTCCTGGGCCAGACGCCCACGCTGGCGCTTCATCTTGTCGGCCGTCTGCCAGGTGCGGATCGCAACTTCGCCGACGCGGCCCATGGCCTGGCTGTCCGAGGAGATGATCGAGAAGGCACCGATATCGTGCAGGATGTCTTCCGCCGCGATGGTTTCCTTGCGGATGCGGCTTTCGGCAAAGGCGATATCCTCGGGGATGGACGACGACAGGTGATGGCAGACCATCAGCATGTCCAGGTGTTCGGCGATCGTGTTGACCGTATAGGGACGCGTCGGATTGGTCGAGGACGGGATGACGTTGAGCTGGCCGCAGATCTTGATGATGTCAGGCGCGTGTCCGCCGCCCGCCCCTTCCGTGTGGAAGGCATGGATGGTGCGGCCCTTGATCGCGCCGATCGTATCCTCGACAAAGCCGCTCTCGTTCAGCGTATCGGTGTGGATCATCACCTGCACGTCATACTGGTCGGCAACCGACAGGCAGCAGTCGATGGCAGCCGGTGTCGTGCCCCAGTCCTCGTGCAGCTTCAGCGACGTGGCACCCGCCAGCACCATTTCCTCAAGCGCACCGGGAAGCGAGGCATTGCCCTTGCCGGCAAAGGCAAGGTTCATCGGGAAGGCATCCGCCGCCTCGATCATCCGAGCCAGGTGCCAGGGGCCGGGTGTGCAGGTGGTGGCAAGCGTACCATGCGCCGGGCCAGTGCCGCCGCCCAGCATGCAGGTGAGGCCTGACATCAGCGCTTCCTCGATCTGCTGCGGGCAGATGAAGTGGATATGCGCGTCCATGCCACCGGCCGTCACGATCTTGCCTTCGCCGGCAATCGCTTCCGTGCCCGGTCCGACGATAATGTTGACACCGGGTTGGGTGTCAGGGTTACCGGCCTTGCCGATAGCAACAATGCGGCCATCCTTGAGGCCGATATCGGCCTTCACGATGCCCCAGTGGTCGACGATCAGCGCATTGGTAATGACCGTGTCCACGGCGCCATCGGCCCGTGTCACCTGGCTCTGGCCCATGCCGTCACGAATGACCTTGCCGCCGCCAAACTTCACCTCTTCGCCATAGGTGGTGAAATCCTTCTCCACCTCGACGAACAATTCCGTGTCTGCAAGACGTACCTTGTCGCCTGTGGTCGGACCGAACATCGAGGCATAGGCGGCGCGGGACATCTTGAAGGACATGGGCGTCAGGCTCCTTGGGAGAGGGCGTGTGTGAACAAGGGTGCCAGCCGCATCAGGCGGCCGCTGGCGATAAGCTGGTCTGTCAGCCGGCGTTCGGCATCGAAGGGATGACCGTCCCAGCCCGTGTGGCCAAAGCCGGCCAGGATGACCGTATCATCGGCATGCGCAGGATCGGCGAGGATCGCATGCACCACCACCATGCCGCTCGACGGCACGACGTATGGCCCCGGCGCATGCGCTTCGAGCGCACGGTCGAGATCCTCGTGCACGGCGCGCGTGATGATCCGGTGCCGCTTGCCATTGGCGCTGGCAAAGGCGGCAAAACCGTCCGTATAGTCGTCGCAGAAGTCGTCGAGTTCCGGATGGGTTACCGCAAGCTCCGGCCGCATGGCGGCGAACTTGTCGGGGTCTCGCACCGACCAGATTTCCGAGGTCGCCGCGACGGCCTCGCTGTTACGCCACTCCGGATCGGCAAGCATCGCGGCCCCGGGGCGACCCGTGTTGCACACAGCGATGATATCGGTCCGGCGACCGGCGTGCCCGAAATTGCGGCTGCCATTGAACCGAATGACGAGATCCGCAGCGTCGATCAGCGCGGAAACCCCGCAGTCCACCGGTCCATTCCCGACGATCATGATCTGTCGTGCCTGAGCCATTGCGTCACACCCTCAATAGAGCCCGACCAATGATTTCAGCTCTTCTGTGCGGCGTTTCGTCAGCTCCGCCAGGCAGGAAGAGATCATCAACGGCTGCATCGAACCACCCTCGGCCGAGTAACCTTCGACATCGCAGGCCGCATCGCGATAGGCGAGCCAGGCACGCTGCGAAGCCAGAAGCCGCTTGGCCGCACCATTGTCGTCCGAGGGAGGCGACGCCTTGTCCCATGCGAGCATGGCGGCGCGTGTCTCGGCCCATTGGGCATTCATCGCGGCATCGGCTTTTCGATAGTCCTCGGCCGCACACTGGTTCATGTCGGCCTGGGTCTGGGCATTGTTGCAGTCGACGTCCCGCACGTCCTCACCCGAGGCCGGCGCGTCTTGCAACAATACGCAGCCGCAGAGCATCAGGATCACGCCCCAGTTCATCGCACGCACCATGACCATCCCCTCCGGTCAGCCATGTCAGAGGCCACCCATGACCTGCTGGCGGAAACCATAGACCTCCCGCTTGCCCGACAGCGGGATCAGAGTCACCTGCCGCGTCTGGCCGGGTTCGAAGCGCACGGCCGTACCCGCCGGAATATCGAGCCGCATGCCCCGCGCCTGGTCCCGCTCGAAGATCAGCCCGGCATTGGTCTCGTAGAAATGATAGTGGCTGCCAACCTGCACCGGCCGATCACCGCTGTTCGACACCTCGATCGTGACCGTCGGATGGCCGGCATTCAGCTCGATTTCACCTGCTGCTGCAATGATTTCACCGGGGATCATGAATCGCTCCTTCAGCGGGTTCAAGCGGCGCGCGAAGGCGTGCAGCCTTCGGCTTTGAGAATGCGTTTGGTCGACGCCGGATTGTTGGCGAGCTTGGCGGCGGGCCGGATCGGCCGGCGCACCAGTTCACCGCCGCAGTTCGGGCAGATGCCGGCAAGCGTGGTCGAGGCGCAGTCGGCGCAATAGGTGCATTCGAAGCTGCAGATCATCGCCAGGCTGTCCGGCGGCAGATCCCTGTCGCAGCACTCGCAGTTCGGCCGAAGTTCCAGCGCCATGATCTCAGTCCTCAGCGGATCGGTTCGTGTACGGTCACGAGCTTCGTCCCATCCGGGAACGTCGCCTCGACCTGAACGTCGTGGATCATCTCGGCAATGCCCTCCATCACCTGGTCACGGGTGATGACATGGGCGCCCGCTTCCATCAGATCGGCGACGCTGCGGCCGTCGCGCGCGCCTTCAACGACGAAATCGGAAATGAGCGCGATCGCTTCCGGATAGTTGAGCTTGACGCCCCGCTCCAGCCGGCGCCGGGCGACGATGGCGGCCATGGAGATGAGAAGCTTGTCTTTTTCCCGCGGCGTCAGGTTCATGCGTGCTCCAATCAGGTGTCGTCAGAGAGTCCAGACTTTTGGCACAGACGCGCCCCCGCGCAAGGCCGAAATGATCGGGATGAGGATTTTTCTCAGGGCAAAGCCGTCAGGTGCCGAAACACGGGCAACAAGCTTGCCTTGCCAATAACTTACGCCGCCCATTTCTTCACCAATCAGCCCACGGATTGGGCTGACCAGCCCTTCCGCACGGGGGCTGACATGGATGAGCGTAGCGAAGGCGACGCGGCCCGAGAGCACGCCCGGATGAGCGGTCAGACCGCCGACATCCGCCTCAAGCTTCAGGTCTTCGGCATGCAGCAGCTTGCCCTCGCGGCGGATCCGCCAGCGGTCGCGCACGAGACCCGCATTCATCGCCTCGCCCATCGCCTTGCGACCGAGCAGGATTGCCTCGACCGCGAGGAATTCGGCATCCTCGGCAAGATCGACCTCCAGCCTTCGGGTGAGAGAGGCATTGTCGAAGAGAATGCTTTCCTGCGGTAGCCAGTGGAATTTGGCGCCTTGCCCGACCTCTATTCGGCTGGTGATCTGGCCGGTGCCTGCGGACGCCTTGTAGATCTTCTCGCAGGCCTGTGTCGTCGCGGTGACGAAACAGCCGGGGCCGGCGCGGAAATGCCAGTCGAATTCGTCGCCACCGGTAATCCCGCCGGCGGTGTTGATCGTCACCGCCTCCAGCTCATCGGTATAACTTTCGGGCAGACGGATCTTCGCCGCCCCTTCCTGAAAGAGCTCGGCGATGCGCGTGCGCCCGCCGAGCGACTTGGTTACAAGTCGCCCGATACCACGGGCACGCTGTTGTCGTGTGTGCTGGATTGCTTGCACGTTTTCCCCTGCCCGCCATTCTGTGTCGAGGCGGTTGTCTGTCCGTCCGTGCAGGACGCACCGACGGTATTTCCGGCCATCAAATCACCGCCGGATGTGCGGAAGAAGTCCCACATTCTGTCGGTCGCATCAACCTCGCGGATGGTCTTGTCTCCGGCCGATGCCAGCTGGAACAGCACCGAGCGTGCCGGCCAGGCATGGTCGGCATTGGCGATCACATAGGACATGACGCTGGTGCCGGCCCGGCAACCCATATAGCGGGAGACATCGGCCGAAGCGCCGGTCTCGGTCCGCGGCCGCGTATTGCAGCCGTTGAGCTCAGCCCAGCGGTTGAGCGCCACTTCGCCGCCATAGCGCCAATAGGCCTTGCCGCCGCCATCGAACGGGTTGACGTGATCCTTCATGCCCGAGAAGGCGATGATCGAGACCGGCCGGCTCGGCTGGCAGCTTTCGCGCCTTGGCAGCCATACGCCGTTCTCCTCGACGGGCGTCCCCGCACGTAGCCCCATGACAAAGCCGGCAGCGGCAAAATCGCCGAAACCGTTGCAGATATATTGCGACAGCATGCGCCCGCCACCGGAATAGCCAGACGCATAGACCTTCATGGAGTCGATGCAGAGCGTGTCCTTGGCAAGCTTCAGCGCATCGCGGATGGCGACGGACTCATCCGCGCCCTCGCCCGCCGTCACACCCGGCACGTTCCAGGCATGGGTATTGGGCAACTCACCCTTGAGGCTGCCGGCCAGCGCCATGACCACGAAACCTTCGCGCTCCGCCACCTCGTCCCAATGGCTGCGCTTGAGCTGCACCGTGGGATTGCTGTTCGAGCCGTGGAAATCGAGGACCAGCGGGACCTTCTTCTTGCCCGAATAGCTGCTCGGAATGACATAGACCGCCTCGCGCGTCACGCCACCCGACTGGAAGGTCAGGCTGTGCTGGCCGGGCTGGACCGCCGTGCCGCAGCTCGCCGCTTCGGCAGAAACCGCCGACAGTCCGAAGAGAAAGAGCCCCGCGACCGCACGAGCCAATAGGCTCGCCCGAGCGCGGTGAGAAACCGTGCTGGATGTCATGGATGTGCCTTCTGTTTGCAGATGCGCGTTCAATACCACGCGTGTCCCCAGCATCAACCCGACTTCGCTAATAAATCATCAACCCTGTCTTGCAAAATCATACGGTCAGATGGCGCCGCGCCTCCGGCGTATCCAGCGTCTCGGCCGCCCCCTGATGCACGATTTCGCCGCGATCCATGATGTAAACGTGATCCGCAAGCTCCCGGCAGAAATCGAGATATTGCTCGACCAGCAGGATCGCCATGCCGGTGGTGTCGCGCAAGTAACGGATCGCCCGGCCGATATCCTTGATGATCGACGGCTGGATGCCTTCGGTCGGCTCGTCCAGCACCAGGATCTTCGGCCGCGTCACCATAGCCCGCCCGATCGCCAGCTGCTGCTGCTGCCCACCGGACAGGTCGCCGCCACGCCGCGACAACATCGAGTCCAGGACAGGGAAGAGGGCGAAGATATCATCCGGGATGAAACGATCCTTGCGCTCCAGCGGCGCATAGCCGGTTTCCAGGTTTTCCTTGACGGTCAAGAGCGGGAAGATCTCGCGGCCCTGAGGGACATAGCCGACCCCCGTCCGCGCCCGGTTGAACGGCGCCATGCCATTGAGCTTGGTGCCATTGAAGGTGATCGTACCGGCAGACACCGCATGCTGGCCGGTGATGGCACGCAGAAGCGACGACTTGCCGACGCCGTTACGGCCGAGCACGCAGGTGATCTTGCCCATCTCGGCATTGATCGAGACGCCTCGGAGAGCCTGGGCGGCGCCGTAGTGGAGATTGACGTTTTCGACTGTCAGCATGGGTTTGTCCCCGTTGTCTTGTTCCCACCTCCCCCTTGAGGGGGAGGTCGCAGCGAAGCTGCGGGTGGGGGTGATCCCAGTGCGACCAGCCACCCCACCCCGGCGCTTTGCGCCGACCCTCCCCCTCAAGGGGAGGGTGAGCAATCACCGCCCCAGATAGTTCTCGATGACCTTCTGGTCATTCGAGACGAAATCGATCGATCCCTCGGCCAGCACCGAGCCCTCCGCCAGACACGTCACCTTCACCCCGAGGTCGCGGATGAAGCCCATGTCGTGTTCGACGACGACGACCGAGCGGGTCTTGGCGATTTCCTTGAGGAGAATGGCCGTCTCCGCCGTCTCGGCATCCGTCATGCCGGCAACCGGCTCGTCGACCAGCAGAAGCTTGGGTTCCTGGGCGAGCAGCATGCCGATCTCCAGCCACTGCTTCTGGCCGTGCGAAAGATTGGCGGCGAATTCGTCCTTGCGATGGGTCAGACGAACTGTCTCGAGGATCTCCTCGATGCGCGCCTTGTCTTCGGCCGACAGGCTGTAGAACAGCGTGGCGAAGACGCCGCGTTTGCGGTTCAGCGCCAGCTCCAGATTGTCCCAGACGGTATGGCTTTCGAACACCGTCGGCTTCTGAAACTTGCGGCCGATGCCGAGCTGGGCGATCTCCGCCTCGTCCTTCTTCGTCAGGTCGATCTTGCCGCCGTCGAAGTAAACTTCGCCACTGTCAGGCCGGGTCTTACCGGTGATGATATCCATCATCGTGGTCTTGCCGGCGCCGTTCGGGCCGATGATGGTGCGGAGTTCCCCGGGCTCAACGATGAAGGACAGCGAATTCAGCGCCTTGAAGCCGTCGAAAGAGACGGACACGCCGTTGAGATAGAGCAGGCTGGACGTGGTCTTGTCGCTCATCACATCACTCCGCAGCCACAGTGGCCGGTTCGGGTTTCACGTCGCTGTTCGCCGCATCCTTGTCCGCCTCGCGGGCATAGTCCTTGCGCTTGGCAACATAGGCCTGGACGGTGCCGACGATGCCCTTGGGCAGGAAGAGGGTGACGAAGATGAAGAGACCGCCGAGCGCAAACAACCAGAGATCGGGGAAGGCGCCGGTAAAGTAGCTTTTTCCCACATTGACCAGGATCGCGCCGATGATCGGCCCGATCAGCGTGCCGCGTCCGCCGACAGCCGTCCACACCACGACTTCGATGGAGTTGGCGGGGGCAAATTCACCGGGATTGATGATACCGACCTGCGGCACGAAGAGCGCGCCGGCAATGCCCGCCATCATCGCCGAGACGACGAAGGTGAAAAGCTTGATGTTCTCCACCCGGTAGCCAAGGAAGCGCACACGGCTCTCCGCATCGCGCACCCCGACCAGCACCTTGCCGAATTTCGACCGGGTGATCGCCGATGCCAGCATCAGGCAGAAGGCGAGGAAGACCGCGGACAGCGCGAAGAGAACGGCACGTGTGCCATCGGCCTGAACGTTGAAGCCGAGGATTTCCTTGTAGTCGGTCAGGCCGTTATTGCCGCCAAAGCCCATGTCGTTGCGGAAGAAGGCCAGAAGCAGCGCATAGGTCATCGCCTGGGTGATGATCGACAGATAGACGCCGTTGACGCGGGAGCGGAAGGCGAACCAGCCGAAGACGAAGGCAAGCAGACCGGGCACCAGCAGCACCATGGCCATGGCGACCGGGAAATAATTCATCCCATGCCAGAACCAGGGCAGTTCCTTCCAGTTCAGGAAGACCATGAAGTCGGGCAGGATGGGGTCGCCATAGACGCCGCGGGAACCGATCTGGCGCATCAGATACATGCCCATGGCATAACCGCCGAGCGCAAAGAAGGCGCCATGGCCGAGCGAGAGAATGCCGCAATAGCCCCAGACGAGGTCGAGTGCGAGCGCCAAGAGCGCATAGCAGAGATATTTGCCGAGCAGCGACACCACATAGGTTGGAACATGCAGTGCGCTGTCGGGCGGCGTCAGCAGGTTGAGTGCTGGCACCAGCAGGGCAAAGCCGAGGATGACGCCGATGGCGATGACGATTCTGCCGTCGAGTGCGCGCAGGATGAAGCCGCTGATCATGCTTCCACCGCCCTTCCCTTGAGCGCGAAGAGCCCGCGCGGTCGTTTCTGAATGAAGAGAATGATGAGGACGAGCACCAGGATCTTGCCAAGCACCGCCCCGACCGAAGGCTCGAGGAACTTGTTGAGAATGCCGAGCGACAAGGCTCCGACAAAGGTCCCCCAGAGATTGCCGACCCCGCCGAAGACCACGACCATAAACGAGTCGATGATGTAGGACTGGCCGAGGTTCGGGCTGACATTGTCGATCTGGCTGAGCGCCACGCCGGCAATCCCGGCAATGCCCGAGCCAAGCGCGAAGGTGAAGGCATCGACCCAGGGCGTGCGAATGCCCATGGACGAGGCCATGCGGCGGTTCTGCGTCACGGCCCGCATCTGCAGCCCGAAGGCGGAGCGCTTCATCAGCGTCAGCAGCGCAAAGAAGATGGTGAGCGAGAACAGCACGATCCACATGCGGTTCCAGGTGATGGTGAGACCTCCCAGCGCAAACGAGCCGGACATCCAGGAGGGATTGCCGACTTCCTGGTTGGTCGGGCCGAAGATCGTGCGAATCGTCTGCTGCAGGATCAGCGAAATGCCCCAGGTAGCGAGCAGCGTTTCGAGCGGCCGGCCATAGAGGAAACGGATCACGCCGCGCTCGATGACGAGGCCGACGGCGGCCGTCACCAGGAAGGCGACGGGCAGTGCGATGGTCAGCGACCAGTCGAACAGCTCAGGATAGCGGGTGCGGATGACCTGCTGCACCACGAAGGTGGAATAGGCCCCGATCATCACCATCTCGCCATGCGCCATGTTGATGATGCCCATCACGCCGAAGGTGATGGCAAGGCCGATGGCGGCCAGCAGCAGCACTGAGCCGAGCGAAATGCCGTACCAGACGTTCTGACCCATATCCCAGAACAGCAGGCTGCTCTCGATGCCGCTGATCGCCTTGTCGATATCGGGTTTGAGGCTTTCGTCGATGGTGGCGGAGACGGACATCAGGATACCGACCGCCTCGCGGCCTCCGAGCGAAGCAACGGTTGCGATCGCGGCGCGCTTGTCATCGGCAGACCGGTCGGAGGCCAGCACAGAGACGGCCCGCGCCTCTTCCATGCGCGCCTTGACTTCCGAGTCCGCCTCGGTGGCGAGCGCCGTCTCGATCAGAGCCAGATTTTCCGCGCTCGGCGACTGCAAAACGGCTTGGGCGGCAGCAAGTCGCACGCTGCGATCGGGGCTCAAGAGCGTCAACCCGCCAAGCGCCGAGCGGATCGCGCGGCGCAGCGTGTTGTTGACCTTGATCTTGGTGAAGGCGCCCTTCGGCTCCTCGCCGACGGTCTCGCCCGTAAGCGGATCGATGGCCGCGAGATTGCTGCCGGCAGGTTTGGTGATGAAGACCTGATTGTCCGACTTGCGGACATATAGATCGCCCTCGGCAAAGGCTTCGAGCGCCGGCACGACGCGGGCGTCGGCCGTCGCGGCAATCTGCCCGAGCAGATCTTCGGCCTGTTTGAAATTGGCTTTTCCGAGCGCGTTGAGAAGTTCGCGCGGATCGCTCTGCGCCATGGAGGGCGCGGCGAAGGAAAGGAAAAGGAAAGCGAGTGTGATGAAACGAATGAGCATGTTGTTGTCTCCCGGTTGGCGGGGCGGCGGAGCTCGAAAAGCCCCTCATCCGCCTGCCGGCACCTTCTCCCCGTGAACGGGGAGAAGGACGATTGCCGCGCCCTCACCGAACGTGACCAGCATACTGCGGGGCAAGTCCCCTCTCCCCGCGTGCGGGGAGAGGGTTAGGGTGAGGGGCGAGACCCAAAGGTCAGCCGATCAGCTGCCCTTGCCGCCGCACTTGCCGGTGGCAACGTTGAAGTTGCCGCATTCCATCGGCTTGCGCCAATCGGAGATCAGGTCCTTCGAGTCAGGCAGGTAATCCGACCATTCGTCACCGACGACAGACGGGGTCTGCTGGACGATTTCGAACTGGCCGTCGGCCTGGATTTCACCGATCAGCACCGGCTTGGTGATGTGGTGGTTCGGCATGACGGTGGAGGTGCCGCCAGACAGGTTCGGGACGGACACGCCGATGATCGAGTCGAGGACGGCGTCGGTGTCGGTGGTGCCAGCAGCCTCGACGGCCTTAACCCAGGCGTTGAAGCCGATATAGGCGGCTTCCATCGGGTCGTTGGTCACGCGCTTGTCGTTCTTGGTAAAGGCATGCCAGGTCTTGATGAACTCGGCATTGACGGGCGCATCGACGGACTGGAAGTAGTTCCAGGCGGCGAGGTGACCGACCAGCGGGGTGGTGTCGAGGCCGGCGAGTTCTTCTTCACCGACGGAGAAGGCGACGACCGGGATGTCTTCAGCCTTGATGCCCTGGTTGCCCAGTTCCTTGTAGAACGGAACGTTCGCGTCACCATTGATGGTCGAGACAACGGCGGTCTTCTTGCCGGCCGAACCGAACTTCTTGATGTCGGAAACGATGGTCTGCCAGTCGGAATGACCGAACGGCGTGTAGTTGATCATGATGTCTTCTTCGGCAACGCCCTTCGACATCAGATAGGCTTTGAGGATCTTGTTGGTCGTCTGCGGATAGACGTAGTCGGTACCGGCGAGAACCCAGCGCTCGACGCCTTCGTTTTCAGCCAGGTAGTCAACAGCCGGGATCGCCTGCTGGTTCGGAGCAGCACCCGTGTAGAAGATGTTGCGCGAGGATTCTTCACCCTCGTACTGGACGGGGTAGAAGAGGATCGAGTTCAGCTCTTCGAAAACCGGCAGAACGGACTTGCGCGACGACGAGGTCCAGCAACCGAAGACGGCGGCGACCTTGTCCTTGGAAATCAGTTCGCGCGCCTTTTCAGCAAACAGCGGCCAGTCGGAGGCCGGGTCGACCACGACGGCTTCGAGCTTCTTGCCGAGAACGCCACCCTTCTTGTTCTGCTCGTCGATGAGCATCAGCATGGCGTCTTTCAGCGTTGTTTCCGAGATCGCCATCGTGCCCGACAGCGAGTGAAGAACGCCGATCTTGATGGTGTCGTCTGCGGCGAACGCGCCGTGGAAGGCGGTTGTCGACAGCATGGCGCCGATGAGGGCGCCGGTGAGTTTCATCTTCAGAGTCATTGTTGTGATCCCCTCTTCTTGGTCGCAACCGGTCGGTTAATGAAATTTAACCGTTGCTGGAGGGGACTATCGGATGCCGCAGTGCAAAACCGTATACGTCGTTTGACGTATGCCTGGGGGGAAAACACGGAAGGGAGTGCAGAACGGGCTGCGGCTGCCCATTTTCCACGCTTTCCGGCATGGCGCTGTCCCCCCGTGCCGTCCTGTGTTACGGGTCCGAAGCGAAGACGGCGGGGCAAGGCCCCTCCCCGGTCCTTCTGCACTGCGGGAGAGGTGGCGCATGCGACCGTTGAGCGAAGATGGCCGTCGAATTCTGACCGAACTGGCAAGCCGCCACGGCATCAGCCTTGAGGCTGCGACCCATATGCTGATGGCGGTCGCTGCCGGCGGCTGTAGCCAGGCGCAGTTCAACCATCCCGAACTCGGCGGCATGGGTCAGTGGTCGCAGGGCGGCATGACCATGGTCGGCGACATGTTCAACAACGGCTTGAAGGCCAAGGTCGACTGGCTCTGCCAGGAACTCTCCGGCCTGATCCGCAGCCAGGACATGCTCGGCCCCATGCCGGTCTCCTATCAGGGCCAATCGCAGCAGCAGGGTGGCGGTAGCGTCAGCCTCTTCGTCTCCGGCGGCACCTCGATGTCGTCGGGCGGCTGGCCGGCAGACCTCGGCCATCCCGCCTCGGTTGGATCGCAGAACAATCTGCGTTACGCCTTTTTCCCCGAAAGCCGCCGGCTGGTCATCGACCTTGCCGGTCACCAGACGGTGTACGACACCGGCGATCATCACATTTCGGGCTTCTCGCAACAGCAAAGCGGCGACCAGTCCCTGACCTTCACCTCGCAATACGGCCTGGTCCGCGTGGCGGACCTGCCGCTTGTCCAGCCGCAGGCACCAATGCCGGCTGCAACGACAGCGGAACCGCCCGTCGTATCACGGCACGCGGGCGTCGCCCCCGCGAGGGTCGACCCCATGCACTGGCCCGCGGCCGCATTGCCCGGCCCGACACCGATCGCACCTGTCACCCAGCCGATCTCGACCGAAACGGAAGACGACATCTTCGCCAAGATCGAGCGGCTTGCGCAGTTGCACGCAAAGGGCATCCTGACCGATGAGGAATTCTCGTCGAAAAAGGCAGATCTGCTCGGTCGGCTGTGATCTGTTGGCGAACGGCGCTTGGGAACTTGTCATTCGTCAACGACGCCCGTTAGAATGGGCTCGAACAGCGGAAGACAAATCATGGATCTCTCCACCAGGCGGCTCGGTCTGAAGACCAGAACCGCCAACGCGCACCAGGCGCTCGATGCGATGATTGGCAGTTTCGACACGCCGGCTTCCTATGCGCGCTACCTCGAGGGCATGGCGCGATTCCGCCTTCCGGTGGAAGCCTGGCTCGCGACCCAACCCCTTCCGGACGGTTTTGACGATTGGCGACCCGGTCTCTATGCCGACGAACTTCTGGGCGATCTCGACGATCTCGGCATCGCCGTGCCCATTGATCTGCCGCCCTTTGTTCTGCCGGATGGCGACGGCCTCATCGGCCTGCTTTACGTTCTGGAAGGCTCGGCCCTTGGCGCGCGGCTGCTCGCAAAACGCGCCGAAGCTCTTGGTTTTACCGACACAAAGGGCGCGCGACATCTTTTTGCGCAGGCATGGAACTTTTCGAACTGGCGTGCGTTCTCGGGCCATATGGAGAACGTGTGTGTATACGACGAAAAGGCCGCTGCAGCTTGGGCCGACACCGCTTTCGACTATGCCCGCAACGCCTTCGAAAGTGCCATGAATGCAGACCGCACCCACCGTCGATCTCTCGAATTGCGACCGTGAACCCATCCACATACCCGGCAGTGTCCAGCCCCATGGCTGCCTGCTCGCCTGCGATCCCGGCATCATCGTCATTCGTCGCTACTCCGCCAATGCAACCGGCATGCTGCGAGTCGATGGCGAGCTGAAGGGCCGCACCGTCGCTGATCTGCTCGGCGAAGAAGCGACCCACGACCTGCGCAACGCCATTGCCCAGGCGCCGGATGCCAGCCGCCCGGCCGTGCTTGCGCATCTGCGATTGCCCAATGGCGATCATTTCGACATTGCCGTACACCGCCAGCACGAAGGTGCCATCCTCGAATTCGAACCATCGCTGCGCCGCACCCAGCCGCTACAGCTCGCCCGCGAAATGATCGGACGCGTCAAGGACATCGCCGATGTCGACCTGTTGATCGCCTCGTCAGCAAAGCTGGTCAGAACGGTGCTCGGCTATGACCGCGTGATGATCTACCGCTTCGAAGAAGATGGCTCGGGCAAGGTTTCAAGCGAATCCAAGCGCTCGGATCTGGAAAGCTTCCTCGGTCAGTATTTTCCCGCCACCGATATTCCGCGCCAGGCGCGCACCCTCTACATGCAGAATCCGATCCGCGTCATCTCCGATGCCAGCGGCGTTAGAGTGCCCCTGCTGCCCGAAGCCGAAGAATTGCGCCAGCCACTGGACCTGTCCTTCGCCCACCTGCGCAGCGTTTCGCCGATCCACTGCGAGTATCTGCGCAACATGGGGGTCGCAGCCTCGATGTCGATCTCGATCATCCTCGACGACAAGCTCTGGGGCTTGATCGCCTGCCATCATTATGCGCCGAAGACGCTGACCATGTCGGAGCGGATCGCCGCCGAGATGTTCGGCGAGTTCTTCTCGCTGCACCTGCTCGCATTGCGCCAGAAACGCAAGCTCGACACCGCCAATGAAGCCCGCCGGTCACTCGACCGTTTTCTGCAGTCAGCGTCGCATCAGACCGATGTCGACCAGATTCTGGCAAGCGCCCTGCCGGAATTCCAGAAGCTGCTCGCCTGTGATGGCGTCGGCCTGTGGATGAACGGGCGCTGGACATCGATCGGTGCCGTGCCACCTTCAGGCGAGGAAGGAGCCCTCGCGCGCTTCGTCGGAGAGGCTTCTGACGGGCGCATCTGGGGAACGAAGTCATTATCCGCAGATTTCCCCGGCGCAGATTATGCCGAGACGGTCTCGGGCGTGCTCGCCGTCCCCCTGTCGCAGATCCCGCGCGACTACCTCTTCTTCTTTCGCAAGGAGCGCCTGCAGACGCTCAACTGGGCCGGCAATCCGGAAAAGACCTATGATGTCGGCCCGCTCGGCGACCGCCTGACACCGCGCAAGAGCTTCGCCATCTGGAAGGAAACGGTGCGCCACCAGGCCGAGCCCTGGCGCGACGCCGAATTCGAGATCGCGGAGGCGATCCGCTCGGCCACCGTCGAGATTGTCCTTCACCACAATGAGCTGATGCAGGAAGAGCGCAGCAAGGCCGATATCCGCCAGCGCATGCTGAACGAAGAGCTCAATCACCGGGTGAAAAACATTCTCGCGGTAATCAAGTCGCTTGTGGCAGCCCCGGGCCAGGAGGAAGTGCCGATCGAGGAGTATATCGGCTCTCTTCGTGGGCGCATTCATGCCCTGTCCCATGCCCATGACCAGTTGACGAGAGGGGGCGGTGGCGGATCGCTGTCGGAACTGATCCAGGCGGAACTGCTCCCCTACCGCGCCGGCCTCAACACACTGGCGTACATCGGCGATGCCGTCACCCTTGATGCCAGGGCTCATGCGGTCGCGGCTCTCGTCATCCACGAGCTGTGCACCAATGCTGCAAAATACGGCGCCCTTTCACGCCCCGGCGGCGCGCTCAGCATCCACTGGCAGCGCGCGGAGGATGATGACTGTGTGATCCGCTGGCAGGAGACCGGCGGCCCCGCCATCGGCCCGATCGGCCGCAAGGGCTTCGGCACCGCCCTGATCGAGCGCAGCATTCCCTATGACCTTGGCGGTTCCAGCCATCTCGACTATAAACCGGAGGGTCTGGCGGCCGAGTTTCGCATACCCGGTCGCTTCCTCACCTGGGACACAGCCGAAATCGACGCAGAAAGCACCGACGAGGATCCCATGCCTGCCACCGAAAGCCTGCCGCTGCAGGCAGGTCTGCCAGTGTTGCTCGTCGAGGATCAGGTTCTGATCGCAATGGACGCGGAGATGATGTTGGCCGATGCCGGGATCGACAATGTCGTCACCGCGAGCTCCAGCAACGACGCGCTGAACCGATTGAAGACCTTCACCCCTGCCATCGCCATCCTCGACATCAATCTCGGCCGGGATACGTCCGTGCCGGTGGCAGAGGAACTGGCAAGGCTCGGCATCCCCTTCGTCTTCGCCACTGGCTATGACGATCGATCCATCGTGCCGGATGGCTTTGCAACCGTGCCGGTGGTGCGCAAGCCGTATGACTCGGCAGCCCTGCTCAAGGCCCTGTCCGATCGCCTGCAGGCCAACTGAAGCCGCTCTCTTTTACGACCAAAGCAGCAGCGCGCCTGCATCAAACCCCTCCGAATACAGGGTTGTCACGGGCCGCAGCACGTCATATGTTCTCATTTTGTTCCTAAGGTGGATCACAAATGCGGACGCTTGAGCAGTTTGTCGTTGAGGCAAAGGCAGCCTGCTATGTCGGCGGCAAGGAGAGCGAAGCACGCGCCTGCCGCCCGGGAGCGCATGACCTCAGCCACGCACGTGGTCCCTTCCGCTATCTCGACAGCTATTTCGGCGGTACGGATTTTCTCGGCCAGGAAGTCGTTTGGAAGAACGAAGAGCCCGTCTGGGTCCTCAACTATTACGGTCGGATCCTCGATCCCGACCGGATCGATGGAGAGCGGGCGGGAGCCGTCATCAAGAAGGCGCTCATCGCGCTTTACCAGGAGGGCCGCTTCCTTGGCGGCTTCAGCTTCCAGCATACGCTTGGCGAATATATCGACGAATCCGTCGGCGACATCGGAAGCTTCCAGGGCGTCGAACGCATCCTCGTGGACGGTCGCCTCGCCTACCGTCTCGACTATCACGGCGGCCTGGTAAAACCCTGATGCCAGGCGCAGGCCAGCCCACTCTCTGCCCTTGCTATTCCGCCCAATCCCGTGAAAATGCCTAAAGCTCGACCACCTCCAAAAAGGCGCTAGAATTTAGGCATGCCGGCACGCCAACGCATCATCCCCGTCCGCCGCGAATACAATCGCTGGGTCGCGAACCAGACACTGGAAGACTATGCGCTGCGCTTCACCGCGAAGAGCGCGCGGAAATTCTCATCGAGCCGGATTTCCCAGACAGCGATCGGCGCCATTTCCTTCCTGGCGCTGGAGGCCATCGGTGGCACAATCACGCTGGCCTATGGCACGACCAATGCTTTCTTTGCCATTGTTGTAGCCGCCATCCTCATGCTGCTCGTCGGCGTTCCGATCAGTCGCTATGCCATTCGTCACGGCGTCGATATCGACCTTCTCACCCGTGGCGCCGGCTTCGGCTATATCGGCTCGACCATCACCTGCTGGACGACGTGCCGGGGCTGCATCCGCCGACGCTGGAGAACCTGTGCGTGTTCATTGCGCAGGCGCTGCCGGATTTGCGGGAGTCGCTGGCGCGCGTGAAGGTGTGGCGCGAGGCGCTGGGGGACAGCTGCAGCGTGGAGTTCTAGGGTCTTGCTCCCTCCCCTCCCGGGGGAGGGGAGGGGTGGGGGCAAGCGGCGCTCCGTTGTTGTCGGCGTCTTTCGCGCCGCGAGCCCCCATCCCAGCCTTCCCCCAGAGGGGGAAGGAGCAATGCGGGGGTCAGGCGGCGCCGATGCCAGCGATCAGACTGCCCGGCGGATGGCCGCTCTTGAGCCCTGCCGTGAACGCCAGCATCCGATC
>NNBU01000361.1_pt1 | contig 54470 bp, 56 predicted proteins | sample 1173781 | NCBI WGS metagenome assembly NNBU01 (sample SAMN07173937, study PRJNA388173) | plant metagenome | biome: Plant school; feature: Soil; material: Symbiotic tissue of Blasia pusilla L.; isolation source: symbiotic tissue sample KVJ2 | host: Blasia pusilla | place: Norway: Troms, Kvaloya...
GAATTGCGTGAAAACAAAAAGATAGGGCATTGAAGGCGACTTCGTTTTCGGCCGAAATACTTAGGTTGGCGACGTCACGCCGCACAGCATCTCACGCTTTCCGGCAAAACCCGGCCGGCGCTCAACCTGATATCCAGCCGCAATGAGATTGCGCCGGACGAAACCCGCCGCCGCATACGTCGCGAAGCTGCCGCCGCGGCGGGTTCGATCGTGGACAAGCTGCATCAGCTCCGACGACCACATGGCGCTGTTGCGCGCAGGCGCAAAACCATCGAGGAACCAGGCATCGAAGGTCAGTTGACTGCTGGACAGGCTATCATAGGCATTGCCGCAGATGACAGTGAGGCGGGTCTGGGCGTCGAGTTCGATCTCGACATTGCCTTCCGGCTGCACTGGCCAGCGAGCCACGAGGGCCTTTCGCTCCACATCGATCTCCGGCCAGCGCGACAGTGCGCGATCGATGTCATCAGCCTGCATCGGATGCAGCTCGAAAGAAACAAAGTGCAGGTGGCCGTTTGGCGCGCGATGTGTCTTCCACTGGCGCCAGGTTTCGGCCGCATTGAGACCGGTGCCGAAGCCGAGTTCGCCGATGCGGAATTCGGACGTTTGTCGCCAGCGGTCCGGCAGCCCGTTGCCGGCGAGAAAGACATGGCTGCATTCAAGCCGTCCGTCCGTCTGGCAATAAAAATGATCGCCAAAGGCGGTGGAGTAGGGCATATCGCCGTCGTGCCAAGTCAGGGGGGCGGCTGTCGTGCCTGCCGATGATGGCGCGGTTGCCGGCGCATCGTTCGCCTGGGTCTCATTCGATTGGGTCATGTCATGTCCGATAAATCGCCCGTGGTCGCGGGTCAATCATCTGCGGATGTGATGATCGTCGGCGGCGGCATCATGGGGCTCTGGGCCGCGCTGGAAGCCGATCGGGCAGGACTTTCCACACTTCTCCTTGATGCCGGGCCGCTTGGCGGCGGTGCAAGCGGCGGGCTCTTAGGCGCGCTGATGCCGCATATGCCGGACCGATGGAACGACAAGAAGCAATTGCAATTCGATGCGCTGCTGTCGCTTGAACATGAGATCGCAACCTTGGAAGCGGAGACCGGGCTTTCCGCCGCTTATCGTCGCGCCGGCCGTCTGATCCCTCTGCCGAAGCCGCATCTGCGCACGATTGCCGCGCGTCATCAGGCGGAAGCCGACAGCAACTGGAACCAGCAGGGCGTGCGTTTTTCCTGGGATGTCATCGACCGGTCGCCGCATGGCGACGGCTGGCCGACACCCGGCTTTGCCGAGGCGGGGCTGGTCTCCGACACATTCGCTGCCCGCGTTTCGCCACGCGGGCTGACCGCCATGCTCGTCGCCCGATTGCGGCAGTCGCCGGGTGTGACCCTGCGCGAAGGTGTGGCGGTGACGGCCATCGATGCGAAGGGTTCGAGCGTTACGCTGTCCGAGGGCAGCAGGATTGGCTTCGGACATCTGATCGTTGCTGCAGGGCACGCCTCGTTTCCGCTTTTGTCTTCGCTCGGTCCGGCACTCCTGCGGCCGCTCGGTCAGGCGGTGAAGGGGCAGGCAGCACTCCTCTCTGCGCCGATGGTCGCCGCCGACCTGCCGCTGCTCTATCTCGATGGTCTCTATATCGTGCCGCATGAAGGCGGTCGGGTCGCGATCGGCAGCACCAGTGAGGATCGGTTCGACGATCCTTTCTCGACGGACCAGCAGCTGGATGACCTCGTGGCGCGGGCGATGCGGCTTGCGCCGGTACTGGCTGGGGCCGCGCTCATCGAGCGTTGGGCGGGCCTGAGACCCAAGGCGATCGACCGCGATCCGATGGTTGGGTCGCATCCCGAGGCGACGCGGATCATTGCGCTGACCGGCGGCTTCAAGGTGAGTTTCGGGCTGGCTCATGTGCTGGCACGGGCAGCGATCGCGCCGATTTCGGGCCGGATGGTCGTCTTGCCGCCGGGCTTTTCCATCGGCCACCATCTGGCCGCTGCCGCGAAAGTCGGCTGATCGTCCGGCAGATCGCGCGGCATATCAGCTGGATGCGCAGCCGTCAGCCAAGGCTTTGCGAACGGGCGCGGATCCCGCCTGCCGTTTCGTCATACTGTCACGCAAATCACCTAACCACTGGGTTGCAACGGCACTTGCTAAAGTGCCCGAACCGAGCCAGCACGAGGTGCTCGACATGCGTTATGCCATCTGCTTCACCCCGCCGCCCGGCGACCCGCTGACGCTTGCTGCGGCCGGCTGGCTCGGGCGCAACGTCTATTCCGGCCATGCGGCGGACCATCCGGGCCTTCGCGGGCTCGGCGTGCACGAAATTGCCTTCCATACGGCGCTGCCCCGGCGCTTCGGCTTTCACGCGACCTTCAAGGCACCGTTCCGCTTGAGTGAAGGGGCGAGCGAGGCGATGCTCCTGCGTGAACTGATGCATTTTGCCGGCAGCATGCAGCCGGTGACGTTGTCGGGCCTGAGCGTCGGGCGAATCGGTGAGGTCTATGGTCTCATTCTCGACCGTCCCTGTGCAGCCGTCGATCATCTGGCCGCGTCGGTCGTCCAAGCCTTCGACGGTTATCGCGCGCCCCTCAGCGAGGCGGAAATCGAGAGGCGCAATCCCGACCGGCTGTCGGCGCCGCAATTCTCCAACCTCAATCGCTGGGGCCATCCTTACGTGATGGACGAGTTCCGCTTTCACATGACGCTGACCGGCCCCTTGCTGGCCCGCGATTTCCCGCGCATCGAGCAGGCGCTGAAGGCGCATTTCGATCCGGTTCTGGCTGAGCCGGTGACCATCGGCAATCTGGCGCTGTTCGTCGAGACGGAACAGGGCGCCCCCTTCACGGTGCATTCGCTGCATCCGCTCGGGCGGGTCTCCAGCCGCAAGATTGCCTGACCTGTTTGCAGTGCAGCCCCAGCCGTCATTTTGATCTCGACAGCGGCCCGTCGCCAAAATAGCCTCTCGCAAAACAGCTGAGGTGAACCGATGACGACTGCCCCTTATCCCCGCGACCTGATCGGCTATGGCCGCAACATCCCTGACCCCAAGTGGCCGGGCGAGGCGCGGGTCGCAGTGCAGTTCGTGGTGAACTACGAGGAGGGCGGCGAGAGCAACATCCTTGACGGCGATCCGGCCTCGGAAAACCTGTTGTCGGAGATTGTCGGTGCCCAGCCCTGGCCCGGGCAGCGCAATCTCAACATGGAATCGATCTACGAATATGGCTCCCGCGCCGGTTTCTGGCGGCTCTGGCGCATGTTCACCGAGCGTCACGTACCGGTCACCGTCTATGGCGTCACGCTCGCCATGGCGCGGAACCCGGAAGCCGTTGCTGCGATGAAGGAGGCGGGTTGGGAGATCGCCAGCCACGGCTATCGCTGGCTTGAATACAAGGATTTTCCGGAGGATGTCGAACGCCACCACATTCAGGAAGCGGTCCGTCTTCACAAGGAACTGACCGGCTCGCATCCGCTCGGCATGTATCAGGGCAAGCCGTCCACGAACACGCTGCGCCTCGTCATGGAGGAGGGCGGTTTTCTGTATTCCTCCGACAATTATTCCGACGACCTGCCGTTCTGGGTGCCGGATCTCGACGGCAAACCCTTCCTGATCATCCCCTATACGCTCGAAACCAACGACATGCGCTTTGCCACGCCGCAGGGCTTCAACTCCGGCGACCAGTTCTTCACCTATCTCAAGGACGCCTTCGACGTGCTCTACGAGGAGGGCAAAAACGGCAGCCCGAAGATGATGTCCGTCGGTTTGCATTGCCGCCTCGTCGGGCGTCCCGGACGGGCGGCGGCACTGGCGCGTTTCATTGATTATGTGACGGGTCATGAGAAGGTCTGGGTGCCGAAGCGCATCGAGATTGCCGAGCACTGGCACACGTTTCATAAGCCGGCGTGGTGAGGGCCTGATGACGACACTCGGCGACCTTAAGGCCAGGCTCATGGAAGCCCCGGCATTCTGTGCCGAGTATGAGAAGGCCTGGGTCGAGTATCAGGCGCTGGAAGAAGCCGCGCTTGCGGCTTCTTCCAGCAACCAGTCGCGCAAGACTGCGGCTGGTTCGGGCAGTTCCGGGCCTGACAGCAGCCAGTAGGCCTTGTCCTCGTCGGCGGCTTCTTCGAATAGGACTTCAAGCGTTCCGGCTGCCAGATGGTCCGATATCAGAGCTGTCGGGCAGAGACCGATGCCGAGGCCCGAAAGGACCGAGCTGACGAGCAGGTTAAAATCGGCATAGAGCGGTCCGGATGGTGTCGGCCCATCGACGCCGCGTGCGGCCAGCCAGGTTTGCCAGGCGGCTTCGGTTGCGTCATGCAAAAGATGCTGCTTCAGGAGGTCGGCCGGGGAGGTGATCGGCCCGTGCCGCCCCAGGTAGGACGGCGCACAGGTTGGCCGGGTGGCAGCCGACAGGATGCGCTCGGCGCGGCTTGGTGGGCGTGTGCCGTGGCGGATCAGGAGGTCGGTCCCGGCTTCGTCCGGCGTCAATGCGCCGAGAGGATAGACGACCGAGACCTGGATCTCTGGATGCGCGGCGCGAAATCGGGGCAGGCGCGGCCCGAGCCAATGGTTCACAACGGACGGTTTGCAGGCGAGGCTGACGCGCAGCCCGCTCCGGCGGGCCGCGAGACGCTCTGCGGCGCGGGCGATATGGCCGAGGCCTTCCGAGCATGCGGCTCCGAGTTCGCGACCATCGGTGGTCAGGCGCACGCCACGCGGGCGGCGCTCGAAGAGGGCCAGGCCCAGCCAGTCTTCCAGCGCTTTCACGTGCTGGCTGACAGCCGCTGCCGTCATGCCGAGTTCGGTTGCCGCCTGCAGGAAGCTTTCACGGCGGGCGGCGGCCTCGAATGCGCGGAGTGTGGGGAGCGGTGGCAGTTTCATTCGTTCATGACTAAGCCAGACTTGCTCATGGGGCAAGGAGAGAGGCTGTTGTCACGGGGCAACGTGTGGGGCACCTTGCGGCTCACATCCTCATGCAGTCCCGGAGCCTCCCATGTCCCCTTACAACGCCAACATCCCCGTTCCCGCCGATGCGGCTGCCCGCCGGGCGGTGAAGCCGGTCGTCTGCTACCCGGTGGAATCGCTTGTTGCGCCTGACATGACCATCCTAGAGCGCGCCCGCGCGTCGATGGAGAAGGTCGGCGAGGTCATTGTGCCGCCGCGCGAGGGCAATACGTTCGAGGTGCCGAAGGGGCACTTCTTCCGCATCGTCAGCGTCGAGGGGCCGCAAGTCGGTGACCTGAACCTCTGGAACGCCAACGACCTTTCCGAGCGCTTCTTTTCCGGCAAGACGCGGGCGCTGCATGCGACGCATGTGACGACCGGCAATCGTCTCTGGAGCAATCTGCCGTCGCTCCGCCCCATGGCAACGATCAGTCATGATACGCTCGGCTGGTATGGCTTCGACGAATTCGGCGGCGGGGTGCATGACGTGATCGGCACGCGCTGCGACCCCTATACCAACCGGCTCCTGTCTGGCGGCGACTACCACCATTGCTGCCATTCCAATCTCTGCCGCGCGCTTTCGCATCATGAGGGCATCGATATCAAGGCGGCCGAGCCGCATGTGCATGATGTCTTGAACGTCTTCATGTGCACCGGTTTTACCCGAGAGACGCAGCAGTATTTCATGAAGGCAAGCCCCGTGCGCCCAGGCGATTTCCTCGAAATCTTCGCCGAGATCGATCTGCTCGGCGCACTCTCAGCTTGCCCGGGCGGCGATTGCAGCACGAGCCATTCGAGCGATGCGGCTAAGTGTTATCCGCTGAAGGTGGAAATCTACCGGCCGGACATGGCGCTGCTGGCCGACTGGGCTTTTCCGGAGCGGAATGGCTATCAGTTGCAGGTGTAATGCTGCGAAGGCCTTGGCAGGAAGGACTTAAGCTGTGAGGTCGTCATGCTCGGGCAGCATCTGCGAAGTTTCCATTGCAGTCGACCTCAGCAGATCCTCGGCACAAGGCCGAGGATGACGTTGCGTTTGAGGGGCGGGGGGCTCCCCACGAAAAGAGGGCCCGGCAGTGATGCCGGGCCCCTTGTATGATCTTTCGCGACGACGCTCAGTCCTTGGCGAGGCTCGCGATGTCGATGACGAAACGGTAGCGGACATCGCTCTTGATGACGCGCTCATAGGCTTCGTTGACGTCCTGGATGTCGATGATCTCGATTTCCGGCGTGATGTTGTGCTTGCCACAGAAGTCGAGCATTTCCTGGGTCTCCTTGATTGAGCCGATCATCGAGCCGGCCAGCGAGCGGCGGCCGCCGATCAGCGCGAAGGCGTGCACGGGAACCGGGTTTTCCGGCACGCCCAGCAGCACCATGGTGCCGTCGACCTTGAGCAGGCTCAAATAGGCATTCCAGTCGATTTCGGCGCTGACGGTGCAGAGGATCAGGTCGAAAGAGCCGGCGAGCTTTTTGAAGGTCTCCGGATCCGAGGTGGCGAAGTACTCCTTGGCGCCGAAGGCGAGGCCGTCTTCCTTCTTCGACAGGCTCTGGCTGAGCACGGTGATGTCCGCACCCATGGCCGCACCGATCTTCACGCCCATGTGGCCGAGGCCGCCCATGCCGATGATGGCGACCTTCTTGCCGGGGCCGGCCTTCCAGTGGCTGAGCGGTGAGTAGAGCGTGATGCCGGCGCAAAGCAGGGGCGCTGCCTTGTCGAGCGGCAAGTTGTCCGGGATGCTGAGGACGTAATCTTCCTGCACAACGATCGAGTCGGCATAGCCGCCTTGCGTAGGGGTCACGCCGTCGACTTCGACGGAATTATAGGTGCCGACGAGATCAGGCAGATATTGCTCGCGGTAGAGGTCGCGTTCGCAATGCAGGCAGGAATTGACAAAGCAGCCGACGCCGACGCGGTCGCCCACCTTGTATTTCGACACCTTGCCGCCAACGGCGGTGACAATGCCGGCGATCTCGTGGCCGGGAACCATGGGGAAGGTCGAATTGCCCCATTCGTTGCGGGCCTGGTGGATGTCTGAATGGCAGATGCCGGAGAACTTGATGTCGATCACCACGTCGTCGTCGTTTGGTTCGCGACGCTCGAAGGTGAAAGGAACCAATGGCTTGGAGGCATCGGTTGCAGCATAGCCTTTGGCTATCGGCATGAAATATCCTTTCGAGATATGGAGAGATGGCTGTTGTTAGATAGGTCGCGGGATCTCTCCTGCAAGCGCTTGCGCGTCATGAAACGGTTGAAAGTGACTGTCTGTGGCGGAAACTCGACAAGCGCCGGAGGCTCGGATACTCCTTCTCTCCAACTGCTTCGCGCGCCCCACGCGCGGAGCATTTCCTGCCGCAGTCGGTTGGTTGCGGCCTCAGATGAACATGGATCGACAACATGGACAGAGCGGATTTCGTTCAGCGTTTCGGCGGGGTGTTCGAACATTCGCCCTTCATCGCGGAGCGGGCCTTCGATGCCGGCATGATCGAAGAGCCTCTCACGGCGCTCGACGTTCATGATGCGATGGCCGCGATGTTTCGCACGGCAAGCCAGGACGAGCGGCTCGGCGTGCTCCGGGCGCATCCTGATCTTGCCGGCAAGCTCGCCATTGCGGGCGAACTGACGGAAGACAGCAAGCGCGAGCAGGCCGGTGCCGGGCTCGATCGTTTGAGTGCCGAGGAGCATGCGCGCTTCACCGAACTCAATGCCGCCTATGTGGAGAAATTCGGCTTTCCCTTCATCATCGCGGTGAAGGGGCTGACGAAGGACGACATTCTCGCGGCCTTTGAAACGCGGATTTCCAACAGCCGTGACCAAGAACTAGACACCGCCTGCCAGCAGGTGGAGAAAATCGCCAGGCTTCGTCTCGAAAGCCTTCTTCCGGAGAATGACTGACATGCTCGACATCTCGACCGTCGCACTGCCCGATTTCGCGGCCGGTGCCGTCAACCTCGCCTCGGCGCGCCTCGGTGCAGTCGGTATAGCGACCTCAGACGAATTCTTCGCGCCGGTGTCGCGCATGCTGAACGATGATCCCGCGACCTTCGATCCGGATCTCTATGACGACAACGGCAAATACATGGACGGCTGGGAAAGCCGCCGCAAACGTGTGCCGGGACACGACTGGGCGATCGTCAGGCTTGCCATGCCCGGCCGGATCTTCGGTTTCGACGTCGACACCCGCTATTTTACCGGAAACTACCCGCCGCATGGCTCCATCGAGGCGGCCTTTGTCGAGGAGGGCGATCCGAACGATCAGACGGTCTGGACGGAACTTGTGGCGAAATCCCCACTCGGGGCCTCGGCGCAACACTTCTTTGCCAATGCTGATACGTCGAAGGTCTGGACGCATCTGCGCCTGCACATTTATCCCGATGGCGGTGTGGCGCGTCTGCGCGTCTATGGGGCGGCGCATTTCGATTGGTCGAAGGTCGGCGCGACGGAAGAGATCGACCTTGCTTATATCTTCCACGGTGCAAAATCGCTTGCCTGGTCGGATGCGCATTACGGCCACCCCGACAAGATCCTGTCGCCAGGGCGCGGCATCAATATGGGCGATGGCTGGGAAACCAAGCGCCGCCGTGGCCCCGGCCATGACTGGGCCATCATCCGGCTGGGCCATGCCGGTGTGATCAAGCGGGTGCTGATCGACACGCATTTCTTCAAGGGCAATTATCCTGATACCTGCGAGTTGCTCGGGGCCTATCTGCCGGATGCCGGCGACACGTTCAGCGAAGCTGAGATCTCAGCCTCCGAACAGTGGACGCCGATTCTGACGCGGCAGAAGATGCAGATGGATGCCGAGCATCTCTATGACGGCACGCAGGTGCAGCCGGTCGGCCCAGTCACCCATGTGCGCATGGCGATGCATCCGGACGGTGGCGTGATGCGTCTGCGTCTGTTCGGCACCAAGGCCTGACCTGATTGTTTTGACGCACATCCGGACGTAAAAGCGGTTCCCGCATATGCTGGACTTGTTTTGGAAACGAAAAGAGCGGGCTTTGGCCCGCTCGTCGCACATGTGAAGCCGTCCGCCATGCGGGCGGCTTTTCTATTGCCTTGCGGCGCTTTACTGCTTTGGCGCCCGTTCGGCCTCGCGGATCGCTTCCTCGTGATACCAGCTCGCCGAACCGCTCTCATAGATCACGGGTTTTGGCGTCTGGCGCTCACGCAGAGCGTTCAGCCGGGCCAGGTCACGCACCGGGAATTCGTAGATCTTCGCCGATTCCCGAACCATGTTCGTTGTCATGCTACTACCTCTCGTTTCACCGAGTGTTGTCTCGATGCTCCATCCCTAACACGTCTGAAAACCAAATGCACACGAAAAGTGCAAAATGCCTAAAATATGAGCACATATGACGCAGAAAAAGTGATGAATTTAAAATCATCACAGCGCGTTTTCGGTCTTTTCGTTCCCGGAAACGTCTCTGCGCCTGCAAGAGTTCCGACATTATGTCGCAGTGAATTTAAGAAAGTCCTTCTATTGCGCTGATTTTCAGTCCGATGGTGCGGAAAATCGACATCATGCGCGTGTGCGGTGGCAAACTGGCATGCTTCCTGCTTTTCGTTGTGAGACTCCCGGGCAAGCCGGAGAATCACCCCTCTGTTGCGCTCATGAATGGCGCGAGACTGAAGAGAGAGCACCATGACCAAGTTTAAGCTCGAGTACATCTGGCTCGATGGCTACAAGCCGGTAGCGAACCTGCGTGGCAAGACGCAGATCAAGGAATTCGACAGCTTCCCGACCCTGGAACAGCTGCCGCTCTGGGGCTTTGACGGCTCCTCGACGATGCAGGCCGAAGGCCACTCGTCGGATTGCGTGCTGAAGCCCGTCGCGATCTATCCCGACCCGGCTCGCACCAACGGCGCTCTCGTCATGTGCGAAGTCATGATGCCGGATGGCGTCACCCCGCATCCGTCGAACAGCCGCGCCACGATCCTCGACGACGAAGGCGCCTGGTTCGGTTTCGAACAGGAATACTTCTTCTACGAAAACGGCCGTCCGCTCGGCTTCCCGGAGCAGGGTTACCCGGCTCCGCAGGGCCCGTATTACACCGGCGTCGGCTACAAGAATGTCGGCTCGGTCGCCCGTGAAATCGTTGAAGAACATCTCGACCTGTGCCTCGAAGCCGGCATCAACCATGAAGGCATCAACGCCGAAGTGGCCAAGGGCCAGTGGGAATTCCAGGTGTTCGGCAAGGGCTCCAAGAAGGCCGCCGACCAGATCTGGATCGCTCGCTACCTGTTGCTCCGCCTCTGCGAAAAGTATGGCATCGACGTCGAATTCCATTGCAAGCCGCTCGGCGACACCGACTGGAACGGTTCGGGCATGCATTGCAACTTCTCGACCACCTTCATGCGCGAAGTGGGCGGCAAGGAATACTTCGAAGCGCTCATGGCAGCCTTCGGCAAGAACTGGGAAGAGCACATCGCTGTTTACGGTCCGGACAACCATCTGCGCCTGACCGGCAAGCACGAGACAGCTCCGTGGAACAAGTTCTCCTACGGCGTTGCTGACCGCGGTGCCTCGATCCGCGTTCCGCACTCCTTCGTCAACAACGGCTACAAGGGCTACCTGGAAGACCGCCGCCCGAACTCGCAGGGCTGCCCCTACCAGATCGCTTCCGTCGTTCTGAAGACGATCGCCGAAGTCCCGACGGCCGACTACGCAAAGTCTGCCGCCTGATATCAGGCCTAGCGACCATGATTGCAGCGCGGGTGGAAACGCCTGCGCTGTTTTCGTTTTTGGGAGGTGTCCCGGATGTGACAGCATCTTTTGTTTGCGCGAGCTCTGACATATATTGCTGTCAAGGAGACTGGTAATGCGACCGTCGGATGTGCTGGAACGAAAGAGAGCTGCAATCCGCGAGGTGACGGCGCGTCACAACGCGACGAATCCTCGCGTCTTCGGGTCCGTCGCCCGTGGAGAAGACCGGTCAGATAGTGATCTTGATATTCTGGTCGATGCCCTTCCGGGTTCTTCCCTGATGACGCTTGGCGGTCTGCAGTCAGCCCTGGAAGGCCTTGCAGAAGGTGTTCCAGTGCATCTGGTCACGACGAGCGAGATACCGCAGAAGCATCGGGTACGTATCCTGGCGGAAGCGCTGCCCATATGAAACGCGAGCACCGTATTCGTTCGCTTCTGGAACGGATCCGAAGCGCATCTCTGGATGCGCACGAACTGTTGGGTCCTGTAGATCTGAACGCGTTCCGCACAAATCTCCTGATTCAACGCGGCGTCGGCATGAGCCTTTTGATGGCCAGTGAGAGCGTTGTCCAGCTCGAAGCGTTTTCGCCGGACTTCGTTGCGGAGCATCCGGAAATCGATTGGGTGACGATCCGTGGAATGCGTAACCGGATGGCGCACGGATATTTCGATATCAACCTGGATTATGTGTTTCAGACTGCAAAATATGAAGCGCTTGATCTGGTCAGGATCGTCGACTCCCTAATTCATTTCTGTCCTGAGGGAGAATGACCCCTTGCCCATAGACCTCCCCATCCGTCCGCTGACGGCCCAAGCCTTTGCGCCTTTCGGCGAGGTTATCGAAGCCGAGCCGTCGACCATGCGGCTGATCAATGGCGGCACCACCGAACGTTTCCATGCGCTGTTCTCGCCCGAGATCGCGGGCGAGGGGGGGCGGGTGATCGTCAACATCTTTCGCGGCCAGCCGCGCGCCTTTCCTTACGAGATCGGCATGATGGAGCGTCATCCCTTCGGTAGCCAGAGTTTCTCGCCGCTGTCGGGCCGTCCGTTCCTGGTGGCAGTCTCCCCCGACGAAGACGGCAAGCCGGGCCAGCCCCAGGTGTTTCTCGCCGGTCCGCATCAGGGCGTGAACTATCGCCGCAACACCTGGCATCATCCCCTGATGGCGATCGGCGCAGTCAGCGATTTCCTGGTTGTGGACCGTGACGGACCGGGCAACAATCTCGAAGAGTTCTTCTTCGACACCCCCTTCACGATTCGGGAGCCCCAGATATGACCGGCCTCACCACCCATGTACTCGACACGGCGCTCGGCAAACCCGCCCAAGGGTTGCGCATCCAGTTGGTGCGGATGAATGGCGAGGAGGCGGAGCTGATCAAGACCGTCTTCACCAATGACGATGGTCGCGTCGATGGCGGACCGCTGCTTGCAGGTGAAGAGTTCAAGGTCGGGCAATATCAGCTGCTTTTCCATGCCGGCGACTATCTAAAGGGTACGGGCGGTGTGCTCACCGATCCGCCCTTTCTCGACGTGATCCCGATCCGCTTCGGGATTTCGGATACCACGGCGCATTACCATGTGCCGCTCTTGCTCTCGCCTTACGGCTATTCGACTTACAGGGGCAGCTGATGCGTTTTGCCGCCATCGCCGACATTCACGGCAACGCGCTCGCGCTCGAAGCCGTACTCGCCGACATCGCCGCGCAGGGCATTGAGACGACCGAGATTGTAAACCTCGGGGACTGCCTGTCCGGGCCGCTCGAAGCCGGGCGCACCGCCGACATCCTTCTGCCGCTCGATTTGCTCACTGTCTGCGGCAATCATGACCGCTACCTCATCGAACATGCTGCCGGCGACATGCATGAATGGGAGGCGGATGCCTATGCGGAGTTGTCGCCTGGGCATCTCGACTGGCTGCGGTCTCTGCCGTTCAGTGCCGTCTTCCGGGATGTCGCCTATCTCTGCCATGCGACGCCCCTGGAGGACAACACCTATTGGCTGGAGCAGGTCTCCAGCGAAGGCCACGTGCATCTGCGCGATCCGGCGACGATCGAGGCCTGGGCAGCGGGGATAACCCAGCCCTTGATCCTTTGTGGTCACACCCATATCCCGCGTGCCGTGCAGCTTTCCGACGGGCGGCTGATCGTCAATCCGGGCAGCGTCGGCGGGCCGGGTTATACGGATGACGCGCCTTATCCGCACAAGGTGGAGGCGGGGCTGCCGCATGCGAGCTATGCGATCCTGGACAACGTGTCGGGCCGTTGGTCCGTCACGTTCCGGCTCGTGCCCTATGATCACATGGCGATGAGCCGGTTGGCGGAAGAACGTGACCGGCCGTCCTGGGCGAGCGCGCTGGCGACCGGTTTCGTCGACGCGTGAACCCGCTCATAGCCGCCGGACCGCCAAAACCCTTGCCGGGTCAAAGGACTTGATCGAGACGGCGTCTGCCTGGTTGCCGCCGATCAGCAGCCAGTTGTCGCCGTCATAGCCGACGAAGAAGCCGACATGGCCCTTCCAACTGCTAATCGATTCCCGCCAGAGAACCACGACGTCGCCTCTTTGTGGCGGACCGGAGACCGGGCGGCCCCAGGTTATCCAGGAGCGCGCATTGCTCTTGCCCGAGCCGAGCTGGCCGATTTCGGCAAAGCAGAAATTGGCGAAATAGGAGCACCAGGAGATTTCGTCGTCTTCGTGCTGTGCGCTGCTGCCATCAAGGGTTCGATAATAAAGCGCGATGCGTGGGGTGCTGCCGGGGCCGGGGGTCTCCGTCACCCGTAACGCCAGTTCGCGATAGGCGATGTCGATCGCTTGCTGTCCCTCGACCGGCAGGTTCGCTGTCTGTCCGGCAAGATTTCGGACATAGCTCAGAGAGATGTATCCATCCGGCTTTCCGTCACCTTCGAGGTCAACCTTCAGCCAGTCGCCGCTGCGTTGCAGTCCGTAGACCCGGGTGCCGGGGCCGAGGCTGCGGATAACAGGGTAGTCGAGGGACGGCCCGCCGCGCAGATTGAGACTGCTGCGGCTGACAATTTCATACAATGTGCGGCCTGCGTCGGCGTCGAGATGCTGGATGCGCTGCACGTGCTCCACCCCCGTCAGCGTGAACTGGCCGAAATCCGGCTGGCCGGGGCGGGTGATGTTGCTGTCGCAGTCGAGCCCGTCGATCTTCAGGTCGACGGCGTCCTGGTAGAGATCGTAGCTGCCGGCTTGAAGGGCTTCCCGGCTCCCCGACCAGCCAATCGCCCGGGCGAGCCAGACATAGTCCACCAGCCCGGCCGTCTTCAGCTGCTTGGCAACCGTGCCGGAGCCATAGACGCCGGTTTGATAGCCGCCGGCGTGCACGGCTTTTGCAAAGTGTCCGAAATAGTCCTTGATGACGGAGAGCTCGCTCGGCCGGTAGAAATCATGATCCACCGAGACATAGATGGCGCTCTCCTCCGGCTGGCCGATGGCGGCAGCACATTCCAGCGCCCGCGTCGCGTCGGCCGTGGCATTGTCCTGCGAGAAGTCCGACAATTGCCGGTGGTTCTGCTGAAAAACCACGGCGATGGAGAGGCCTGCCTCGGCGATCGCCTCCGCCTCGTCGCGCGTCAGGCATTTGTCCGGAAAGGTCTGGCTGTTCTTGCGGTTGTAGTAGCGGATCACGCAGCGCGTGCCGCTCGCGGCCAGAGCCCGCGCCCTGGCTTTGACGCTATAGGGTGTGTCGATTATCGCGCGTGTCATGCTTTTCGTCCCCCGCGAAGTCATTTCGCGGGGAGATGGTAACGCAACGGAAATACACGTCAATATTGTCGTCGTTTTAGTTCTGCCCCTCTGGGTTGCGTTCGATTGCGGAGCGCCCATGGCGCTCCGCCGGATGCAATCTCAGAACGGGCTTTCCGCAATGATGCCGCGATCGACATCGGCCAACTGGCGCTTGCCGCAGAGCGCCATGGTGACGTCCATTTCCTTGGCGATGATTTCGAGCGCGGTCCTCACGCCCTGCTGGCCCATGGCGCCGAGGCCATAGAGGAACGGGCGGCCGATATAGGTGCCCTTGGCGCCGAGGGCGATCGCTTTGAGAACGTCCTGACCGGAGCGGATGCCGCCGTCCAGATGCACTTCGATCTTGTCGCCGACGGCGTCGACGATCTTCGGCAGCATGGCAATCGAAGAATGGGCGCCGTCGAGCTGGCGGCCGCCATGGTTGGAGACGATGATCGCGTCAGCGCCGGTCTCTGTCGCCATCTTGGCGTCCTCGACGTCGAGAATGCCCTTGATGATCAGCTTGCCGCCCCACTGCTTCTTGATCCATTCGACATCGGCCCAGGAGAGTTTCGGGTCGAACTGTTCCGCCGTCCAGGCATGCAGCGAGGAGAGGTCGGTGACATTCTTGGCGTGGCCATGGATATTGCGGAAGGTGCGGCGGTTGGTCTGCAGCATGTTCCAGCACCAGCGCGGGCGGATTGCCATCTGATAGAGGTGCTTAGGCGTCAGCTTCGGGGGAGCCGAAAGGCTGTTTCGGATATCCTTGTGGCGCTGGCCAAGCAATTGGAGGTCCGCTGTCAGCACCAGTGCCGAGCAACCGGCGGCGCGGGCGCGCTCGATCAGGTTGGTCACGAACTCGCGGTCACGCATGACATAGAGCTGGAACCAGAAGGGTCGCTTGGTGACCGAGGCGACGTCCTCGATCGAGCAAATGCTCATGGTCGAGAGCGTGAAGGGCACGCCGAATTCTTCTGCGGCCTTGGCCGCCAGCATTTCGCCATCGGCATGCTGCATGCCGGTGAGGCCGGTCGGCGACAAGGCCACCGGCATCTTCACCTTCTCGCCGATCATCGACGTTTCCAGGGTGCGGCCGCTCATGTCGACGAGCACACGCTGGCGCAGCTTGATCCTCGAAAAATCGCTCTCGTTTGCCCGGTAGGTGCTCTCGGTATAGGAGCCGCTGTCGGCGTAGTCGAAGAAGAGTTTCGGCACGCGCTTGCGGGCGAGATTTTTCAGATCTGATATTTCAAGGATCGGTGCCATGCTCTGGTTCTCCGGAAAGGTCTTGAGAACCGCCATATCACGGCACAGGGTCGGCTGTGAACATCCGGGGTGATCGAGAGGTAAAATTATTTTACCTGTTTGTGGTGGGGACTCAGGCCCCGCGATGCGTACGTCTTATCTGGATCATCTGTGCCGTCACGCCAGCCACGAGCAACACCGCAAGTGCTGCCTGGGCGCCAAGCAGGATCGGCGAATGCAGGTCCGTCACGATCGGATGGCCGTTCGGAACGCGGCGCAGCGTTTCGCTGACGGCCGGTACCATCAGCAGAAATGCGGTGAGACTCAGCAGGACCGTTTCGATGTAACGAGCAGCACGACCGAGAAACGTCACATGCCCGACGCCATAGCCTGCGAGCACGAGAATAAGCGTAACGGTGCCGATAATGGGGCTGACGGCCTGATGCGCGACAAGGAATACGGTCAGGGAGCCGATCAGCATGGATGCGAAATAGAGCATTCCGGCTGTGCTGCGGGGCACGATGCGGCCGTATCTAGCGAACATGTAGAAGGCGAGAGGGATTGCGGGGAGGCTGCCGAGGGTGTGGAGCCATCCGAGAGGCGAAATTCCAAACATGTCGATGTCCTTAAACGGGCCGCTTCGCGAGGGGAGGGCGTTGATTGAGCGATCTATTCTATCTACTAGTTGGTAGGCACTGCAGGCGAGTTGGCGGGGCCGTCTGTTGCGCTCATTGGGCTTTGGGGATCATCCGTTGCAGCAGGACATCCCTCACCAGAGAGAATATCTCCGGATTGCCATTGGCGCGTGCGGAGAGCATGGCGCCGTGTACGGTGGCGAGAATGGCCTCTGCCTCCGCGTCCGGCGTGGCGCTGACGGACAACGTCCTGTCCCTGGCTCCGCGCTGCATGACGTGCTTCAACCAGGTCGAGACAGTGCGAAAATGCGCCTTCACCTCGTGCCGGACATCGTCAGGCAAAAGCTGGCTTTCGGCTGCGAGCATCGCGCAGACACAGAAGGGTGCTGACGTGTCGAGGATGCAGCGTTCCCAATAGCCGAGATAGGCCTCCAACTGCCCGCGCGCATCGTCAAACTGGCTTTCGATGTAAGCCAGCCCGGCTGCGGCTTCCTGCCGATAGCCGGCGACAAGGACGCGCACGAGGTCTGCCTTGCTGGGGAAATGGTGGTGAATGCTGGCCTTGCGGATGCCGACGACCTTCTCGATGTCGGCATAACTGAACCCATTGTATCCGCCGACAATGATCAGGTCGCGGGCGCAGTGCAGGATCTGCTCAGACGTGGTCGAAAGATTACTCATGATAGCTGCCTACCAACTAGTAGGTAGTTCGTCAAGGCCATTAGACGCTGGATTCTCCGCCTCAGAAGTGTTCGCCGGATTTGAAGGGGCCGACGCGCATGCCGGCGGCAATCAGATAGGCGGTCGACCAGCCGATCAGCAGGAAGCCGTTGACGCCTTCCAGCGCTGCCAGCATGCGCCATTCCGGATGCGGCACGACATCGCCGTAGCCGACGGTGGAGAAGGTGATGGTGGAGAAATAAAGCGCGGTTTCGAAATCATCGACCACGCCGATCAGCGAAAAGCCGGCTGCCCAAAGCCAGACTTCGGCCGTCAGCACCGCGAAGACGCCGATCACCACGGTGTTCATGGCCAGCATGCGGCTGCGGTGGCCGTGCAGGCGGATGCGGTCCGTCACCCAGCTCATCACATGGGTCACGCCCATCAGGCCGAAGGTGTGGATGACCACGGTCAGGGAGATCATCAGGGTGCCGAGGGCAAGATTGATGGCGAGCATGAGGCAGCATCCGCAATTATCGGCGCAAGTCCTTGCGGATCATCAATTTTAGACCCGACCAGACTTCATCGACCGCGCAGACTTTTACATCGACGAGCCCCGTTGGCAGGAAGATGGTGCGCAGCACATCTTCGGTGACGGTCGTTGGCACTTTCGAAGCCTTTTTCGGCCAGGAGACCCACAGCATGCCCGTGGGTTTCAGCATGGCTTTCAGGCGCAGGGCATGGTGTTCCAAGGCCCCCCGATCCGTCTCGAAGACGTGGAGATAATCGAGTTCACCGGCGACCGCCTTTTCAAGCGATGGGGCTTGCGTCCCCTTTTGCAGGTCGTCGGCAAGATGCTGCAGATGTGGCGGGAGGCCGACGAAGAGGGCGACGAGTTCCGGCTTCAATCCGAGTTTCTTCGGAAGGGGAGTGCCGGAATAGCCGCTTTCGCTCATTGCGCCCTTACGCCTCCGCCCTCGGCTTTGATGCCTTGCCCGCCACATAGGTCTCAATCACGGCGCGGTCGTCGCCCAGCGTCTGCAGCAGGAACAGCTCTTCCGTGAGCGACGTCACGGTTTCCATCCTGAGCCGCATGGCCGGGGTCGCGGCCGCATTGAGCACCACGATATCGGCATCTGTGCCTTCGTCGAGCGTGCCGATCTTGTCGGCGAGGTCGAGTGCCACGGCATTGCCCAGCGTCATGTGGTAGAAGCTTTCGAGCGGGTTCAGCCGTTCGCCGAGCAGCTGCTGGATCTTGTAGGCCTCGTCCATGGTCTTGAACATCGAATAGCTGGAGCCGCCGCCGATATCGGTGGCGACTGCAACGGTCACAGGCTTCTCCCGACGCTGGATCGCCTTCAGCGGGAAGAGGCCGGAGCCGAGGAAGAGGTTGGAGGTCGGGCAGTGGACGGCGACAGCACCACTCTCAGCCATGGCGTCCGCCTCGCGATCCGAGAGGTGGATCGCATGGCCGAAGAGGGCCTTTTTCCGCAACAGGCCGTAGTGGGCATAGATATCGGTATAGTCGGTGGCGTCAGGATAGAGCTCGCAGGTGAAGCGGATCTCGTCGTGGTTCTCAGAGAGATGCGTCTGGATATGCAGGTCGGGGAATTCCTCCGCCAGCTTCTGCGTCATCGCCATCTGTTCAGGCGTCGAGGTGATGGCAAAGCGGGGGGTGATAGCGACATGGTTTCGGCCCTTGCCATGCCATTGTTCGATCACCGCGCGTGTCTCGTCATAACCGAGCTGGGGCGTGTCGAGCAGCCCCTGCGGCGCGTTGCGGTCCATCATCACCTTGCCGCCGATCATCAGCGTGCCACGGTTCAGGCTCTCGGCAAAGAAGGCATCAGCAGAGGCCTTGTGTACCGAGCAATAGGCGGCCACCGTCGTCGTACCCTGGCGCAAGAATTCGTCGAAGAACTGTGTCGCGATCCGCTCGGCATGCGCGCTTTCAACGAAGCGGCATTCCTCGGGGAAGGTGTAGGTGTTCAGCCATTCCAGCAGGTTGGCGGCATAGGAGGCGATCACCTGCATCTGCGGGAAATGCACGTGGCAATCGATCAGGCCGGGCAGGATCAGATGCGGGCGATGGTCGGTCTCTGCAGCCTCGGCACCAGCCTTCGGCTTCACCTCGCCATAGGCTCCGACGGCTGCGATCTTTCCGTTGCGGACCAGCAGCGCGCCATCCTCTTCATAGTGATAGCTTTCCCGATCGCCGGCATGTTCGGGTGCCCGACGGAATGAAAGGAGGCGGCCACGGATCAGGGTCTCTGTCATTCTTATCTGCCTTCGACCGTCGTCTCGTACCAGGCAACGAGCAGTTTGCGCTCCTCCGGCGAGATTTCGGTGATGTTTCCGGGCGGCATGGCATGGCTGCGGCCGGCCTGGATGTAGATTTCATGGGCGTGGGCGGCGATTTCGCCGTCCGTCTCGAATTTCACGTTCTTCGGTGCCCGCGCGATGCCTTCCCAGACGGGCTCGGCTGCGTGGCACATCGCACAGCGGCCCTGTACGACATCGCGCACGGCTTCGAAATGGCCGTTGTCGACAAAAGTCTGTTGCCGGGGCGAAAGGCTCGCCTGTTCTCCGCCGGTCAGCACCTTCGGCACGGTCGACAGCCACATGATGACGATAAAGATCAGCACCGTCACCAGCCAGGTCCAGGTCGGCTGCCCCTTGCGGGCATGCGTCGTGTTGAACCAGTGGCGGATGGTGACGCCCATGAGGAAGACGAGAGCGGCGATGATCCAGTTGAACTCTGTCGCAAAGGCCAGCGGGTAGTGGTTCGACAGCATGAAGAAGATGACGGGCAGCGTGAGGTAGTTGTTGTGCAGCGAGCGCTGCTTGGCAATCACGCCGTATTTCGGGTCCGGCGTGCGGCCTGCGATCAGGTCGGCGACGACGATTTTCTGGTTCGGGATGATGATGAAGAAGACGTTCGCCGACATGATGGTCGCGGTGAAGGCGCCGAGATGCAGGAAGGCGGCGCGGCCGGTGAAGATCTGCGTATAGCCCCAGGCCATGGCGATCAGCACGATGTAGAGGAGCGCCATCAGCCCCCAGGTGTTCTTGCCGAGCGGCGACTTGCACAGGAGATCATAGAGGATCCAGCCGACCGCGAGCGACGCCAGCGACAGACAGATGGCCTGCCAGGGGGCAAGTTCGAGCACCGAGCGGTCGATCAGAAAGAGATCGGCGCCGCCGTAATAGACCACGGCCAGCATGGCAAAACCTGAGAGCCAGGTGGCATAGCTTTCCCATTTGAACCAGGTCAGGTGCTCCGGCATGGAGGCGGGGGCCACCAGATATTTCTGGATGTGATAGAAGCCGCCGCCATGCACCTGCCATTCCTCGCCATAGGCGCCGACGGGCAGGCCGGGACGCTTCACGAGGCCGAGATCCAGCGCGATGAAATAGAAGGACGAACCGATCCAGGCGATGGCGGTCACCACATGCAGCCAGCGCACGGCGAAGGACAGCCATTCCCAGGCGATCGCGTATTCATACATTTGCCAAGTCTTTCATGTTCCCCATTTTGTCCGACATTGCGAAAAAATCTTCGGGAAGGGAAGGGGAAAGGACGCACTGCAGCAAAAGCTGCACGGGAAGTTTTCAGCGTCCCTTGGCATGGCAGCACGTCGACCGGCCCATCCGCGTGGTCCCATCCTGAGGCAAAGCAGGTCCCTATCCCGCTGCAGGCGGTGGCGCTGCCTCGAAGCTGGGCAGCGAAGCACGCAGGAAATCGCGAAAGGCCCGGATCTTTCCGGTGTTGCGGCGGGCCTCCGGATAGACCAGCCAGTAGTGTGATCCGTCCTCGCAGGTGAGATCGAAAGGCTGGATCAGCCGGCCCGAAGCGACTTCTTCGGGATAAAATTCCGGGCGCAGGATGGCGATCCCATGGCCGGCGACGGCCGCTGCCGCTTCGAAGGACTGGGCGCCCATCCTGCTGCGCGGATAGGTGTCGAGCGCCGCATCCGGATGACCGGCCGCCGTGAACCAGATCCGCCACCAGGGATCGGCCGGATCGATGATGCGCAGTTTCAAGAGGTCGAGCGGTTCGCGGATGCCGCCGACACTCTCGGCGAGTTTGGGGCTCAGCATCGGGGTGAAGTGGTTGCGCATGACGAAATGGGCGCGCAGGCCGGGCCAATTTCCCGTGCCGGTGCGGATAGCGAGATCGGCCTGGGTCCGGCTGAAATCGATGACCTCCTGCGACGTTTCCAGCCGCACCGCGATGCCCGGATTGCGCAACTGGAAAAGGCCGAGGTGACGGGCCAGCCATTGCGAGGCAAAGGTTGCGGTGGCGTGGATGATCAGGGTCCCGTCCGCCGTGTTGCGAAGATCGGCAAGTGCCTCGCGCAGCAGCTCGAAGCCTTCGGCCACCTTCGGCGCCAATCGCTCGCCCGCTTCGGTAAGCGAAATCCGGCGCGGCCTGCGCAGGAACAGGGCCTCGCCGACGTGCCCTTCCAAGAGCTTGATCTGATAGCTCACCGCCGTCTGGCTCATGCCGAGTTCTTCGCCGGCACGGGTGAAACTCTCCAGCCGGGCAACGGCTTCGAAGACCCGGAGCGCATTGAGCGGCAGCTGTTTCGACAGTTTCATGGATAAGGCCTCTTTATGTATCGGCAGAGTAATTGAATTGGATTGCCGCTGCAACCGCTGGCACAATCGGGACATCAGAACCGATAGATTGAACCCGCGTGGAGGCAGACATGGTGTCCGCGATCAGTAGAATTTTGTCGTTCGACAGGCTTGTGTCGCTGCTTTGGTCCGGGCTGTCCCGATCGCGTCAACGTCAGCGTCTGACCCATATCGATGATGTCTCCGACGATCTCTTGAGAGATATCGGGGTTGAGAACCGGGTCCCTGCGTTTGATCCACGCGGCGACATGTGGTGGCGTCGCGGCGGGCTGGCAGACTACCTTCGACCGGGGCCGTTCTGAAAAAATCCATTATTTCAATGCCCTGCCATGATCTGCTCGAAGGCTGATTCCGGCGTGTGAGAGATTGATTCAACTTCAAGCTTTCAGCAGCACGCCCAACAGTTCGGCCGTGACCATGGCGGCAATCACCGCCGGGCGCTTGTCTTTCACCGTGCTGCCACCGATCGGGAGCGTCAGCAGTTGAATGCTCGCGCGGTTCGCGCCCTCCCGCTCCAGGAAAGAGGCGAAGGTGGCGCGTTTGGTCTTCGACCCGATCATGCCGACATAGGCGAGGTCAGCGCGGGCGAGGGCTTCCTTTGCGATCAGGAAATCCAATGCATGGTCGTGGGTGAGGATGATGATTGCCGCGCCCGGTTTCGCCTGGGAGATCTCGACTTCGGGCATGGCAACCCGGCGGAAGGTTACCCCCTTGGGAGGCGAGCCGTCGATGGAGGTGCGCGAATCGATCAGGGTGACGGCGAGCGGCAAGGGGGCAAGGGCGCGGGCCAGCGCCAGCCCGACATGTCCGGCACCGAAGACCATCACCTGGGGAAACGTCGCGCGCTCGTTCTGAAGACGACGTCGCAATTCCTCTTCCACCGTTTGATCGATCGCTCGGAAGGACAGGAGCGTGCGCCCGCCGCAACACTGGCCGATTTCCGGGCCAAGCGGCACATCGAGCGTTCCCGCTACCTCTTCGCCGGCCAACCGCTTGCGGGCATGCTCGATCGCCATAAATTCCAGATGCCCGCCGCCGATCGTGCCCCAGAGGGCATGTTCGGACACCACCATAATCGTGCCGGCCTCCCGCGGGGTCGAGCCCTTCGTCTCGGCGACCTCGACGAGGACAGCATTAGGATGGGCGGCGATGAAGGCGGGGAGGGTGGTGACGGTCATGATAGCCTGATCCTAGCATTCAACACCGGGAACTGGACAGCCGGGCTGTGGGTTTATTCCACCAAGGTTTGACCGCGCCAGTCATATGCTTCCCGTGTTATGGTTCCGCGCAGCAAGCTCAGGAGCGGGAATGACCAGAACCAAAGGCTTGATCGTTTGGCTGCTCGTGGTGGTTTTCGCCGGGGCGCTTTTTCTCGTCAATCCGCTGGCGGACATCGCGGCCCGGTTCAGCCGTGACGTCACGCTTGGCAGCGGCGCGCTCTACACGACCTTGCGGGTGGCGAATTCCGTGATGAGCGTGGCGCGAGATGCCGATATCTCCGGTGGCGTCGGTGTGGCCTCAGTGACCGCCAGCCCCGGACAATTGTTGCAACCGGTCATCAACACCATCGAGCGGCTGGTTGATCTTCTCTTCGGGCTCGCCATCGTCTCCGGCATCCTCTCGCTCGTGCTAGTGCCGGTCGCTAAAGTTGCCTCTGTGGCTCTCGGAACTTGTGCTTTGTTTTGCGCCGGCCTCACGCTCACAGCACGTCGGGTGCCGTCCGTCATGGACCGTCTTGCAAAGGCCGTGCTCGTTCTCGGCCTGCTCGGGGCTGTTCTGCTGCCGGCATCCTACACCATCGCTTTTTACGCGGGTGACGCAATCACCGACCGTGCCTGGACGAACGCGACTGAGGTTTTCGATCGCATGCGCGGTCAGCAGACCCTGGCAGCCGGTGACGTGGATGCAGTGCTACCGACGGAAACACTGTCGCCCACCAGTCGTAACCCTCCAGCAGGGGACGGCATGTTCGATCGTCTCGGCTCAGCCTTTACCGGAACGCTGCAGGCAGCCTCCGATATGGCGGCCACCGCGGCTGCGAATGCGCAGGTGATACAGGATGGTGTGGCGATCTCGGCAGACCTCTTTACCGCCTCGATCGGCATCGCGACGGCCTATCTGGTCAAACTGCTGGTCCTGCCGGTGCTGATCCTCGCGGCCTTCCTCTATCTGCTGCGGGCCGCGACGCGCTGATCCATCACACCCGCTTCAGCCTCTCCACTGCCATCAGCACCCGCTCCGGCGTGGCCGGGGCGTCAAGCCTTGGGCAGACGCGGTAATCGGCGACCGAAGCGACCGCCATCGACAGCGCTTCCAGCACCGAGATCGCCAGCATGAAGGGCGGCTCGCCGACGGCCTTGGAGCGGCCGATGGTGGGTTCGGTATTTTCCGACCAGGGCACGAGCCTCGTGTTGAAGATCTTCGGCCGGTCGGAGGCGAGCGGGATCTTGTAGGTGGAGGGGGCGTGGGTGCGTAAGCGTCCCTTGCCGTCCCACCAGAGTTCTTCCGTCGTCAGCCAGCCCATGCCCTGGACGAAGCCGCCTTCGATCTGGCCGATGTCGATGACCGGGTTCAGCGACTTGCCGACATCATGCAGGATGTCGGTGCGGTCCATCAGATATTCGCCCGTCAGCGTGTCGATCGAGACTTCCGAGCAGGCGGCGCCGTAGGCGTAGTAGTAGAACGGCCTGCCACGGCCGGCGGCGCGGTCCCAGTGGATTTTGGGCGTCTTGTAGAAGCCGGCAGCGGAGAGTTGGACACGCCCGAGATAGGCGAGCTTGGTAAACTCGCCGAAGGAGAAGATCTTGTCCCCGACGCGCACCCGGTTGGGCAGGAATTCGACTTCCGAGGCCGGGACCGCATATTTCTCTGCCGCAAAGGCGATCAGCCGTTCCTTGATCTGGCGGGCGGCATCGTAAGCCGCCATGCCATTCAGGTCCGAGCCGGAAGAGGCGGCGGTCGCCGACGTGTTCGGTACCTTGGCGGTCGTTGTCGCGGTGATCTTCACCGTGTCGACATCGACCTGGAAACAGTCGGCGACGACCTGGGCGACCTTCGTGTAGAGGCCCTGGCCCATTTCGGTGCCGCCGTGGTTCAGGTGGATCGAGCCGTCCTGGTAGATATGCACCAGCGCGCCTGCCTGGTTGAAGGCGGTCATGGTGAAGGAGATGCCGAATTTTACGGGAGTGAGAGCAATGCCCTTCTTGATGACAGGGCTCGTCTTGTTGAAATCGATGATCGCCCGGCGGCGCGCCTGGTAGTCGACCGAGGTTTCCAGCTCCTCGACGACCTTCAGGATGATGTTGTCTTCCACCTGCTGGTGGTAGGGGGTCACGTCTCTCCCTGAACCCTTTTCGCCGTAGAAATTGGCCTTGCGGACCTCAAGCGGATCCTTGACCAACGCATAGGCGATCTCCTCGATCACCCGTTCGCCGCCCAGCATGCCTTGCGGTCCGCCGAAGCCGCGATAGGCGGTGTTGGAGACGGTGTGGGTCTTCAAGGGCTGGGAGGTCAGCTTCACATGCGGATAGAAATAGCTCGAATCGGCATGAAAGAGGGCGCGGTCTGTGACCGGGCCGGAGAGGTCGGACGAGTAACCGCAGCGGGCGGCGAAATTGGCCTCGATGGCGTGGATCTTTCCGGCATCATCGAAGGCGACGTCGAAATCCATTTTGAAGTCGTGGCGCTTGCCGGTGGCGCCCATGTCCTCGTCGCGGTCGGGGCGGAACTTTACGGCGCGATTGAGCTTCTTGGCGGCCAGGGCCGCAAGCGCTGCAAACTGGTTGCCCTGCGTTTCCTTGCCGCCGAAGCCGCCGCCCATGCGCCGCGTGTTGACGGTGATCGCATTGGAGGGAATGTCGAGCACATGGCCGACGATATGCTGGATTTCCGAGGGGTGCTGGGTCGAGGACCACACGGTTACATCGTCGTCCTCGCCAGGGATAGCCAGCGCGATATGGCTTTCGAGATAAAAATGCTCCTGGCCGCCGATGCGCATCGAGCTTTTGATGCGATGCTTTGCCTTGTCGAGTTCGGTCTCCGGCGTGCCGCGCTTCAGCGTCATGCCCGGCGTGACAAGCGGCGCGCCATTCACCAGCGCGCCGTCGATATCGGTCCAGAAGGGCAGGTCGCGATAGTCTACCTTGGCCAGACGGGCGGCTTTCCGGGCCGCATCGCGGGTTTCGGCGATGACGGCGAAGATGGTCTGGCCGTGGAATTCTATCCTGTCCGTCGCAATCAGCGGCTCGTCGTGGCGGCCGCCGGAGGAGACATCGTTGACGCCGATGATGTCGTTTGCGGTCAGGACATCGATCACGCCGGGATAGGCCTTTACGGCCGAAAGATCGATCGACAGGATTTCGGCATGGGCGCGATCCGCCATGCCGAGCGCACCATGCAACAGGCCTGCAGGTTCGGGAATATCGTCGATATATTCGGCACTTCCGGCGACATGTTTGTGCGCTGAATCATGCCGGAGCGGCTGGTGCATCGGCCCCTTGATGTATTTCGTCGTCTCGTAGGTCGCCTTGTCCATGATCACGCCTCCTCCACCGCAAAGCGCTGCAGTTCCTGCGGCGTACCCGACACTTCCAGGAAGAACCGTGTCAGCAGGTTTTTCGCCGTCAGCTGGCGATATTCGGCCGTGGCGCGCCAGTCGGTTAGCGGTTTGTAGTCGAGATCGAAGGCGTCGCGGGCGGCTTCGACCGTGTCTTGCTTGAAAGGCTTGCCGTAGAGTGCTGCCTCGACCGATCGGGCGCGTTTGGGCGTGCCCGCCATGCCACCAAAGGCGATGCGGATATGGGTGACCACGCCGGCCGCATCCGTCTCCATATGAAAGGCCCCACAAAGCGCCGAAATATCCTCGTCGCGGCGCTTGGTGATCTTGTAGACGGCGACGTGGCTTCCTGCCTTCGGGCGCGGCACAAACATGCTTTCGACGAATTCGCCCGGCTGCCGGTCCTGCTTGCCGTAATCGATGAAATAGTCCTCCAGTGGCAGGGTGCGGGTGCCGCGAGCGGAGCGTAAAGTGGCGGTCGCCGAAAGCGCGATCAGGGCCGGGGGTGAGTCGCCGATCGGCGAGCCGTTGGCGACATTGCCGCCGATCGTGCCCATGTTGCGCACCTGCTGGCCGCCGATGCGCTCAATCAGGCGACCGAAGGCGGGGATCTCTTCTCGCAGCACCTCGAAGGCATTGGTGTAGCTGACGCCGGCGCCCAGCGTGATGCCTTCTGGCGTCACGGTGATTGTCTGCAGATCTTCCAGATGGTTGATGAAGACGACCGGATCCAGCACGCGCATCTGCTTAGTGACCCAAAGCCCGACATCGGTGGCACCGGCAACCACGGTTGCCTTGGGATGGGCGGCAAGCATTTCGGCCAGGCCCTCGACGCTGCCGGGCACGACAAGCCTGCGGCCATCCGGGCCCGTGATCGCGATCGTCTCGCGGGTGGCAAGCTCCTCCAGCCGCGCGACGATATTGGCGCGCTCGCGCTCCAGCGGGTCGAAGAGCGCAGACGGCCTGACATGGGCGACCTGTTCGGCAGCCTTGACGATCGGCTCATAACCCGTGCAGCGACAGAGATTGCCCTGAAGCGCGCGCTCGATCTGGGCGCGGCCTGGATTCTCCGAGGTCATCCACAAACCGTAGAGCGACATGACGAAGCCGGGTGTGCAGAAGCCGCATTGCGAGCCATGACAGTCGACCATGGCCTGCTGCACCGGATGCAGGGTGCCGTCCTTGGCCGCCAAGTGCTCGACGGTCACCACATGGGTGGCATTCAGCGAACCGACGAAGCGGATGCAGGCATTGACCGTTTCATATTGCAGCTTGCCGCTGACGAGCTTGCCGACCAGCACCGTGCAGGCACCGCAATCGCCCTCGGCGCAGCCTTCCTTCGAGCCCGTCAGCCGGCGCTTCATGCGCATGAAATCGAGCAGCGTCTCGGTCGGATCGAGGCTCGACAGGGCGATGTCTTCGCCGTTCAGGATGAAACGAATGCTGTCTGCCATGGATCGATCGTGTCCCTCGGTGTCCGGCTGCCGGACGGCTGCTGCGTCGCCCTTTGTCCCGATGGTGGGCGGCGCAGCGTCATCTTTCAAGTCTATTGTGCTGTCCAGCCCCCATCAATCGAGATCGAGGTGCCGGTGACCTGGGCTGCCGCGTCCGAGGCCAGATAGATGGCAAGGGCTGCGACCTGATCGACCTCAACGAATTCCTTCGTCGCCTGGAGATGCAGCATCACGTCGTTCTTCACCTGATCCTCGGAGATGCCGCGTGCCTTGGCCGTGTCGGGGATCTGCTTTTCGACCAGCGGTGTCAGCACATAACCGGGGCAGATGGCGTTGACGGTGATGCCATCGCGTGCGGTCTCCAGCGCCACTGTCTTGGTCAGGCCCAGCACGCCGTGTTTGGCGGTCACATAAGCCGACTTGAAGGGCGAGGCGACGAGGCCGTGGGCCGAGGCGATGTTGATGATGCGCCCCTTCTTTTTCGCCTTCATGCCGGGAATGGCGGCGCGAATCGTGTGGAAGGCGCTCGACATGTTGATCGCGATGATCAGGTCCCATTTCTCGATCGGGAATTCTTCAACCGGCGCGACATGCTGGATGCCGGCATTGTTGACGAGTACGTCGATGCCGCCAAATTCGCGCTCGGCGGTGGCGATCAGGTCGGCGATTTCGGCCGGCTTCGACATGTCGGCGGCGTGGTAGAGCGCCTTGCCGCCGGATGTTTCCAGCGACTGGCGAACCTTTTCGATTTCGGCTGCATCGCCAAAGCCGTTGATCACGACATTGGCGCCTTCCGCCGCGAATGCCTTGGCAATGCCAAGGCCGATGCCGCTGGTGGAGCCGGTGACGACTACTGTTCTTTTCATCTGAATTTTCCTTCTCGACGAATGCCGATGGATGACGGGCGTTTTGTTGCACCCGCGAAATCAAAGGTTAGTCTCAAACGAAGTTCCGAAGCAACGGCGTTTTGCCGCAGCCTGCCCATGGCCGCGCGGTCAAAACGGTGCCAGACGTGACACACTGTTCGATCTCAGGCCCTTTTGTCTGCAGCCGGAAATCTCTATGTCAGGATCAACACACGCGATCAGGAGCTTGCCATGGAACTCGGCCTCTACACCTTTGCCGACGTCGACCCGAATGCGACCAACAAGGGCGCGGAAGCCAAGCGGCGCGTCGATGAGCTTCTGGCCGAGATCAAGCTCGCCGATGAGGTTGGCCTCGATGTCTTCGGGCTCGGCGAACATCACCGCCCGGATTACATGGCGTCTTCGCCGGCGACGATCCTCGCGGCCGCTGCCGTGCAGACCAAGAACATCCGGCTGACAAGTGCTGTCTCTGTTCTCTCGTCGGACGATCCGGTGCGCGTCTTCCAGCAATATGCGACGGTCGATCTGCTCTCCAGCGGGCGCACCGAATTGATGGTCGGGCGCGGCTCTTTCATCGAGAGCTTTCCGCTTTTTGGCTATGACCTTGAAGACTACGACCTGCTGTTTGCCGAAAAGCTGCAGCTCTTGATGGAGATCCGCGAGAACGAGGTGGTGACCTGGGAGGGCCAGACCCGCAAGCCCATTCAGGGCCGAGGCGTCTATCCGCGTCCGCTGCAGGATCTGCTGCCGCTGTGGATCGCGATCGGCGGCACGCCGCAATCGGCGGCGCGTGCCGGTTATCTCGGCCTGCCGCTCGCACTCGCCATCATCGGCGGCGAGCCGCATCGCTTTGCGCCTTTCTTCGATCTCTATCGCCAGAGTGCCGAAAAGGCCGGTGTGGATCCTTCGACGCTCAAGACCAGCATCAATGTGCATGGCTTCGTCCATGACACGGTGCAGTCGGCGGCCGACATCTTCTACGCGCCGCAGGCTGTGGTGATGGACCGGATCGGCCGGGAGCGCGGCTGGGGACCGACCAACCGGGCGCAGTTCGATGCCTCGCGCGGCCCGCGCGGCGCGCTCTTCGTCGGCGATCCGGAAACGGTGGCGGAAAAGATCGTCGCCATGCACGGCATCTTCAAGAATGACCGCTTCCTGTTGCAGATGGCGATCGGACCCATGCCGCATATCGAGATCATGCGCGGGATCGAGCTGTACGGGACGAAAGTGGCGCCGCTGGTGCGCCAGGCATTGACGGAGAAGGCGTCGGCTGCGTAAGCAGCGGCCTTGCCCCGAGGGCGAATGCCCTTAAAGACTGCGAGGACCCCTGATGATCGTTGAAACCGAAGAGGACCTCGTCTGTCTGAAAGATATCGGCCGTATCTGCGCCACTGCCGTGAAGGTGATGGCAGAAGCGCTGGAGCCGGGGATTACGACGCGTGAACTCGACCTTGTTGGTCGCAAGTTTCTGGAAGACAATGGTGCGCAGTCTGCGCCGGAGCTCTGCTACAAGTTTCCCGGTGCCACCTGTATCTCCGTCAATGAGGAAATCGCCCACGGCATTCCCGGCGACCGGGTGATCAAGGCCGGTGATCTCGTCAACATCGATGTGTCGGCGGAAAAACTCGGCTATTTCGGCGATACCGGCTCGTCCTTCATCGTGCCGCCGGGCACGGCCAAGCAGGAGCGGCTGCTGCGCGATGGCAAGCGGGCGCTCTGGGTCGGCTTGAACCAAATCAAGACCGGCCGGCCAATGGCCGATATCGGCAATTCCATCGGGGCTTTCGCAAGGAAGAACCGCTATACGCTGATCACCAATCTCGCCAGCCACGGCGTCGGCCGCTCGCTGCACGAAGAGCCGAAGGAATTGTCGACCTGGCCGGATCCAGACGAAACCCGGATCATGGAGGAGGGGCTGGTCTTTACCGTCGAGCCGTTTCTCTCGCTCGGCGGCCATTGGGCCGAGGACGGCGACAAGGACGCCTGGACGCTCTACAGCGATCCGCCGGCGCCGACCGTCCAGTTCGAACACACGATCGTGGTCACAAAGAACGGGCCGCTGGTGCTGACGCTCGCCGACTAAGGCGAGCGTAACAGCGTCTCGTCAGAAGCCTTATTCGGACTTCGAGAAGGCGACGGCGACGCCCTTTTTCTTGAAATAGGACTGCATGATCTTGCGGCCCTGGCGGTTCGACTGGGCGAGCTTCGACGGCTCGAACACCGCCTCCTTGACGCCTTCGCGTCCCATTGCTGCCTTCAGGGCGGCAATGTGCAGATCGATCTCTTCGTTGTCGTTGTTGATCGAGGTGTAGATGTTGTCGATGGCCTGCTGCAGGCTGAGATCGCTCATGGGGCACTCCTGAAAAAGCTTTGCGACTTCCCTAGCGATTTTTGGGCGGGAGGCAAGCGGGCTATCGGGGAGGGGATCCCTAATGGCATATCCTTGACAAAACTTGAAGCGTTGGCAAATATGCCAACATGCGAGCGACAAAGCTGATGCATGAAAAGCTTGTTCTTGAGGACGGCTCGATCATCGAAATGGTCATCTGGAGCGTCCCAACGCCAGTTGTGGGTAGCAAACACGCATACAAATACAGGCTTTATTTCGGTCGGGACGGTTCGAGGATTGTCTGTTTCGACAACGAGCGCGGCAAGGGCGATCACCGGCATGTCGACGGCCGGGAGTTGCCCTACGAATTCAGGGATGTCGATCGGTTGGTCGCCGATTTCATGGCCGAAGTGAGAATGAGGCTCAGACAATGAAAAAAGCAGTCATTCAGATCCGACGTGATGCAGATGCGATGGCCCAGGTCGAGGCCATGGCTAAGCGCTTTGTGGGCGTGTGGAAGACTGGCGAAGCGGCGCCCCAATCCACGGTCCTGACATTTTCCTCGCCAGCTCAACTATTCTCGATCCTGTCTCCCAAACGCTGGGAACTCATCGAACGCCTGCAGACGCTCGGACCGTCCACCATCCGGGGCCTTGCCCGGGCGCTGGAGCGAGATGTGAAGCGCGTGCATGAGGACGTGAGCGTTCTGGTCGAATGGGGGCTGGTCGAGAAGGACGCGGCCGCCAAGGTGTTCGTGCCCTTCGACGAGATCGAGGCGGATTTCGTTTTGCGCGGTGCCGCAGCCTGACGCATTCAATCTCAAAACGTCAGCGCGCCTATTCTTGCAAACCTGTAATTATTGCGGGGGTAATTCCGCCACAATTTGGCAGTGGCATTGCTGCTGCGGCGCTTGTGCCCTAGGTTCCGTGTCGATTTGCAGGACTTCTCCCACACGAAGGTTCCCCCCGTGTTTCATTCCTTCTTCCCTCGGCCCAAGCTGTTCTTCACATCGGCGGTCATCTTCACCTTTGTCTGCGTTCTGGCCTGGTATTTCGCGGTGCAGGGACTGGGCAACAGCCTGGGCTATGTGCATCCCGAGACCGAGCCCTTCGATCTGAGCTTCTTCGCCCTGCCGTCGAACCTGTTTTTCTACGGCTACTTCCTTTTGTGCATGGTCGCCTTCGGTGGGGTCTGGACGGTCCTGGCCAAGGATCACCCCTGGAAAATCTGGTCGATCTGGGGGTCGTTGTTCATCATTGCGGCGGTCTATTTCGGCGTTCAGGTCTCGGTGGTCATCAACAATTTCCGTCGTCCCTTCGGCGATTTGCTGCAGAATGCGCTGTCCAAGCAGCCCGGCATCACCGTCTGGGATTTCTACAGCCTGCAGATCGTGTTCGCGAAGATCGTGTTCGTGAGTATGGCGATCTCGATTGTTACGGACTTCTTCACCAGCCACTACATCTTCCGCTGGCGAACGGCGATGAACAACTTCTACATGTCGAAATGGGAGAAGGTCCGGCATATCGAAGGCGCCTCGCAGCGTGTGCAGGAAGACACGATGCGGTTCTCCTCGACGCTTGAGGGGCTTGGCATCTCGCTGATCAATGCCGTGATGACGCTGATCGTCTTCCTGCCGATCCTGTTTTCGCTGTCGGGTTATGTCAGCGAGCTGCCGATTATCGGTGAAGTGCCGCATGCGCTCTTCTGGCTTGCGATCTTCTGGTCGGCCTTCGGGACAGTCTTGCTGGCCGTTGCCGGTATCAGGCTGCCGGGGTTGAACTTCCGCAACCAGCGCGTCGAAGCCGCCTACCGCAAGGAACTCGTCTATGGCGAGGATCATGCGGATCGCGCCCAGCCGGCGACCGTGAAGGAACTCTACAACAACGTCCGGGTCAACTATTTCACGCTGTACTTCCACTACCTCTATTTCAACGTTGCCCGCTATTTCTACATGCAGGCAGATGCGATCTTCCTGCTGATCGTGCTCGTGCCGACCATCGTGGCTGGCAAGATCACCTACGGTATCTATCAGCAGATCGCGACGGCCTTCGGACAGGTGTCGAATTCGTTCCAGTATCTCGTCAATTCGTGGACGACGATCATCGAGCTTCTGTCGATCCACAAGCGCCTCAAGGCCTTCAAGGCGGCCATTGACGACGAACCGCTGCCGGAGATCGACCAGCGCTATCTGGAGCGCGAAGCTGCCGGTGGCGAGATTGCCGCTGACAAGCCGACCTGATCGCCCAGCGGGGCTGAAATGCAAAAGGCCGCGTCGGGCAACCGGCGCGGCCTTCTGCTATTCTCCGAATTTCAATTCGATCACATATCGCCGGTGCCCGATCCCGGGCCACCCTTGGTTCCCAGCATCTCCAACGCCTCCGAATAGGTCACACAAGCCACATCCGGCTTCGGACAGACCTCGGCCACCAGCCGCTCCATCGCCGCCCAATAGGCGCCGCCGTTCATGGTGACGAAATGCAGGCCGATCTGCAGGGGCTGGCGGTCGCCGTTGTACTGGGTTTCGAAGGCGGTCTTGAAGGCGGCATAGCTGCGCTCGGCGAATTCGTCGCCTTTCGACGGGTGGTCGATGCCGCCGGAATGGCGGATGAAGAGGTTGTAGTCCATCGCGATGATGCGGCGGTTCTCCGGGCCTTCCGGGATCAGCGGCAGGCCGAAGCGGATCAACCCATCCTCCTTGCGCGGCGGGGCGGGGTCGTGGGTGACGAGGCTCGCATCGTAGCGATAGCCATGCTCGCGCTCGGCCTCGTAGAGGCTGTCCGGCGCCGAGAGATAGGGCGCGCGAAAACCGGTGATGCCTGACTTGACGAAGTCCGCCCAGCCCTCCGGTTCGCGATCACCCAGGCCATTGTCCTTCCAGGCGCCGGCCATCACCCGGTCGAAGCTCTGAAACTCCGTCAGCCACTGCTCCTTCGTCCAGTCCTTGCCGTCGAAATGGCCGCAGGTGTGGCTGGCGATCTCGTGGCCTTCGTTGTGCGCGCTCCAGATGTTGTCGAGCCGGGTGGAGACCTCGTCCACCGTCTGGGCAAAGCCGATATTGGATCGGCCGGCCTTTATGCCCGGTGCCTTGTAATCGCTGGCGCGGGCGCGCGGGATCAGTGTGGCGCAGGAGAGAAAGTACGTGAAATGAGCGTTGGCGCGCTTGGCGATGTCGCGGCTACGCTTCCAGAGCTTGTTGTCGTGGGCGCCGTCGAAGGAGATCATCAGGATCTGTTTGGGCTTTGCCCCGCCTGCACCTTTTGCCGCAGGGGCCGGCTCTCCGGCAAAGGCCGTCGAGGCGGTCAAGGCGAGGGAAAAGGCGATCAGACAACGAAACATCAGCAAATACCCGGCAATCAACAAGGGGTGCTGCGTGTCATCCAAATGCGGCGAAGCTTTGAACAGGCTGGATATTCGGGTCTGAGACAAGTAAGGCTTTGGCAACCCGACCCGAAAGGTTTTGACCCATGACGCTCCTTATTCTCGGCATCATCCTGTTCCTCGCCACCCATCTCATCCGCGTCGTTGCGCCCGGCTTTCGCCTGTCGATGATCGATCGCTTCGGCGAGACCGGTTGGCGGGTAATCAACTCGGTCCTCAGCCTCGTGTCGCTGATCGTCTTGATCTGGGGTTATGCCACGGCGCCGGTCATCAATGTCTGGTTTCCGCCCATGGGCATGAACCATCTGACCACGACACTTATGGTGTTTGCCACGATCTGTCTGGTCGCCGGCTTCCTGCCGGCCGGCCATATCGCGACGAAGACCAAGCATCCGATCGTATTGTCGATCAAGATCTGGGCCGCCGCCCATCTGATCGCCAATGGCGATCTTGCCTCGATCCTGATGTTCGGTGCGCTGCTCGCCTGGGGTGTCGTTCTCAGGATCAGCTACAAGCGCCGGGTTCGCGCGGGCGATCTGGTGCTGCGGCCCTTCGTTTCGGCCCGCTTCGATGCCATCGCCGTGGTCGTCGGCCTCGTCGTCTGGGCGCTGATCACCTTCAAGCTGCACGAAGTCTTGATCGGCGTTGCGCCGCTTGGCATGTGAGCCTCAGGGCATTTGGCGGTTTTCCCCTTACAAGCGCGCAAAAATCGGCTAGAAGGCCGCTCACGCATGAGATTGCATGGAAAGGCCGGCACTGCCGGGTGTATGTATGGTTGATCAGAACGACAGCTTTATCCGCGAAGTCAACGAAGAGCTTCGCTCCGATCAGGTGCGCAATGCCTGGAAGCGCTACAGCCGCATCATCATCGGTGTCGCCGCCCTGATCGTTGTCGGCACGGCCGGCCATCGGCTGTGGGATCACTGGGATACGACCCAGGCATCGGGCGCCGGCGACCAGTTCCTGGCCGCGCTCAAGCTCGCCGACGAAGGCAAGCGCGACGAGGCGGAAGCTGCCCTTCAGGCGCTGGAAAAAGACGGCTACGGCGCCTATGATATCCTGGCGCGTTTCCGTGGCGCCTCGGTTCTTGCCGAAAAAGGCGATCCGGCTGCCGCCATCACCAGCTTCAAGGCCATCGGCGACGACCAGAGCGTGCCGGACGCCGTGCGCAATGCCGCCCGCGTTCGTGCGGCCTGGCTGATGGTCGATACCGGCACCTATGAGCAGGTCTCGGCTGAGGTCGAAGCCATGGCGACGCCAGCCAATGCCATGCGCCATGCCGCGCGCGAAGCCCTCGGTCTCGCCGCCTACAAGGCCGGCGACATGGTGCGCGCCCGCGAATGGTTCGAACAGATCACCGAAGACGCGGAAACGCCGCGCAACACGTCGGCCCGCGCCCAGATGATGCTCGACAACATCAAGGCGTCCGGCAAGGCGCCGTAACAACAAGGTCCAGAAGGGCCGGAAAGCTAAAGTTCCATGAGTTTCACCGTTGCCATCGTCGGTCGCCCGAATGTCGGCAAGTCCACGCTTTTCAACCGTCTGGTCGGAAAGAAGCTGGCGCTTGTCGACGACACCCCGGGTGTGACCCGCGACCGTCGCCCCGGTGACGCCAAGCTCGTGGACCTGCGCTTCACCATCATCGATACCGCCGGTCTCGAAGAGGCCGGTGCCGATACGCTTGAGGGCCGCATGCGCGCCCAGACGGAAGCGGCGATCGACGAGGCGGATCTCTCGCTCTTCGTTGTCGACGCCAAGTTCGGCCTCACCCCACTCGACAAGACGCTTGGCGAAATGCTGCGCCGTCGCGGCAAGCCGGTCGTGCTGGTCGCCAACAAGTCGGAAGCCAAGGGCTCGGACGGCGGTTTCTACGACGCCTATACGCTCGGTCTCGGCGAACCTGTGCCGATCTCGGCCGAACACGGCCAGGGCATGATCGATCTGCGCGACGCGATCGTCGAGGCGCTCGGCGAAGAGCGGGCTTTCCCCGAGCCTGAGGATGTGGCGGAAACCGATATCGTCCTGCACCCGGGCGACGAGGATGGCGAGGACGAGGAGTTCGAGCCGGAATATGACGACACCAAGCCGCTGCGCGTGGCGATCGTCGGTCGCCCGAATGCCGGTAAGTCGACGCTGATCAACCGCTTTCTCGGCGAAGACCGTTTGCTGACTGGACCCGAAGCCGGCATCACTCGCGATTCGATCTCGGTGGAATGGGATTGGCGCGGCCGCACCATCAAGATGTTCGACACCGCCGGCATGCGCAAGAAGGCGCGCGTGCAGGAGAAGCTTGAAAAGCTGTCCGTCGCCGACGCATTGCGCGCCATTCGTTTTGCCGAAACTGTTGTCATCGTCTTTGATGCCACGATCCCGTTTGAAAAGCAGGATCTGCAGATCGTTGACCTCTGCCTGCGCGAAGGCCGCGCCGCCGTGCTCGCCTTCAACAAGTGGGATCTGGTCGAGGACCAGCAGGCGGTGCTGGCCGACCTGCGCGAAAAGACCGAGCGGCTTTTGCCGCAGGCGCGCGGCATTCGTGCCGTGCCGATGTCGGGCCAGACCGGTTATGGGCTTGAAAAGCTCATGCAGAACATCATCGAGACCGACAAGACCTGGAACAAGCGCATCTCGACCGCCAAGCTCAACCGCTGGCTCGATGCGGTGACCACCCAGCATCCGCCACCGGCCGTCTCCGGCCGTCGCCTGAAGCTGAAATACATGACGCAGGTCAAGGCCCGCCCGCCGGCCTTCATGATTTCCTGCACGCGCCCGGACTCTCTGCCGGAAAGCTATATCCGCTACCTGACCAATGGCCTGCGTGCGGATTTCCAGATGCCGGGTGTGCCGATCCGCATCCACTTCAAGGCGGGTGAAAACCCGTTCGAAGGGCGCAAGCGCCGGCGCTGAGGCTTGCCTCGGCGTCCGGATCCGCGCGCGGTCCGACGCAGGCTTTGAGTCGCAGCCAACCGCCGTCTAATGCGGCGACAGGGGCGATCCTTATCTTTTCTTTATTTGCCCCCAGGCTCTTCCCAATCGAAGCCTGACCCGAAACGGCCCTAATCCTTCTCCTGTAACAACAGGAGACCCGGACATGTCCGACCTCATCTTTATCGCGCTCGGCTCTGGCACGCTTCTCGTGCTGGCCCTGTATGCCCGCGCGCTCGACCGGCTGTGAGGGGCCACGCAGATGCTTGAACCTCTCTTCGGCCTCGCTGTCGCCGTCGCCCTCGGCGTCTATCTCGTCGTGACGCTCCTGCGTCCCGAACGCTTCTGATCAGGAGCAATTCCATGACCATTGTCGGATGGCTGCAGATCAGCCTCCTCTTCCTCGCCGTCCTTTTCGTCATCAAACCACTCGGCCTTTACATGGCGCGGGTGTTTTCCGGCGAGCGGACCTTTCTGTCCCCCGTGCTCGGCCGTGTGGAGCGTGACCTCTACCGGATGAGCGGCATCAACCCGGAGAAGGAGCAGAGCTGGCTCGGCTATACGCTCGCCATGCTCGCCTTCTCGCTCGCCGGTCTTGTGACGCTCTATGCGATGCTGCGGCTGCAGGCCTATCTGCCACTTAACCCGCAGGGCTTCCCCGGCGTACCGGCCGATCTCGCCTTCAACACCGCCGTCTCCTTCGTCACCAACACCAACTGGCAGAACTACGCCGGTGAAGCGACGATGAGCCATTTCTCACAAATGGCGGGCTTGACCGTGCACAACTTCCTGTCGGCCGCGACCGGCATGGCGCTGGCTGTCGCCTTTACCCGGGCGCTTGCCCGTTCCAAGGTTGCCACACTCGGCAATTTCTGGGTCGATATGACCAGAGCGACGCTCTACGTGCTGCTGCCTTTGGCGATCGTCGTCGCGCTGGTCTTCGTCGCCATGGGGCTGCCGCAGACGCTCGATGCCTCGGTCACGGCCACCACGCTCGAAGGTGCCAACCAGGTGATCTCGCTCGGTCCGGTGGCGAGCCAGGAAGCGATCAAGCAGCTCGGCACCAATGGTGGCGGCTTCTTCAACGCCAATGCCGCGCATCCCTTCGAGAACCCGACCGCCTGGTCGAACTATCTCAACATCTTCGCCATGCTGTCGATCTCTGCGGCCCTGGTCTACACTTTCGGCCAGATGGTCGGAAACCGCCGGCAGGGCTGGGCGCTGATCTCGGCCATGGCAGTCCTGCTCATCGCCGGCGTTGCCGTCACTTACTGGGCCGAAGCCCAGGGCAACACCATCCTGACGGCCATCGGCGTCGATCCTTCGCTCGGCAACATGGAAGGCAAGGAAGTCCGTTTCGGCCAGGCCATGACCGCGCTTTATGCGGCTGTTACCACCGGCCTTTCCGATGGCGGTGTCAACGGCATGCACGGCTCGTTCACGGGCTTGGGCGGTCTGGTGCCGATGTTCCTCATTCAGCTCGGCGAAGTGCTGCCCGGAGGCGTCGGCTCCGGCCTTTACGGCATGCTGGTCTTTGCGTTGCTCTCCGTCTTCGTCGCAGGCCTGATGGTCGGCCGCACGCCGGAATTCCTCGGCAAGAAGATCGAGGGCCGCGAGATGAAGTTCGCCATGCTCGCCGTGCTCATCCTGCCGCTGGTCATCCTCGGCTTCACGGCCGTCTCGGCCATGCTGCCCTTTGCAGTGGCGAGCGTCGGCACCGCTGGCCCGCACGGCCTGTCGGAAATCCTCTATGCCTATACGTCGGCTGCCGGCAATAACGGCTCGGCCTTCGGCGGTCTCACCGGCAATACGCCCTGGTACAATACCACGCTCGGGATCTCGATGCTGCTCGGCCGATTCGCCTATGTCGTGCCAGTCATGGCGATTGCAGGATCACTCGCCGCCAAGGTGAAGTCGCCTGCGTCTGCCGGCACCTTCCCGACCGACGGCCCGCTGTTCGTCGGCCTGCTGATCGGCATCATCCTCATTCTCGGCGGCCTGCAATTCCTGCCTGCCCTGGTGCTCGGCCCCATCGTCGAACACTTCGCCATGCTCGCCGGCCAGACCTTCTAAAGGACCCATCATGTCAAAAGACCACAAGGCTCCCGGTCTTCTCGACCCGTCGATCCTGTTTCCGGCGATGCGTGACGCCGTCGTGAAGCTCGATCCTCGTCAACTGCTACGCAACCCGGTCATCTTCGTGACTGAGATCGTCGCAGTCGTCGTGACGATCCTCTTCATCCGCGACCTCACTGGTAATCCCGGCGAGGCAGGCTTCTCCGGCCAGATCGCCGCTTGGCTCTGGTTTACCGTGCTCTTTGCCACCTTTGCCGAAGCCGTGGCCGAGGGCAGGGGGCGTGCCCAAGCCGACAGCCTGAAGAAGACCAAATCCGAACTCGTCGCTCGTCGTCTCGGAGCCAACGGCAAGACGGAAACCATTCCGGCTTCCAGCCTCAAGGTCGGCGACATCGTGCTGGTCGCGGCCGGCGAGCTGATCCCGGGCGATGGCGAAGTGATCGAGGGTGTCGCCTCGGTCAATGAAAGTGCCATCACCGGTGAATCCGCTCCCGTCATCCGCGAATCCGGCGGCGACCGTTCGGCGGTCACGGGCGGCACGCAGGTTCTCTCCGACGAGATCAAGATCAGGATCACCGTCCAGCCCGGCTCGTCCTTCGTTGACCGCATGATCGCGCTGATCGAAGGCGCTCAGCGCCAGAAGACGCCGAACGAAATCGCCCTGTCGATCCTGCTTTCGGGCCTGACTCTGATCTTCCTCTTCGTGTGCGTCGCGATCTGGGGCCTTGCCGGCTATTCCGGTACTGTGCTCTCGGTCACCGTGCTGGCGGCGTTGCTGGTCACGCTGATCCCGACCACGATCGGCGGTCTGCTGTCGGCCATCGGTATCGCCGGCATGGATCGCCTGGTCCGCTTCAACGTGATCGCCACCTCCGGCCGCGCTGTCGAGGCCGCAGGCGACGTCGACACGCTGCTCCTCGACAAGACGGGCACGATCACCTTCGGCAATCGCATGGCGAGCGACTTTCTCGCCGCGCCAGGCGTGACCCCGAGCGAACTGGCAGAGGCAGCCTTGATTGCCTCGCTGTCTGATGAGACGCCCGAGGGACGCTCGGTCGTCGCACTGGCGACAGGCGAGTTCGGCATTCCCATGCCGAAGGCCGAGTTCGATGCCGTCATCGGCTTCACCGCCGAAACCCGCCTTTCCGGCGTCGACATCGGTCAGCGCCGCCTGCGCAAGGGTGCGGTTGACGCAGTGCTCAAATTCGCGGGTCTCACCGAACAGGATGCGCCGGCCCAATTCCGCCGGGCCGTCGATCAAGTCGCCCGCACCGGTGGCACGCCGCTCGGCGTTGCCGATGGGGACCGCCTGCTCGGCGTCATCCACCTCAAGGATGTCGTCAAGCCGGGTATCAAGGAGCGCTTTGCAGCACTGCGTGCAATGGGCATCCGCACGGTCATGGTGACCGGCGACAACCCGGTCACGGCCGCCGCGATTGCGTCGGAAGCCGGCGTCGACGATTTCCTCGCCCAGGCGACCCCGGAAGACAAGCTTGCCTATATCCGTCGGGAACAGCAGGGCGGCCGCCTGATCGCCATGTGCGGCGACGGCACCAATGATGCCCCGGCGCTCGCACAAGCCGATGTCGGGGTTGCCATGCAGACCGGCACCCAGGCTGCCCGCGAGGCCGCCAACATGGTGGATCTCGATTCCAGTCCGACCAAGCTCATCGAGATCGTCGAGATCGGCAAGCAGCTCCTGATGACGCGCGGGTCGCTGACCACCTTTTCGATCGCCAATGACGTCGCCAAATACTTCGCCATCATCCCGGCGCTGTTCGTGGCGACCTATCCTGCGCTCGAAGCCCTCAACATCATGGGGCTGACGTCACCGCAGTCGGCCATCCTGTCTGCCGTCATCTTCAACGCGCTGATCATCGTGGCGCTGATCCCGCTGGCACTGAAGGGCGTTTCCTACCGCCCGTCCGGTGCCGCATCGCTGCTTCGCCGCAACCTTCTGGTCTATGGTGTCGGTGGCCTGATCCTGCCCTTTGCCGGGATCAAGGTCATCGACGTCGCCGTCAGCGCTCTTCATCTGGTGTAATCATGCTCAACCAACTCAGACCCGCACTCACCCTCGTTGCCGCCCTGACCGTGCTCACCGGTCTCGCCTATCCGCTGGCCATCAATGGCATTGCCCAGGCCGTCATGCCCGCAAAGGCCAATGGCAGCCTGATTGAACGCGACGGCAAGGTCATCGGCTCCGCGCTCATCGGCCAGGCTTTCACTTCCGACCGCTACTTCTGGCTTCGCCCCTCGGCGACGGGTCCGGACCCCTACAATGCTTCCGCATCCTCCGGGTCCAACCTCGGCACGACATCGATCAAACTGAAGGATCGGGTGACGGCCGACGTCGCGCGGCTGGCCGCAACCGGCATCGCACAGCCGGTGCCGGGCGATGCGGTGACGACCTCCGGTTCCGGCCTCGACCCGCATGTCTCGCCTGCCTTCGCCGAAGCCCAGGTGGCGCGTGTTGCCAAGGCACGCGGTGTGGAGCCTGCCGCCGTCGCAGCACTCGTTGCGCAGACGATCGAAAATCCCGACTTCGGCGTTATCGGCGAAGCAAGGGTCAATGTGCTAGAGCTGAACCTGGCGCTCGATGCCCTGAACAGATGAGATCTTGATGGCGGATGACAACCGCAGGGACGCCAGGCGTCCCGATCCCGATGCCCTGCTTGCCCTGGCGGATAAGGACCGCCGGGGCAAGCTGACCGTTTTCCTGGGCGCCGCCCCCGGCGTCGGCAAGACCTATGCGATGCTGTCGCGGGCCAAACGCCTGAAGATGGACGGTGTCGACGTGGTCGTCGGCCTGGTCGAGACCCACGGGCGCAGCGAGACGGCCGCTCTGCTCGACGGCCTCGACGTCCTGCCCCGGCGACGGGTCGCCCATCGCGGCCGGATGCTGGAGGAATTCGATCTCGATGCGGCGCTGGAACGGCGCCCGCACATCGTCATTGTCGACGAGCTCGCCCATTCCAACCCCGAAGACAGCCGCCATCCGAAGCGGCATCAGGACATCGAGGAACTGATATCGGCCGGCATCAATGTCTGGACGGCGCTTAATATCCAGCACCTCGAGAGCCTGGCCGATCTCGTCGCCCAGATCACCGGCGTCACGGTGCGCGAACGTGTGCCCGATGTCGTGCTCAAACGCGCCGATGAGGTTCTGCTCGTCGATCTCTCGCCATCCGAACTCATCGAACGGCTGAAGGAGGGCAAGGTCTATCTGCCTGACAGCGCCAACCGCGCCGTCGACCGCTTCTTCCGCCTCGGCAACCTGACGGCGCTGCGCGAATTGGCACTGCGCCGCACCGCCGACCGCGTCGATGATCAGATGGTCGACTACTTGAAGCAGAATGCTATCGATGGTCCCTGGGCGACCGGCGAACGCCTGATCGTCTGCGTCGGCTCCGATGCCCTGTCGGAAAAGGTCGTGCGCGTCGCGAGCAGGTTGGCTTCCGGCCTCAATGCGCCCTGGCTGGTCGTCTCGATCGAGCGGGCCGACCGAGAAGTCGAGACGCCGGAGCGGTTGCAGCGGATCGAAAGCCTCTTCCGGCTCGCTGAACAACTGGGAGCAGAGACGCGCCGCGTTATCGGTAATGATTTCGTCGAGGAAATCCTGAAACTTGCCCGCCGCGAGCACGCCACCCAGATCGTCATTGGCACCCGCAAGCGCAGCCGCTGGCAAAAACTCTTTACCCGCTCGCTGCCGGATGCCCTGTCGCGCCAGGCGTCCGGCCTCGGCGTGCATATCGTCACGCCCGAAGGCGGCACGACTTCGGAACCCCGTCGACTGCCGTTCCGGCTGCCGAAGACGACGGCTCTGCGGCAGGCGGCATTCTCGGCGATCGGCTTCGTCTTCCTGACAACACTGGTCGGCATGGGGATCGATTATTTCGTCGATTTGCCGAACATCTCGCTGCTCTTCCTGCTCGCTGTCCTCGGCGCATCGGTCACCAGCGGTTATGTCGCCGCCTTCCTCGCGGCGGCGCTTTCGGCGCTTGCCTACAATTACTTCTTCATCGATCCCATCCACACCTTCACGATTGCCGCGCCCCATGAGGTCTTCGCGCTTTTCATCTTCCTGGCCGTGGCGATGATCGCCGGTGGCTTTGCCTCGCGCATCCGCGAACAGGCGGAGATCGCGCGGGTGAGGGCGACCGCGCTGCAATCGCTCTATGACTTCTCCCGCAAGCTGGCGAGCACGGCCAAGGGTGAGGACGCGATCTGGCTTGCCGTCTCGCAGTTGCAGGCGAGCCTGAAGCGCAAGGTCGTGCTGCTGGTGCCGCGTAAGGGTGATCTTGCCGTCGCCGCCGCATGGCCGCCCGATACCGAGCTCGATGTCACCGACATGACAGCCGCGCGCTGGACCCACGACAAGCGCGAGCCGGCTGGGCACGGCACGGGCACGCTGCCGAACAGCCGCTTCGAGTTCCGGCCGTTGCTGGGTCCGCACGGCATTGTCGGCGTCTGCGGCATCGAACATGCCGGCGAAAGGCTCGACCTCAATGCCGAACGGTCGCTGACCGCGATCCTCGACCAGACGGCCATCGCGCTTGATCGGGCAAGGCTTGCCGACGAGACCGTGGAGCAGGCCGCAAGGCTGGAAGGTGAGCGTTACCGCGAGGCGCTTTTGTCCTCGATCTCGCATGACCTGCGGACCCCTCTTGCCACCATCACCGGTGCCGTGACCGGCCTTCGCCAGCTCGGCGAACGCATGACGCCTGAGAACCGTGACGATCTTCTGCAGTCGATCGAGGAGGAAAGCGGCCGGATGAGCCGCTTCGTTGCGAACCTGCTCGACATGACTCGCATCGAGGCGGGGACACTGAAGCCCAAACAGGACTGGGTGGATGTCGCAGACGTGGTGCAGTCCGCCGTCGAACGCACCCGAAAACACGCGCCGGGACGCATCATCGAGACGGGACTTGCGGCGGATCTTCCGCTGATCCGGGGAGACAGCGTGCTGATCGGCCAAGTCCTGTTTAACCTACTGGACAATGCCGTGAAATACGGGGGCGATGAGCCGATCAACGTCTATGCGCGGCGGGACGGCAAGGATGTGCTGATCTCGGTGACTGACCTTGGCAAGGGCATTCCACCCGAAGATCTGGACCGGATCTTCGAAAAATTCTATCGCAGGGGAAAGCCGGACGGGCGCGCACCCGGCACCGGTCTCGGGCTTTCCATCGCCCGCGGCTTTGTCGAAGCCATGGGCGGTAAGATCCATGCCGAGAGCCCGGCACTGAAGAAGCGGGGTACGCGCATCGTGATGCGCTTCTCCGGAAGCCATGAAACAAGGGGCGAAGCCCGATGAACCAGTCCCGCATTCTGGTGGTGGATGACGAGCCGCAGATCCAGCGGTTTCTCAAGCCTTCACTCACGGCTGCCGGCTATGAAGTGGTCGAGGCCGCCACAGGCGCCGAGGCGCTGAAAGCGGTCGCGACCCAGGCACCGGATCTCGTTATCCTCGATCTTGGGCTTCCCGACATGGACGGCAAGGAGGTAATCGCGAGCCTCAGAGGCTGGTCGGACATTCCCATCGTCATCCTGTCTGCCCGCGACCGCGAGAGTGAAAAGATCGCCGCTCTCGATCTCGGCGCGGACGACTATGTCGAAAAGCCCTTCGGAATCGGGGAGCTCACGGCCCGTATCCGCACGGCATTGCGCCATCGCGGGCGCCGCGATGCGATCCCGACCGTGATGGAGGTCGACGGGCTGACGATCGATCCGGTCAAACGGCTGGTGTCGCGGGGAGGGGAGGCCGTTCGCCTGACGCCGAAAGAGTATGACCTACTGCTCCTGCTGGCCCGCCATGCCGGGCGGGTGGTGACGCATCGCAGCTTGCTGACCACGGTCTGGGGACCTGCGCATGGCGACGACCTGCATTATCTGCGCGTCTTCATCGGCCAATTGCGTCAGAAGATCGAGCGGGATCCGACGCAGCCGAGGATTGTGCGGACCGAACCGGGGGTCGGGTATCGCATGGCAGAGCAGGAGTGATGCCCGAAGACTGGCGGCCTGCAGCGGACGCCGTTTGCAGGGGACATGCATCCCCTGGGACGTGACGGCTCACCTCTTCTCTGCTCAAGCAGAAAGTGCGCTTCTGTCGGCGGAGGCTCCTTCGACACACGGCGTGTGGCGCCTCCTGACCCCGGCGTTTGGGATGAGGCGACACATTTATTCCAAGGGTCCCGGTTAAATTAGAACGAGCCTCCTTCATATTATCCATGGACTTTATAGATTGACTTCCATCAATTTGGATGGAGAGACGAATGAAATCGCTACTCGGTGTTGCCCTCGGTGCCCTGATGTCGGTCACTGCGCTTGGTCAGGCCCTTGCTGCCGACCTGTCCGAAATTCGCATCGACTGGGCGACGTATAACCCGGTCAGCCTGATCCTCAAGAAGGATGGCCTTCTCGAAAAGGAATTCGAAAAGGATGGTATCAAGATCACCTGGGTGCAGTCGGCGGGCTCCAACAAGGCCCTCGAATTCCTCAGCGCGTCTTCGCTTGATTTCGGCTCGACGGCCGGTGCCGCAGCCCTGATCGGCCGCGTTAACGGCAATCCGATCAAGTCAATCTATGTCTATTCGCGGCCTGAATGGACGGCATTGGTCACCCGCAAGGACACCGGCATTGCGTCGGTTGCGGACCTGAAGGGCAAGTCGATCGCGGTGACGCGCGGGACTGATCCGCACATCTTCCTGGTTCGTGCCCTTGCTGAAGCCGGCCTTTCCGAAAAAGACGTCACCCTCGTCCTTCTGCAGCATGCCGACGGCAAGCTCGCCCTGCAGCGCGGTGATGTCGATGCCTGGGCCGGTCTCGATCCGCTGATGGCCTCGGCGGAAGTCGAAAATGGCGATGTGCTCTTCCATCGCAAACCCGAAAACAACAGCTGGGGCATCCTGAACGTGCGCGAGGACTTCGCCAAGGAGCATCCCGAGATCGTGTCGCGCGTGCTTGCCGTCTATGAAACGGCGCGCAAGGAAGCGATCGCTGATCCGGCAGCGTTGAAGGCTGCGCTCGTCGAGGCGACCAAGCTTCCCGAAGCCGTCATCGACCGGCAGCTTGAGCGCACTGACCTCAGCCATTCGCGCATCGGCGCTGACCAACAAGCCACCATCGAGGCTGCCGGGCTGGCACTGCAGGCAGCCGGCGTCCTGAAGCCGGAGGTCGATATCAAGGCGGTCGCCGGCGAACTCATCGATCCGTCCTTCGGTGATGGTCTCAGCCAGTAAGCGGACGGTACTCATGGCGACGCTTGACACCGCGCAGCCGGTCCGGGTGAGCACGAAGATCGAGAGGCGGGGACACCGCCTCTCGATTTTTGCGCATCCTGTATCCGGGCTTATCGTTCCCTGCCTGCTTCTCTTGCTGTGGGAGGTGCTGGTGAGAACCGGTGTCGTCGGGGGGCGGCTGATGCCGGCGCCGTCGCACATCTTCGAAACGGTCTATGCGCTTGCGGTGAGTGGCGAACTTGCCGGCCATGTCGGGATCACCCTTTGGCGCGTGGCCGTCGGCTTCGTCGGCGGTGCCGTGGTCGGCACCGTGCTGGGTGCCCTGACGGGTTACTCTCCGCTCTTGCGGCGGCTTCTCGATCCGAGCCTCCAGGCCCTGCGTGCCATTCCCTCGATTGCCTGGGTGCCGCTATTCATCCTCTGGTTCGGGATCTTCGAAGCGTCCAAGGTGGCGCTGATTGCGGTTGGGGTGTTCTTTCCCGTCTATCTCGGCGTCTATGGCGCGGTGCAGGGGGTGGATCGCAAGATCGTCGAGGTTGGCCGCGTCTTCCGGCTGTCCGGCTTCGAACTGGTGCGGCGCATTCTCCTGCCATCGGTGCTGCCCGACTATATCCTGTCCCTGCGGTCAGGGCTCGGTCTCGGCTGGATGTTCGTCGTCGCTGCCGAATTCATGGGGGCGTCGCAAGGGCTTGGCTATCTCCTGGTCGACGGACAGCAACTGGGCAAACCGGACCAGATTCTCGCTGCCATCCTGGTCTTTGCGATCGCCGGCAAGCTGACGGATACGCTGTTGCTGCTTGTCTCGGCCCGCTTCGTCCGCTGGCAAGACAACCATATGCGAGGACGCTGAGATGCTCGAACTTCGCCATCTCGCCAAGACCTACCCGAACGGTGTCCATGCTCTGGAGGATTTTTCCTTCACTGTCGGGCAAGGGGAGGTCGTCGCCATCATCGGCGGTTCCGGTTGTGGCAAGAGTACCCTGCTTCGTCTGATCGCTGGGCTGGAGACTCCGTCGCGCGGAGAGATCCGGCTTGGTGATCAGTCGCTCGTCGAGCCAGACGCGCGGGTCAACATCGTCTTCCAGGAGCCAAGGCTGTTTCCCTGGCTGACGGTGGCCGACAATATCGGCTTTGGCCTGCGCCACATCGACCGCTTGGAGCGTGATGCGCAAGTCGAGGCGGCCTTGGCGCGCATCGGGTTGCCAGGATATGGCGGACGTTGGGTGCGCGAACTATCCGGCGGGCAGGCGCAGCGGGTGGCGCTGGCGCGCGCGCTTGTGACGCATCCGACCGTGCTGCTTCTGGACGAACCCTTCTCGGCGCTCGATGCCATGACCCGGGCCGGTCTGCAGGATCACCTCTCGGACCTCTTGCAGGAAAACGGCACGACCATGCTGCTTGTCACGCATGATATCGAAGAGGCCGTCGTGCTTGCCGATCGGATCGTGGTGATGCGGCCATGGCCGGGGCGGATCCTGCAGGTGGTCGACGTGCCGCTGCCGCGCCGTCGCGACCGCAATTCCAATGAGTTTGGAGCCCTGAAGAGGCATCTGTCGACGCTTCTGGAAACCTCCATGGTTCGGCAGCCGCCGGTGTTCGTGCAAGGCTAAGTTCGCCCCCATGGACGGAAAATGCCGTGGGGCGGGAGATGTTGAACCGAATTTGCCGAATGTGCTGCGAATATAGAATACTAATTTGGTAGATTACGTTGACTGGAGAGGCAATCGCGGCAAAACTGTGACCACAACTGCTGAGAAGGAGGCACATGACATGCCCATTGGCTTCAACTTGTTTTCGTTTGATTTCTTCGAAGCATTCCGGCGCGGCCAGCAGGATACGGCCTCATTTGATCCGGACCGCGACACTCCGGCGTCTCGTTCCAAGGGCGACGACACCGATGACGAGGATGCCCGTCGTCGCGCCGCTGATCAGGCCTTCTGGGGCCTGGGTTATTTTCCGGTTCTTTAAGGGAGGTCGACGATGGCTTATGTCGGCTATTCAGTGAAGCGCACGACCTCGGACGTTTCGACGAAACGCTGGAGCGTGGATGGGATCGCAGGTAAGCTGGCCCTTGCTGCATCTCTGCTTTTCGTGGCGATCGCGATCTTTAGTCTTTAAGGGCACGGCCCGCCCGATGCGTGGCGGGCGAGATGGAAAACCAGAATGAACAACCCTTCCAACCCGTGGACCGTCGCGATCATCGGCGGTGGGTTCACCGGTGCTGCGGTCGCCGCACACCTGTTCGAAGGGGCGTTCCCCGTGTCCGACGTCAAGGTCGTCGTGGCCGAGCCGCGTGACCAGATCGGCAGGGGACTTGCCTATGGTGCCACCGATCCCGCCCATCGCGTTAATGTGCCCGCAGGCAAGATGACGCTGTTTCCGGACCAGCCTGACGATTTCAGTGCCTATCTCAATGGCCCTGCGAACAAGGATGACGATGCCGGCATGATCGCCGCCGACGGGCTGGCCTATCCGAAGCGGTCGGTCTTCGGCGATTATGTGCATGCGCGGCTGCAGCCTCTTTTGGATGAGGGGCGCGTTCAGCACTGGCAAACGGCGGTCGCGTCTCTCGTCCCGGACGGACGCCGATGGCGCCTTACGGGGACGGATGGCGAGGAACTGATCTCCGATGTCGTGGTGCTCGCGGTCAGCCACCCGGCGCCCGTGCTGCCGAGAACACTGCTTGCCTTCAAGAATGAGCCGAAGCTGATCGCCGATGGGACCGCTCCCGGCGCACTCGATGCCGTTTCCTCGGATGACCGCGTGTTGATCGTCGGCAACGGCCTGACCTCGGCCGATATGGTGGCCTCCCTGCAGCGCCTCGGGCATCGCGGGGCGATTACTTCGATCTCGCGGCGTGGTCTTCGGTCGCGAGGCCACGGACCTGTCGGACAAGACCCGTTCGGCGACTTCGTTTCGCCCCCCTCAAGGCGGGCCAGCGCACTTCTTTCGCGCATTCGCAGAGCGATCCGGGAGGCGGAAGCCCAAGGGCTTACATGGCACAGCGTAATCGACGCTGTGCGGATCCAGGGCCAACAAATCTGGCCGGGCCTGAGCCTTGCGGAAAAACGGCGGATCATTCGCCATGTGAGACCCTTCTGGGATGTTCATCGTTTTCGCATCGCGCCGCAGGTCGAGGCCGTGATCGACGATGCCATTGCATCCGGGCGCATGACCAGTCTGGCCGCCGCGCTCAAATCCGTGACGCGGATCGGGGAGGCTTTCCAGGTGGTACTGCAGCCCCGGCGCAGTGCGGCGCCCTTGTCCATCGAGGTGGATGCCATCATCGTCACCACTGGACCGGCGCATGGAGATGTTCTGGACAGTCAGCCGTTGTTGAAGGCGCTGAAGGATGCCGGCCAGTTGCAGTCCTGCCCGACTGGGCTTGGGATCGCTTGCGACGAGCATGCCCGGGCGCTGTCTGAGGATCCGACCACGCCGGAACTCCTGATCGCCGGGCCGCTGGCGCGCGGCACATTTGGCGAGTTGATGGGGCTGCCGCAAGTGACCGAGCATGCCGTGCTGGTGGCCCAGGAAATCAAGAACAGCCTGTCTCGTCTTCGGGCGGGCAGGCCCCTGTATTCTCAGGCCTCATGACGGCACCTGATCGCAATAGACCGAGAACCGATCTTTTCGATCCGGCGGCATAGTTAGAAAAAAATTCCTTATAAAAACTATAGAGATTCATAAAATCAAACCGACTTGAGGACGGGCCGAAGCCCGTGTTTTACAGGAATGGTGTCCATGACGATTGCGAAGCCGCTCGATTTTCTCTGGTTCATCCCGTCTTCCGGGGATGGCGCCTATCTCGGATCCGACGATCTCAGCCGCCCGGCCGATCCGGGCTATTTTCGCGAGATTGCCAAGGCTGCCGATCGTCTGGGCTATTCCGGCGTCCTTATCCCGACGGGTGTCGCCTGCGAGGAATCCTTCATTCTCGCCGCCGATCTTGCCGCCCATACCGAGCGGCTGAAATATCTCGTCGCCATCCGTCCCGGCACCGCGTCGCCGGCCTATTATGCACGTCTGGCCTCGACGCTTGATCGCGTGTCGAACGGGCGTCTGCTGCTTAATATCGTCGTTGGCGGCAGCGCCCAGGAACTCGGCGGCGACGGAATTTTTCTGCCGCATGACGAGCGCTACGACCACGCCCAGGAATTTTTCGAGGTCTTCAATTCATTGATCCAGACAGGCAAGGCACATCTGGACGGCAAATACATCAAGGCGCACAACGCCCAGCTTGGCCTGCCGCCCGTGCAGCAGCCGCGGCCGCCGCTCTATTTCGGTGGCTCGTCGGATGCGGCCATCGAATTCTCGGGTGGCATCACCGACAAGTATCTGACCTGGGGCGAACCGCCGGAGCAGGTCGCCGAGAAGATCGCCAAGGTTCGCAAGGCCGCCGGCCCGCATGGCAAGGACGTCACCTTCGGTATTCGCTTGCACTTCATCGTCCGCGAAACCGACGACGAAGCCTGGGAGGCCGCCGACCGCTTGATCTCCAAGCTCTCCGACGAGACGATTGCGGCCGCACAGGAAGTGTTTGCCAAGAGCTCGGACTCGGTGGGGCAGGCGCGTATGGTTGCACTGCATCAGGGTCGCCGCGACAAGCTCGAAGTGTCGCCGAACCTCTGGGCCGGTATCGGCCTCGTCCGTTCGGGTGCCGGTACCGCGCTCGTCGGTTCGCCGAAGACCGTCGCAAAGCGGCTGCGCGAGTACCAGGAGCTGGGGATCGATACCGTGATCGCGTCCGGCTATCCGCATCTGGAAGAAGCGTATCGTGTCTCGGAATTGCTCTTCCCGGAACTGGGTCTGCCCGGTCCGCATGACCAGCTTCGCTCGACCTTCGGTGAGCGCAAGGTCTTCGGCGGCGGCGGTCATGGCGGCAATGTCAAGACAGCGTCTGCCTCGTGACAGTGTCACGGATCATTTGACCCAAAGCGTGGAAGAGTTGCGATGACTTATAACACCGGACAGCTGGTGAATTTGAGAGCGGATCATACCTCCGACCCGGCTGGTGATGTCGATCCGCAGGCATTGAAGGCTGCGCTCCGGCAGCTTGCCGGCGGCGTTTCCATCATCACGACGGGCTCCGGCAGTGACCGCACAGGTGCGACAGTTACGTCTGCCACGGCGTTGTCCGTTCATCCGCCACGCATGCTCGTCGCGCTCAACAAGACGTCATCGACATGGCCGATCCTGCAAAGGCACGGGACTTTTGGCGTGAATATCGTCGGCTCCCGGCACCAGCAGCTCGCCAATCAATTTGCCGGCGTGGGTGGGCTGAAGGGGGAAGAGCGCTACCAGGGCGCCTCGTGGACAAGCCTCGTGTCCGGGGCTCCCATCCTCTCGGACGCTGTTGCCGGCATCGATTGCGAAGTCGAAGAGGCGATCGAACGCCATAGTCATGTCATCATCATCGGACGGGTGCTGGCAATCCATTCGGGCGAGGGCGTTTCGCTCGCGTATGTGAATGGTGGGTACCACACTCTGGGTTAAGCCGCGATCCCGGCTGCGGGCAGCGCATTGCCGGATTGCCCGTCGCCCAGGGTGCTCTCCTTTGACCTCGGTGATGGGCTGACAGCGCCCTCTCCGGGGTTAACCGTCGTCCTTCCACCTCAGGACCTTGAATCCTCTTTTCCCGCTGCAGCTGCGTCGCAGGCTGCAGTTTTCCGTACTTCACCTTGCCTCTCCAAGGAGTTCTGATGACCGAGACCTTCCTGCCCGTCGACGCGATGCAGATGCCGCGTTTCGCGGGGATCGCCACCTTCATGCGGCTCAGACATGTCGACCGAACCGATCCGTTGATCGACGAGGTGGATATCGGCCTCCTCGGCATCCCCTGGGATGGCGGCACCACCAATCGGCCGGGTGCGCGGCATGGGCCGCGACAGGTGCGCGATGCCTCGACCATGATCCGCCGTATTCACCCCATTTCCCGCGTCGCGCCATTCTCCTTGCGCAACGTCGCGGATCTCGGGGATGTGCCGGTCAATCCGGCCGATATCGCCGATACGCTCGAGCGCATCTTCCACGCCCTTGAAGACCTGCGGGCGCGATCGATTACGCCGCTGAGCGTCGGGGGTGACCACCTCATCAGCTACGCTGTGTTGCGCTCTCTCGGCCGGGAGTGCCCCGTTGGCCTCATTCAGTTCGACGCCCATACCGACCTGTTCGATTCCTATTTCAACGGGTTCAAATACACCCATGGCACGCCCTTCCGGCGCGCGATCGAGGAGGGCTATGTCGATCCGCGTCGCATGGTGCAGATCGGCATCCGCGGCACGATGTTCAACGACGATGATATCGTCTGGGGCGAAAGCCAGGGCGTACGCATCATCCGGATCGAAGAGGCCGAGCAGCGCGGCATCGACGGCGTCATGGCCGAGGCACGGCAGATCGTCGGCATGGAGCCGACCTATGTGACCTTCGATATCGATTGCGTCGATCCGGCCTTTGCGCCGGGAACCGGCACGCCGGAGGTCGGCGGCTTCACCAGCCGCGAAGCGCAGCGGCTGGTGCGTCATCTGGACGGGCTTAACCTTGTGGGTGCGGATCTGGTCGAGGTCGCGCCGCCGTTCGATCCGACCGGCGCGACCGCCTGGCTTGGCGCATCGCTGCTGTTCGAGCTGCTCTGCGCGCTGTCACAATCCCCTTCGACGAAAAAGGGCTAAGGCCTTTCAGGCCTTGCCCTTCCACGGCACCAGCAGGCGTTCAACGAGCCGGACGGCAAAGCCGAAGCCGAAGGCGCAGACGGAGATGATGGCGATGCCGACGAAAACCACGTCGGTTGCCAGGAACTGCGCGGCCGACATGATCAGGAAGCCGATGCCGCGCGTCGAGGCAATCAGTTCGGCCGCAACCAGCGTGCCCCAGCCGATGCCGACGGCAATGCGCACGCCGGTCAGGATCTCGGGCAGGGCGCTCGGGACGACGATATGGGCGAAGAGCTGCCAGCGATTGGCGCCGAGTGCGCGTGCCGCATTGGCGCGCTCCACCGAGACCGAACGCACACCGGCCTGGGCAGAGAGGCAGATCGGGGCAAACATCGCCAGGAACAGGACCGCCACCTTCGAGGTCTCGCCAATGCCGAGCCAGATGATCATCAGCGGCAGGTAGGAGAGCGGTGGCAGGGGCCAGTAGAATTCGATCGGGGTGTCGAGGATGCCCTTGGCCCAGCGATTTAGTCCCATCAGCAGGCCAATCGGGATGGCGGTGAGAAGGGCGAGGGCTGCGGCAAGCCCTATTCGAAAGAGGCTCGCGCCGATATGTTCGCCGAGCGTCGCGCCGGCATAGCCGTTCTCGTAGATCACGCCAAACTGGTGCAGCACTTCGCCGGGACGCGGCAGGAAGAGGCTTGGTGCGAGCTGAAGTGCTGTTGCACCCCACCAGAGGAAGATCAGGCCGAAGGCGGTGGCGATGCTGATTGCGGTGGTGCGTTTGCCGTCGAGCCCGAAGCCCGCCATGCGAACGGTCTTTGGCCGCGAAGGCAGCGCCCGTTCAATCTTGGTCGTCGTTTCCAGTTCGATGGCCGTCATGCCGCGATCTCCACTTTCTGGTGGTCCTTGTGGAGGATCTCGCGGATCTCTTCACGGATTTCGCCGAACTCAGGGGCGAGGTTGCTGGCGCGCACGTCACCGGTGGCGATGAAGCGGTTGACGAAGTCCAGTTCGTAGCGGGCAACGACCCGGCCGGGGCGCGGCGACATCACGACCACCTGGGTTCCGAGAAAAAGCGCCTCTTCGATCGAGTGGGTGATGAAGAAGATGCGCTTGCGGGTGCGGTGCCAGACCTCGATCAGCAGTTCCTGCATCTTTTCGCGCGTCAGGCTGTCGAGCGCGCCGAAAGGCTCGTCCATCAGCAGGATGTCGGGTTCGGTGGCCAGCGCCCGTGCAATGCCGACACGCTGACGCATGCCGCCGGAGAGCTCGTAAGGGGAGCTCCTGGCAAAGTCCTTGAGGCCAACGAGTTCGAGAAGCTCCTCCGCCCGGTCCCGGCGTTCCAAGCGGCCGATACCGGCGAATTTCAAGCCCAGCGCCACATTGTCGACGACGTTCGACCAGGGCAGCAGTGTGTCCTTCTGCAAATCTCCGAGC
>NNBU01000555.1_pt1 | contig 54385 bp, 52 predicted proteins | sample 1173781 | NCBI WGS metagenome assembly NNBU01 (sample SAMN07173937, study PRJNA388173) | plant metagenome | biome: Plant school; feature: Soil; material: Symbiotic tissue of Blasia pusilla L.; isolation source: symbiotic tissue sample KVJ2 | host: Blasia pusilla | place: Norway: Troms, Kvaloya...
CTGTTCCATGCGCTGCCTGCCTGCAACGAGGATGAGCTGCGCGCGGATGTCCAGCAGGTTCTCGCCCAACTTGGACGGGTTCTGCTCAGTGCCCCACACCGGCACCTTGACCAGTTGCGCCAGCTTGCCGAGACGCACCGCATTCTTCGCAACGGCCTCGTTCTCGAAGACAGCAGGCATCAGCCGCGCCTGGTAGTCGACCAGCACGAGTTGGGATTGCGAAGCGTCGAGCAGCATGAACAGGTTCTTTCTTGGGGGGAATTTGGTTGGGGCTAAACCGTACCACCGAAAACACCGCCTGCGCCCGCCGCGCCGCCGATGCGCCCGACGAGTTGCGCCACATAGGTCTTGAACAGCGCGTCGGCCGACTGCCTGAACATGCGGATGCGGCCCGTGTGCTGCATCAGCAGCAGGCCGACACCGTGCGCGAACAGCGAGGTGTTTTCCTGCAAGGCGACGTCGGCCGCCAGCCCCAACGCCCGCAGCGCGTCTTCGCAGGGGCGCAGCGCCTGATGCAGATGGTCGTTCAGTTCGTGGTCGAGTTCGCTGGTCAGCCCGCGCGGCCGCATGCCCTGGACCAGATAGAAGCCGAGGTCGAGCTCGCGCGGGTTCGCCGCGTAGAAGTCGAACCAGGCCTGGGCCTTGGCGGCGAGCGTCAGGTCGGGGCGGCCCTCGGTCTGCGGCGCATCGGCCACCGCGGTTTGCAGCCGCTGGATGGATTCGTCGAGCAGGGCCGCGTAGATCGCTTCCTTGCTCTCGAAATACGAGTAGATCGCGCCCGGCGTGTAGCCGGCCTTGCGGGCAATTTCGCGCACGCTCGCGCCTTCGATGCCGGCGTCCAGAAACACGGCGCGGGCAGCGTCGAGCACGAGCGCGCGGCGGACGTCGGTGAGCGCCTGTCGGCGCTGGAGCTTGGCTTGCATCGGCGGGACTATAGCCCCGCGACCCATCGCTCCTTCGATTTTTTGAGCATTGATCGGAAAATTGAACAGTGTTCAAATTCGTGATCAAAACACGGACCTCGGAGACAACACGATGAATGCCCCGCTTCCCGCCGCCGCCCTCATGTCGGGCGCCGACTACCGCGAATCGCTGCGCCGCTACCGCCCCACGGTGTTCGTGGACGGCCGCCGCGTCGACTGCGTGGCCGACGAGCCCGCGTTCCAGCCCGGCATCAATGCCATCGCCCTCACCTACGACCACGCGCTCAAGCCGCAGTACGAGACGCTGATGACCGCCGTGCAGCACACCAGCGGCAAGCGGGTGAACCGGCTGTCGCACATCAACACCGGCTCGGGCGACCTGCTCAACAAGCTCGAGGCCGTGCGGCTGGTCTGCCAGGAAACGGGCTGCGCCCAGCGCTACCTGACGCACGACGCGCTCAACGCCATCGCGCAGGTGTCGGCGCGCATCGACGACGCGCGCGGCAGCACCGAGCACACCGCCCGCTTCCACGAGTACCTGCACCGCGTGCAGGACCAGGACCTGACGCTGGGCGTGGCCATGACCGACGCCAAGGGCGACCGCAGCCGCCGGCCGCACGAGCAGGCCAACGTCGACAGCTACCTGCACGTGGTGGAGCGCAATGCACGCGGCATCGTCATATCGGGCACCAAGGCCATCGTGACCGGCGCGCCCTATGTGCACGAACTGCTGGTCATGCCCTGCCGCAACATGGGCCGCGAAGACGCCGACTTCGCCGTGTGCTGCGCCGTGCCGCTCGATGCGCCGGGCCTCACGATCGTGGCGCGGCCGGCCGGGCGGCCCGGAGAGAAGCTCGAGCACGGTGACGCCTTGTTCAGTCGCAAATACGGCCAGAGCACCGGCGTGTGCATGTTCGACCGTGTCTTCGTGCCGTGGGACCGGGTGTTCTATGCGGGTGAATGGGAGCATTCGGGCCACCTGACCTACAGCTACGCCACCCATCACCGCCACAGCTGCATCGGCGCGCGCGCGGGTTTCGGCGATCTGCTGATCGGCGCCGGTGCGCTGATGTGCGAGGCCAATGGCTTCGACCCGGGCAAGGAAAGCCACCTGCGCGAGCAGATGGTCGAGCTCATCACCATCACCGAGAGCTTCTTCGCCTGCGGCGTGGCGGCCAGCGTGTACGGCAAGGCCGACGAGCACTGCGAGGTGTTCATGCCCGACCCGGTGTTCAGCAACATCGGCAAGCTGCTGCTGGCCACCAGGATCTACGACATGCACCGCATCGCGCACTATGTGAGCGGCGGCCTGATCGTCACCCTGCCGGGCCCGGACGAAGACCACAACCCCGAGACCGCAGCCCGCCTGTCCGACGTGCTGCGCGCCAACCCCGCCATTCCGTACGAACAGCGCATCGAGACCGCCCGCTTCATCGAAGACCTCACGGCTGGCTACCAGGGCGGCTGGTACAGCGTGATCAGCCTGCACGGCGGCGGCTCGCCGGCGGCCATGAAGCAGGAGATCTGGCGCAACTATCCCGTCGGCTCCAAGGTCGAGTTGGTCGAGCGCATCCTTGAGCGCGGCATAGCCGCCGACGGCTCGCCCGCCGCCGCGCCGCACGACCCGGGCCGCGCCATCACCCGCAACCGCCAGCCGGGCAAGTGCTGCGACACGGGCTGCACGACGCCGGGGCAACCGGTCATGGTCGACCTGCCAATATCGTTGCGCACCTAGACTGCGCGCATGAAGTTCTTTTCAAAGCGGTTGTGCCTGGCGGCACTGGGCCTGGGCGCGGCGCTCCTGGTCGCGGCGTGCGGCGGCATGCGCGAGGCCACCGTGCCGCTGTCGACCTCGCTCGACAAGAGCAGCTGCACGCGCAATGCCGACACGCTGCTGGTGATGCTCCCCGGCCTGTACTCGACACCCGACGAGTTCGAGCGCGAGGGCTTCGTGCGCGCCGTGCGCGACAACCGCGTCGCCGCGGACGTGATGCGGGTCGATGCGCACATCGGCTACTACAACAACAAGACCATCCTCGAACGCCTGAACGCGGACGTGGTCGCACCGGCGCGCAGCCAGGGCTACCGGCACATCTGGTTCGTCGGCATTTCGCTGGGCGGCTTCGGCAGCCTGCTCTATGCGCAGACGCACCCCGGCGAACTGGCCGGCCTGGTGACGCTTGCGCCGTACCTGGGGGAACGCGCGCTAGGCACGGACATCGCCAACGCAGGCGGCCTTGTGAAATGGAACGGCCCGCTGGTCGACGCGTCGGCCGCCAACCCGCGCACGCCGAGCGAAACCCAGCTGTGGCAATGGCTGCGCGGCTATGCGGGCTACACGCAGACCGCAGGCGCGCGCCCGCCGCTCTATCTGGGCTACGGCGAGGACGACCGCTTCGTCTTCAGCCACCGCCTGCTGGCCGCGGCCTTGCCGCCGGAGCGCGTCTTCACGACCGAAGGCGGCCATGACTGGCCGCAGTGGACGCGCCTGTGGCAGCGCATGCTGCCGACCTTGCCGCTGCCGGGCTGCCCCGCTTGAAGCGCGGACGGCTGCGGCTCAGTTCGGCTTCAGGCGCAGCAGCTTGCCGTCGGCTTCGTCGGTGAGCACATAGAGCAGCCCGTCCGGGCCCTGCTTCACATCGCGGATGCGGGCCCGCCCGTCGGCCAGCAGCTTGTGCTCGGCCACCACCTTGCCGTCCTTGAGTTCGATGCGGTCGAGGTAGCCGAACTTGAGCGAGCCGACGAACAAGTTGCCCTTCCAGGCGGCGCCGTAGCGGCTGCTGGTCAGGAACGCCATGCCGGACGGTGCAATCGACGGCACCCAATAGTGCAGCGGCTGCTCCATGCCGTCCCTGGCCGTGATGCCGTCGCCGATCTTGCCGCCGCCGTAGTTCTCGCCGTAGGTGATCACCGGCCAGCCGTAGTTGCGCCCGGCCTGCGGAATGTTGATTTCGTCACCGCCTTGCGGGCCGTGCTCCGTCATCCAGAAGCGGCCATCGGGTGCGAGCGTGGCGCCCTGCCCGTTGCGGTGGCCGTAGCTCCAGATCTCGGGCAGCGCACCCGCCTTGCCGACGAAGGGGTTGTCCTTGGGCACCGTGCCGTCCTTGGCGATGCGCACGACCTTGCCCAGGTGGTTGTCGAGCTTCTGCGCGTCTTCCTTGCGGCTGAAGCGGTCGCCCAGCGTGAGGAACAGCGTGCCGTCGCGCGCCTCGACGATGCGGCAGCCGAAATGCGCACTGCTGGCCACCTTGGGTTTCTGGCTGAAGATGACTTTCAGCGCTTCGAGCTTGGTGCCGTCGGCGGAGAGATCGGCGCGTGCCAGCGCGGTGCTGTTGGCCGCGCCGCTGGCAGCCGGCTCGGAAAAGCAGAAGTACAGCGTGCGGTTCTTCTCGAAGCCCGAGTCGGCCAGCACGTCGAGCAAGCCGCCCTGCCCGGCGGCGGCGATGCGCGGCAGGCCGGCGATGGGTGTGCCCACCTTGCCGTCCGCCGCGATCAGGCGCAGGCGGCCCGGTTTCTCGGTGACCATGAATCGGCCACCCGGCAGAAAGGTGACGCCCCACGGATTTTCCAGACCCGACGCAACGGTCTCCGGTGCCGGCTGCGCCAAGGCGATGTTGCAGAAACCGGTTCCCAGGAGCACCGCCAGGGCGCCTGAACGGCGGAAAAACGGCTTGATTCGAAAGTTCATGGCTTTTCCTGGGAGTTGATGCGATCTTGACGAAAGATAGCCACTCGATCCAGGCACGCCCTCAATCAACCTGCGGCGAGAAGGTCCACTGTCGGTCAACCACTTATGGTCAATAAACGTTCGCCGTTACATTTTTTCTTGGGCCGCAGCGAAAAATTCAATGTAAATCAATGACTTACATAACTCTTCGCTCATTCTTTTTAAATTGACATAACCGCGCGTCATCAATATCCTACGCGCCATGCGTTTTTTCGTCCTACCCGCGTCTCTCCTCTTTGCCGTCGCTGTCCATGCAGCCCCTCAACAGGATAAAACCGACGACGAGCTGGCACGAATGCTGGCCGACAAGGGCCTGATCGGGCAACTCAAGCAGGTTCGCCAGACTGTCACGGAGCGCACGTCCGATCTGGTCGTCACGGCCATCGGTTTCCTCGGCGTTCCGTACCGTCGCGGTGGCAACACCGCCGAATCGGGCTTCGACTGCAGCGGCTTCGTTCGCGCCATGTACAACCAGACGGTCGGCCACATGCTCCCCCGCCGCGCCGAAGAGCAAGCCGCCGCCACCGAGAAGATCGACGCCAGCCAGCTCAAGCCCGGCGATCTCGTGTTCTTCAACACCATGCGTCGCGCCTTCAGCCATGTCGGCATCTACGTCGGCGAAGGCAAGTTCATTCACTCCCCCCGCTCCGGCGCCCAGGTTCGTGTGGAAGACATGAACGGCAGCTACTGGCAACGCCGCTTCGACGGCGCCCGCCGCGTGCTCGGCGGCCCGGCGGACGAAGTGAAGGCCGCAGCCCTGGCCCGCACCGGCGACTGAGCCCTCCGGATCCGCCGGATCCCGGACGAAAAAAATCCCGCCGCAGCGGGATTTTTTTATGGGCGCCCGGTCAGCGCCCCACCTACGCCAATCAGCTCTTCTTCGCCGGCGGCAGGTCGGTGCAGGTGCCGTGCGCCACTTCCGCCGCCATGCCGATGCTTTCGCCCAGCGTCGGATGCGGGTGGATGGTCTTGCCGATGTCGATCTCGTCCGCGCCCATCTCGATGGCCAGCGCGATCTCGCCGATCATGTCGCCCGCGTGGGTACCGACAATGCCGCCGCCCAGGATACGGTGCGTCTCGGCATCGAACAGCAGCTTGGTGAAGCCCTCGTCGCGCCCGTTGGCGATGGCACGGCCCGACGCGGTCCACGGGAAGTGGCCCTTCTTGACCTTGATGCCTTCGGCCTTGGCCTGGTCTTCCGTGAGGCCCACCCACGCCACTTCGGGGTCGGTGTAGGCCACGCTGGGGATCACGCGGGCGTTGAAGGCGGCGCTGGACAGCTCCTTGTCGCCCTTCTGTTCCCCGGCAATCACCTCGGCCGCCACGTGGGCCTCGTGCACCGCCTTGTGCGCCAGCATGGGCTGGCCCACGATGTCGCCAATGGCGAAGATGTGCGGCACGTTGGTGCGCATCTGGATGTCGACCGGAATGAAGCCGCGGTCGCTCACCGTCACGCCGGCCTTCTCGGCGCCGATCTTCTTGCCGTTGGGGCTGCGGCCCACGGCCTGCAGCACCAGGTCGTACACCTGGGGTTCCTTGGGCGCGTTCTCGCCCTCGAAGGTGACCTTGATGCCCTCCTTCGTGGCTTCGGCGCCCACCGTCTTGGTCTTCAACATGATGTTGTCGAAGCGCGGCGCGTTCATCTTCTGCCAGACCTTCACCAGGTCGCGGTCGGCGCCCTGCATCAGGCCGTCGAGCATCTCGACCACATCCAGCCGCGCGCCCAGCGTCGAATACACCGTGCCCATTTCGAGACCGATGATGCCGCCGCCCAGGATCAGCATGCGCTTGGGATCGGTGCCCATCTCCAGCGCGCCGGTCGAGTCGACCACGCGCGGGTCTTTCGGCATGAAGGGCAGGCTCACGGCCTGCGAACCGGCCGCGATGATGGCGTTGCGGAACTTCACGGTCTGCTTCTTTCCGGTCGTGTCCCAGCTGGTGCCGGTGCTTTCCTCGACTTCCAGGTGGTACGGGTCGATGAAGTTGCCCACGCCGCGCAGCACCGTCACCTTGCGCATCTTGGCCATGGCCGTGAGGCCGCCGGTGAGCTTGCCCACCACCTTGTTCTTGTGCCCGAGCAGCTTGGCGCGGTCGACCGTGGGCGCGGCGAAGCTCACGCCGAGGTCGGCGAAATGCTTCACCTCGTCCATGACGGAGGCCACGTGCAGCAGCGCCTTCGACGGGATGCAGCCGACGTTCAGGCACACGCCGCCCAGGGTGGCGTAGCGCTCGATCAGCACGACCTTCAGGCCCAGGTCGGCCGCGCGGAAGGCGGCCGAGTAGCCGCCGGGGCCGGCACCGATCACGACCACGTCGCACTCGACATCGACCTTGCCGCCGTAGGTGGAGGCCACGGGTGCGGCGGACGGTGCCGGTGCTGGCGCAGCAGCCTTGGGCGCGGGCGCTGCTGCGGCCGGTGCAGGCGCGGGGGCAGCGGGCGCAGGCGCGGCTGCGGCGGCACCGTCTACCTCCAGCGTCAGCACGACCGAGCCCTGCTTGACCTTGTCGCCCACCTTCACCGCAATGGCCTTCACCACGCCGGCGGCGGAGGACGGAATTTCCATCGAGGCCTTGTCAGATTCGACCGTGATCAGCGACTGCTCGGCCTTGACCGTGTCGCCGACATTGACCAGCACCTCGATCACCGCGACTTCGTCGAAGTCGCCGATGTCAGGCACCTTGATTTGTTGTTCGCTCATTTGGACACTTTCAGTTTGAGTGTGAGAACGTCGACCGGTGGGGCCGAATTGCGATCGAATTCGCAGGCGGCGGCAATGCCTGCCTCCGCCACGTCGCGCGAGGTGCGCGACTTGATGTCATAGGCCGCGTGCATGGCGCCGAGCGCAAAGCTGCGTCCCGAGCCGATGGCCCAGAACTGCTTGAACTCGAACACCTCTCGGTAGCTGTAGATGCCGTAGATGCCGCTCTGGTTGGCCATCAGCATCGTGAACTGGCTCGACTCGTAGGGCTCGTGCTCGTCTTCCTTGGTCTGCATGAAGAACGAGTCTTTCAGCACCGCATGCAAGCGCGTGAAGGTGCGAAAGATCTCGTGCTTGCTGCCGAACAGCAACTGCTCGCGCGGTTGCGCGGCCAGCGCATGCTGCAGCACCAGGAAGTGCGCGGCGGCGCCGGCCACGGCGAACAGGCTCTGGCCCGCCGCGTCCTCGACGGTGAAGATCTTCTGGTTCGCCTCGGCGCGGTGCGAGAGCCGCGTGTCGCCGAAGGTCACCAGAGAATCGGCTGCCATCGTGACCTGGCCGCCTTTGCGGACGGCCACTACGGTGGTCATAGGAGGATTCGACGGTAGTCCGCGAGGACCTGGCCCAGGTAGGCGTTGAAACGCGCAGCCAGGGCGCCGTCGATCACGCGGTGGTCGTACGACAGCGACATCGGCAGCGTGAGGCGCGGCACGAACTGCTTGCCGTCCCACACCGGCTTCATCTGGCCCTTGGAGAGGCCGAGGATGGCCACTTCGGGGGCGTTGATGATGGGCGTGAAGTGCGTGCCGCCGATGCCGCCGAGCGAGCTGATCGAGAAGCAGCCGCCCTGCATGTCGCCCGAGCCGAGCTTGCCGTCGCGCGCCTTCTTGGCGAGTTCGCCCATCTCCTGGCTGATCTGCAGGATGCCCTTCTTGTCGGCATCCTTCAGCACCGGCACCACGAGGCCGTTGGGCGTGTCGGCCGCGAAGCCGATGTTGTAGTACTGCTTGTAGACGAGCTGGTCGCCGTCCAGGCTGGTGTTGAACTCGGGGAATTTCTTCAGCGCCGAGACCACCGCCTTGATGACGAAGGCGAGCATCGTGACCTTCACGCCCGATTTCTCGTTCTCCTTGTTGGTGGAGACGCGGAAGGCCTCGAGGTCGGTGATGTCGGCTTCGTCGTTGTTGGTGACGTGCGGAATCATCACCCAGTTGCGGTGCAGGTTCGCACCGCTGAGCTTCTTGATGCGCGACAGGTCCTTGCGCTCGACCGTGCCGAACTTCGTGAAGTCGACCTTGGGCCAGGGAATGAGGCCCAGCGCGGCGCCGTCGCCGCCACCACCGGCCGATGCCTTGGCGGCGGAGGCCTTGGTGCTGGCCTGGCCGCTCATCACGGCCTTGGTGAAGCTCTGGACGTCGTCCTGCGTGATGCGGCCCTTCGGGCCGGAACCCTTGACCTCGTCGAGCGGCACGCCGAGTTCGCGGGCGAACTTGCGCACCGACGGCGAGGCATGCGGCAGCTTGCCGCTGGGCGTCGTGGTCGGGTCGTGCGGGGCGGCGGCAGCAACCGGGCTCGCGGCGGGTGCCGGCGAAGCGGCGGCAGGTGCCGGGGCACTGGCAGTTGCGGCAGCCGGTGCGGCCGCTGCAGCCTGTGCGGGCGCGGGTGCCGCAGCGCTGGCGGCACCTTCGAGCACGGCAATCAGGTCGCCGATGTTGACGGTGTCGCCCACCTTGACCTTGAGCTCCTTGAGCACACCGGCGCCCGACGACGGGATTTCCATCGAGGCCTTGTCCGATTCCACCGTGATCAGCGACTGCTCGGCCTTGACCGTGTCGCCGACCTTCACGAGCAGTTCGACGACCGCGACGTCCTTGAAGTCGCCGATGTCGGGCACCTTGATCTCGATCGGGCCGGAGGCGGCAGGCGCCGCGGCCGGCGCAGGCGCAGCTGCAGCCGGTGCGGGTGCGGGTGCGGCGGCTGCAGGAGCCGCGGCAGGGGCCGGTGCGGCAGCGGGCGCTGCAGCAGCACCTGCGTCTTCCGCCTCGAGCACGAGCACCACCGAGCCCTCCTTGACCTTGCCGCCGACCTCGACCTTGATTTCCTTGACGACACCGGCCGTCGACGACGGAATCTCCATCGAGGCCTTGTCCGATTCCACCGTGATGAGCGACTGCTCGGCCTTGACCGTGTCACCCACTTTCACGAGCACCTCGATCACCGCGACTTCATCGAAATCGCCGATGTCCGGCACCTTTACTTCCACTGCTGCCATATCGTTGTCTCCCGCCGTAAGGCGCCGTTCGTTCGTTGGTTGTTGATGTTCAAGCGTAGAGCGGGTTGACCTTGTCGACATTGATGCCGTACTTCTTGATCGCTTCCACCACCTTGGCCACCGGCACGGTGCCGTCTTCGCTCAGCGCCTTGAGCGCGGCCACCACGATGTAGTGGCGGTTGATCTCGAAGTGCTCGCGCAGCTTGTTGCGGAAGTCGCTGCGGCCGAAGCCGTCGGTGCCCAGCACCTTGTAGGTACGGCCCTTCGGGATGAACGGACGGATCTGCTCGGCGTAGGCCTTCATGTAGTCGGTCGATGCCACCACCGGACCGCTCGAAGCTGCGAGCTGCTCGGCCACGAAGGGCACGCGCGGCGTCTGGTCGGGGTGCAGCAGGTTCCAGCGGTCGGCGTCCTGGCCGTCGCGCGTGAGCTCGTTGAAGCTCGGGCAGCTCCACACCGAAGCCGACACGCCCCACTCCTTCTCGAGCAGCTCCTGCGCAGCGAAGCTTTCGCGCAGGATGGTGCCGCTGCCCAGCAGTTGCACGGTCGGCGCCTTGGCCTTCAGTGCGGGGCCCTGCTTGGCCAGGTACATGCCCTTGATGATCTGCTCTTCGGTGCCGGGCTGCAGGCCGGGCATCGGGTAGTTCTCGTTGAGCAGCGTGATGTAGTAGTACACGTTGTCCTGCTTCTCGACCATTCGCTTCAGGCCATGGTGCAGGATGACGCCCACTTCGTGCGCGAAGGTCGGGTCGTAGCTCACGCAGTTCGGGATGGTGTTGGCCAGGATGTGGCTGTGGCCGTCTTCGTGCTGCAGGCCTTCGCCGTTGAGCGTGGTGCGTCCCGAGGTGCCTCCCAGCAGGAAACCGCGGGCCTGCATGTCGCCGGCCGCCCAGGCGAGGTCGCCGATGCGCTGGAAGCCGAACATCGAGTAATACACGTAGAACGGCACCATGATGCGGTTGTTCGTGCTGTACGAGGTGGCCGCCGCGATCCAGCTCGACATGCCGCCGGCTTCGTTGATGCCTTCCTGCAGGATCTGGCCGGCCTTGTCCTCCTTGTAGTACATGACCTGGTCCTTGTCGACCGGGGTGTACTGCTGGCCATGCGGGTTGTAGATGCCGATCTGGCGGAACAACCCTTCCATGCCGAAGGTGCGGGCTTCATCCACCAGGATGGGCACCACGCGCGGGCCCAGGGCCTTGTCGCGCAGCAGTTGCGTCAGGAAGCGCACGTAGGCCTGCGTGGTCGAGATTTCGCGGCCCTCGGCCGTGGGCTCCATCACCGACTTGAAGATGTCCAGCGACGGCACCGTGAACGCCTCGTCGGCCTTGGTGCGGCGGTGCGGCAGGTAGCCGCCAAGGGCCTTGCGGCGCTCGTGCAGGTACTTCATTTCCGGCGTGTCGTCGGCCGGCTTGTAGAACGGCAGCTCGGCGATCTTGCTGTCCGGAATCGGGATGTTGAAGCGGTCGCGAAAGGCCATGATGTCCTCGTCGCTGAGCTTCTTGGTCTGGTGGACGTTGTTCTTGCCCTCGCCGATCTTGCCCATGCCGAAGCCCTTGACGGTCTTCACGAGCAGCACCGTGGGCTGGCCCTTGTGGTTGTGGGCGGCATGGAAGGCGGCATACACCTTCTGCGAATCGTGGCCGCCGCGCTGCAGGCTCCACACCTCGTCGTCGGTCATGTGCTCGACCATCTTCAGCGTGCGCGGATCGCGGCCGAAGAAGTTCTTGCGCACATAGGCACCGTCGTTGGCCTTGAACGACTGGTAGTCGCCGTCGTTGCACTCCATCATGATCTTGCGCAGCGCGCCGTCATGGTCCTTTGCGAGCAGCGCGTCCCAGCCCTTGCCCCAGATCAGCTTGATGACGTTCCAGTTGGCGCCGCGGAATTCGCCTTCGAGTTCCTGGATGATCTTGCCGTTGCCGCGCACCGGGCCGTCCAGGCGCTGCAGGTTGCAGTTGATGACGAAGACCAGGTTGTCGAGGTTTTCGCGCGCCGCCAGGCCGATGGCGCCCAGCGATTCGACTTCGTCCATTTCGCCGTCGCCGCAGAACACCCACACCTTGCGGTTTTCGGTGTTGGCGATGCCGCGGGCGTGCAGGTACTTGAGAAAGCGCGCCTGGTAGATGGCCATGAGCGGGCCCAGGCCCATCGACACCGTGGGGAACTGCCAGAACTCCGGCATCAGCTTGGGATGCGGGTAGCTCGACAGGCCCTTGCCGTCCACTTCCTGGCGGAAGTTGAGCAGCTGCTCTTCGGAAAGGCGGCCCTCGAGATAGGCACGGGCGTAGATGCCGGGCGACACGTGGCCCTGGATGTACAGCAGGTCGCCGCCGTGGTTTTCGCTCTCGGCGTGCCAGAAATGGTTGAAGCCGGCGCCGAACATGCTCGCCAGCGATGCAAAGGAGCCGATGTGGCCGCCCAGGTCGCCGCCTTCAGCCGGATGGTGGCGGTTGGCCTTGACCACCATCGCCATTGCGTTCCAGCGCATGTAGGCGCGCAGGCGCTGTTCGATCTCGAGGTTGCCGGGGCTGCGGGCTTCCACGCCGGGCTCGATGGTGTTCACGTAGCCGGTGTTGGCCGAGAACGGCAGGTCGACGCTGTTCTGCCGGGCATGTTCGAGCAGTTGCTCGAGAAGGAAGTGGGCCCGCTCGGGGCCTTCGCTCTGGATGACGGAGGACAGTGCATCCATCCATTCACGGGTCTCCTGGGCGTCCGCGTCGTTCGCGGCCGAGCCGAACAGGTTCTCTGGATTTGCCGACATGCTTGTCTCTCCTTTTAGGGCTGTGGCGGTAATTTAGTGCGCTATGTGATCAGCGCGGCGGAGTTTCTCATAGAAACATCGAGATTTCAAATAGTGCCAGTTAATTTCTTAATGTGATATTTTGCTGATTTGAAGCCGCCAGAAGGCAACCATACGGGAGCCGATGGCACCACCGCTTTCCCATCGTTTCCGAGGGGGCTTCACCTAAACTCGGCCCATGCCTTTTTCCTCTCCGCTGGCGGTTGCCCGCAGTGCCGTGAACGCGTCGCCCCTGTCCTGGTGGCGCAAGTGGTGGCGCCGGCAGACGCCGGTGCTGCAGGACGCCGTCGCCATGCTCGCGCCGATGGCGGCCGTGCTTCTTTTTCTTGCCGCCATCGTCTCGGCCTTCTGGTACCTGCGAACCGAGGAGGTCGAGCGCGAGCAGGAGTCGGTGCGCCGCGACGTCGAATATGCGCAGCAGCGCATGCGCCTGCGCCTGCTGGAGCGCCAGGAGCAACTGATGCGCATCGCGCGCGATGCCTCCAACCGCGAGATCGACCCGATCGAGTTCACCAGCCGGGCCGAATCGCTGGTCAGCCAGTTCCCCGAACTGCAGACCATCACCTGGATCGACGACCGCCGCCGCTTCAAGGCAGGCTATGCAGCGCCCAGCGTGCACCCTGCGCAGCAGCACCTGATCGGCGACGTGCTGCGCCCCGGCGACATCGAGAGCAACTACGCGCTGGCGCGCGAGCTGCGCCAGCCGGTGTATTCGCAGCCCGTGGCCGGCGGTGAGCCGGCGGCCATGCTGCAGCTGCACATTCCCCTTTTCGACCAGGGCCTGTTCGCGGGCGTGGTGCTGGGCGAGTTCTCTGTCGACGGCCTGCTGCGCTACGGCATGCCGTCCGAAGTGCAGGCGCGCTACGCGGTGTCGCTGCTCGACGCCAAGGGCCATGTGATCGCCGGAAACACCGCCAACCTGAAGAACAGCGGCACCCGCCTGCTGCCCTGGACCGAGCGCACCAACGAGTACGAAGTGCCTGTGTCTCCGGTGGGCAATGCACTCGTGCTGCGCGCCCAGGCCTACCGCACCTCGCAGGGCGTGGTGGGCAACGGCCTGTTCTGGCTGGTGTGCGCGCTCAGCGTGCTCACGAGCTGGATGCTGATCGGCACCTGGCGCCACACGCGCCGCCGCCTGCAGGCCCAGCAACGGCTGGTGGCCGAGACCAACTTACGCCGCGCGATGGAAAACTCCATGCTCACCGGCATGCGCGTGCTCGACCTGCAAGGCCGCATCACCTATGTGAACGCCGCTTTCTGCGCCATGACGGGGTGGAGCGAGGAAGAACTGGTCGGCCAGTCGCCGCCCTTCCCCTACTGGCTCGAATCCGACCGCGAAGTGATGAACGAGCGGCTGGAAGAAGAACTGCACGGCCGCGCCCTGCCCGGCGGCTTCCAGGTGCGCGTGAAGCGCAAGAACGGCAGCGTGTTCAACGCGCGGCTCTATGTGTCGCCGCTGATCGACGCGCGCGGCCACCAGACCGGCTGGATGACGTCGATGACCGACATCACCGAGCCCACGCGCATCCGCGAGCAGCTGTCGGCCTCGTACGAACGCTTCACCACCGTGCTCGAGGCGCTGGACGCGGCCGTGTCGGTGGCGCCCATCGGCAGCGAGGAGCTGTTGTTCGCCAACAAGCTGTACCGCCTGTGGTTCGGCTCGGACACCGTGGGCCACCTCGGCATGGTCGCGCAGGCGGGCGTGCCGGCCTCGAACGCGCACGACGAAGGCCTGGACGACGTCGACCCCTACGCGGGCCTTCCCATCGACACGCTCACCGCCGCGCAGGCCGCCAACAACGAGATCTTCGTGCCGCACCTGGGCAAGTGGCTCGAAGTGCGCTCGCGCTACCTGACCTGGGTCGACGGCCGGCTGGCGCAGCTCGTCATCGCCACCGACATCACGCCGCGCCGCGACGCCGAGGAGCAGGCGGCCGCGCAGGCCGACAAGGCTCAATCGGCAAGTCGCCTCATCACGATGGGCGAAATGGCGTCCAGCGTGGCGCACGAGCTCAACCAGCCGCTGACCGCCATCACCAACTACTGCAACGGAATGATGTCGCGCATCAAGGGGCAGACGATCGACACCGAGGCGCTGCTGGCCGCACTCGAAAAGACGTCGAAGCAGGCGCAGCGCGCGGGGCAGATCATCCAGCGCATCCGCTCCTTCGTGAAGCGCAGCGAGCCCAACCGCACACCGGCCGACGTGGCCACCATGGTGAGCGAGGCGGTCGAACTCGCCGGCATCGAGCTGCGCCGGCGCAACGTGCGCCTGAACCACTACGTGGCCGCGCGGCTGCCGGTGGTGCGGGTCGACCCGATCCTCATCGAACAGGTGATGGTCAACCTGCTGAAGAACGCGGCCGAATCCATCGACATTGCCGATCGGCCGCTGGCGCGCCGCAGCGTCGAGTTGCGGGTGCTGCCCAAGGTCATCGAGGGCCACAACGCCATCGAGTTCTCGGTGCAGGACACCGGCAAGGGCCTGGCGCCGGAAGTGATGGACCGGCTTTACGAGGCCTTCTTCTCCACCAAACCCGAAGGCATGGGCATCGGGCTGAACCTCTGCCGCACCATCGTCGAGTCGCACCGCGGCCGGATGCAGGCGGAGAACATCTACAATGGTCCGGATGTGATCGGATGCCGTTTTTCCTTCTGGATTCCGGTGTTGGACGCTATCAGTTCCGTAGCTAGCGACGAGACAAAGGTACCTGCATGAGTTTGATTCCGAAGAAGGGCACGGTCTATGTCGTCGACGACGACGAAGCCGTACGCGATTCGCTGCAATGGCTGCTCGAAGGCAAGGACTACAGAGTCCGCTGTTTCGATTCCGCCGAATCCTTTCTCTCCCGATACGACCCGCGCGAAGTCGCCTGTCTGATCGTCGACATCCGCATGGCCGGCATGACCGGCCTCGAACTGCAGGATCGACTGATCGAGCGGCGCTCCCCGTTGCCCATCGTGGTCATCACCGGGCACGGCGACGTGCCGATGGCGGTCGACAGCATGAAAAAGGGCGCGATGGATTTCATCCAGAAGCCCTTCAACGACGAAGAGCTCGTCACGCTGGTCGAGCGCATGCTCGAACATGCGCGCGGCGCCTTCACGCAGCACCAGCAGTCGGCCAGCCGCGACGCGCTGCTGTCCAAGCTCACGGGCCGGGAGGCGCAGGTGCTCGAACGCATCGTGGCCGGCCGCCTGAACAAGCAGATCGCCGACGACCTGGGCATCAGCATCAAGACGGTCGAGGCGCACCGCGCCAACATCATGGAAAAGCTCAACGCCAACACCGTGGCCGATCTGCTCAAGATTGCCCTCGGGCAGGCGGCGCCAGCGGCCAAGGCCTAGCAAGCAGCTATCTCTTCGATAGCAACGAATGTCCACCACGCCTGCGCAAGCGGGCGTTTTTACTTGGAAAATCAGAACCGATGACCGCCCAACTGATCGACGGCAACGCCCTCGCCAAAACCATTCGCGCCGAAGTCGCCGGCCGCACCGCCGCGCTCAAGGCCCGAGGCGTGAACCCGGCTCTTTCCATCATCCTCGTGGGCGAAGATCCGGCCAGCCAGGTCTACACGAAGCACAAGGTCAACGACAGCGCCCAGACCGGCCTGCAGGCCACGCTCGAAACCTATCCCGCCGACCTGAGCGAAGCCGACCTGTTGGCACGCATTCGCACGCTCAACGACGACCCGAAGGTGCATGGCATCCTGGTCCAGTTGCCCTTGCCGAAGCACATGGACAGCCAGAAGGTCATCGAGACGATTTCTCCCGCCAAGGACGTCGACGGCTTCCACGTCGCCAGCGCCGGCGCGCTGATGACCGGCGCCCCCGGCTTCTGGCCCTGCACGCCGCACGGCTGCATGAAGATGCTCGAATCCATCGGCTACGACCTGCGCGGCAAGCATGCCGTGGTCATCGGCCGCAGCAACATCGTCGGCAAGCCGATGGCCATGATGCTGCTCGCCAAGAGCGCCACCGTGACCATCTGCCACAGCGCCACGCAAGACCTTGGCGCCATCACTCGCCAGGCCGACGTGATCGTCGCGGCGGTGGGCAAGCTCAACCTCCTGACCGCCGACATGGTCAAGCCCGGCGCAGTGGTCATCGACGTGGGCATGAACCGCAAGGAAGACGGCAAGCTGGCCGGCGACGTCGATTTCGACGGCGTGAAGGAAGTGGCCGGCTGGATCACGCCCGTGCCGGGCGGCGTCGGCCCCATGACACGCGCCATGCTGCTCGCCAACACCCTTGAAGCGGCCGAACGCGCCGCCAAGTAACTTTCATGGCCATGACGAACAACCCCCTCCTCGACTTCAACGATCTCCCGCTGTTCGACCGCATCCGGCCCGAGCATGTCGCGCCCGCCGTCGACGTTCTGCTGGCCGATGCCGAGACCGCGCTGCAGGCCGTGACCGCGCCCGAATTCCCGGCCGACTGGAATGCCATCTCGAAGGTGCTCGACGTGGCCTCCGAACGCTTCAGCCGCGCCTGGGGCGCCGTGGGCCACCTGAACGCCGTGGCCGACACGCCCGAACTGCGCGCCGCCTACAACGAGGCCATGCCGCGCGTCACCGCCTTCTGGACCCGCCTGGGTTCGGACGAGCGGCTGTACGCCAAGTACAAGGCCATCGACGTGTCCACGCTCAACGCCGAGCAGCGCCAGGCGCATCGCAACGCGGTGCGCAACTTCGTGCTGGGCGGCGCCGAACTGCAGGGCGAGGCCAAGAAGCGCTTCGCCGACATCCAGGAGCGCCAGGCCGAGCTGAGCCAGAAGTTCAGCGAGAACGCCCTCGACGCGACCGATGCCTTTGCCTACTACGCGACGTTCGGTGAACTCGAAGGCGTGCCCGAAGACGTGGTGAGCGCCGCGCGCTCGGCCGCCGAAGCCGATGGCAAGGATGGCTACAAGCTCACGCTCAAGATGCCGTGCTACCTGCCCGTGATGCAGTTCGCCAAAAGCAGCGCGCTGCGCGAAAAGCTCTACCGTGCGTACGTCACGCGTGCCAGCGAATTCGGTGACGCCGCCTTCGACAACACGGCGCTGATCACCGAGATCCTGGCGCTGCGCGAAGAAGAAGCGAAGCTGCTGGGCTACAACAATTTCGGCGAGCTGTCGGTCGTGCCGAAGATGGCCGAATCGCCCGAGCAGGTCGTGAAGTTCCTGCGCGACCTGGCCGTCAAGGCCAAGCCCTACGGCGAACGCGACCTCGCCGACCTGCGCGTCTTCGCGTCGGAGCAACTGAGCATCACCGACCCGCAGCCCTGGGACTGGAGCTACATCGGGGAGAAGCTCAAGGAAGCGCGGTACGCTTTCAGCGAACAGGAGGTCAAGCAGTACTTCCCGGCGCCGAAGGTCATGGCCGGCCTGTTCAAGATCGTCGAGACGCTGTTCGAAGTGTCGATCCGCCGCGACAGTGCGCCCACCTGGCACCCGAGCGTCGAGTTCTATCGCATCGAACGCGCCGGGCAGAAGGTCGGCCAGTTCTACCTCGACCCCTCGGCCCGCGCTGCCAAGCGCGGCGGCGCCTGGATGGACGACGTTCGCGCCCGCTGGCTGCGCCCGGACGACGGCGTGCTGCAAACGCCCGTCGCGCAACTGGTGTGCAACTTCGCCAGCGGTGTCGACGGCAAGCCGCCGCTGCTCACGCACGACGACGTGACCACCCTCTTCCACGAGTTCGGCCACGGCCTGCACCACATGCTCACCCAGGTGAACGAGCGCGACGTCTCGGGCATCAGCGGCGTCGAGTGGGACGCGGTCGAGCTGCCGAGCCAGTTCATGGAAAACTTCTGCTGGGAGTGGGATGTGCTCAAGCACATGACCGCCCATGTCGACTCCGGCGAGCCGCTGCCGCGCGCGCTGTTCGACAAGATGACGGCGGCCAAGAACTTCCAGAGCGGGCTGCAGACGCTGCGCCAGATCGAGTTCTCGCTGTTCGACATGCTGCTGCACACCGAGTACCACGCCTCGGCGGCCAAGACAGGCGACGTGATGGCGCTGCTCGGCGCGGTGCGCAGCGAAGTGGCCGTGATGCCTTCGCCCCCCTTCAGCCGCACGCCGAACACGTTCAGCCACATCTTCTCGGGCGGCTACGCGGCCGGCTACTACAGCTACAAATGGGCCGAGGTGCTGAGCGCCGACGCCTACGCGGCCTTCGAGGAAACCGTGGGCGCCGACGGCGAACCGAACATCGAGACCGGCCGCAAGTACCGCCAGGCCATCCTGGAGGCCGGCGGCAGCCGCAGCGCGATGGACTCGTTCAAGGCCTTCCGCGGCCGTGAGCCGCAGCTTGATGCGCTGTTGCGACACCAGGGCATGGCGCAGGCCCAGCCCGCTTGATGCAGCGCTGAAGCTTGCGATACTCGGGCGATGCACACGATCCCTTACAAATTCTCACTGCATCGCCTGGGCGCGCGGACGGCAGGCGCCTGCCTCCTGCTCGTTGCCGCCGGCGCCATGGCGCAGTCGGTCTACCGCCAGGTCGACAAGAACGGCAAGGTCACTTTTTCGGACCGTGCCCCGACCGCCAGCACCGAGCCCGCCTCGGGACCGCAAGGCGCCGCGGGAACACCGGCCGGCGCGGGCCTGCCCTACGAGCTTCGCCAGGTGGCGCAGCGCTATCCGGTCGTCCTGTACACGAGCGACGAATGCGCTCCTTGCGGCGCGGCGCGCTCGATGCTCGTCACGCGCGGCATTCCCTTCGATGAACGCACCGTCAAGAGCAACGAGGATATCGAGGCGCTGCAGCGTCTGAGCAGCCAGAGCTCGCTGCCGCTGCTCACCATCGGATCGCAGCAACTCAAGGGCTATGGCGACGCCGAGTGGTCGCAGTACCTCGATGCAGCCGGCTACCCGAAGAGCAACAGCCTGCCTGCGGGCTACCGCAACGGACCGGCCCGCCCGCTGGTCGCCCAGCAGGCGGCACCGGCGCCCCGTGCCGCCGCGGCACCGTCAGCACAACCCGCGCTGCCGCCCGCATCGAGCGACCCTGGCCCGAGCAACCCGGCCGGCATCAAGTTCTGAGCCTGCCCGCCGGCGGCCCTGCCCGGGCGTCGGTTCAGGAGAATTCCAGGGTCTTCACGCCCGCCGAGGTGCCCAGCAGGCAGACATCGGCCTTCTGGTGCGCGAAGACGCCAACCGTCACCACGCCGGGCCACTGGCTCACTTCGGACTCGAAGGCCAGCGGCGCGGTGATCCGCAAACCCGTCACGTCGACGATGTGCTGCCCGTTGTCGGTGACCAGCGGCAGCCCGTCCTTCTCGCGCACCTGAGCGATGCCGCCCATGGCGGCGAACTGCCGCATCACGCGGCGCACCGCCATCGGGATCACTTCGACCGGCAGCGGAAAGGCGCCCAGCGTCTCGACCAGCTTGGACGCATCGGCAATGCAGATGAACTTGCGCGACTGAGCGGCCACGATCTTCTCGCGCGTGAGCGCCGCCCCGCCGCCCTTCACCATGAAACCACGGTGGTCGATTTCGTCGGCTCCGTCGATATAGACGGCCAGTTCTTCCACCTCGTTGCTGTCGAACACCGGAATGCCCAGCGCACGCAGGCGCTCGGTCGAGGCCACCGAGCTGGAGACGGCGCCCTTGATCTCGTCCTTGATGGTCGCCAGCGCGTCGATGAACTTGTTCACCGTGGAGCCGGTGCCGACGCCGACGATCTCGCCCTTGACCACATAGGCCAGCGCGGCGCGGCCGACCTGGGCCTTGAGTTCGTCCTGAGAAAGCGGGTTTGAAGGGGTTGCGGGGGCGGGTGCGGTCATCGCGGAGAATCCTTGGCTCATAGAAGTCCAGAATTATCCGATGCCCCTGCTGATGCCCTCCTCGCTTTACGGCCTCGCCCGCCCTTTCCTGTTCGGCTTCGACCCCGAGCATGCCCATGAAATCACGCTGGACGGGCTGGCGCGCACGCAAAACACGCCGCTGGCCTGCGCCTACTCGGCACCGCGCGTGAACGACCCCGTCGAGCTCGCCGGGCTGACATTTCCGAACCGCGTGGGCCTGGCGGCCGGGCTCGACAAGAACGCCCGCTGCATCGATGCCTTTGCCGCCATGGGTTTCGGCTTTGTCGAAGTCGGTACCGTCACGCCGAAGGGCCAGCCAGGCAACCCGAAGCCGCGCATGTTCCGGCTGCCGCAGCGCGACGCACTCATCAACCGGCTGGGCTTCAACAACGACGGGCTCGACGCCTTCCTGGCCAATGTGCAGAAGGCGCGCTTTCGCAAGGGCGGCGGCAACAAGGCGCCGATGCTGCTGGGCCTCAACATCGGCAAGAACGCCGCCACGCCGATCGAGCGTGCGGTGGACGACTACCTCGCCTGCCTCGACGGCGTGTACCAGCACGCCGACTACGTGACGATCAACATCTCGAGCCCTAACACCGCCAACCTGCGCTCACTGCAGAGCGACGAAGCGCTCGATGCGCTGCTCGGCGCGGTGGCCGAACGGCGCGAGGCGCTGGCCACGCGGCACGACAAACGCGCGCCGCTGTTCGTGAAGATCGCGCCCGATCTGGACGAAGCCCAGGTGGCCGTGATTGCCGCCACGCTGAAGCGCCACGGCATGGACGGCGTGATCGCCACCAACACCACGCTGGCGCGCGATGCGGTGAAGGGCCTGCCGCATGCCGATGAAGCCGGGGGCCTGTCGGGTGCGCCGGTGCGTGAATCGAGCAACCGCGTAATTTCTCAGCTTCGCGCCGCGCTGGGCGTGGGCTTTCCGATCATCGGGGTGGGCGGCATCCTGAGTGCGGCCGACGCCACGGCCAAGATCGCCGCGGGTGCGGACGTGGTGCAGATCTACACCGGCCTGATCTACCGCGGCCCGGGGCTGGTCCGCGAAGCTGCCCAGGCGCTGCTGCGCGATCGCAGCAAGGCCTGAGCTTTCGGCTTGTTTCTTTTCGCTCAGCGCATGCGCCAGAGCACGGGCGCAATGAACGCGGCCCAGCGCAACAGCCGCTTCGGCCGGATCACCACGACGGCGGCCGCGGCGACAACACCCGCGGCCACCGGGTGGGCACGAGCGATGCGCAGCGCTGCGGCACTGGCTGATTCATTCGGCGGAGGCACTTCGCGCTCGCTCGCACCGCCTGCACCCTCCGCGGTGGCCGGCTGGGTTTCTCGCCCACCCTGCAAAGTCGCGATGCGCTGGCGCTGACGCTCCATGCGCGCGAGCAGTTCTTCACGCGTAGCAGGCCGTGCGGGACGCGGCGACTCTTCGTCCTGATCCGGGTCCTTGCCAAGGCCGAACTGGTCCTGGACCCAAGCCCAGTCGCGTTCGAACTCATGGCGCGCCGGCACGAAGCTGTTGGACGCGTTGCGCAGCGTCAGCAGCAGGCCGACAGCCGCTGCCAGCCACAGCACCACCCACACACCCGCGACCGACCAGGCGGCCGTGATGCGGTACGGCGTTTCCCAGAAATGAACGACCACCGCCACGGACAGCAAAGCCACCGTGACCGTGGTCAACCCCAGCACGGCGACCACGAGGAGGAGCATCAGCTTGAGGCGCTGCTTCTCGTCCTCCCAGGCCATGCGCAGCAGTTGCACCCGGTCTTCGGCCGCCAGGGCGCCCTCGGCTGCGGCGATGCGCAACCGACGAATCCGGGCGTCCAGCCCGAACAGGGACAGCAGCCTCATGGGCTGGCTCCGGTCATCCCGGACTGAAGGCTCCGGTGCGAGTTCAGGTCAGCGGCGGCCAAGCAACAGACCCACCAGCACACCGACGGCCAGTGCGGCACCGGCGATCTGCCACGGTTCGTCGTGGGCGTAGGCGTTGGCGGAGTTGGCCGCTTCGCGGGCCTTCTTGGCGGCGAGCTTGCTCTTCTCTGCGGCGAGTTCGCGTGCGATGGCCAGCTTGGTGTCGATGCGCTGGCGCAGCGCCTTGATGTGGGGAACCGAATCCAGGTCCTTGCTTGCCAGCACGCCGCGCACGTCGCTTGCAATGTCTTCGGCTGCTGCTTCAAGATTTTGGGATGCACTCATTGGAATCTTTCCTCCGTGATGACACCGGCACCGCGCCGGCGGCTTCACGCCAGCAAATGGCGTGCTGTCATGTTACAGGCACAAAAGACCCTCGTGCGCGACGGACGCGCAGACTTCGACGCGCTTCGGGTCACGCATCCGCCAGCAGTCCAGCGACATGGCGACCGATGGCCAGGCTGCTCGTGAGCCCGGGCGATTCGATGCCGAACAGATTGACCAGGCCCGGCACACCGTGCGATGCAGGCCCGTCGATCACGAAGTCGGCGGCCGGCTCGCCCGGCCCGGAAATCTTGGGCCGCATGCCCGCGTAGCCCGGGATCAAGGCACCGTCGGGCAGTGCGGGCCAGTACTTGCGCACCTCTGCGTAGAAGCCCTCGCCGCGGGCCGGGTCCACGACCAGGTCGTCGGCCGATTCGACCCACTGAACATCGGGTCCGAACTTCGCCTGGTTGCCCAGGTCGAGTGTCAGGTGCACGCCCAGGCCGCCCGGTTCGGGCACCGGATAGACCAAGCGGCTGAACGGCGCCCGCCCCGAGAGGGTGAAATAGTTGCCCTTGGCGAAGTGCTCCTTCGGCACCGACGAAAGAGGCAGTCCCTCGAAGCGCCGGGCCAGTGCCGGCGCCCCCAGCCCGGCAGCGTTGACGACGCTGCGGCAGCGCAGCGCCGTCCCGTCCTGCGCGATCAGGACGATGCCGCTGTCGCTGAATTCGGCACGCAGCACCGGCGATTTCAGCGCCAGCATGCCGCCGGCGTTCTCCAGATCCCCGAGCAGGCTCAGCATCAAGGCGTGGCTGTCGACGATGCCGGTGCTTGGAGAATGGAGCGCCGCCACGCAATGCAATTGCGGCTCCAACCGGATCGCCTGCTGCGCGGTCATCAACTCGAGGTCGTCGACACCGTTGGCGGCAGCTTTGGTTCGAATCACATCGAGCTGGGCCGCCTGCTCCGGCGACGTGGCCACGATGAACTTGCCGCAGCGCCGGTGTGGCACGTCACGCTGCGCCGCATAGGCATAAAGCAGTTCCTTGCCCTCGACGCAAAGCCTGGCCTTCAGCGAGCCCTGCGGGTAATAGATGCCCGCATGAATGACCTCGCTGTTGCGCGAACTGGTTCCCGTGCCAATGGCACCTTCGGATTCCAGCACCAGCACCTCGCGGCCCACGAGCGCCAGCGCGCGACCGACGGCCAAGCCCACAACCCCACCGCCGATGACGGCGCAATCAATTTCGTCCATCGAGCGAGCTTAGCGCGGCTCGCACGCCACGCGCACTCACAGCACGCTGGGCGGCGGCTCGGGATCGGTGGTTTCTTCGGGCGGCGTGCTCGGCCCTTGATCGGGCTCTACAGGCAGGTCCGGCGTGAGCGGAGTCGGAAGGTCGGGATGGGTGGCCATGGTGTTGCTCCTTTGGCCCAGGTTGTAGGCCTGTGCCATGGAAGCTGCGCCGGCGCTTGGCTGCACTTGCCGTCGGCGGGAGCCGACAGGTCGGCCACTGACGCCTCGACGCCGAAATGTCGCGCAAGGCAGAAACGACCGGGCAACAAAAAAGCGACCTGGAAATCCAGGTCGCTTTTTTTGATTTGGTGGGCGGTGGAGGTTTCGAACCTCCGACCCCAGCAGTGTGAATGCTGTGCTCTACCCCTGAGCTAACCGCCCTGAGACACTGCTTTTGAGTTCAGTGTCTTGAACACGTATCGCGTTGTGCGAAGCCTCAGATTATGCCACAGCTTTTTCGCTGTTCTGGCGAAAGAGTGTTCGGCCACCGCTCGATTTGTCGAGCTGAGACAACAAGGCCTCGTGCGCGGCGAGTTCCTGCTCGCCTGCCGCGATCACCGGGAGCGCGAACTGGCTCAGGTCGATGGCCACCACGGTGGTGCCCAGCGCCGGCTCGTTCGAGGCCACGTCGATCAGCAGCGCGTCCTGCCCGCGCGTGAGGTTGATGTAGACGTCGGCCAGCAGCTGCGCATCGAGCTTCGCGCCGTGGAAGGTGCGGTTCGAACGGTCGACACCGAAGCGGTCGCACAGTGCGTCCAGCGAATTGCGTTTGCCCGGGTACACCAGCTTGGCCATGGCCAGCGTGTCGGTGACTTCGCTGACGAAGGTGCGCAACGGCGGCAGGCCGGCGCGCTCGAATTCCTTGTTGAGAAAGCCGACGTCGAAAGCCGCGTTGTGAATGATCAGCTCGGCGCCGCGCAGGTACTCGATGATGTCGTTGCCCAGCGTGGCGAACTTCGGCTTGTCGCGCAGGAAGTCGGTGGTCAGGCCGTGCACCTTGAGCGCGTCCTCGTGGCTCTCGCGCTCGGGGTTGAAATAGATGTGCAGGTCGTTGCCGGTGAGCTTGCGGTTGAACAGCTCCACGCAGCCGAGCTCGATGATGCGGTCGCCGTTCTCCGCGGAGAGACCGGTGGTTTCGGTATCGAGAACGATCAGTCTGGACATCAGTGGTTTTCCTTGGCGTGGTTGATCGAGTACTTCGGAATCTCGATGGTCACATTCTCCTGCGCCAGGATCGATTGGCAACTCAGGCGCGACTGCGGCTCCAGGCCCCAGGCGCGGTCGAGCAGGTCTTCTTCGCCCTCTTCGGCTTCGTTGAGCGAATTGAAGCCCTGGCGCACGATGACGTGGCAGGTCGTGCAGGCGCAGCTCATCTCGCAGGCGTGCTCGAGGTTGATGTGGTTGTCGAGCAGCGCCTCGCAGATCGAGGTGCCGGCGGGCGCGGTGATTTCGGCGCCCTGCGGGCAGTACTCGGGATGCGGGTAGATCTTGATCGTGGGCATGTTGTTGTTCTACAGGGATTCGACCTTGCGGCCCGAAAGCGCGCGCGCAATGCCCGCGTTCATGCGCTGGGCGGCAAAGGCCTCGGTGTCGTCGGCCAGTTTCTTGGTGGCGGCCTCGATGGTGGCCGCCTCGTTGCTCGCCTTGGCGGCTTCGCGCAGTCGTGCCATCGACGCGTCGATGACCGCGCGTTCCTCGGCGCCGAGCAGGTCGCCGTCGGCGTCGAGCGCGCTCTGCGTGGCCAGCAGCATGCGGTCGGCATCGACGCGTGACTCGACCAGCGCGCGCGCCTGCATGTCCTGCTGCGCGGTGGAGAAGCTGTCCTGCAGCATGGTTGCGATCTGGTCGTCCGACAAGCCGTACGACGGCTTGACCGCCACGCTGGCTTCGACGCCGCTGCCCTGCTCCTTCGCGCTGACGCTCAGCAGGCCGTCGGCGTCGACGGTGAAGGTCACGCGGATGCGCGCCGCGCCGGCCGTCATCGGCGGAATGCCGCGCAACGTGAAGCGCGCGAGGCTGCGGCAATCGGACACCAGGTCGCGCTCACCCTGCACCACATGCAATGCCAGCGCGGTCTGGCCGTCCTTGTAGGTCGTGAAGTCCTGCGCCATGGCCGTGGGAATGGTCTGGTTGCGCGGCACGATGCGCTCGACAAGCCCCCCCATGGTCTCGATGCCGAGCGACAACGGAATTACGTCCAGCAGCAGCAACTCGCCCGCGCCGTTGTTGCCAGCCAGCTGGTTGGCCTGGATGGCAGCACCGAGGGCCACGACTTCGTCGGGGTTCAGGTTGACCAGCGGCTCGCGGCCAAAGAACTCGGCAACGGCCGCGCGGACCTGCGGCATGCGCGTGGACCCACCGACGAGCACGATGCCCTGCAGGTCGTCAGGCTTGAGCCTGGCATCGCGCAGCGCCTTGCGAACGGCAGCGATGGTGCGGTCGGTGAGCGGCTTCGTGGCCGCGTAGAACTGCTCGCGGGCCAGATCGAACGTGACCGTTTCGCCCGCGACACTCGCGCTGAATGCGGTCGATGCCGATTCGGTCAGTGCCTCCTTGGCGGCACGCGCAGCCACCAGCAAGGCGGCCTTGTCGGTGTCGCTGCCGGCTTGCAGGCCGGTCTGATCGAGCACAAAACCGGCCAGCGCGTGGTCGTAGTCGTCGCCGCCCAGGGCCGAATCGCCACCCGTGGCGATCACTTCGAACACGCCCTGCGTCAGTCTCAGGATCGAGATGTCGAAGGTGCCGCCGCCCAGGTCGTAGACCGCGTAGACGCCCTCGCTCGCATTGTCGAGGCCGTAGGCGATGGCAGCGGCCGTGGGTTCGCTGATCAGGCGCAGCACATTGAGGCCGGCAAGCTGCGCAGCGTCCTTGGTGGCCTGACGCTGACCTTCGTCGAAGTACGCCGGCACCGTGATGACCGCGCCGTAGAGTTCATCGTCGAAGGTGTCTTCGGCGCGGAAGCGCAACGTCGCAAGAATCTCGGCACTGATTTCGACGGGCGACTTCTCGCCCGCCAGGGTCTGCACCGTCAGCATGCCGCCGTCGTTGCTGCCGATGCGGAACGACATGGCCTCGCGGTTGGCGATGTCGGCCAGGCCTCGGCCCATGAGCCGTTTCACCGAGGTGATGGTGTTGGCCGGGTCCTGCGCGCGCGCGGCCAGCGCGTCGAAGCCGATCTGGCGGCGGTCGCCCTCGAGATAGCGCACGGCCGAAGGCAACAGAACGCGGCCCTGGTCGTCGGGCAGGCACTCGGCCACGCCATTGCGCACAGAAGCCACCAGCGAATGCGTGGTGCCGAGGTCGATGCCCACGGCAATGCGGCGCTGGTGCGGGTCGGGCGCCTGGCCGGGTTCGGAAATCTGAAGAAGAGCCATAAGGGCCTATTGTCCCAACTGATCGAATTTGGCTTCGACGTCCTGTCCGAAGCGCTCAATGAACATGAGGGCTCTCACCTGCTGCGCGGCGGCGGGGTAGTCGCCCTTCTCGTCGATGAGCCAGTCGAGAGATGAAAGCGCGCGTGCGCGGCCCGCATCGACCTCGGTCTGCAGCTTCTCGAGCGCGGCGGTGTCCTCGACCTCGTCGAGCGCCTCGCGCCATTCCATCTGCTGCATCAGAAACTCCGGCGGCATCGCCGTGTTGTTTTCGGCATTCAGCGGCGCGTCGTGCAGCTCGCAGATGTAGCTGGCGCGGCGCACCGGGTCCTTGAGCCGTTGGTAGGCCTCGTTGATGCGCACCGACCACTGCATGGCCACGCGCTGGGCCGCAGCGCCCTGCGCGGCGAAGCGGTCCGGGTGGGCTTCGCGCTGCAGCTCTTTCCAGCGCGCGTCTATCGCGGCGCGGTCCTGCGCAAACGTCGCCGGGACGGCGAACAGTTGAAAGTCGGTGTCGTTCAGATTCATGGCAAGAAAAAACCGCCAGCACATGACATGGTGGCGGCTGTGGTCGCGGTCAGCGACGGTGCATCAGATGCGAAAACTCTCGCCGCATCCGCAACGGTCGCGTTCGTTCGGGTTGATGAACTTGAAGCCTTCGTTCAGGCCTTCGCGCACGAAGTCGAGCTGAGTGCCGTCGATGTAGGCCAGGCTCTTCGGGTCGACCAGCACCTTCACGCCGTGGTCTTCGAACACCACGTCTTCGGGGGTGAACTCGTCCACGTACTCGAGCTTGTAGGCCAGGCCCGAGCAGCCGGTGGTCTTCACGCCCAGCCGCACGCCCACGCCCTTGCCCCGTTTACCGAGGTAGCGGGTGACGTGTCGCGCAGCGGCTTCGGTCAGCGTGACGGCCATGTCAGTGAACGGCTTCCGCAGCAGCTTCGGTCTTGACGCCGTGCTTGGCCTTGTAGTCGCTCACCGCGGCCTTGATCGCGTCTTCGGCCAGGATGGAGCAATGGATCTTCACGGGCGGCAGCGCCAGTTCTTCGGCGATCTGCGCGTTCTTCAGTGCAGCCGCTTCGTCGAGCGTCTTGCCCTTGACCCATTCGGTCACGAGCGACGACGAGGCAATGGCCGAGCCGCAGCCGTAGGTCTTGAAGCGTGCGTCTTCGATCACTCCGGTTTCCGGGTTGACCTTGATCTGCAGCTTCATCACGTCGCCGCAGGCCGGGGCGCCGACCATGCCGGTGCCTACCGAGTCGTCGCCTTTTTCGAAGGAGCCGACGTTGCGTGGATTTTCGTAGTGGTCGATGACCTTGGAAGAATATGCCATGGTGTACCTCTCAAACTTTGTTCAATCGTGGAGCCTTGGGCTGGCCTGGGTCAGTGGGCCGACCACTGGATCGTGCTGATGTCGACGCCGTCCTTGAACATCTCCCACAGGGGGCTCAGCTCGCGCAGCTTCGCGACGTTGTGCTTGATGGTCGAGATCGCGTAGTCGATTTCTTCTTCGGTCGTGAAACGGCCGATGGTCATGCGCAGGCTGCTGTGGGCCAGTTCGTCGCTGCGGCCCAGGGCGCGCAGCACGTAGCTGGGTTCCAGACTGGCCGAAGTGCAGGCCGAGCCCGACGACACCGCCAGGCCCTTGATGCCCATGATCAGCGACTCGCCTTCAACGTAGTTGAAGCTCATGTTCAGGTTGTGCGGCACACGACGCTCGAGGTCGCCGTTGATAAAGACCTGCTCGACATCCTTTAGGCCGTTCAACAGACGCTGCTGCAGGTGGCGCGCGTGGGCGATGTCGTCCTTCATTTCGAGCTTGGCGATGCGAAACGCCTCGCCCATGCCGACGATCTGATGCGTAGGCAGCGTGCCCGAACGCATGCCGCGCTCGTGACCACCGCCATGCATTTGCGCTTCGAGGCGAATGCGCGGCTTGCGGCGCACGTACAGCGCACCGATGCCCTTGGGGCCGTAGGTCTTGTGCGAGGCGAGGCTCATCAGGTCGATGGGCAGCGCGGTGATGTCGATGTCGACCTTGCCGGTGGCCTGGGCCGAATCGACGTGGAAGATCACACCCTTTTCGCGGCAGGCGTTGCCCAGCGCGACCACGTCTTGAATGACGCCGATTTCGTTGTTCACGAACAGCACGCTGGCCAGGATGGTGTCGGGGCGGATCGCGGCCTTGAATTTTTCCAGGTCGACGAGACCGTTTTCCTCGACGTCGAGGTAGGTCACTTCGAAGCCCTGGCGCTCGAGTTCGCGCATGGTGTCGAGCACGGCCTTGTGCTCGGTCTTCAGGGTGATCAGGTGCTTGCCCTTGCCCTTGTAGAACTGGGCCGCGCCCTTGAGCGCGAGGTTGATCGACTCGGTGGCACCCGACGTCCAGACGATCTCGCGCGGATCCGCATTGATCAGCTCAGCCACCTGGCCGCGCGCCTTCTCGACGGCTTCTTCAGCCTCCCAGCCCCAGGCGTGACTGCGAGATGCCGGATTGCCGAAGTGTTCGCGCAGCCACGGAATCATGGCGTCGACCACACGGGGGTCCACCGGCGTGGTGGCGCCGTAATCGAGATAGATCGGGAAATGAGGAGTTACGTCCATGGCTGGCTCGTGCTGGCGTGGGGGTTGTTTTTGATCTGGCTGCTCTTGGCGGCGCCCGAAGGCGCTGCCGACACTCAGGACTTGGCGAAGACGTTGCCGAGGGCGAACACCGAATTCGGCGCATTCACGCGAATCGGCTTGACCACCGGCTGGGCCGAGATCGCACGCTTGACGACCGGCTTGTTCTCGATCTGCACGCCCTTGGCGATCTGGTCGTCCACCAGCTTTTGCAGCGTGACGGAATCAAGGAACTCGACCATGCGCTGGTTCAGCGAGGCCCAGAGTTCGTGCGTCATGCAGCGGCCGGCTTCGCCGAGGCAGTTTTCCTTGCCGCCGCACTGGGTGGCATCGATGGGTTCATCGACGGAAACAATGATGTCGGCCACGGTGATGTCTGCCGCCTTGCGGCCGAGGCTGTAACCGCCGCCGGGGCCGCGGGTCGACTCGACCAGCTCGTGACGGCGCAGCTTGCCGAACAGCTGTTCGAGGTACGACAGCGAAATCTGCTGCCGTTGGCTGATTGCAGCCAGCGTGACCGGACCGGTGTTCTGACGCAGCGCCAGATCGATCATTGCTGTGACCGCAAAACGGCCTTTGGTAGTGAGACGCATCGCAAGCTCCTTCAAGTGCTTACCGTTGAAATGACACCGTGGTCCCGGACCGCGGTGACTTCGTCTCCGCCCTGCCCGACCCCAGACACTGGTGAACCAGCCGGTAGGAGTCAGTCCTTCATCGCGAAGTTCTTTTTATGTTGTTGACTGTTTCGGTCAAGTATAACAGAAACCCCGAACTCTGCTCGGGTAAACCCCAGCGCGGTTCGCTTGAAGAATGCGAACCTCCGAACCAGGGCGAACCAGACACCGGATCTACTGCGGCAAAACCGCAATGTTGTCGCCGCCGGACGCTCCGAATGCCCGCTCCCGCAGCAGCGCCAACTGGTCGCGCACCCGGGCGGCCTTCTCGAATTCGAGGTTCCGGGCGTGCTCCAGCATCTGCTTTTCGAGCCGCTTGATTTCCCGGGCGACGTCCTTCTCGCTCATGTCCTCTACCTTGGCGCGCTCCAGGTCGAGCTTGGCCATTTCCTTGCCGGTCTTCTCGCTGTAGACACCGTCGATCAGGTCGCGCACCTGCTTGACGATGCTGCGCGGCGTGATGCCGTTGGCCTCGTTGTGGGCAATCTGCCGCGCACGCCGGCGCTCAGTTTCGCCAATGGCCATCTTCATCGAATCGGTCATCCGGTCGGCGTAGAGAATGGCCTTGCCGCTCAGGTTGCGCGCCGCCCGGCCGATCGTCTGGATCAGCGAGCGCTCGGAACGCAGGAAGCCTTCCTTGTCGGCGTCGAGAATCGCGACCAGCGATACCTCTGGAATGTCCAGCCCCTCGCGCAGCAGGTTGATGCCCACGAGCACGTCGAAGGTGCCCAGGCGCAGGTCGCGCAGGATTTCGACCCGCTCCACGGTGTCGATGTCGCTGTGCAGGTAGCGCACCTTCACCCCGTTGTCGCCCAGGTAGTCGGTCAGTTGCTCGGCCATGCGCTTGGTGAGCGTGGTGATGAGCACGCGTTCGTTCTTGTCCACACGGATGCGGATCTCGCCCAGCACGTCGTCCACCTGGTGAGTGGCGGGGCGCACCTCGACCTCGGGGTCGATCAGCCCGGTGGGCCGCACCAGCTGTTCGACCACGTTGCCCGCATGGTCCTTCTCGTACTGCGCCGGCGTGGCCGAAACGAAGATGCACTGGCGCATGCGCGTCTCGAACTCTTCCAGCTTGAGCGGCCGGTTGTCCAGGGCGCTCGGCAGGCGAAAGCCGTATTCGACCAGCGTGGTCTTGCGGGCCCGGTCGCCGTTGTACATGCCGCCGAGCTGCCCGATCATCTGGTGGCTCTCGTCGAGGAACATCAGCGCGTCCTTCGGCATGTAGTCGGTCAGCGTGGCGGGCGGCTGGCCCGGCGCGGCGCCCGACAGGTGGCGGGTGTAGTTCTCGATGCCCTTGCAATGGCCGATCTCGGCGAGCATTTCGAGGTCGAAACGCGTGCGCTGCTCCAGCCGCTGCGCCTCGACCAGCTTGCCCGCGCCCACCAGTTCCTTGAGCCGGCCGGCCAGCTCGATCTTGATGGTTTCCACCGCCGCCAGCACCTTGTCGCGCGGCGTCACGTAGTGGCTCGACGGGTACACCGTGAAGCGCGGCACCTTCTGCCGGATGCGCCCGGTCAACGGGTCGAACAACTGCAGCGACTCGATCTCGTCGTCGAACAGCTCGAAGCGGATTGCCAGCTCGCTGTGCTCCGCCGGAAACACGTCGATGGTGTCGCCCCGCACGCGGAAAGTGCCGCGCGAGAAGTCCTGCTCGTTGCGCGTGTACTGCATGCGGATGAGCCTCGAGATCAGGTCGCGCTGGCCGACCTTGTCGCCCACGCGGGCGATCAGCCGCATCTCCATGTAGTCCTCGGGCGTGCCGATGCCGTAGATGGCGCTCACCGTGGCCACGATCACCGTGTCGCGGCGCTCCAGCACGCTCTTGGTGGCAGACAGCCGCATCTGCTCGATGTGCTCGTTGATCGACGAGTCCTTCTCGATGAACAGGTCGCGCTGGGGCACGTAGGCCTCGGGCTGGTAGTAGTCGTAGTAGCTTACGAAGTACTCGACCGCGTTCTTCGGGAAGAACTCGCGAAACTCGCTGTAGAGCTGCGCCGCCAGGGTCTTGTTGGGCGCAAAGATGATGGCCGGGCGGCCTAGCTGCGCGATCACGTTGGCCATGGTGAAGGTCTTGCCCGAGCCGGTCACGCCCAGCAGGGTCTGGAACACCTCGCCGTCGGTCACGCCCGCCACCAGCCCCTCGATGGCCTTGGGCTGGTCCCCGGCCGGCGGATAGGGCTGGAAAAGCTCGAACGGAGAGCCGGGGTAGCGGACGAATTCGCCCTGTTTTGCCGGCCCGATCGGGTCCAGCTTCTTCAGGTCTGCTATGGCTTCGTTGTTCTCTGGCATGGCTGTTCCCGACAGGTGGCGATCACGCCGGTAAAATTCAAGGCAACCGGAAAGCGTAGCGCAAACCCGGTTGCCAGCGAAGCTTTCATCCCAAAGGACCTTTCCATGTCTATGTTCACCGCGGTCGAAATGGCACCGCGCGACCCGATCCTCGGCCTCAACGAGCAGTTTGCAGCCGACACCAACCCCAACAAGGTCAACCTCGGCGTCGGCGTCTATTACGACGACAACGGCAAGCTGCCCCTGCTGCAGTGCGTGCAGGCGGCCGAGCAGAACATGATGAAAGCGCCCACGGCGCGTGGTTATCTGCCCATCGACGGCATCGTCGCGTACGACAACGCCGTGAAGGCATTGGTCTTCGGCGCCGACAGCGAACCCGTCACCTCGGGCCGCGTGGCCACCATCCAGGCCATCGGCGGAACCGGCGGCCTGAAGGTCGGCGCCGACTTCCTGAAGAAGCTCAACCCCAACGCCAAGGTCCTGATCAGCGACCCGAGCTGGGAAAACCACCGCGCGCTGTTCACCAACGCCGGCTTCGAGGTCGAAAGCTACCCCTACTACGACGCCGCCAAGCGCGGCATCGACTTCGACGGCATGCTGGCCGCCCTGAACGCGGCGCCCGCCGGCACGGTCGTCGTGCTGCACGCCTGCTGCCACAACCCCACCGGCTACGACATCACGTCGGCCCAGTGGGACCAGGTCGTTGCCGCCGTCAAGGCCAAGAACCTCGTGCCCTTCCTCGACATGGCCTACCAGGGCTTCGGCTACGGCCTGACCGAAGACGGCGCGGCCGTCGGCAAGTTCGTCGATGCCGGCCTGACCTTCTTCGTGTCGACTTCGTTCTCCAAGAGCTTCAGCCTGTACGGCGAGCGCGTCGGCGCCCTGTCGGTCCTGTGCGAGAACAAGGAAGAAGCTGGCCGCGTGCTGTCGCAGCTGAAGATCGCCATCCGCACCAACTACAGCAACCCACCCATTCACGGCGGTGCCGTGGTGGCCGCGGTGCTCGGCACCCCCGAACTGCGCGCCCTGTGGGAAAAGGAGCTCGGCGAGATGCGCGTGCGCATCAAGGCCATGCGCCAGAAGCTGGTGGACGGCCTGAAGGCCGCCGGCGTGAAGGAAGACATGAGCTTCATCACCACGCAGATCGGCATGTTCAGCTACTCGGGCCTGAGCAAGGACCAGATGGTGCGCCTGCGCAATGAATTCGGCGTGTACGGCACCGACACCGGCCGCATGTGCGTGGCCGCGCTGAACAGCAAGAACATCGAGTACGTCTGCGCCTCGATCGCCAAAGTCATCTAAGTGACAGCAAAGTGTGAGGGAATCGCTTTCGCGACGATTCCTTCACACTCCGTGGAAAAAGCACCCTCGCCTCGGGGGCCGTGTAGGGGTTAGGCCCCCTGCGCCGCAGCGAAGGCACTGATATATTGCACTGCAACATTCCACTCCAACACCAGCGATGCTCTATCAACTCTACGAAGCCCAGCGTTCCCTGATGGAGCCCTTCTCGGACTTCGCCCAGGCAGCCTCCAAACTCTACGGCCCCGGCGCCGTGTGGGGCCAGATGCCCATGGCGCAGCGCATGGCCGCAGGCTACGACCTGCTCTATCGCCTCGGCAAGGACTACGAGAAGCCCGAATTCAACATCAAGTCGGTGAAGGTCGGCGGCGAAGATGTCGTCATCCAGGAAGCCATCGCGCTCGACAAACCCTTCTGCGAGCTGCGCCGGTTCAAGCGCTTCACCGACGAGCCGCACATCCTCAAGACGCTCAAGAGCCAGCCCGTGGTGCTGATCGTGGCGCCCCTGTCGGGCCACTACGCCACGCTGCTGCGCGATACCGTGCGCACCATGCTGCAGGACCACAAGGTCTACATCACCGACTGGAAGAACGCGCGGCTGGTGCCGATGTCGGAAGGCGAGTTCCACCTCGACGACTACATCAACTACGTGCAGGAGTTCATCCGCCTGCTGCAGGCCGAGTACGGCAACTGCCACGTGGTGAGCGTGTGCCAGCCGACCGTGCCGGTTCTGGCGGCCGTGTCGCTCATGGCGAGCCGCGGCGAAGCGCTGCCGCTCACCATGACCATGATGGGCGGCCCCATCGACGCGCGCAAGTCGCCTACGGCGGTGAACAACCTCGCGATGAACAAGAGCTTCGAGTGGTTCGAGAACAACGTGATCTACCCCGTGCCGCAAGGCTTCCCGGGTGCGGGCCGCCGCGTGTACCCAGGCTTCTTGCAGCACACCGGCTTCGTGGCGATGAACCCTGACCGCCACGCCACCAGCCACTACGATTACTTCAAGGACCTCATCAAGGGCGACGACGCCAGCGTCGAGGCCCACCGCAAGTTCTACGACGAGTACAACGCCGTGCTCGACATGGACGCCGACTACTACCTCGACACCATCCGCACCGTGTTCCAGGAGTTCGACCTGGTCAACGGCACATGGGACGTCAAGAACCCCGAAGGCCAGGTGGAGCGCGTGCGCCCGCAGGACATCCACGGCGCCGCCCTGCTCACCGTCGAAGGCGAACTCGACGACATCTCCGGCTCGGGCCAGACCGAGGCCGCGCAAAGCCTGTGCACCGGCATCTCGGACAGCAAGCGCGAGCACTACGAAGTCAAGGGCGCAGGCCACTACGGCATCTTCAGCGGCCGCCGCTGGCGCGAACTGGTCTACCCGAAGGTGGTGAAGTTCATCGCAGCCAACGACGAGCCGCAGAGCCGCGCGAGCAACCGCGGCGAGCTTGCCGCCGAAGACACCGTGAAGCCGACCCGCAAGACGGCCGCCGTCGCCGCCAGGAAGGCGCCGGCAAGAAAGGCTGCGACCGTGGCTGCGCCCGCTGTGCCCGCAGCGGCCAAGAAGACCGCCGCGCGCAAGAAGGCGGGCACCGGCGCCGCGCGCTGAAGCGCGCCCGCCAAGCTCCAGTGAACGGACTCGCCGCACGCATCAACAACGCACTGCCCCAGACGCAGTGCACCCGGTGCGGCTACCCGGACTGCGCCGGCTACGCGCAGGCCGTGGCAAACGAAGAAGCGGGCATCAACCAATGCCCGCCGGGGGGCGCGGAAGGTATAGCGCGCCTGGCGCTCATCACCGGGCGCCCCGCGCTTTCGCTCGATCCCCAGTTCGGTACTGAAGGCCCGCGCGCCATGGCCGTCATCGACGAGGCCTGGTGCATCGGCTGCACCTTGTGCCTGGACGCCTGCCCGACCGACGCCATCGTCGGCATCAACAAGCGCATGCACACGGTGATCGAACCGCACTGCACCGGTTGCGAGCTGTGCATTCCGGTGTGCCCCGTCGACTGCATCTCGCTCGAGGTCGAAACGCCCGGCCGCACCGGCTGGCAGGCATGGTCTGCCGAGCAGGCCGCCAGCGCACGGCAACGCTACGAAGTGCACGGCAAGCACCGCAACACCGACGCCCGCCTGGCTGAAGCGGCGCCCCAACCCGAAACCCCGCAGGACGCCGGCGCACGCAAGCGCGCCATCGTCGAAGCCGCGCTGGCGCGGGCACGCGCCGCTTCACAGCAACGCACCCAGGCCACGAAGCCATGACCCTCGACACCCTGCTCATCTACGCCGTCGCATCGCTCGCGCTGGCCCTGATTCCGGGACCGACGATGCTGCTGGCGCTGTCCAACGGCATCGAGGGCGGCATGCGCCGCGCGAGTTGGGGCATTGCGGGCGCATCGCTCGGCAGCATCACATTGATCGCGGTCGTCGCGCTCGGGCTGGGGTCGCTGCTGGCGGCTTCGGAATGGCTCTTCAACGCGATACGCGTCGCCGGCGTGGCTTACCTCGTGTGGCTGGGCGTCAAGCTCTGGCGCAGCGAGGCGACCGATCTCGGCGCAGTGCTGGCCAAGTCGCCGCTCGAAGTTCGCCCGCACGGCCGCATCGCGCTGCTGCGCAGCCTGGCCGTGGCGCTGTCGAACCCGAAGACAGTGCTGTTCTTCGCGGCCTTCCTGCCGCAGTTCGTCGACATCGCGAAGCCGCAAGGTCCGCAGTACCTGCTGCTGGGCGCTGTGTTCGTCGCGCTCGACACCTGCGTGATGCTGGCCTATGCCGGCGCCGGCACGCAGGCCGTGCGCCTTCTTTCGCAGCGCGGCGTGAAGGCCATGAACCGCGGCTGCGCAGCCGGCATGTGGCTGCTGGCCGCTACCCTTGCCGTGTGGCGCCGCCCCGGCGCTTGAAGAGCAACAGCAGCACCCCCGCCAGCACCACGCCCACGGCGTACCACTCGAAGCGCGTGACCGTTTCGCCGGCGATCCACACACCCAGCAGCATCGCGATCACCGGATTCACGAAGGTGTAGCTCGACGCCAGCGCGGCCGGAGCCCTCGCCAACAGCACCATGTAGGCATTGAAGGCGATCAGCGAGCCGAACACCACGAGGTAGAACCACGCGGCCACCGCCTCGGCCTGCAAGGGCCAATTCAGCGTTTCACCGGACACCGCGGCCAGCCCCATCAGCACCACGCCACCGCACAGCATCTCGCTCGCGAAACCCATCGCGCCGGGCGCCAGCGGCAGGCCGCGCTGGCTCAGCACACTGCCGAGCGACCAGCAGCAGCAGGCGATGCAGATCGCCAGCAAGCCTTCGGGCGAAGACCGGAAGCCGCTGCCTTGCGTCAGCATCAGCACGCCGACAAGCCCGAGCGCAATGCCCGCTGCCTCCAGCCGCGACGGCTTCACACCCCAGATCAGGTTGAGCAGCGCAATGAGCAGCGGAATCACCGCGATGAACGCGACGACCAGCCCAGAGCCGATCGACACCTCGGCACTGGCCGTGCCGCCCATGCCGCCGCCCAGCATCAACGCTCCGACGATGAAGGCATTGCGCCATTGCACCGGCGACGGCCACGGCGCCCCGCGCCAGCGCATCCACACGATGAGCAGCACGCCCGCGCACAGGAAGCGCGAGCCCATCTGCAGGAACGGCGGAAAGCTCACGAGCGCGTACTTGATCGCGAGGTAGGTCGAGCCCCAGACCACCCAGGTGGCGGCAAGGCACAGCCACAGCAGCAGCGGCAATCCGGAGCGCCCTGCAGACGTGGGCTTGGCTGAAGGAGCGAGGGTGGACATGGCCGAGGGAAGTCTCTTGTTGGTATGTGAATGCAGCCATGGTATGAAAGCCAACCTCCGGCATCCATGCGATTTTCATGGTTCTGCCCTCTTCCAACCGTTGATTTGAAGGAGTTGCATGGACTTCACCTTGACCCCCACGCTGGATGCGCATGACACCCGCATCCTGGCCGAACTGCAGAACGATGCGCGCCTGACCATGGCCGAACTCGGCCGCCGCGTGCACCTGAGCCAGCCCGCCGTGACCGAACGCGTGAAGAAACTGGAGGCCGCAGGCGTCATCAGCGGCTACCGCGCCACCGTGAACCTGGGCAAGCTGGGCTACGGCATCCGCGCCATCATCCGCGTGGGCCGCGCCGACTACGCACGCGTGGTCGAACTGGTGCAGCAGACGCCCGAATGCGTCAATGCCTACAACGTAACAGGGGAAGACAGCTGGATCCTGGAGATCGCTGTGATCGACGTGAGCCACCTCGATGCGGTGGTTACCAAGTTCTGCATCCTCACGGAGACGGCGACCTCGATCATCCTGAACCCGGCGCGCGAGCACCAGGCGATGCTGCCGCCCCGGCGTTCCGACGTGAAGCCGCCAATCAAGAAGGTGCTCAACGCGTAGCTGCGAGTGCGCTGAAAGCCGCCACCACTTCCGGCGGCGCCTGCACCATCTCGATCAGCACGCCCTCGCCCGCAATCGGAAACTCGTCGTTCGCCTTCGGGTGCAAGAAGCAGATGTCGAAGCCGGCCGCCCCCTTGCGGATGCCGCCAGGCGCAAAACGCACGCCCTGCGCCGTGAGCCATTCGACGGCCTTGGGCAGGTCGTCGATCCACAGGCCCACATGGTTCAGCGGCGTCGTGTGAACGGCGGGCTTCTTCTCGGGGTCCAGCGGCTGCATCAGGTCGACCTCGACCTTGAACGGCCCCACGCCCATCGTGCAGATGTCCTCGTCGACGTTCTCGCGCTCGCTCTTGAAGGTGCCCGTCACCTCGAGCCCCAGCATGTCGACCCACAGCTTCTGCAGCCGCAACTTGTCGGTACCGCCGATTGCGATCTGCTGGATGCCCAGCACCTTGAAAGGACGTGTGACGGTGGTCATGCGGCACATCCTTCTTCGCTCGTTGCCTGAACCTGGCGGGCCTGCAGGCCAAGCCTGCGCAGCAGCACCGTGTCGGCCTCGACGTCGGGGTTGCCGGTGACCAGCAGCTTGTCGCCATAGAAGATCGAGTTCGCGCCGGCCATGAAGCACAGCGCCTGCACCGCATCGCCCATCTGCTGGCGCCCCGCCGACAGCCGCACGCGCGCGGTCGGCATGGTGATGCGCGCGACCGCGATCATGCGCACGAAGTCGAAGGGGTCGACCGGCTCCGAGTCGGCCAGCGGCGTGCCGGGCACGCGCACCAGGCTGTTGATGGGCACCGACTCCGGATACGGGTTCAGGTTGGCCAGTTGCGCGATGAGCCCGGCGCGGTGCACCGGCGCCTCGCCCATGCCGACGATGCCGCCGCAGCACACGCTGATGCCGGCGCTGCGCACATGGGCCAGCGTGTCGAGCCGGTCCTGGTAGGTGCGCGTGTCGACCACGTCGGTGTAGTACTCGGGCGCGGTGTCGAGGTTGTGGTTGTAGTAGTCCAGGCCCGCGGCCTTGAGCTGGTGCGCGTGGTGCGGCTCCAGCATGCCCAGCGTGGCGCAGGTCTGCAGGCCCAGGCCCTTCACGGCCTCGACCAGCACAGCGACCTTCTCCACGTCGCGGTCCTTCGGCGCGCGCCAGGCGGCCCCCATGCAGAAGCGGGTGGCGCCGGCGTCCTTGGCGGCCTGCGCGGCACGCACCACCTCGTCGACCTCCATGAGCTTCTGCGCCTTCACGCCGGTGTCGAACTCGGCCGACTGCGGGCAGTAGCCGCAGTTCTCGGGGCAGCCACCGGTCTTCACCGACAGCAGCGTGGCCAGCTCGATGTCACCGGCGGGAAAGTGCTCGCGGTGCACGGTCTGCGCCTCGAACAGCAGTTCCATGAAAGGCTTGTCGAGCAGCGCCTGGATGGCCTCGACGGACCAGCGCACCTCGGCCGTCGGTGCCGTGGCCTTCGACGGCCGGTGCAGCGTGATCGCCTGTTGCAGGTCGTTGGCTCCCATCAGTTGAACTCCATGATGATCTGGTCCACCGCGAGCGACTCGCCCTTGTTCGCGGAAATCTTGCCCACCACACCGTCCTGCGTGGCGAACAGCACGTTCTCCATCTTCATCGCCTCGATCACGGCGAGCTTCTCGCCGGCCTGCACCTGCTGCCCCGGCTGCACCGCCACCTCGACCAGCAGGCCGGGCATCGGCGACATCAGGAACTTGCTCAGGTCCGGCGGCGCCTTGTAGGGCATCAGTTCGAGCAGGCGCGCGCCCAGCGGCGACAGCACCATCGCCTCGATCTGCGTGCCGTCGTGCGACACGCGCAGCGCCAGCGGGTTCTTGCCCGCGCCGCGCTCCACCTGCGCGGTGAAGGGCTTGTCGTTGACGATGCCCGTCACGCGAATTGCGCCCAGCGCCAGGCTACTGTCGATCTTGTAGCTCTTGCCAGCCACGGACACCGCGCTCGCGCCGGTCTTGCCCTGGAAGTCGCTGACCGACACCGGGTGGTGCACATGCTTGCCTTCGGGTCCCATTTCGACCACCACGAACTGCTCGCCCACCTTCACGCCGTGGCCTTCGAGCTGACCGCTGATGCCCGAGGCACGCGCGCGATAGCGGCGGTGCACGTAGGCAGCCAGCGCCACCAGGAACGAGGGGTCGGTGTGCGGCACGTCTTCCGCATGGAAGCCCTTGCCGTAGTGCTCGGCGATGAAGCCGGTGTTGAAGTCGCCCGACACGAACTTCGGATGCGCCAGCAGCGCCGCCTGGAACGGAATGTTGCTGCTCACGCCGCGGATCACGAAGCCGTTGAGCGCCTCGCGCATGCGGGCAATCGCATGCTGGCGGTCCCTGCCGTGCACGATGAGCTTGGCGATCATCGAGTCGTAGTACATCGGGATCTCGCCGCCGTCGTACACGCCGGTGTCCACGCGCACGCCTTGCAGGTGTTCGGTGTCGCTGGCGAACATGGTCTGTGCCGGCGGCTGGAACTTCACCAGGCGCCCGGTCGAGGGCAGGAAATTGCGGAACGGGTCTTCGGCGTTGATGCGGCACTCGATGGCCCAGCCGTCGCGCTTCACCTGCTCCTGCGTGAGCGGCAGCTTCTCGCCGGCCGCCACGCGGATCATCAGCTCGACCAGGTCCAGCCCGGTGATGCATTCCGTCACCGGATGCTCCACCTGCAGCCGCGTGTTCATCTCCAGGAAGAAAAAGCTCTGGTCCTTGCCGACCACGAACTCCACCGTGCCTGCGCTCTGGTAGTTCACGGCCTTGGCCAGTTGAACGGCCTGCGCGCCCATCGCCTTGCGCGTCTCGTCGCTGATGAAGGGCGAAGGCGCCTCCTCGATCACCTTCTGGTGCCGCCGCTGAATGGAGCATTCGCGCTCGTTCAGATAGATGACGTTGCCGTGCGAATCGCCCAGCACCTGGATCTCGATGTGGCGCGGCTCCTCGACGAACTTCTCGATGAACACGCGGTCGTCGCCGAAGCTGTTGCGCGCCTCGTTGCGGCACGAGGTGAAGCCCTCGAAGGCCTCCTTGTCGTTGAAGGCCACGCGCAGGCCCTTGCCGCCACCGCCGGCCGAGGCCTTGATCATCACCGGGTAGCCGATGCCCTGCGCAATTTCGACGGCGCGCTCGGCCGTCTCGATGGCGTCGTTCCAGCCCGGAATCGTGTTGACCTTGGCTTCGTTGGCGAGCTTCTTCGAAGCGATCTTGTCGCCCATCGCCGCGATCGAGGGGTGCTTGGGGCCGATGAAGACGATGCCCTCTTCCTCGACCTTGCGCGCGAAGGCTTCGTTCTCCGACAGGAAGCCATAGCCCGGGTGCACCGCCTCGGCGCCGGTCTGCTTGCAGGCCGCGATGATGCGGTCGGCCTGCAGGTAACTCTCGCGGCTGGGCGCGGCGCCGATGTGCACGGCCTCGTCGGCCAGCTCGACGTGGCGGGCCTCCTTGTCGGCGTCGGAGTAGACGGCGACGGTGAGGATGCCCATCTTCTTCGCGGTCTGGATCACGCGGCAGGCGATTTCGCCGCGGTTGGCGATCAGGATCTTCTTGAACATGTTCTTCTTCTCCGTACCGCTCACAGTGGAATGTTGCCGTGCTTGCGCCACGGGTTCTCAAGCTTCTTCTCGCGCAGCATCACCAGCGAGCGGCAAATGCGCTTGCGCGTCTCGTGCGGCAGGATCACGTCGTCGATGTAGCCGCGTGCGCTCGCCACATACGGATTCGCGAAGCGTGCCTTGTATTCGGCTTCGCGCGCAGCCAGCTTCTCGGGGTCGTTCTTGTCTTCGCGGAAGATGATTTCCACCGCGCCCTTCGCGCCCATCACCGCGATCTCGGCGCGCGGCCAGGCCAGGTTGACGTCGCCGCGCAAATGCTTGGAGGCCATCACGTCGTACGCGCCGCCGTAGGCCTTGCGCGTGATGACGGTGATCTTCGGCACCGTGCACTCGGCGTAGGCGTAGAGCAGCTTGGCGCCGTGCTTGATGATGCCGCCGTACTCCTGCCCCGTGCCGGGCATGAAGCCGGGCACGTCGACGAAGGTGACCACCGGAATGTTGAAGGCGTCGCAGAAGCGCACGAAGCGCGCGGCCTTGATGCTGCTCTTGATGTCCAGGCAGCCCGCCAGCACCAGCGGCTGGTTGGCCACGATGCCGATGGTCTGGCCTTCCATGCGCGCGAAGCCGATCACGATGTTCTTCGCGTAGTCGGGCTGCAGCTCGAAGAAGTCGCCGTCGTCCACCACCTTCAGGATCAGTTCCTTGATGTCGTAGGGCTTGTTCGGGTTGTCGGGCACCAGCGTGTCCAGCGAGTAGTCGGGCCGGTCGGCCGGGTCGCCCTGGCCGTTGTTGCCCAGGCGCACCGGCGGCTTCTCGCGGTTGTTGAGCGGCAGGTAGTTGTAGAGGCGCCGCAGCATCATCAGCGCCTCGACGTCGTTCTCGAACGCCATGTCGGCCACGCCGCTGCGCGTGGTGTGGGTGATGGCGCCGCCGAGCTCTTCGGCGGTCACGCTCTCGTGCGTCACGGTCTTCACCACCTCGGGGCCGGTGACGAACATGTAGCTGCTGTCCTTCACCATGAAGATGAAGTCGGTCATGGCCGGTGAATACACCGCGCCGCCCGCGCAGGGACCCATGATCATGCTGATCTGCGGTACCACGCCCGAGGCCATCACGTTGCGCTGGAACACGTCGGCATAGCCGCCCAACGACGCCACGCCTTCCTGGATGCGCGCACCGCCCGAATCGTTCAGGCCGATGACCGGTGCGCCGACCTTCATGGCCTGGTCCATCACCTTGCAGATTTTTTCGGCATGGGCCTCGCTGAGCGCGCCGCCGAACACGGTGAAGTCCTGGCTGAACACAAACACCAGGCGGCCGTTGATCATTCCGTAGCCGGTGACCACGCCGTCGCCGGGAATCTTCTGCTCGGCCATGCCGAAGTCGACCGAGCGGTGCTCGACGAACATGTCCCACTCTTCGAAGGTGTTGTCGTCCAGCAGCAGCTCGATGCGCTCGCGCGCGGTGAGCTTGCCCTTGGCATGCTGCGCGTCGATGCGCTTCTGCCCGCCGCCGAGGCGCGCCTTGGCGCGGCGCTGTTCGAGTTGTTCAATCAGTTCTTGCATGGTGTGTTCCGAAGCTGTGGTCCTGAATTTCTCTGCGATGTGATCTGCAGCGGTCAAAGGCGCGCGGTGATGGCCGCCGCCGCGAGCAGGCTGCGCGCCGCCGTGGAGGCCGGCAAGGTGCCCTGCGCCACCTGTTGCGTGAGCTGAGGCAGCAGTTCGCGCACCTGCGGGTGATGCCTGAAGGCCTGCTTCAGCCCGGCGTCGATGCGCTCCCACATCCACGCAGTGGCCTGCTTCTCGCGCCGACGGGCGAGCTTGCCATTGGCAGTCTGCAGTTGCCTGAACTGGGTGACGGCGCTCCAGAAGGCGTCGACGCCGGTGCCCGCGAGCGCGCTGAGCTGCAGCACCTTGGGCAGCCAGAAGCGCACTTCGGCGCCGCTGTGCGCGTCGTGCACCGCATGCGCGTGGTCCGGGTTGCCCTGGTGGCCGAAGAGGCGCAGCGCCGAAGTGATCTGCGCCTGCGCGCGTGTGGCGGCGTCCTTGTCGATGTCGGCCTTGTTGATGACCACGAGGTCGGCGATTTCCATCACGCCTTTCTTGATCGCCTGCAGGTCGTCGCCGGCGTTGGGCAGTTGCATGAGCACGAACATGTCGGTCATGCCCGACACGGCCGTCTCGCTCTGGCCCACGCCCACGGTTTCGACGATGACCACGTCGTAGCCCGCGGCCTCGCACACCAGCATGGCCTCGCGCGTCTTCTCGGCCACGCCGCCCAGCGTGCCGCTCGACGGGCTCGGGCGGATGTAGGCGCGCTCGTGCACCGACAGCCGCTCCATGCGCGTCTTGTCGCCGAGGATGGAGCCGCCCGACACGGTGGACGACGGGTCGATGGTGAGCACCGCCACGCGGTGGCCCTTGTCGATCAGCAGCAGCCCCAGCGTTTCGATGAAAGTCGACTTGCCGACACCGGGCACGCCCGAAATGCCGAGGCGAAACGACTGGCCGGTGCGCGGCAGCAGCGCGGTGAGCAGTTCATCGGCCTGCGCGCGATGGTCGGTGCGCGTCGATTCGAGCAGCGTGATGGCCTTGGCGATGGCGCGGCGTTGGGCCATGCCCGGCGAACCGGTGACGGCACTTTCCAGCGCCTGCACGGTGTTCAGCACGCCGCCTCCGACGCCACGCGCCAGCGGTAGTGCAGGTCGACGCCCTCCTCGCCTTCGAGCACGAAGCCGTGCCGCAGGTAGAAGCGGTTGGCGTCGCTCTCCACCAGCGCGGTGAGCGCGATGTCGCGCTGCTGTTCGCGCGCCTGCGACTTGGCCCAGTGCAGCACCCATTCGCCGATGCCCAGGCCCTGGAAACCGGTGCGCAGGTAGAGATGGTCCAGGCGCAGCGCATCGGCGCCTTCGGGCTTGAGCGTGACGAAGCCCACGCGCTGGTCGCCGTCGAGCACGATGTGGTGCATGAAAGGCACCACGAAGCCCGCGCTCAGGCGCTCGCGCGAGCGCACGGGGTCGAAGCGGCCCACGCGTTCCAGGCTGGGGCGCATCGCATCGACACGCAAGGCCAGCATGGCCTCGAAATCGCTGGAATCGACCGGCTGCAGCGACAGCCGCGACAAGAGATCGCTCACGTCGGTGCTTTTCTTCAGGCCGCGACGGCCGCGCGAATCTGTTCCAGCACGTCCTTCGCGCTGGCCGGAATGGGCGTGCCCGGTCCGTAGATGCCCTTGACGCCGGCCTCGTACAGAAAGTCGTAGTCCTGCCGCGGAATCACGCCGCCGACGAACACGATGATGTCGTCCGCGCCCTGCTTCTTGAGTTCTTCGATGATGGCCGGCACCAGGGTCTTGTGGCCCGCGGCGAGCGTGCTCACGCCCACGGCATGCACATCGTTCTCGATGGCTTGGCGCGCGCATTCCTCGGGCGTCTGGAAGAGCGGGCCCATGTCCACGTCGAAGCCCAGGTCGGCGAACGCCGTGGCCACCACCTTGGCGCCGCGGTCGTGCCCGTCCTGGCCGAGCTTGGAGATCATCACGCGCGGGCGGCGGCCCTGTTCTTCGGCGAAGGCGTTGATTTCGGTCTTCAGTGCTTCCCAGCCTTCGGCCGAGTCGTAGGCGGCTGCGTACACACCGGTCACCTTCTGCGTGTCGGCGCGATGGCGGCCGAAGGTCTTTTCGAGCGCGTCCGAAATCTCGCCCACCGTGGCGCGCAGGCGCACGGCGTCGATGCTGAGCGCCAGCAGGTTGCCGGTGCCGTTCTCGGCGGCGTCGGTGAGCGCGTCGAGCGCGGCCTGCACCTTGGCGGTGTCGCGCGAGGCGCGAATGGTCTGCAGCCGCGCCACCTGCTGGTCGCGCACCTTCACGTTGTCGATCGACAGGCTGTCGATCGCGTCTTCGGTCTTCAGCTTGTACTTGTTGACGCCCACGATCACGTCCTTGCCCGAGTCGATGCGCGCCTGTTTCTCGGCCGCGGCCGCCTCGATCTTGAGCTTGGCCCAGCCGCTGTCGACCGCCTTGGTCATGCCGCCCATGGCCTCGACCTCTTCGATGATGGTCCAGGCCGCATCGGCCATGTCCTGCGTGAGCTTCTCCATCATGTAGCTGCCGGCCCACGGGTCGATCACGTTGGTGATGTGGGTCTCTTCCTGGATGATCAGCTGCGTGTTGCGCGCGATGCGCGAGCTGAACTCGGTGGGCAGCGCAATGGCTTCGTCGAGCGCGTTGGTGTGCAGGCTCTGCGTGCCGCCGAACACCGCGGCCATCGCCTCGATGGTGGTGCGCACCACGTTGTTGTACGGGTCCTGCTCGGTGAGGCTCCAGCCCGAGGTCTGGCAGTGCGTGCGCAGCATCAGGCTCTTGGGGTTCTTGGGCTCGAACTCCTTCATGATGCGGCACCACAAGAGGCGCGCGGCGCGCATCTTGGCCACTTCGAGGTAGAAGTTCATGCCGATGGCCCAGAAAAAGCTCAGGCGCCCGGCGAAGCCGTCCACGTCGAGGCCCTTGGCCAGGGCGGTCTTCACGTACTCCTTGCCGTCGGCCAGCGTGAAGGCCAGCTCCAGCGCCTGGTTGGCGCCGGCTTCCTGCATGTGGTAGCCGCTGATGGAGATCGAGTTGAACTTGGGCATGTGCTGCGCCGTGTACTCGATGATGTCCCCGATGATCCGCATGCTCGGCGCCGGCGGAAAGATGTACGTGTTGCGGACCATGAACTCCTTGAGGATGTCGTTCTGGATGGTTCCGCTCAGCAACTCCTGCGACACGCCCTGCTCTTCGGCCGCGACCACGTAGCCCGCCAGCACCGGCAGCACGGCGCCGTTCATCGTCATGGACACGCTCACCTTGTCCAGCGGGATCTGGTCGAACAGGATCTTCATGTCCTCCACCGAATCGATCGCCACGCCGGCCTTGCCGACGTCGCCGGTCACGCGCGGATGGTCGCTGTCGTAGCCGCGGTGGGTGGCCAGGTCGAAGGCCACGCTCACGCCCTGCCCGCCGGCGGCCAGCGCCTTGCGGTAGAAGGCGTTCGATTCCTCGGCGGTGGAGAAGCCCGCGTACTGGCGAATGGTCCAGGGGCGCACCGCATACATGGTGGCCTGCGGGCCGCGCAGGTAGGGCTCGAAGCCGGGCAGCGTGTCGGTGTATTTCAGGCCCTGCAGGTCGGCCGCGGTGTACAGCGGCTTGACGGTGATGCCGTCGGGCGTGATCCAGTTCAGCGCGTTCACGTCGCCACCCGGCGCGGACTTGGCGGCGGACTTGGCCCAGGCACCGAGGTCGGCGGGCTTGAAGGTGGGTTCGGGAGTGCTGCTCATGAGGGGGCCGTTCGCAGTGTCTGCAGGGGATTCGCAAATTCGCCTGCACGGATTTGCAAGCCGGGCGCGAGTCTAACCCATCCATAATTATTAATTCAAACGTCTTTTTTGAAGTACAGTCCGGCCCATGTCCGCCCTCACCCTCACCCCCCGCGCCCTCTATGAAGAGGTGGCCGAGCTGCTGCGCCAGCGGATCTTCCGGCGCGAGCTGGAGCCCGGCAGCTGGATCGACGAGCTCAAGCTGGCCGAGGAATACGGCATCAGCCGCACCCCGCTGCGCGAGGCGCTGAAGGTGCTGGCGGCCGAGGGCCTGGTGACCATGAAGGTGCGGCGCGGCGCCTACGTCACCGAGGTGTCGGAGCAGGACCTGGCCGACGTGTACCACCTGCTCTCGCTGCTGGAGAGCGACGCTGCGGGCGTGGTGGCCGAGCGCGCCACCGACGCGCAACGCGCCCAACTCAAGGCACTGCACGAGGAACTCGAAGCCGCGGCCACGCCCGAAGACCGCGAGCACTTCTTCGCGGTGAACGAGCGCTTCCACATGCAGCTGCTGGCCATCGCCAACAACAAGTGGCGCGACCAGATGGTGGCCGACCTGCGCAAGGTGATGAAGCTCAACCGGCACAACTCGCTGCTGAAGGCCGGCCGCATCGGCGAATCGCTGGCGGAGCACCGCGCGGTGATGGCGGCCATCGAGGCGCGCGACGCCGAAGCCGCCATGGCCCGCATGCGGGAACACTTCCAGAACGGCCTCGAAGCCGCTGCATAGCCCCTCCCCCAGGCTGCGCGGCACTGCGTGTGCCGCTGCGTCGTGCTTCAGTCCAGGTTGAGCGTGCCGGCCTCGCCGGCAATGCGCTGGGCGGTTTCCAGCAGCAGCGGCACGATGCGCGCCACCATCGCGTCCTTGGGCAGCAGATAGGCCGGACCGCCACAGCTGACTGCGTAACGCTCGCCGCCCGGGCCTTTGAGCGCAAAGCCCAGCGCGTGGATGTGCGGATTCCAGTCGCCGAAGGAGCCGCAGTAGCCGAACCGGGTGTACTCCTCGAGGCCGGCCATCAGGCGCGGTTCGATGGTGCTCCAGTTCTCCCCGCTCTCCAGCCGGATCTGCTCCAGCAGCACCGCCTGCTCGGGCTCGGGCAGCGAGGCCAGGTAGGCCCGGCCGGCAGCCGAAGTGGCGATGGTCATGCGCGTGCCGACGTCGATGCGCGAGCTGATGACCACCGAGCGGGGCCGCAGCGAATCGATGACCACGATGTCCACGTCGTCGCGCACGCCCAGGTGCACGCTCACGCCGGCTGACTCCGACAGCTGCGCCAGGTAGGGCCGCGCCATCGTGCGCAGATCGAAATGCCGCAGGTAGCGGCTGCTCATGTCCAACAGCGCCGGGCCCAGGCTGAAGCGCTCGCTGTCCTGTGACTGTCGCAAGTACCCCGCGCTCACCAGCGTGGCGGTGAGCCGGGACACCGTGGCCTTGGGGATGCCGGTGGCATCCGCCAGTTCGCGATTTCCTGTGGGGGCCGCCGCCATCCCTATGACCTTCAGCAGGGCCAAGCCCCGGGCGAGCGCACTTACTTCTTCCTTGCCGCCAATCGCGTCCTTCATGTATCCGAACCTTTTTATTTCCCTGAACTCCTCATTTTTCAGCAAAAAAGGGTTGACGCGCCACTTATCCAGAAGTAGCGTTTTTTGAAACGATGTTTCAACAAAAGGAAATGCACGGCCGCAAGGGCCGTGGTTGGCCTTTTCCGGCTCAGGCGGCCTGGGTGACAGGCTCGTGCGCCAGGGCCATGACTTCGTGCGCCGGACGCGTCTTGAGCTTGTGGTCGCTCCAGACCTGGCGCCAGCGGCGCGCACCGGCCAGGCCGTTGCGCAGGCCCAGCATGTGGCGCGCAATCGACCACCAGTTGGTGCCGTGCGCGGCCGCTTCGCGGGCCATGTAGTCGCACATCAGCGACTCGACCTCTTCGCGCGTGAGCGGCTGCGGCGCGGCGCCGTAGAACTCGGCGTCCCACTCGGCCAGCCACCAGGGGTTGTGGTACGCCTCGCGCCCCACCATCACGCCGTCGAGCAGGCGCAGGTGTTCATGCACTTGCGCGTTGACCGAAATGCCCCCGTTGATCGAAAACTTCAGCTCCGGAAAGTCGTGCTTCAGCCGGTGCACCAGCTCGTAGCGCAGCGGCGGAATCTCGCGGTTCTGCTTCGGGCTCAGGCCCTGCAGCCAGGCATTGCGCGCATGCACGATGAAGGTCTGGCAACCCGCCTCGCTCACCGTGCCGACGAAGTCGCGCACGAACTCGTAGCTCTCGATCTTGTCGATGCCGATGCGGTGCTTCACCGTGACCGGAATGTCGACCACGTCGACCATCGCCTTCACGCAATCGGCCACCAACTGCGGCTCGTTCATGAGGCAGGCGCCGAAGGCGCCGCGCTGCACGCGTTCGCTCGGGCAGCCGCAGTTGAGGTTGACCTCGCCGTAGCCCCACTCTTCGCCGAGCTTGGCGCAGTGCGCCAGGTCGACCGGCTCGCTGCCGCCGAGCTGCAGCGCCAGCGGGTGCTCTTCGGTATTGAAGCGAAGATGCCGGGGCACGTCGCCGTGGATCAGCGCGCCGGTCGTCACCATCTCGGTGTAGAGCAGCGCGTGGCGCGACAGCAGGCGATGGAAGTACCGGCAATGCCTGTCGGTCCAGTCCATCATCGGCGCCACGGAAAGACGCATAGCCTCGACTGCACCGGTTTTCGGGGACAAATCAGGCTGCAGCCCAGTGTTTATGCGGTTCTCGTTTGGTGTCATTCGATCTCGTTCAGCGCTGTTTTTTCGATCCCGGTGGTACATTGAGTGCCACAAAAAAGGCATGTACCACCGAAAAGGCACCCTTGGGCACCATCACAAAACGCAAGCGCGCAGACGGGAGCGTAGCGCACATGGCTCGCATCCGAATCAAGGACGGCGGAGTCGTCGTCTACAGCGAAACAGAAACCTTCGACCGCGAGCCGGCAGCGAAACTCTGGCTCAAGAATCGCGAGACCGAACTGGGCAAGCCTGGTGCACTGGAGAAGCTCAGGGCACCAGACCCTACGTTTGCCGAAGCCATTCAGAAGTACGTTGACGAGTCGCGCAAGGCGATTGGGAAAACTAAGGCCCAGGTGCTGACCTCAGTCGCAGCGACAAGCCTTGCCAAGCGTCGTGGCTCTACGATCACCAGCGCCGACTGGGTGGAGTTCGCCAAGGGCCTCAAGGTCCAACCGCAAACGGCTGGCAACTACCTTTCCCACATCGCGGCGGTCTACCAGCTGGCCCGTCCGGCTTGGGGCTATCAGCTCGATCCACAGGTGATTGACGATGCGCGCAAGGTCTGCAAGTCGCTCGGATTCACCTCGAGGTCCAATCAGCGCGACAGGCGTCCCACGCTCGAAGAGCTGAACAAGCTGATGGACCACTTTGGACGGGTCAAGCGCAAGGATGCAACGCCGATGCAGCTCATCATCTGCTACGCGATCTTCAGCACCCGGCGCCAGGAGGAAATCACCCGGCAGACATTCGAAGACTTGGACGAGGATCACTCTGAAATTTGGGTCCGAGACATGAAGCACCCAGGCGAAAAAGAAGGCAACGACGTTCGATGTCATCTCGTTCCCGAGGCACTTGCGATCATCGTGAATCGCCGGACGTCATCCGAGCAAACCGGGCGCATCTTTTCCTACTACAGCGGCACCGTCAGCAAGCTATTCACCGACGCCTGCACCCTTCTAGGCATCGAGGACCTGCACTTCCACGATCTACGACACGATGGCATTAGTCGGTTGTTCGAGATGGGCTGGAACATCCCCAACGTTGCCAGCGTCTCCGGACATCGCAGCTGGACATCGCTGCGCCGATACACGCATATCCGCCAGCGCGGCGACAAGTACGCCACTTGGCCATGGTTGGCACGCCTTGGCGTACGCCAGCCCGTCGCCGAGGATGACGCTGTGGCCCCAGGTAGACGCGACCTCACATCGTCGGCCGACCTCATACTTGGCGCATGACCAGCAAGCGCAAGATCTCGGCCTCCCCTTTACGCCGCATCTCGATTTACGTCGATGAGCCAGAACTCGGCTGGTTCGCGTGGGTGCTCAGCGAGGCGGCCGAAGATCTGTCGACCTGGTCGCAGATTGAGACCACTGACGAATGGGTCGGAAGCTACAAGGAAGCAATGGCCGCCGGCCTAGTGGCGCTGCAGGCGATGGTGGGCGACCTTGATCGCGGGCCGCGCGAGGACCCGCCTGCTGACGCCAAGAAACCTGTCGGCACCGGCTTCGGTTTTGGCTTCGGCGCGAAGCTACCCTGATTGCCTGCGGCGCAGTAGCATGCGCCCATGTGGAAGCCCGACAAGCCCATTGTTGGCGGCAGCAGCACGCTGTCGGATCAGGAAACCTGGTGGCATGAATTTGTCGCCGAGTTCCACGAGCTGTGCGGCGGTGAGGTCGACCACGAGTGGCTCGTCGGCCTTGCCGGGACGCTCTATCCCCTCAACGCCGACCGAGCGCCGCGGGAGGCCGCCGAGGTTGCGTTCATGACGCTTGGCTACGAACCGCCCGGGTACGAGCTTGAGGAGACGCTCATACCTCCGCCGCATCGGCGCCGGTCGGACCTGCACTGAACAGTTGAAGCGGCTGAACCCGCACCTCGTTTTCGCTTTCTCTGCCGGCGCAGGTCAGCAGTGCATCCAAGTCCGGGCTTCGAGCAGGCAGCCCATACCCTAAATGTCACCGAACCAGAACAGCAGCCAACCACCAGTGATGGCCAGTACTGCGGTGAGAGCCGCTAAATCGAGCTGACGAGAAAATGTCTGTATGTGCAGACGCCATGTGCGGATCGACATTGATCAGGCCGCCCTTGACTCGGCAGTTGCTCCCCTCGCAGTAGGCTGCGCCGTTGTTGGCTATCCGTCAATCCGACGATAGTTCACGCTTGGTCGCGTCAAGCAGTCATCCGCCCTGCATCGAACTCCTCGACCGGCGCCAGCTTCAGCAGCTGCTTCGCCTCCTCCGCCGTGCCGGCCAGCCACAGGTCGACATCGCCCAGCTCGATGGGGATCACGCTGCGCTTGTCCTGCTTGTCGGCCGGCAGCTTCGGATCTGGCTTGTGCATCCGATTCATCAGCGGGTGCTCGTCGGCGTTCAAGGTGAGCATCGTGTAGCTCTCGTGCACCTCGCCTGTCGCCTTGTCGGTCCACGTGGCCCACAGCCCGGCCAGGCCCCACGGTGCGCCATCAGCGCGGCGGAACTGCCACCACTGGTTCTTCCCGCTCTCCCAGTTCGGCTCGTCGAAGCTGGCGGCCGGGATGATGCAGCGCTGCCCACGCTTCCACGGGTCCTTGTAGCTGGCCTTCTGCTCCAGTTCCTCGCTGCGGGCATTGTTCGTCGGGAACTTGAGCTTCGGCTCCTTGGCGAACCAAGGGATCAAACCCCACTGCCCGACCACCAGCTCGCGCTCGTAGCCGGTCTCGTCCTTCGCACGGCGGATGAACGGCGCCTGTGACCGCGGGAAGACCGTCAGCGGGCCCTGCAGCAGGTTGCGCCGGCCGCGCCGCTCGTCAATACGCCAGAAGCGTTCGGCTTCGGCCGTTTCAGGGCTGACGTATCGGTTGCACATGCGTTGGCCTCCAAGTCACATTCTGCGACAGCAAGACCTGTTGACGAAGCTCCATGGTCGGAATAATACTGTATGCCCATCCAGTAATTTAGGAGTTCATCATGCGCGGGAACAAGCTGACGATTGACCAATGGCGCTTCGCTTTCGCCAATGCTTTCATCGAACTCGCCGATGGCGAAGCTGACGAAGAGTGCCTCATCGAAGACGGTGCCGTGCWCTACGGAAGCCACGCCCACGAGGACCCTATGACGGTCGCGAAACGCGAATTTGCCCGCCTGAGTGCGCCGCGGGCTGGTGTAGACGGTGCGTCAAGTGCCTGAACTGCCCATTGAAGAGGAACTCGTGTCCATGGCGCAAAGATCAGGCGAACTCGGTCCTGGCCAGTCGATGCGCCCTACTCTGCGCGACTTCGCTGACCAGGTTGCCGGCCGCTGCGCGCGGATCGGCGACCTCTACGGCGACTGGGACCGCAACGCGGGCGACCACATCCGAGCCGTGATGCATGACTTTCCCGAGTTGATGCCACAGGCGGCTGCGGCTGGCGGGCAAAGTGAGTCTTGAATGTTTTTCGCCGAAGTCACCCCGCTGATGCGCAATGGCCTGCGCCTAAAGCCTGGAGAACGCGGGGCGCCCTTGCGGGTCACCGTCATGATCTGGGAATCCGACCGTGACACAAACAACTCGGCGCGCAATTTGGTGACGGCATCGCTTTTCGAGAACTGGGGGATTCCGCAAGCTCGGTCTGCTGGGTTGATCTGCGACCCTGTGATCCTGCCGTACAAGGGGCCAGGATTCCTGATCTCCGGTACGGAACTGGCGACTGGCGAGATCGACGGCACGCGCAGGATGTTCGAGCACCGCCAGGTCTGGCACGTCGTGCCGGCCGGGCGCCTAGAAGACGACTAGACGCCCGCCCAACGACAATCGAACGCATGAGCCAAACTGACTTTTTCAACGACGAGACAACTATTCTTCGCGCGCCGTCATGGCTCGGGCACGACGTGCACGAAGAACGCGAATTGCCGCTGGCACCGGGCCACTACAAGGTCACGCCCGGCGAGCGTTGGACGGTCACGTCACTGAAGACCAACGAGGTGATCTACGACGGCATCGGTCCAGTCGAGATTCGCCGCGGAAGAGCCTTGGTGACAAGATAGATCGGGGCGCAATTCAAGGAGTCAGCATGAAGTTGATGACCGTTGAGATGACAAGCGAAGATGGAACGGATTTCGCGAGCTGGTCGGTCAGCGGGGAGATACCGCCGACCGAGGCCTTCGACCGACTGATCCGCGTCTTGGCAGAAACTAGGAAGACGATGGCGCCGGCGTTTCCAGACACGTTGCCCGTGCTCATCAAGGACCCGCCGCAGGTCGATGGGGCCGGTTGGCAATGGTCGATGCAGGCTGACGGCAGCCTGGTTCTGAACATCCGCCATCCCGGACTCGGCTGGCTCGGCTTCCGAATGCCCGATGTGGATCTCTTCCACGAGCACCTAGCCAATGTGCTCGACCAGCGAAACGCGC